>CWGU01000047.1_pt1 | contig 54626 bp, 46 predicted proteins | sample 667921 | NCBI WGS metagenome assembly CWGU01 (sample SAMEA3735815, study PRJEB9488) | human gut metagenome | biome: ENVO:mammalia-associated habitat; material: ENVO:feces | place: Malawi | collected 2009-02-27 | reverse complement strand
GTACGAGACGATGCGACGGCATTGCGCTGGCGTGCCACATGTTGGGCGGCTCCGTCCCTTCGCTACCCCTCGTCCAGCGCCGCCCTGACGTCCTCGACGTAGTCCTCCACGAGCCGCAGCTCGGCATCGTCGAACTCCAGAGCCGTGTCGCCCAGCAGGTCGAACAGCTTCTCGTTGATGCCGTCTACCAGCATGTCCATGGACGTGCCCTGCGCCGCGTGGGCGGGCTTGCCGACAAGGAGCGACCGCAGCAGGGAGAGCTCGTCCGGCGTGAGGCCAAGCGGGGCGGACGCGCCGACCTCCGCCTGCGGGGTCTGCGTGGGCGGCTCCAACGTGCCCTGCGAGGTCTGGGTCGATGGCCCTGGCGTAACGTGCGGCGGGGTTTCCAGGTCCAGGGTCGCCTGTTCGGTCACCGTCGCCCCTGCATGTCCTGCTGCCTCCTCGGATGTGCTCTCGGCCTCGCTCTCGTCTGCCGCACCGCTGCCCTCCACGTCCTCACTCGACGAAACGGGCACTCCCTCGGACGCCTCGCCAGCCGCCGGCCCCTCCTCGCGCTCCTCGTCCACGAGCAGCGCCTCCTGCGTGAGGCTCGCCGCCGCGCGGATGCCCGCCAGTTGCGAGAGGTCCACGTGGATGACGCGCGCCTCCTGCTCCCGCTCCCAGGCAAGCCGGGCCTCGATCTCGCGGTCGATGATCTTGGCGAGGTACTTGGGCACCGTCTTCTCCACCAGCGGGTGCTCGTAGCTGATGGCCGCCCTCAGACGCTGGTCGGATGCGCGCAGCACTGCCCCCAGCTTGGTGCTCTTGGTGTGTGACCCGTGGTAGCCCTCCCAGTACCACCTCCCGCGCGCGCAGGTGTAGCGGTTGATGGCATCGAGCTCGTAGGTGGTGTCGGGGTGCGGCTGCTCGCTCCAGAACACCGCAGAGTAGAACATGTCGTAGGGCATGGCGAGCGGGCTGCCGAAGAGGCTCTCCATAAGGCCGCTCTTGCGGTGGGCATCGTAATGGCGGGCCAGCTGCACCACGACCGAGCAGCACACGTGGCGAAGCGTCTCCGGCCGGTCGCGGTAGAGGCGGCTCACGCGCGGCCGGTAGCTGGAGAGCACGTCGAACGACGAGAAGAGCCGCTCCTCAGTCGGGTTGTCCGCCCCGTCCCCCGCGTTGGCACCCCGCTTGCGCCTCCTCTTGGCGGAGGCGTCCTGGGCCGGGGGCGCAGGGTTCGGCAGCGCCGGCGCCACGCCACTCGGGGCGATGAGCGAGGCGGGCGTGGAGAAGCGCGGGGGCACCTGGCGGCCCTCCCAGGCGGCGATGCCGTCGCGCATCGCGATGAGGCCCTGGTCGAACTCGAGGTCGACGTAGGGGGCCACGAGCCTGGGGTCGAGCCCGTGGTAGACCACGTAGTCGCGAAGCCAGAGCCTGACGTGGCGGTCGAGCTGGGGCGCGTGGCCCCTCAAGCTCTGCCAGAAGTGCTCTATGTCATGAAAGCCCTGCTCGCCGGGGGTGGTGCCAACGCCTATGAGCAGCTCATAGAGATGGACGAAGGCAAACGAGAGCGGTGCCTCCTCCATCACGCCCGCGCGCACGGCCGTCCTCCACGTGAAGTAGCCGCGCAGCTGGCGGTCGCTCATGGCCTGGTAGGTGGGGAAGTACTGCTCGAAGTAGCCGTGGTAGGGGACGTCGTCCGTGTAGTCCTCCATGAGGCGCGCCTGGTGGTAGAAGACGCAGGCCTCGGGCTTGGTGCGGAGCTCTGGCGAGCTGGCGAGCGCGCGCATCTCCTGGCAGCGCTTGGGGAGGTAGCCCGCCATCTGCGAGCCGCGCCTGATGATGGGCTCGTCGGCGAAGGTGCGGCCGGCAAACGCGCTGTTTGCCCGCGCGCGGGGGCTTGCGAGGATGCGGTCGATGATCTGCTGAACTGCCTGCGGGCTCAGGGCGTCCGTTCGTCCCGCTCTTGGATTCACGTCGCACCTCCCGGGCCGTCGCTGACAGTATTTGGACTATACCATAGGGCGAACAGACGTTTGAGCTCGTAGTGTGAGGCCTTTTTGTATTCCTACCAACCCAGTAGGATGGTAGTATTGGAAACAACAAGTGGCAGCGACGGAGCACACGTCCCGAGCGGCCGGGCACCACGCAAACGAGGAAGCGAGACCATGACGTCCACGCCATCGGCTGACCCCAAGAAGATGCACCTCGCGACCGCCTTGCTCCACGCGGGCGGCCCGGACGGCGGCGTGACCCCCGCGGCCACGATGGTCCCCGTCTACCAGACGAGCGCCTTCCAGCAGGAGAGCGCCGAGCGTCTCGAGGGCATCTTCCACAACACGCAGCCGGGCTACTGCTACACGCGCGTGGGCAACCCCACCGTCTCGAGCTTCGAGCGCCGCATGGCCGCGATCGAGGGCGGCGTTGGGGCCCTGGCCTGCGCCTCCGGCATGGCGGCCACCTTCAACACCATCATGGGCCTCTGCCAGGCGGGCGACGAGCTCGTTGCCAGCAGCTGCCTGTACGGCGGCACCATCGAGCTGTTCGAGGACCTCGAGCGCATGGGCGTCACGGTGCGCCGCGTGAACGAGGTTACCCCGGCCGAGCTCGAGGGCGCCGTCACCGACCGCACGCGCCTCGTGTTCGCCGAGACCATCTCCAACCCGCGTCTCGGCGTGCTCGACGTGCCGGCCATCGCCGCCTGGTGCCACGAGCGAAGGCTGCCGCTCGTGGTGGACAACACCGTGGCCTCGCCCTACCTGTGCCGCCCGCTCGAGCTGGGTGCCGACATCGTGGTGGAGTCCACCTCCAAGTACGTGAACGGCGGGGGCAACGCCATCAGCGGCATCATCGTCGACTCCGGGCGCTTCTCGTGGGACGCCGAGCGCTATCCCGCGCTTGCCAAGTGGCGCAAGATGGGGCCGTTTGCCCTGCTCGCGCGCCTGCGCAACGGGCTTTGGCGCGACACGGGCGCTTGCCTCGCCCCGTGGACGGCGTTTCTCAACTGCGTGGGCCTCGAGACGCTCGACGTGCGCATGGAGCGCGCGTGCGACAACGCCCTCAGGCTCGCCACGTGGCTTTGCGACAGCGGCCTCGTGAGCGAGGTCGGCTATCCCGGCCTTCCCGATGCGCCCGACCACGAGCTGGCGGCTCGTCAGTTCGGTGGCAGGTACGGCGCGCTCATGACCTTCCGCGCCGGCTCGCGCGAGCGCGCGTTCAAGTTCGTCAACAGCGTGCGCTACGCCTACCGGGCCAGCAACATCGGCGACGTCAAGACGCTCGTGCTGCACCCCGACTCGACGATCTTCGCCGACAACACGCCCGACGAGCGAATGCTTGCCGGCGTCTTCGAGGACTCCATCCGCGTGAGCGTGGGCATCGAGGACGCCGGGGACCTGATCGAGGACTTTAGGCAGGCGCTTTCCTAGTGCGACCGCCTCGGGGACGGCTCTTCCCCGGGCCATGGCTCGCATGGCTCGGAGAAGAGCCGTCCCCAGGAGGATCGGGGAGGCGCCAAACGGGGCGTGGGGACGCCCCAGGAGAGGTGAGTGACATGGCAACTGCAACCGAGGACACGGCGGCGGCAACCGCCGCGCCCAAGAAGCCGACGAACAAGCTCAGCAGCGCCGCGCTCAAGAAGGGCGGCTTCATGGCGCAGAAGCAGAAGGGCTTCTACGCGCTGCGCATCCGCGTGGTGGGCGGCGACCTCACCACGCAGCAGTTCGAGGCGGTGGCCCGCGTCGCAAAGAAGTACGGCCGCGGCTACGCGCACCTGACGAGCCGCCAGGCCATCGAGATCCCGTTCATCAACATCGCCGACGCCGACGAGGTCAAGGCCGTGCTTGCCAAGGGCGGCGTGGAGCCGGGCTGCTGCGGCCCGCGCGTGCGCACCGTCACGGCCTGCCAGGGCTGCCGCATCTGCCCGTCGGGCAACATCGACACCTACGACATCGCCAAGAAGCTCGACGAGCGCTACTACGGCCGCGACCTGCTGGGCAAGTTCAAGTTTGGCGTGACTGGCTGCCAGAACAACTGCCTCAAGGCAGAGGAGAACGACCTCGGCATCAAGGGCGGCCGCAAGGTCAGGTGGCTGCCCGATGCGTGCATCCACTGTGGCATCTGCACCAAGGTGTGCCGCTTCGACGCCTGCCACGACGTGGACGGCAAGATCGTGGTGGACTACGACAAGTGCGTGAGCTGCGGCAAGTGCGCCCAGAAGTGCCCCGTGGACTCCTGGGAGAGCAGGCCGGTCTTCAACCTGCTGTTTGGCGGCCTCTTTGGCAACCACATCACCAAGGGCAAGGCAATCCTTCCGCCGTGCGAGACGGAGGAGCAGCTCTTCCGCGTGGCCGATGCCACCATCCAGTGGTTCGACGACCACGCCAAGCCCGGCGACCGCTTCAAGTTCACGCTTGACCGCGAGGGCTGGGATTCCATGGTCGAGGCCGTGACCAAGGCGTACAACGAGCCCGACACCGGCAAGGGCGAGGTTGTCGAGGTGCGTTACGTGCCCAACCAGGACGATCCCATCCCGATGGACTCGCCCGAGTGGCAGTAGGTGCCCACGGCACCTGCCTGCCTGGCTGACCCTGTTCTTCGGGCCGCCCCGTTCCTCGTGCCGAGGACGGGGCGGCCCGTTCTTTGAAGGCGGGCGTGAATCCATCCGGGTCAAAACAGGTGGCCCCGCCCAATCCTTCGATCGGGCGGGGCCACCTGGGGCACTTCGATGTGGCTTGGCTGTTCCTAGAGCGCCTTCTCCACGAGCTTGGCGAGGTCTCCCTTGGCCATGGTCCCCTGGTTTCTGGCAACCTCCTGGCCGCCCTTGATGAGCACGAACGTGGGGCTGGCCATCACGGCGTAGCGCTGGGCCAGGTCGAGGTCGAAGTTTACGTTGACCTTCACGAACTTGGCGCGCCCCTCGAACTCGGGCTCGAGCTTGCTGATGATGGGGTTCATGCGCTTGCAGGGAACGCAGGAGTCGGAGTAGAAGTCTACGAGCACGGGCACGGGGCTCTCGAGCACCTCGGCCTGGAAGGTGTCGTCGCTTACGCGCAAAGACATGGCCCTACGCCTCCTCGAGCTTGCGAACGTCGAGGTCATAGGTGTCGTCCCCCTCGTCGGACGGCTTGAGGGCAAGCACCTGCTGGCCATCGTCGCGGAAGCTCCTCGGCACGTTCTGCATCGGCTCGCCGGCGTTGAGGTGAACGCGCAGCACCTGGCCAATCTCGAGCTCCTCGAGCGCCGCCTTCGCGGTCACGAACGTCATGGGGCACACGAGCGGCGTGATGTCGACGGTGTCGTCAATCTTGTAGTCGGTTTCGGCCATGGTGAACCTCCGTTGGGTTGTGGGGCCTGCGGTCCCTCGTATGGGGACGAAGAAAACCGCGAGTTTGGCCTTGCGTCTCAAAAGGTGGTGCTAGTATATCCCTAAAACCTAGTAGATAGATAGGTTAAAGTGGAATCACGGGTGGGATAAGCGACAATGCCCCGCACGGGAGCAAAGCCAGCCTGCCCGCAAGGCGGGAAGACCAGGCCGTGAGGCCGAGGGGAGAGAACATGAACATCACCGTTGGCGGAGACAAGAAGACCGTCGAGGACGGCCTTACCGTGGCCCAGCTCATCGACCAGGAGAAGGTCGAGAACCCCGACTACGTGACCGTTGCCGTGAACGACGCCTTCGTCGACCACGCCGAGTTTGCCTCGCACAAGCTTGCTGACGGCGATACGGTGGAGTTTCTCTACTTCATGGGCGGTGGGCGCTAATGGCGTTCACCGGCGAGCAGCTCGAGCGCTACAGCCGCCACATCATCCTCAAGGAGGTCGGCGTCAAGGGCCAGAAGAAGCTCTGCGCCGCCAAGGTCCTCATCATCGGCGCGGGCGGCCTCGGCGCGCCTGCGGCGCTCTATCTCGCCGCGGCCGGCGTGGGCACCATCGGCATCGTCGACGCCGACGAGGTGGACCTCTCCAACCTGCAGCGCCAGGTCATCCACACCACGCCCGACATCGGCAAGCCCAAGGTGGACTCCGCGGCCGAGACCATGGAGGCCATCAACCCCGATGTCACGGTCAAGACCTACCAGGAGTTCGTGGACTCCACGAACATCATGGACCTCATCGCGGACTACGACTTCGTCATCGACGGCGTGGACAACTTCCCGACGAAGTTCCTCATCAACGACGCCTGCGTCATGGCCAAGAAGCCCTTCGTGCACGCGGGCATCATCCGCTTCAGGGGCCAGCTCATGACCTACGTGCCGGGCGAGGGCCCATGCTACCGCTGCGTCTTCAAGACCATGCCGCCCAAGGACGCCGTGCCCACCTGCAAGCAGGCCGGCGTGATCGGCGCCATGGCCGGTGTGATCGGTTGCCTGGAGGCGCTCGAGGCCATCAAGTACGTCTGCGGCATCGGCGAGCTGCTCACCGGCAAGCTCCTCACCTTCGACGCGCTCAAGGGCGAGTTCCACACCATCAAGCTACCGCCCGCGGACCCGAACTGCGCCATCTGCTCCGACCACCCGACGATCCACGAGCTGATAGATTACGAGCAGCCCGAGTGCGCGGAAGCGCACCACGGCCTCGCATAGCACGTCGTCTTGGTGCTCAATCGTCGGTTGCGTACCTAGTGCGCTTCCCTCCTCTTTCGGGCCAATACGACGCACGCTGCGAACCCGTGTTGGCTTCCGCGACGAACAGGCAAGAAGGACTGGTTGTGACAATGGTCGACAAGCTGACGCTCTTGCGGGCGGACTATGAGCGCATCCTGGGGCATGCCCGGTCGGGGCTGCCCAACGAGATGTGCGGGCTCATCGCGGGCACGGTGGAGGAGCTGGCCCCCGGCGAGCTCCTGGGTGCGGCTGGCGAGCACAAGGTGGGCCACATCAGGCACGTCTACCTGCTCACCAACACCGACGAGAGCAACGAGCACTTCACGATGGACCCGCGCGAGCAGCTCGCAGCGGTGAAGGACGCCCGTGCCAACGGCTGGGAGCTTTTGGGTAACTGGCACAGCCACCCCGAGACGCCGGCGCGTCCGTCCGACGAGGACAAGCGCCTCGCCTATGACCCGACGACCTGCTACCTTATCCTCTCACTCGAGGATGCGGAGCATCCGGCGCTCAATGCGTATCACATCGGCAAGGACGGCTTCGCGCCGCGCGTGTTTCTGGAGATAGAGGAGTAGCTGTGGCTGACGAGGGAACCGGCGCGGCGTCCTGTGGGAAGGCGGCCGCGCCTTCCCTCGACGCCGTGCTCTTTGCAAGCTACGGAACCTCGCGCGAGGAGGCACGGGCGGCGAGCATCGCGCCTGTAGCCGAGATGTTGCGCGAGGGCCTCGGGTGTGCGGCGGCAGGCGAGGCCGCCGATGCGGATGACACCGGTGTTGCCGTCGCCCGCTCGGCGAACGCCTTAGCTCGCCCGGCCTTTGCCGAGGCCTACACGAGCGCGAAGGCCCGCCGCGTGCTCGCGCGCCGCGGCGTCCGCGTCCCGGACGTCTCGGAGGCGCTGCACGAGCTGGCCCGTGCCGGCGTCCGCCGCGTACTCGTGCAGCCGGGCCACCTTGTCCACGGCACAGCGTTCGCGCAGGTCGAGCGGGCGGTGGCGTCCTGCCGGTTCCTCTTCTCCCGCATAGCGCTCGGCGAGCCGCTGCTCTCCTCGGAGGACGATCTTGCCCGTATTGCGCAGATCCTCGACGCTCGGCATCCGCGCCGCCCGGGCGAGGCGCTCGTGCTTGTGGCGCATGGCGTCGACGAGGGGTCGGCCGTGACGGGCTCCACCTATGCTTCGCTGGCGCTTCACCTGCGCGAGCTTGGCCGCGACGACGCGTTCGTCGGCTCCATGCACGGCTACCCGGGTGTCGACACTGTGCGGCGGCTCCTCGCGCTCGACCGCGAGCGCCTGGGCATCACCCGCGTCCGCCTCGTCCCGCTCATGCTTACGGCGGCCGCCCACGCCTCGCGCGATATCGCGGGCGAGGCGCCCGGCAGCTGGCGCACGGCCCTTGCGGCCGAAGGGTACGACGTCTCCTGCGAGCTCGAGGGCCTCGGTGCGTTGCCGGCGGTCCGCGAACTCTACCTCGAGCATGCGCGTGCGGCCCTGCGGGCGCTGGAGTCGAAGCCGGCCGGGCCCGATGCCTCCGCCACTCCCACCCACACCAAGTTCCCGCTCTTCAGGGACCTCTCGGGAGCCCGCTGCATCGTGGTGGGCCTGGGCTCCGTCGGCCTGCGCAGAGCCCGCATGCTTGTGCGTTTCGGCGCCAAAGTCACGGCCATCGACCCTTCGCCTGCCGAGGCGCGCGCCCGCGAGGCGGCGGAGACGGGCATTGCCCTCGAGCGCCGAGAGTGGCTTCCGGCGGACGTCGAAGGGGCGAGCCTCGTCGTGGCCGCGACGGACTGTCGACCGGTGAACTCGGTTATCGCCCGAGCCTGCTCGCGCACCCATGTGCCGGTGAGCGTGGCGGACAATGCCGAGGAGAGCACGTGCTTCTTCCCGGCCGTCTGCGAGACGGAGCGGCTCGTGGCTGGCATCGTCTCGGACGGGCACGACCACGAGCTCGTGGCACGTGCTGCGGCCGAGGTTCGCACGGCGCTCCGGGAGGTCGACCGTGCCTGAGGCAGTGAGCTACGGGCTCGTCGCGCTCGTCGGCGCCGGCCCCGGCAGGGCAGACCTCATCACCGTGCGTGGCCGCTACCTGCTCGAACATGCCGACGTGGTCGTGCACGACCGGCTCGACACGGAAGAGTTGCTGGCACGCGCCGGCTCCGCGACGCCGGCCGGTCGTGCCCGGCTCGTCAACGTCGGCAAGCAGGCCGGTGCCCACCCCGTCCCGCAAGGTGAGATCAACCGGATCCTCATCCGCGAGGCGGCAGCGGCGCGGCTCGTCGTCCGGCTCAAGGGCGGCGACCCGTACGTCTTTGGGCGCGGCGGGGAGGAGGCGTCCGCACTCGCCGAGGTGGGCGTGCCCTTCGAAGTGGTGTCCGGCGTCACGAGTGCGCTCGAGGCCTTCTCACCCGCAGCGTGTGGTGGTTGGCATGGGCAGCCTCGCCGACATCTGGCGCGACGCGGGCGGCTCGGTCGTGGGCGTGTCAGACGACGCGTTCAAGAACTTCGGCTTCGACCAGTCCCAGGTCGCGAGCATCGGTGACCACACGTCCATCAGCATCGAGCAGATCCTCGCCCTCAACCCGGACTTCGTGATCCTCTCCGGTAATTCCGACGATGACAGCTCCAACAAGGGCCCCAGCCAGGACCAGCTCAGGCGGTCGCTCGAGGCCTCCGGCATCCCCGTGGCCTTCTTCAAGGTCGACACCTTTGACGACTACCTGCGCATGCTCAAGACCTGCACCCAGGTCACCGGCCGTGACGACCTTTACAAGCAGAACGGTACCGACGTGCAGGACCGTGTGAACCAGGCGCTCTCGCAGTACTCCGTGGCCGACAAGCAGCCGACTGTCCTCGTGATGAACGCCTCCTCCAAGGGCGTGAGTGCCCAGAAGCCCGACCACATGGCCAGCGAGATGGTGAAGGCCCTCGGCGCCAAGCTCCTCACCGAGGAGAACCCGAGCCTGCTCACTGACTTCAGCATGGAGGCCGTGGCGGAGCTCGACCCCGACTACATCTTCGTGCTGCCGGCCGCCAAGGACGATGCGACGGCCAAGCGCAACTACGAGCAGGCCGTCGAGGGCAATGCCGCCTGGCAGGGCATCGGCGCCGTGCAGCAGGGCCACGTCACGGTGCTCGACATCGAGCACTTCTTCCGCAAGCCCAACGCCGAGTGGGACCAGGCCTACGTGACCCTGGGCCAGGCCCTTGCCACGCTGTAGCGGAAGGCCCGGACGGATGCGACTCCGCAGGTTGCCGCTGGCGCCCGTCCTCGCGGGCTCCCTCGTCTGCCTCGCCCTCGTGGCGGGGGTCGGGCTCATGGTGGGCGCCAGCAGCGTCGGCCCGTCTGAGCTGTGGGGCTTCCTCACGGGCGGGGAGATCACCCCGGTGGCCCGCAACATCCTCGTGAACATGCGCATCCCGCGTGTGGCGGCAGGGCTCCTCGCGGGGGCCTCGCTCGCCGTTGCTGGCGCGCTCGTGCAGGCGGTGCTCGACAACCCGCTTGCCAGCCCGAGTATCATGGGCATCAACTCGGGCGCCGGCGTGGTGGTTCTCGCCGCGTCGGCCCTCCCGTTTCTCGGCGCGGCCGGCGACCCGGCGCGCCTCGCGCTCGCGGCCTTCGCGGGCGCGCTCACGGCGGCGCTGCTCGTCTTCGCCGTCTCGGCCCGGGCCGGCGTCTCGCGTCTGACGGTCGTGCTCGCCGGCGTGGCGCTCAACGCCATCTTCGGCGCCGCGCAGAACGCCGTGCTCATCATCGTGCCGAACCTCTACGTGGGTGCCTCTTCGTTTCTCGTGGGCGGCTTCTCGGGCGTGCTGCTGGGAGACCTCGGCTTTCCCGCTGTGTTCTCGCTGGCTGGCTTTGCCGTGGCCCTCGTGCTGGCGCCCACCCTCAACGTGCTGACGCTTGGCAGCGAGAGCGCGCATGCGCTCGGTGTGCGCGTCTCGGCCGTACGCGTGGCGGCTCTCGCGGCAGGCTCGCTGCTGGCGGCGAGCGCCGTGAGCTTCGCGGGCCTGCTCGGCTTCGTGGGGCTCGTGGTGCCGCACCTCGTCCGGCGCGTGTTCGGCGTGGACGCGCGCCGTCTCGTGCCGCTCTGCGCGGTGTGGGGCGCCGCGTTCACCGTCGCGTGCGACACCTTCGCGCGGACCGCCTTCGCCCCGTACGAGCTGCCGGTGGGCATCGTGCTCGCCTTCGTGGGCGGACCCTTCTTCGTCTATCTCATCATGCGGGGGAGGGGATATCGCGATGAGTGACGCTCCTGCGCTCGAGTTCCGCAACGTCTCCTTCTCGTACGGATCGGCCCCGGTGCTCGGAGGCTTTTCCCTTGCAATCCCTGCTGGCGGCGTGACGGGCATCATCGGGCCGAATGGCTGCGGCAAGTCGACGCTGCTCAAGCTGGCGGACGGCCTCCTGGAGCCGAGCTGCGGCGAGGTGTTTGCTGCCGGCAAGCCCGTAAACGCCCTGCCCGCCCGCGAGCGCGCCCGCCTGGTCGCCCTGCTGCCGCAGGTGCACCGTACGCCGGCCATGATCGTGCGAGACCTCGTGATGTGCGGGCGCTATGCGCACATGGGCGTGTTCGGACGGCCCGGCGCGGAGGACGAGCAGGCGGTAGACGCGGCGCTGGAGGAGGTCGGCATCGCCAGCTTTGCCGGCAAGATGGCCCGCCGGCTCTCCGGCGGCGAGCGCCAGCGGGCCTTCCTCGCCATGGCCGTGGCGCAGGATGCCCGCATCCTGCTACTCGACGAGCCGACGACCTACCTCGACGTGCGTGCGGCGCATGAGACGATGCACCTCGTGCGCGAGCTGAGCGAGCGGCGCGGCACCTCGGTCGTTGCGGTGATCCACGACCTCGACCTCGCGCTGCGGAGCTGCGACCGCATCGTCGTGCTGGGGGGCGGCGGCGTGGCGGCCCAGGGCGCTCCGCGCGACGCGGCCGTGCTTGGCGCCATCGGCGACGCGTTCGGCGTCGACGTCTGCGAGGCGGAGACGCCCCACGGTCGCGCCTACGCCTTCTTCCCGAGGGCAACGGACGAATAAGGGAGGGTCTCAGAATCCGGGCGGCGCCCCCTCCGCACGGTCTATCATGGACAGGACGGGTCGCCCCCGCGATGAGTTTTCATCCGGGCTGGCGCATGGCTGCCGAGAGGGGAACGCTGTGAAGATCAAAGACGGGTTCGTGCTGCGCCAGGTCGCCGGGCAAGGCGTCGTCATCGCCACGGGCGAGGCCAGCAAGGAGTTCAGCGGCATGGTCAAGCTCAACGGCACGGGCTCCTTTATCTGGGAGAAGGTCGCCGAGGGGCTCGACGAGGACGCCATCGCCAAGGCGCTTACCGCGGAGTACGACGCGACGCCCGAGAAGGCCGCATCCGACGTCGCCAGCTTCGTGGCCAAGATGCGCGAGAACGGGTTCCTTGCGTGACGAGCACCGCTTCTGACCGGCAGACTGCTTCAGACCGGAACGCGCAGTCCGCGTCGACGCATGCCGCGACGGCCGCCGCGCAAGACGCCGCCCCGGCCGGCTCCCAGCCGCGCATCGAGGACGTGCTCCGCATCGAGGGGGTCTACGTCTCCACGACGGTGGGCGTGAGCATGTGGCCCATGCTGCGCAACCGGCGCGACACCATCGTCGTGCGGCCGGCGGCGGGCAGGCTCAACCGCTTCGACGTGGCCCTCTACCGCGCCCACGGCAACTACGTGCTGCACCGCGTCGTGCGTGTGCTGCCCGAGGGCTACATCATCATCGGCGACAACTGCATAACCGAGGAGCACGTCGAGGACTCGCAGGTCCTGGGCGTGCTTTCCGAGTTCTACCGCGGCGACAAGCACGTGGACATGGCGGGCCTGCCGTATCGGGCCTACGTCTGGCTCTGGGTGACGACAGCCCCCGCGCGGCATTTCGCCAAGCGCGCGAAGGGCTGGCTCGGCCGCCGCGTGAGGGGCAGCCGGTGAGTCGTCGTGGCAACAGCCGGGCGGGCTCGCGCGGTGGGCTCGTCAAGACCGAGCGCCCGGTGCGCGAGCTCTGGGCGTGGGTGCGCTCAGCGCTCGGTGGCAAGGTGTGGCGCATTGTGGGCCTGTGCGTCCTGCAAGGCTCCATGTCCGTCATTGCCGTCTCGTATGCCCTGCTCATGAGTAACGTGGTCGACTCGGCCACGGCGGGCGACGGTCCCGCGTTCGCACGGGCCTGCGTCGCCTTCGGCGTGGCGCTCGTCGTGCAGGTGGGGCTCGGCGCCGCGCAGAGCCACGTGGCCGAGCGCTCCCGCGGAGATTTCGACAACGCCCTCCGCGGGGCCGTCTTCACTGCCCTGCTCGGAGGTGAGGAGACCGGCGCCGCCCGCCATACCGGCGACCTCATGAGCGTGCTCACCTCCGACGTGACGGTGGTCACGAGCGGGCTTACCTCGCTGCCCATGACCGTCGTCTCCATGGTGGTGCGTATGGTTGGCGTGCTTGCCGTCATGGCCCTCATCGCCCCGGGCCTCGCGTTGCTGTTTCTCGTCGCGGGCGGTACCTTCGCCGTCGGCTCGACGCTGCTGCGTCGGCGCATCGGTGGGCTCCACCTGCGCGTCCAGGAGGCTGAGGCGCGCGTCCGAAGCTTCATGCAGGAGTGCCTCGAGGGTGTCACGGTGGTGCGGGCCTTCGGCGTGGAGGAGAAGACGAGCCGTGCAGCCGACGCCCTGATGGGCGAGCACCTGCGCGAGCGGATGCACAAGAGCGACGTCTCGACGCTCGCCACCTCGGGCTTCAACCTCGTGATGCAGCTCGCCTACCTCGTCGGGTTCGTGTGGTGCGGCCACGGAATCCTCGTGGGGACGGTCACGGCCGGTACCCTCGTGGCGGTGACCCAGCTCGTCGGGCAGATCCGCGGCCCGCTGGCCAGCGCGAGCGGCATCGGTCTCACGCTGGCGTCTACCTGCGCGAGCGTCGAGCGCCTGATGGGGGCGGAGGGCTCGTCCGAGGGGGAGGCGCGCTCGGTTCCCGCATGGTTGGGCGAGGGCACGCCCGAGGGGGACGGGCCCGCTCAGGCCGCCGTGCTCGGCTCGGCCCCGGACGACGCGTCCGAGACCTGGCCCCGAAGCCTCTACGCCGGGCTCGAGAGCATCCGGTTCGAGAACGTCTCCTATGCCTACGCCAGCCGCGAGGTGGTGCCCGCAAAGAGAGCCGTTGCCGAGAATTCCTCCGCTCCCGCGTCGCGCCCCACCCTCAGCCACTTCTCCGCGACGGTCCCCAAAGGCTCGTTCACCGTGGTCACGGGGCCGAGCGGCGTGGGCAAGTCGACCCTGCTCATGCTGCTGATGGGTCTTCGCCGCCCAACGTCCGGGCGCGTCGCGCTCGCGTGCGCGGACGGCCCTACCGTGGACGTGTCCGCGCTGCCGGCCGGCATGTTCGCCTACGTTCCACAGGGCAACGGCCTCATGTCCGGCACCATCGCCGAGGCGGTGGCCTTCTCCGAGCGCGGCCCCGAGCCGGACATGGCGCGCGTCCGCTCCGCCTGCCGCGCCGCCTGCGCCGCCGAGTTCGTGGAGCGCCTGCCACGCGGCTACGAGACCATGCTCGGCGAGCACGGCCACGGCCTCTCCGAGGGCCAGATGCAGCGGCTCGCCGTGGCACGCGCCCTCTACAGCGGCGCCCCGATCCTCGTGCTCGACGAATCCACCTCGGCGCTCGACGCAGACACCGAGTGCCGCCTGCTTGACTCGATCCGCTCCATGAGCGACGTGACCGTGTTCATCGTGACGCACCGCCCCCAGGCAGTCTCCCTGTGCGACCAGGAGCTGCATCTGGGCGGCCAGACAGAAGGGGGCCGCTGATGGCGGCAAAGCAGCAGCAAGTCGTGGCGAAGGCGTCCCAGGGCACAACGCCGGCGGCCTATTCGGGCGCCACGAGGCTGACCCCGGCGCTCCGTGCGGCCGGCCTCGCCCTCGCGCAGCTCATGCGGTCGGGCATGCTCGGCGCCCCGCTCGAGGGGCTGCCTGCGCTCCAAGACGGTGCCACATGGGAGAACGTCCGCGCGCTCGCCAAGCACGACAGCGTGGAGGCCATCGCTTGGGCCGGCCTCGGCGAGGCGGCGCGCGCGGCCCTTCCCGAGGAGCTGCGCAAGTCCTGGGGCTCCGCGGCAGACCTCACCCTGCTCCGCCAACTTCAGTTCGACGTGGAGCGCGAGCGCATCACGGCGCAGATGGAGGCCGACGGCCTCTCGTGGCTGCCGCTCAAGGGCGTGCTCATCGGCGCGTACTACCCGCAGCCTGGCCTGCGCTCCATGGCGGACAACGACATCCTCTACGGCTTCGTCGAGCCGGAGCCGGACGGGCGCGGCTTCCGCATCAAGGGTGCCACCGAGGCCGAGCGCGCGGAGACGGTCGAGCGCGGCACCGAGGAGATCGTCCGTATCATGAAGGGTCTCGGCTACCGGGGTGAGCACGTCGGTGCGAGCAAGGACGACTGCTTTTACAAGGAGCCGATGTTCAACTTCGAGATGCACCGCGGCCTGATGGACGACATGGACGAGGACATCCCGGCGTTCTGCGCGTACTACGAGAACCCGTGGCTGCGCGCCCGGCAGGACGGAAACGAGCCCCTGCGCTTCCTGTTCTCGCCGGCGGATGAGTACCTCTACTTTCTCGCCCACGCCTACAAGCACTTCAGCCGCGCCGGCTGCGGCGTGCGCTTCATTGCCGACGAGTGGGTGCTGCTCGGCCATTACGGCGAGGCGCTTTTCGGCCCGTACCTGGAGGGAGAGCTCGAGAAGCTCGGCCTCGCGGAATTCGACCGGCTCGTGCGCGACATGGCGCAGACCCTCTTCGGCGGCGAGGGGGCCGCGCCAGAGCTCACGGAGGACCAGCAGCGCCTCTGGTTCTACCTGCTGGGATGCGGCACCTACGGCACGACGGAGAACCGCGTCGCACACCGGTTGCAGGAGCTGGCGGAGGAGGGTAAGTCTGCGGGGGAGGCGCGGGCCGAATACCTCGGCAGTCGCTTCTTTCCCAGCTATACGTGGTGCTGCCTCTACTACCCGGTGCTGCGCGGCCGAAAGTGGCTGTACCCGGGCTTCCTCGTCTTCCGCATCGTGCGCGGCGTGGTGGTGCACCCGGGCCGCCTCCTCGGCGAGTTGCGCGTCATCCTGCGGCGGTAGGGGGCGGGCTCTGGCTTCTGCATAGTCGCAGGTAGATGGACTAACTCGGTAAAATGCGAGCTAGTCATTCGGTAAAATACGGATAATTCACTCAGGAAATTACGGCAATCTCATTCGGCAAAATACGAGTGCCCCATCCAGTAAAAAACGGACCCGGGAGCCGTGGGGCTTCCGGGTCCGTCGCGTCCGGCTGCGGGGGCCAGGCGCCATGCCGATCAAGATGCGTCTGGGGTCGGGCTTATGCTCCGAGGGCCGCCGCCGGTATGACCATCACTCCGTCGTCTCGTGTGTATGCCAGGCTCCCGCGCCCAACGATGACGGCAAGGAAGGCGGGTTCGGCGTTTCTCGCTGCCGGGTTGGAGAGGATTTTCTTTTTGAGGGCCAGCAGATTTTTGGCCCCCTCGTCGGCCTTCGTGTCGCTGAGCTTGATCTCGATGCCGGCCCAGCTACCCTGATACTCGAGAATCGCGTCGACTTCCAGCCCTGATTCGTCACGGTAGTACCGGACATCGTTGCCGATGCCGGCATACGTCGACAGGAATACCCGAAGATCTCGAATCACAAGGTTCTCGAAGAGCATGCCAAGGGTCTGCGTGTCCTTGAGGAGCCGCGCTGGGGTTGCGCCAAGCAGGGTGGCAGGGAGCGAAGGGTCGCAGAAGTAGCGCTTCGGCTTCACCCTCACCCGCGCCTTGGAACGCATGGGAGGCTCCCATCCATAGAGGTCCTCAATAAGCTGCAAGCGGCTGAACAGCTCGAGATAGGCCGAGAGCGTGCCCTCGTCCGGCCCCTTCTCCCCGCCAGCCATATCCTTTGCGAGGGTCTTGTAGGTCACGGCCTGGCTTTCGTTGAGCGCGAGGGCCCGCATGAGCGCGAGAGCCAAAGCCGGCGAGCGGCCGTCTTCCAGAACGTTGACGTCCAGGACGGCTTGGATATATTGGGCCGCCACCTCCACTGCCGTCTCGTCGGACAAGCCGAGGGCTGCCGGCCAACCTCCCCTGCAGCACCAGCGCGCTACATCAGAAACCTCGGTATCTGAGCGTGCGGGCTGCGGCGGTTCGCCTTCGAACAGTTTCTTGAGCGAAACGGTGGGGGAGGACTCTCCTGCTTCGGAGAGCGTCATGGGCCGCATGGTAAGCCGCGCTATCCTTCCCGCCCCGCTGTGCCGCACCCTTCCCCGTTCCGCTTTCTTGAGGGCGGTCGACCCCGTAAGCAGCAACAAACCGTGCTTGTCTCCGGCATCGTCGACGAAGCGCCTTGCGGCGTCCCAGACTTCGGGAACTTCCTGCCACTCGTCGACGAGGTGAGGAGGCTGCCCGACCAGAGCGAGCTTGGGGTCCATCTCTGCCGCTTCACGCTCGGTGGGGCTGTCGAGCTTTGCGATGCTTGCACAGCGGGTCATGGCGGTCCACGTCTTGCCGCACCACTTCGGCCCGGTGATCTCGACACAGCCGAAAGTCGCCATCAGCGTGTCGAGCCTTTTCTCGATGAGACGGGGCTTGTAGCCATGGGGAGTGAGGTTGGTTGTGTCTTGATTGGTCTTATCGTTCATCAGGGCCTCCTAACTGCATATTCGGTATTTTACGTGAGTTATGTTCGGTAAAATGCGAGAACTACATTCAGAAAAATACGAGTTAGACATTCAGGAAGATACGGAGATTCCATTCCATAAATAACGAGAATATCGTTCGGGATAATCCGGAATCCTATTTTGGAGAAAACGAAGGGCCTGCTTGACGATACGGAAGAGGGGATGGGCATGCAGGGACAAACGCCACGCCCCGACCGCCCCTTTTATCACGTGAAGACCATGCGTGCTCCGAAAGCCATGCCTGAGCGCTCACGCTAGACAAAACGGACCCGGGAGCCGTGAGGCTTCCGGGTCCGTCGCGCTCGGCTGCGGGGTCCGGGCGCCATGCCGAAGTGGCAGGAGGGTTCGGGGCGCTTACGCCTAGCCGCCCTCGCGTAGCGGCGGCTCGGGCACAGGGCGCGTCGTTACTGCTGCTGCAGGCCGCTCTTCGCGTAGAGCGAGGCCGCGTCATCGGCCGAGAGCGCCTTGCCGTAGATGCGCGCGAAGGCGATGGCCGTGTTGCGGACGGCCGGGAACTCCGGGCCGCCGTTGTTCATGGACTCCTCGGCGCCGATGTAGATGGTGTTGGACTTCTCCTGGCTTCCGACGGCCTGAGCGTCCGGCGAGGAGGTGCCCTGCGTGCCGTTCACGTAGAGCGTCATCTGCGCCTGGCCGGAGACGGTGCCTGCGTTGTCGTTCACGGCGACGACGTGGTACCAGGTGTTGGCCTTGACACCGCTCACGCTCGCGGTCTTAGACGAGCTCGCGCCCTTCTTCACCTCGAAGGTGAGCTTCGCGCCGTCGTCCTTGTCGAGGTGGAGGCCCATGCCGTCGTTCTGCACGTTGTCGAACAGGCCGCGGTAGTTCTTGCCGTCGGCCTTGGTGTTCGGCACCTTGAAGAGCAGCTCCATCGTGAAGCCGTTCTGCATCGCCGAGTAGTCGTCGGCGGTGAGCTTGTAGCCCAGGCCGCCCTTGCCGTCCATCATCGCGACGGGCTGGCGCAGCGTCTTGTCCATGCGCGTGCCGCCGCTGTAGTGCGAGCGGTCGGCAGCGTGCTTGCCCGTCCAGTCCTGCGCGGAGCGACGGCGGAAGTCGACGTTGAGGATGTCGGCGCCGGCGACCTCGGCCGCGACGACGGTGACGGCGACGTTCGCCGTGGCGCCGTTGACCATCGCGCTGATGTTGGCGGTGCCGAGCGCGACGGCGGTCACGAGGCCGCGCTGGGCGTCGACCGTCGCCACGGCCTCGTTGTCGGAGCTCCACTTGCCGTCGTAGGCGGCGTAGGTCTGCGGGGCGTTGCTCTGGTAGGTGGCGGTGAGCTGGAGCGTCTTGCCGAGCTGCAGCTTGGCGGCGTTCTCGCTCACGCCGTCGCCGGAGATCACGACCTCGCCGGTCAGCGCGCCCGTGCCCACGGTGAAGCCGAAGTGGTGGTCGCCCTGGTTCTCGAGGCCGGCCGAGGGGTCGACCTTCGAGGCGTCGGGCTCGGTGCCGCTCTCGGCGTCATCGCCCGGCTTGGCGGCGTTGTCATCCTCGGTGAGGGTGTAGAGGATCGGCATCACGAAGGTGCGCAGCGCCGGGATGTCGGGAATGGCCATGCCGGGGGTGCTGTCCGAGCCGGCGAGGGCGGAGACGAGCTTGTCGGCGGTGCCGAAGTTGCTCGAGAGGATATTCTTGATGATGGTGGTGAAGACCGCGCCGGCGTCGATGTTCGCGAGCTTGGTCGCGTCGGTGTGGATCGCGGCGAGGATGAGCATGAGGTCGGCGGCCTTGGCCTGGCCGGCGTCGTTGGCGTTGCCGTCCACGGCCTTGCGGACGAACGAGATGAGCGAGCCGTCATTCTCGACCTTGTTGCCGTCGGCGTCCACGCCCGTCTTCGTGTTCATCGCGTCGAGGGCGGTCTGCACCCAGGCGTCGCGCTGCTCGTCGCCCTTGAGGTGGTAGGCGTAGGCGTAGTTGATGATGCCAAGCAGGTTCTCGCTGGTGTTGGCCGGGATCGGGGCGTCGCAGGCGTCGACGAGGATGCGCTGGATCATGTCGAGCAGCTTGGCGCCCTCGACGCCTTTGTTCTTGATGATCGTGTCGAGGTCGGCGAACACCGTGTTGAGGAAGGTGTTGAGCGAGACGTCGCCCGCGGCGGAGATGGTGGCGTTGAGGTGCACCACGGCGGCGGGCATGACGCCGCCGTTCTCTGCCACGGCGTCGTTCACGATTTGTGCGGCGCGCGCGTCCTGCTCGGGCGTGGTCGAGAGCGTGAAGGCTGCGGAGGCCGCGTTGTCGGTGTTGTTGATGGTGATGAGGCTGTTCGCGGTGTTGTACCAGATGCTGATGGCCTTGCCGAGCACCGTCTGGTACGTCATGCCGGGCGTAAGTTGCTTGTCCGGCACGGCAATCTTCAGCCCCGTGTCCACGCTCGTGTACCCGGCGTCCGTCAGGTACTTCGCCAGGAACTTGAAGACGGCGCCGTTGAGCTGGTCGGCCGTGAGCTCCTCGGTCGCGTCCGGCGCGAGGGTCGAGCTCAGCATGCTCGCGAGCAGCGCCTTGATGCCGCCACCGGGGATCTTCAGGCTCTCGATGAAGTACGGGCCGTCCGTGGCCTCGATGTACTCGAGCGCCATGGTTCCGTACACGCTCACGATGTTGGTGAGCAGCGCCTTGGTGAGGAGGCGCTCGTGGCCGAACTCCGTGATGTCGGCGATCGTGCCCTGCGCGGGTGTGCCGGCGTCGTCCCAGTCGGCCAGCTTGTCGCCGTTCTTCAGCGTGTAGGTCACCGCTCCTAGCTTGTGCGAGGCGAAGGCGAGGGTCGCGCCCGTGGCGCCGTCCGCGTCCCGGCCGAAGTTCAGCGTGAGGTAGCGGATGTCGGACGGGTAGGTGACGGTGGCACAGGTCTCGATGTCGTAGATGGCGGGCACGGCGGTGGGGTACGTGTTGGTGTCCTGGAACTCGGGGAACTGGTGCGCGGCCACGTCGTTGGCGTGCATGTGGCCGGTGAGCACGCAGCTGATACCCGCCCACGCATAGTACTGGGCCACCACGTCGTAGTCCTCGACGAGGTAGTCGGCAAGGATCGTCGGCTCCTGGCCGAAGTGCGCCACGATGCCGTGGTGCTGCATGGCGAAGACGACGTCGCCGTTGTTCTTGGCATCCTGGGCCTTCTTGACGATCCAAGGCAGCAGGCCCGTCGTGCCGAGCTGGCTCGGGTCGAACACGGCGTTGCCGTCTGCGCCCTTGGGCACGCCGGTGATGCGGCCGTGGGTCTCGTGCTCGTCGGTGCCGGTGTCGGTGGTGTCGTAGGAGTAGCGGCAGGAGTCGACGCAGATCATCGTGACCCTGGTGCCGTCCGTGCCGGCGAAGTGCGTGACGTAGGAGGCGGCGCCGGCCGTGGCGTCGTGGCCAGACTTGGGCTGCAGGTAGTACGAGCTGTTGACGTAGAGCTCGTCCGCGTCGTTGTAGCCGCACTTGCCGTAGTAGGCGTCGCTGCGGAACTCGGAGGGCGTGACGGCACCGGCCGGGGCGGCCTTGCCGTCGGCGCCGATCTTGGTGAAGTCGCGGCCGTCGACGTTGTTGTTGATGTCGTGATTGCCGTTGATGATGCGGACGACGCAGTCCTTGGCGCTGTCGCCGGCTGTCTGGAGCAGCTTGGTGCGCACCTCGTTGTGGCAGACTTGCTCGCCGTCCTTGGTGAGGTCGCCGGAGACGAAGATGGCGTTCGGCTTGTAGGCGCGCACGTCCTGGAGCGCCTTGTCGAGGATGTCGGCGCTCTGGCGGAAGAGTTTGCGATCAGAGTTCTCCGCGGAGTGGAACGCGTCGTTCTCGGCGAAGAGCGTGTGCGACATGTAGTGAATGTCGGAGAGAATCGCGATCTTCACGGTGTTGGCGTAGGGCGCGGCGGCAGAGGCCTCCTCCGCTGCGAAGGCGGCCTCGGGGTCCTGGGCGAAGGCCCAGGCGAATGCGGCGGAGCCGGCTCCGGCGAGCGCTAGGCGCATGAAGCCGCGACGCGAGATGTTCGGGTTGAGTTGGGCCATGAACGTCCTTCTTTCTCGTTTTGGGAGGGGTGTGCCGGTCAATCAGCATTGGCCTGCAGAAAGGCCAGACGGGCCTAGCATGGACGCTCGCGTGCATAAAATTGAAACAGGCCTGTATGGAATCTGTAATGCTTGCGTAAAGGCGGCAAATCTGTTCCGCGTTTCTCGAGATGCGAACCTGGAAATCACCAATTAAAATGGAAAATAGGTAAACAAGCTGGTAAACAGGTATCCCTTAAATGTAGGCGAAAGAAGTTGACCAGAAAGCGGTAGCCCTTACGCAAGCGTTACAAAGTATGAGGAGAATCACTTTTGAAACTGCCTATACTATGGCCTGTTTCATTCCTGAATTCATATTCGGGTGTTTCGGATGAGCCGTCACAAGGGTGGCGCACCGTTGACGAGGGGAGCAAGAAGGACATGAAGAAAATGCTTGGGGGGGGGGGTGGCTCCTCGTATCACGCGCGCCGCTAGCGCCGTAGTCCTTGGTCTCGCCCTCACGGCCACGCCCGTGTTCGCGGTTGCCGCCGAGCAGCCCTCGACCACTGCCGCGGCCACCACGCAGGAAGCCGCGACCACCGAGGCAGCCCAGTCCGCGACCACGGCTGCGACCACGGCCGCTGCCACCACGCAGGCGGCCTCGAGCGCCTCGGCCACCCAGCAGGCCACGGCCGCCGCTGACAACGGTGCGACCGATGCCGCCCAGCCCGCGGCTGTTGCGGCCGGTACCGTCCAGGTAACCGGCGGTGGCAAGCAGTTCATCGATGCTGTCAAGAGCGGGGCTTCCACCATTGAGCTCACCGGTAACGGCGAGGATGGCAATGGCCTGTTCAACTTCTTCTATACCAACGTTTTTGGTACTCACAAGTATAGTGCAACGAGTGGCACCACCCCCGAGTCCGTCAACATCAACCACGACGTGACCATCGTCAACAAGACCGGCAACTCGTATGCGTACCTCTACGGCATCGAGTTCAACGTAGCCGATGGTGCCAAGCTCACGTTCCAGGACGTCAATGTCAACGACGCCCGCAACGTGGGCTCGCCCTTCAATGCGGTCAAGCCCATTACGGTCCAGCCCGGCGGCTCTTTCGAGACCAAGGGCACCGGCGACATCGTGACCGATAACGGTAGGGGTGAAGGCTACGCCATCAAGCTTGTCTCGAGCAGCGAGGCCAGCAAGCCTGCGACGGCCGTGCTCGGTGCTGCCCCGTCGGGCTTTATGGCCAAGGTCGAGGGCAGTACGGGCTGGGCGGAAGACAACAAGGGCAACTACGGCGGATCCTATTGCGTAACCGCCGGAACCAACAGCAAGCTGACCATCACTGACGGTCGCTTCACGGCCGAGAATGCAAAGCACCAGGCAATCCAGTCGTACGGCACCGTCGTGATTGACCCGACCGACGATGCAAGCTTTAATGCGTATGGCAACGCTGACGACCTCGGCACCGTCCGTATCGACGGTACGAATAACGGCCAGCCGACGGGTGCGAAGCTCGTTGCGCATGACACCCAGTTCGGCTACATCGCGCCGGGCGGGCGTGCCAATGTCGGAGATGTGGAGATCAAGGCGACGCTCCAGCTCGAGGGCGCCGCAAAGGCGTATCTGACGGACAGCGCCGTGTCCACCATCTCCGATAGCAAGGTCGGCGAGCTCCCGGCTGTCTATCTGGATACGGCCGCGAATCTGTACGAGCAGGAGACAACCGAATCTAACGGCCCGGCTTCCTACAGCACGAACTTCGACACCCCGAGCTTCGCCAACATCAAGTCCGAGTACGTCGGCGATTACCTCACGTCCGGCCAGTACAAGGCGTCCGCGCACTTCGACAGCCAGAACGCGGTATCCGAGAGTGTGACGGATGCGAGCAAGAGCCGTGGTCTGTGGAAGCTCGATGACCAGGCGAGCGTTGATGACCTGGAGAAGCTGGTCGCTGCGAAGGCAGACAAGCTGACCGACGGGGCCACGGAGTCTGCGAGCGATCCCAGCGATGCCGCTCAGGGCGCCACGGTGACGGCGAATCTCCCGCTTGGCAAGTCTCAGGTGTACGGCAAGTACGAGATTGCCAAGAATGATGGAACGAGCATCAAGGGCGATGGCCACGCGTATGCCTACAGCCCGGTCCATGACCTCCAGGCCGGCTGGGACGTGAGCGCCTACCGTGCCAAGGGCACCTTCACCGCGCCTGAGGCCGGCGCCACCTCAGGCATCGGGGGCGACGTTGCCCCCGAGGGCTATGTCTTCGCCGGTTGGTACACCCAGGGCGGCGACCTTCGTACGGGCGAGCCTAACAACAGCGATAAGTTCACGTCGGGCATCGAAGGTATCAAGGCTCTGAGCAAGCCGGGTCTCGACAGCTATGCTGCCCAGCACGTGCTTGCCAAGGACGTGAAGTCGGGCTATGCCTATGCCAAGTTCATCCCCGCATCCCTCGTTGATGCAAAGGCTCAGTACAAGACCGAGGGCGCTTCCTCTGCCGTCCGTTTCCTTGGCGCTGTTGAGTCCTACAACTACAATGGCATGGCGTTTGACGTTACTCAGTACGACGCGGATGGCAAGCAGCTTGGTTCCAAGTCGTTTACGACCACCACGGCCTATGACTACGTGCTTGCCAACGTCAATGGCCAGGAAGATCAGAAGCAGTACGGCACCGATATCTTTAAGGCCACTGCTTACGGCTCCAAGGATCAGCTCCCGCTTCTGATCACCCGCGCGTATTGGAAGGGTCTCGGTCCCTCCTTCAACGGAAAGTTCAAGGTTACTGCGTCGCTAACGACTCCTGATGGGACTGTCGTCAAGGGACCTGCCAAGACGTTCATTGTCAACAACGGCAAAGTTACTGCCGATAACCAGTAAATCAATTAGTGAAAAAGGGGAGTTTGGTAATGAAGAAGTATCAGAAGCCTGAGTTCGATCTCGTACGTATCAATGGTTCTGACGTCTTTACTCAGTTGAGCGGTGGCGAGGAGGGCGACGAGTCCGGTCTGGGTACTGACGGTCCTCTGACTCTTAACTAACTAGGTCCGTCAAAGCGAGCGAGTTTTTGATTGCTTGCGGGCCAGCTGGGTTTGTCCGGCTGGCCCGCCTTGTCTTTGCTGGAGCGCCATATGAATCGTGAACTAAAGCATGGAATTGGCAGTGCAAAAAAAGGTGGATCGTTTGACCGTTTAAGCCGCCATGCCGGTTCCGTTTACCAAGTCCACAGGTCCCATGATGCTTCCGCTAAACACTTAGCAGAGACCCGAATTACTCCGGCAATGGTTGGCATATCTATAGTTGCTGTCTTTTGTGTCGTTGTGGGCGTCGCTGTTGGTGTAGCAACGTTATCCACCAACAGGCCTGCAGTTATACTGTCGGCGTCGACAACGTCTCCTTCTACTCAGCCAACTGCGGCTAGTTCGCAGCCGGCAATTGCTGAATCTGCCGGAGTGAAGAACCCGGCTACGTCAGCACAAGATACCGATGCCTCCGGAGACTCTGGTACCTCACAAAACTCTGGGCAAGGTTCTGGGGTAAAGGGCGGAACTAATTCAGGCGGCCAAACAGGCCCTTCTCAGAATGAGGCCAATACCTCATCGCATGGAGCTGCATCCGATTCTGGTGTGTCTGGGGATTCTCATGGTGGACTGAACGGCGGAGAAGATGCCTATGACGGTTCAGATGGCGGAGACGAGGACTCTGAAGGAGGGCCGACGAATCAACAGCCTGGAAACAATAATCCGGGTGCGTCGACACCCAACGGCTCTGACAAGTTCGGCGATAACGAAACTGGCTTTGGAGAAATCGTCGGTTAGATAGGGAGTAACGCTATGCGACTCGAAGAGTATCAAACCCCCAGGATGGATTTAATCAACATTAACGAGGCAGATATCCTAACTGCCAAGAGCTCTACTAATGGTGACCATGGGGATACTGATCCAGGGTGGGGCCCCATCGTGGGAAGCGTTGGAGAAGAGTACTAGGTGGATGAGGGGTTCGCATTCCAATCCGTCGACAGTGCTTCGTTTTTGCGTGTCGGTGGACTCACGTGCAAAGTGACGGGTGCTTTTCTTCCGGTTTCTTTTCAAGCTTTTTTGTGGAAGGACGGATTTCAAGATATTGGCGCGCGTCCTTTGCTTGATGACTTCGATGGAAAAAGGTCAGAGCTTTTCTTGGATCTTACGTCTCTCGGTGGTACAAGAAGCACTCGTTGTGCTTGCGTGCCGGAGGCGACTGTCGAAGATCTTGAAGGTGAAAAACTCTATCAGGCCTTTGGGAATGCGTTGCCCCTCCGTTACCGCGTCATCTTCCACGGCGTTGCGGTGAAGTATCGCGGTGCCGGGTACGTGTTCACCGCTTCAAGCGGCACGGGTAAGAGCACGCATGCGTTCCTCTGGCAGCGCTACCTCGGTCGTGCGGCGCATATCCTCAGCGGTGACAAGCCTGTGATCTCCGGGGGTGGGGAGTGCGGCTCAAGTGTCACCGTCTGGGGTTCGCCGTGGGGCGGCAAGGAACGGATCTTCGAAAACGGATCCGCCCCGCTGCGGGGTGTCTGCCTCATCGAGCGCGGTCGCACCTGCGCCATCGAACGGGTCGAGGCGGCCGAGTTCCTCGAGACGATGCTCCGCCAGACGTTCATGCCCTCCGAGGACCCCGCTGCCACCCGTACGCTCGAGGTTGTCGACGCCGTGCTGGCGAACGTGCCGCTCTGGCGCCTTACCTGCGACATCTCGGAGGACGCCGTCCTCACCAGCTTCGAGGCCCTGACCGGACTCGACTATGACGCCTGCCGCGTGGGGGAGTAGTCGCAGGCGGCAATGGCTGCCGTGCGGGCGCGAGGGGCTGCGTTGCCCGCTCTGTGGTGAATAGCACAACTGGCAAACTTAGATTCTCTGGATGAATTTACGCCACCTGCTGCTTAGTGTGTGCTGTCCTCGCCTTCAGTAGCCGTTACGCCCCGTCATGCCCGAAGACGGGTCACGTCGGCGACAGTGCTCTCTAGCGCCGTCGCGATGCCCGAAAGCCTTCCGGGCATGTCCTTGAGCGCGCGGCTGAACTCGAGCACGCCGATTGCCTCGTCCACGAATCCAACAAGCCTGTCTGCCTCGAGCCATGAGAGGCCTTGCGCATACCGCTCAAGCTGTGTCTCGATCTTGCGGGCAAACGGCATCGGGCACTTCATGCGGTAGGGCGAGAAGTCGTTTGCCAGCGCCCGGTCGCACCACAGCGCCTCACCCATGTCGAACAGGGGCGCCATTCGAACCCACTCGCGCGTCTCGCTGTCCATGAGCACGCCGAAGTTGCCCCAGTGACGGTCGGAATTTGCGATTATGTGATCCACCACAAGCATCTTCGCGAGTTGCTCGCGCGCGTTGTGCAGCCCTCGCGTCTCGCAGGCGGCTGCGAACGCCTCGTAGCGAGAGAGTTCGTTGCGAACCTTCATGGAGCGAATTACGTCTGCGGCTGGGACGAACTCTGTGTTCTCGTCGACCATGCAGGGACATGAGGACAGGTAGCGGGGATAGCCGTTCTGCACGAGCTCGTAAGGCACGTAATCACCGGGAGTGAGGATGCGTCGGCACAGTAGCGTGGCGACGCGTTCGTTGAGCGGTTCTTGGAAGAGGTTCTCGGGCTTTCCCGACTTGACGAGATGCGGCAAGCCGCCGATGAACTCCCAACGCTTGGGGAGGTTGCCGTTGAGCGAGGAGTCTGGCGCGCTCGTCGTTGTGGTGTCGTCGCCGAGCCGTGCAAGTGACTCGGCACCGGAGTCGGGATCGTGCGGTGCCAGCGCTTCTCCCAGAGCGGTCGAAAAGGGATTGTTGAAGTAGTTGACGCTCTGCCAGGCTCCAGTGAACCCCTTGGGCCTGAGCCAATACTGGTCGGAGAGGGAGAGGCCAAGGCTCGCCGCCATAAGCTCCTCTGGCGTATCGAGGTCAAGGCGCTGCAGCACGCTCGATAGACCGGGCCTTGTCGCGGGGATGGCCCTTGAGCTCAGCCATTGGGCGAGCCTGGCCGAGCTGAACGTGCCCGAGTTGTCGAGGCAGCCAAGCGGCAGGTGCCCGGGGGCGGGTATGTTCGGCTTCCCCACCACGGTGCGAAGTGCCGGATCGTACGCGAAGTGCAGCACCTCATGGTCGCGGCACATGAGGGTGCGACTGATGACGTTACCCATGGCCACCTCCCGGAAGCGTTCCTCTGCGTTTACTGCCATGAACTCGTACGATACAGCCAGCACGATGGGAAGTAGAGCGCTCCTCTGAATGTACTGGCATGATACCAACAGAGTAGCGTCTATCGCGGTTGCTTTCCCTGCGTGAATGCCAGCGTCGCCGCGAGAGCCCAACCACGCGAACGCCGGCATCTCGCTGAGTATGCTCCGTGTTACACGAAAGTTGGCACTGGTGCGGTGTCCCCGCTACACAAATGCCAGTGCCGCCGCCACGACCATCGCGGGCAGCATGTTCGCCGGCTTGAACGTGCGCGGCCAGATGAGGTTGACACCCACGCAGAAGATGAGCACCGACCCCACGAGCGAGAGGTTCGCAAGCGCCGCCTCGGTCATGACGGGGTGCAGCAGCGTTGCCAGGGCCGTGACGCAGCCCTGGAACACACCCACGGGCAGCGCCGAGAACGCGCAGCCCTTGCCCATGCTTGCCGCCATGGCGCACACGATGATCGCGTCCATGACACCCTTGAGCGCGAGCGTCGAATAGTCGCCGGTGAGGCCGTCCTGTATCGAGCCGACGATTGCCATCGCGCCGATGCACACGGTGAGCGACGCCGTGACGAATCCGTCCACGAAGCGCGCGTCGCCGTTGCTACCGGTCTTGTCGCGCAGCCAGGTGCCGAGACCCTCGAAGCGCCCGTCGAGGTCGGCCGCCTCGCCGAGCACGGTTCCGACGGCCATGCTCGCCACGAGCATCATGCTGTCTGCGGTGCCGAATGCGACGGTGCCGTCTGTGCGGACCAGTCCCGTCAGCATCTTCTCGAGCGCGCCGGCGATGCCCACGAACATCACGCACGCTCCGCACGACTTCATGAGTGCGTCCTGCAGCCGCTCGGTGACGAGCGAGCTCGCGAAGAGCCCCACGAGTCCGCCGCCGACGATACACGCGACGTTGATGAGCGTTCCGAGCCCGACCATGGCGGCCCCTTACACGAACACGAGGTTCACGAGCGCCGTGAAGAGCGCCGTGCCGGCGAAGATGCTGATGAGCGTGGCGAGCGGGTTGAACGGCTCCACGAGCATGCTGGCCACGACGAACTCCGCCGAGCCGGCAAAGATGGCGACGGACATGAACGTGGGGGACCACCAGGGCAGGCCGAGCGAGGTGGTGTAGATGCCGCAGGTGGCGTCGGTGAGCAGGAACCCCGAGAGGATGGGGAAGGCGAGGGGAAACGCCGTGCGCAGGGCCGATGCATGCCGCCCGGACTCGACCGTCATCTGGTTGTGGCTCATGGATTCGCTCCACTCGAGTTGCTTGCCGGGCGTGACCCGGCAAAACGTGAGTGAGTCGAAATCCTATAGTTCCGTCGGGACGCAGTCAAACGCCCAGCCACACATTTCCTTCCGGATGATTCGTCACATTTTCACGGTGCGAACACGGTGGGGCCCGCCCGCAGCGGCGGGGGAGGCCGTGATTTGTTGCGCAACTAATTGTCCGGCAGTGAGGTTACGCTCGGCAGGGCGGCATGCGAATCGTGACATGCTCCGGACGGGGAGGTCTCCATGTATTGCACGCGATGCGGCGCGTAGCTCGAGGATGGCGTCTAGTTCTGCACCCACTGCGGCGCCAGGGTCGAGCCGCTCGCGTCGGTGGCCCTGCATCCGGCGACGGCGGCCAGGTACCGGCGGCGGGTTCTTGCGCCGGTGTGGCGCCCGAGGTCCCCGTCGGGGAGACCTTGGTGACGCGGCCCGTGTCGGTGTCCGTGACGGAGCCGGTGACGGTGCTTCCCAAAGTCGGGGCCCCTGCGCCTGCGGCCCCAGAGTCCGCGGCTGCCCCAGAGCCCGCGCCCGTGCCAGAGTCTCCCGCCCCGAGCCATCTGCTCTCACCCGGCCGTTCCCGTTCCGCCAGCGCCCGCAGCCCCAACTCCCTCCGCCGCATCCCCCGCCCCGCAGGGCCCCGAGCGCGCCTTTGCTCACGAACACGAGAACGAGGGCTCCGGAGTGGAGCGCAGGCACCCCAGGCGCGGCCGAGGCAACATCGTCGGCATCGCCACCCTGGTCGTGGCACTCATCGCCGTCGCGGCAGTCGCCGGCGTGCTGTTCGTGGGGCCCATGGCCAATGCCGCGCCGAATTAACGCGGCTCGCTCTCCATGGACACCTCCATCAAGGCGAACGACAAGTGGATCGTCGGGGTGGTGGGCTTTGGCGTCTCTGGCGACGGCACCATGATGAGCGCCGAGCTTGGCAGCCTGCGCATCTCGGGCAGCTACGACCCCTTTGGCGAGGCGGGCAAGGCGGCCGTCGCAGCCAAGAGGGGCGAGGCGTCCGGAGGAGACTTAACCTGGGAGCATACTGACCAGGGCTGCAAGGTGACCTGGCCCACCAAGAACGCCCACCTCGGCTATGCGAACGCCTACCTGCGCACGGTGGGCAGGTAGGCGTCCTGGCTCGTGATGTGACGTATCATACGGATGAAAGCGTGCATGGATAAACGGGACCCAGACGCGCGCCTGGGTCCCGAAATGTGACAAATCATCCGGAAGGAAATGTGACAGCGGGGGTTAGGCGAAGTAGGACACGCCGCTCTCAAAGATTGGCATGAACTTCTCGCCTGGCACGTTGGCGTAGAGGCCCTCGCCGCGACGCTCCACGTGGCCCATCTTGCCGAACACGCGGCCGTCGGGGCTCGTAATGCCCTCGATGCAGTCGAGCGAGCCGTTGGGGTTCACGGCTAGGTCCATGCTCGGCTTGCCGTCCTCGCCCACGTACTGCGTGGCGATCTGGCCGCCGGCGCGCAGCTGGTCGAGCGCGGCGTCGCTCGCCACGAAGCGACCCTCGCCGTGGGAGATGGCCACGGTGTAGACGTCGCCCGGCTTGCAGGCACTCATCCACGGGGAGAGGTCGCTGGCCACGCGCGTGCGTACGAGGCGGCTCTGGTGGCGGCCGATGGTGTTGAACGTGAGTGTGGGCGCGGCGGCCGTGGCATCCACGATGTCGCCGAACGGCACGAGGCCCAGCTTGATGAGGGCCTGGAAGCCGTTGCAGATGCCGAGCATGAGGCCGTCTCGGGCCTGGAGCAGGTCGCGCACGGCCTCGGTGACCTCGGGCGCGCGGAAGAAGGCCGTGATGAACTTGGCCGAGCCGTCGGGCTCGTCGCCGCCGGAGAAGCCACCCGGAATCATCACGATCTGGCTCTCGCGGATGCGGCGCGCAAGCTCCGCGGTGCTCTCGGCCACGGCCTCGGGCGTGAGGTTGTTGATGACGAAGGTGTCGGCCTCGGCGCCGGCGGCCTCGAAGGCGCGCGCGGAGTCGTACTCGCAGTTGTTGCCTGGGAAGACCGGGATGATGACGCGCGGGCGGGCAATCTTGGCGCCGGTGAAGACGGCGGGCGCGGTGCCATGGTCGGCCGCGAGCCAGGTCTCGGCGGGCACCTCGGGCAGCTTGGCGTCGGCGGCCGTGCGGTAGGGGAAGACGCCCTCGATGCCGCTCTCCCAGGCCTCCTGCAGCCTCGCCAGGTCGACGCGCTCGCCCTCGGCCACGAGCTCGTAGGCCTCGGTCGTCTCGCCGATGACCTCGACGCTCACGGCATCGGTGTGCTCGGGAAGCTCGGCGTCATCGACCAGCTCCACGATGAAGCTGCCGTAGGCCGGCACGAAGAGGCTGTCGGTGGGTACGCCCTCGTCGAGCGTCACGCCGATGCCGTTGCCCACGCACATCTTGAAGAGGGCCTCGGCGTCGCCGCCATAGCCCGGGGTGGAGATGGCCAGGGCCTCGCCGCGCTCCACGAGTCCCTCCACCAGCTTGAAGGCCTCGAGCAGCCCCTCCACGCCCGGGCGCCAGTCGTCGCCGTACTCGGCCGGGTCGATGCAGATGACGCGATGGCCCGCGCCCTTGAACTCGGGGGAGGTGGCGCGCGCGGCCTTGCCCACCGCCACGGCGAAACTGATGAGGGTGGGCGGCACGTTGAGCTCGGCACCGTCCTCCTCGAAGCTGCCGCTCATGGAGTCCTTGCCGCCGATGGCGCCCACGCCCAGGTCCATCTGTGCCATGAGGGCGCCGAGCACCGCCGCCGTGGGCTGGCCCCAGCGCTCGGGCACGTCGCGCAGGCGCTCGAAGTACTCCTGGAACGAGAGGTAGGCATCCTCGTGGCCAAAGCCGGCGGCCACGAGCTTGGCCACGCTCTCCACCACGGAGAGGTAGGCGCCCGCGAACTGGTCCTGCTCCATGAGGTAGGGGTTGAAGCCCCAGGCCATGGCGCTTGCCGTGGTGGTCTCGCCGTCGACGGGGAACTTGGCCACCATGGCCTCGCTCGGCGTGAGCTGCCTGCGCCCGCCAAACGGCATGAGCACCGTGGCCGCGCCGATGGTGGAGTCGAAGCGCTCGGAGAGGCCCTTGCTGGAGGCCACGTTGAGGTCGGTCACGAGCGAGGTCATGCGCTCGGCGAGGGTGTCGCCGGCCCAGCTGGGCTCCCAGTGGCCCTGCTCGCCCACGTGAACGTCCGTGTGCTTGGGGGCGCCGTTGCTGGCGAGGAACTCGCGGGAGAGGTCGACGATGGGGCTGCCCTGCCACGAGAGGCGCACGCGCGGCTTCTTCGTGACGGTGGCGATGACCGTGGCCTCGAGGTTCTCCTCGCGCGCGTAGCGCAGGAACTCGTCTACGTCGGCGGCGGCCAGGGCCACGGCCATGCGCTCCTGGCTCTCGGAGATGGCGAGCTCGGTGCCGTCGAGGCCCTCGTACTTCTTGGTGACCTTGTCCAGGTCGATGTCGAGGCCGTCGGCCAGCTCGCCCACGGCCACGCTCACGCCGCCGGCGCCAAAGTCGTTGCAGCGCTTGATGAGGCGGCAGGCGTCCTTGCGGCGGAAGAGGCGCTGGAGCTTGCGCTCGATGGGGGCGTTGCCCTTCTGGACCTCGGCGCCGCACTCCTCGAGGCTCTCGACGTTCTGGGTCTTGGAGCTGCCGGTGGCGCCGCCGATGCCGTCACGGCCGGTGCGGCCGCCGAGCAGCACGATCTTGTCGCCCGGTGCGGGGCACTCGCGGCGCACGTGGTCGGCCGGCGTGGCGCCCACGACGGCACCCACCTCCATGCGCTTGGCCATGTAGCCGGGGTGGTAGAGCTCGCTCACCTGGCCGGTGGCGAGGCCGATCTGGTTGCCGTAGCTGGAGTAGCCGGCCGCGGCGGTGGTCACGAGCTTGCGCTGCGGGAGCTTGCCGGGAAGCGTCTCGGACACGGGGCGCGTGGGGTCGGCCGCGCCGGTGACGCGCATGGCCTGGTAGACGTAGCTACGGCCCGAGAGCGGGTCGCGGATGGCGCCGCCGATGCAGGTGGCCGCGCCGCCGAACGGCTCGATCTCGGTGGGGTGGTTGTGGGTCTCGTTCTTGAAGAGGAAGAGCCAGTCCTGGTCCTCCCCGTCGACGTCGACCTTGACCTTGACGGTGCAGGCGTTGATTTCCTCGGACTCGTCGAGGTCCGTGAGCTGGCCCGTGTGCTTGAGCCACTTGGCGCCGATGGTGCCCATGTCCATGAGGCAGACGGGCTTGGCGTCGCGGCCCAGCTCGTGGCGCACCTCGAGGTACCTGTCAAAGGCGGCCTTGACCGTGGCGTCGTCGATCCGCACGTTCTCGAGCTCGGTGCCAAAGGTGGTGTGGCGGCAGTGGTCGGACCAGTAGGTGTCGATCACGCGGATCTCGGTGATGGTGGGGTCGCGCCGCTCGCCGGCGAAGTAGTCCTGGCAGAACTTGATGTCGGCGAGGTCCATGGCTAGGCCGCGCTCGGCGATGAGCGCCTCGAGGCCTGCCTCGTCAAGCTCGCGGAAGCCGTCGAGCACCTCGACGGGCTGGGGCGTGGCCACGTCCATCTTGAGTGTGGCCTTGGGGGCGAGCGACGCCTCGCGGGCCTCGACCGGGTTGATGACGTAGTGCTTGATGGCTTCGACGCCGGCCTCGGTGAGGTCGCCGGTGAGCACGTAGACCGTGGCCGAGCGCACGTCCGGGCGCTCGCCGGCACTCACGAGCTGCACGCACTCGCTCGCGGAGTCGGCGCGCTGGTCGAACTGGCCGGGCAGGTACTCCACGGCAAAGACGTGCGTGCCGGTGGGGGCGGAGTCCACGAGGCCGTTCGCGTCGAGGCGGAGGCTCGGCACGGGCAGCTCGCGGGTGGCAGTGTCCACCTGCGGCTCGCTGAAGACGATGGGCACGCAGCGCTCGAAGAGCTCGTCGCTCGCGCCCTCGACGTCGTAGCGGTTGATAAGGCGCAGGCCCTCGAGGCCCTTCACGCCCAGGATGGTGCGCAGCTCTGCGAGCAGCTGCTGCGCCTCCACGTCGAAGCCCGGCTTCTTCTCCACGTAGATGCGTGAGACCATGGGTCCTGCCCTTCTTGGGTTGTCCGTGTCCAGATTCCACGCGCGCCCCTCGCCCCTTGCGTGGGGCCGACGGCACGCGACGGCCGCCGAGGCGCAGCTGGGCGGCCTCGGCACTACCCTCCCATTATGACGCGACGGGCGCCGGGCGGTAGGCTCGCGCGACCTCCCGCCCAATGCCCGACCGCCGTGGTGTGTGTGGGATGGGCGTGCTCAGCGACCTCGTTCGACGCGAGCGCGAGGATGCCGCCTCTGAGGCCCATGTGCTCGAGAGCGTCGGTCGAGGCGTTGACGACCTTGCGGAGGGGCACTTCGTGACGTCCCGCTCGGAGATGTTCACCGAGGCCGCCGGGCGGCGTGAAGCCCGTGCGTAGGGTGCGCTACGCAAGCGAGTTCATCGATGGCGTCGCATCCATTCGCTCCGAGCGGCTCGACTTTCTTGCCCTCGTGCACGAGAGAGGCGTGAGGTGACGGGGCCATCGGTGGAGTGCGCATGCCGGGGAGCGTTTGGTTGCAGGCGGTCGTCCTGCGGCCGGGGCATTGCCGGGGCATGCGCCCGGAGCGGGTCCTGTCGTAGACTGAGGCCATGACGACGAGACGAGACATGCCCGAGCTGCTGGCCCCCGCGCGCGACCGGGAGGCGTTCCTGGCGGCGCTGGCCGCCGGGGCCGATGCCATCTACTGCGGCGTCACAGGCGGGCTCAACGCGCGCCGTCGCGCGGCCGGCATCGGCGAGGACGAGCTCGCGGGGCTCTGCTCGCTGGCGCACGCGCACGGCACGCGCGTCTACGTGACGACCAACATCGTGGTCAAGCAGGTCGAGCTCGCGGGTGCCGTCGAGGCGGCCGCGCGCTACGTGGCCGCGGGTGCCGACGCCCTCATCATCCAGGACTGGGGATTCCTCTCACTGGTGCGGCGCGAGCTGCCGGGGGCCGAGGTGCACGTCTCCACCCAGGCCAACGTTCATGACGTGCGCGGCGTCGCACTCTGTGCCGAGCTGGGCGCGGCGCGCGTGACCCTCTCGCGCGAGCTCTCGCTCGCAGAGATCACGCGTATCGCGGCCGAGGAGGCCCGCCGCTCGGCCGGCTTGGGCGTTGCTCCCTGCGAGCTGGAGGTCTTTGCACATGGGGCAATATGCCCCAGCTACTCGGGGCTGTGCATGCTCTCGAGCTTTTTGCGCGAGGGGCGCTCTCCCAACCGCGGGCTCTGCGCCCAGCCGTGCCGGCTGCCCTTCGACCTCGTGGGTCGCGAGGGCGTGCGCCTGCAGCCGGCCGAGCGCGAGCGCCCCCTCTGCACGCACGACAACTGCGCCATCGACGACGTGGCCGCGCTTGCCCGGGCGGGCGTGGCATCGCTCAAGCTCGAGGGACGTATGAAGCCGGCGGCCTACGTGCACGCGGTGGCCTCCGCCTGGCGCGCGAGGCTCGACGCCATTGCTGCCGGCACCGACACGCCCGAGCTGGACGAGAGGTGTCGCCGTGCCCTCAAGCGCAGCTTCAACCGGGGCCTCACCGATGCCTACCTGCGCGGGACCTCTGGCAACGAGCTCATGAGCTACGAGCGCTCGGGCAACCGTGGCGAGCTCGTGGGGGTGTCCTTAGGCTTCGAGCCGGAGGCGGGCTTTGTGCCGCGCGACGGGCAGCAGGTTCGCGGCGAGGTTGTCGTGCGGCTCGATGCCCCGGTGGGGACAGGCGATTCCATCGAGCTTAGGCACCCGGCTGAGCCGACGCGCTTCCTCGTGGTCGCGGCGCCGCACGCTGCCGCGGCCGGAGAGCTCCTGCGTCTGCGCACGCCCCGGCCGATGCCGGTGGGCTCTGAGGCCCGCGTCACCAAGAGCGCGCGGCTCGAGCGCGCGGCGGCAGAGGCGGTGACGGCCCTTGCAAGCCATGCCTGAGATCTGCGCGATTGTGTCGTGCGTGGGTGATGCGCGAGCCCTCGCTGCTGCGGGGGTCCAGCGCGTCTACCTCGACGTCATTGACCTGGAGCCAACGGATGAGGTGCTGGGCGAGGCGTGGGCCCAAGGCCTCGTGCCCCTTCTGGACGAGGTCTGCCGCGAGAGCGACCACGCCCGGCTCGACCCGTGGGTCGTGCGCGACAGGCCCGTTGCCGTGGGAAACGTCTCCGAGCTTTCCCTTGCCCGGCAGTGCGGGGCCCAGCCCGAGCTCAGGAGCTGCGTGCCCGTGCACAACCTGGCGATGCTCGAGGCCATGGCGAGCCTGGGCGCCCGCTTTGCGTGGCTCTCGCCCGAGCTCTCGCTTGCGGAGGTCCGCGAGCTGGCGCAGGCCACGCCCATCCCGCTCGGCATCAGGGTGTTCGGCCGTCCCCGGCTCATGACGTGCGAGCACTGCGTGCTGCAGGTTGCCCATGACTGTGACGGGCGGCACGAGACCTGTCCCTATCGCGGGGAGCCGCACTGGCTCGTGAACATCGACGGGCGCCGGCTGCCCGTCTCGACCGACCGCCTCGGGCGCTCCCGCGTCTTTCTCGACGAGCCGGTCGACCTCATCCCCGCTGCTGCGGAGCTTGCCGCGATGGGGTTGGCACGCCTGCTCGTGGATGCGCGAATGGTCTCGCCGCGGGAGGCGGCCGACGCCTGCGGGCGGCTGGCGGACGCACTCGCCGGAGGGCGTGTCGGCGCCGTGGGAACGATGGGACTTGCGCGGCTGGGCGTCGAGTAGCGCCTGCGCATAGGGCATGCGACGGCCGGAATGCCACGGTTTTGGTCGCATTAGTGCAAAAGAGATGCCTTTCAGGGTAGCTTTATGGTGACATTAGCGATAACTTTGCTATTATCGCGGTAGCTGCTTTACTATCATTGCTATGAAAGGAAGGAACACAGCTATGTCCGCAACGCTTACTGATCTTTCTGAGAAGTATGGCATCACTAAGGTCACTGCCAAGACGCGTCTCGTGAACCTGGGCGTGTGGGACGGCCACACGGAGAAGCAGGGCCGCGCCTACGTCATCGACGACGAGGCTGTCGAGGAGTTCGCCAAGCACTACGAGCCCGCGGCCCCCAAGGCCCAGCCTGCCGAGCACGCCGTGGCCGCCGCGGCGCCGGTCGTGGTCTCCCAGTCCAGCGAGGAGCTCATCGCCGAGCTGCGCGACATGGTCGAGTACCTCAGGCAGCAGCTCGCGCAGAAGGACGACCTTGCCTCCAAGCAGCTGGCCGAGAAGGACGAGCAGATCGCACGGCGCGACGATCAGATTTCGCAGCTCATCTCCAAGTAGCGGCTGGGTTTTCGTACCTGGCGGCCGGACGGCATGGGCCTTCGCGCGAGGTCACTTGCTTTGCAAGTCCCTTAGCCTCGCGCTTCGGCTCATGCCGTCCGGCCTTTTGGTTACGTTGTTGGGCTACTGGGAGGCTGCGGGGCTGCTGCCTTCTTTGGATTGTTGGGGCTTTTGCCTTCGGGGTTCTGCTTTCTCAGCCCCACGAACACCGCCCCACACCCCACCTTACATCCCACACACTCATGACTTTGCCTTTGACACAAAGGGGCGACCGCTGGCTTTTTGGCTGGCGGTCGCCCCTTTGTGTGGCTTGTTGTGGAGACGGGCTAGTTGGCGAAGACGCCCTTGGTCCACTTGCTGATGTCCTCGATGCGGATGACACTGGCCACCTCGCGGACGCCGTCGAGGTCGGCGAGGGCCTTCTCGGCCTTGGCCATCGCGGCCTCGCTGGCCTCGTGGGTGATGAACACCACCGAGCAGGCGCCGTCGGTCTCGGTCTCGAGCTGGTTGATCTGGGAGATGGAGATGCCGGCGTCGGAGAACGCGGCGACCGTGGGCGCCAGGGTGCCCACCTCGTCGTTCACGCGCAGGCGCACGTAGAAGCTGTTGGTGAGCTCGTCGATCCTGCGAATCGGCAGGACGTGGCCAAAGGGCTCGACCTCCGCCAGGGGCTGCTCGCCGCGGCTGAGCGGCTCGGCCAGGGCAAAGATGTCGCCCACGACGGCGCTCGCGGTGGGGAAGGAACCGGCACCGGCGCCGTAGAACATCGTCTCGCCCACGGCGTCGCCCACCACGTAGACGGCGTTCATCGCGCCGGACACGGCGGCGAGCTGGTGCGTGCTCGGGATCATCGTGGGGTGCACGCGAGCCTCGACGCCCTCGGCGGTGTTGCGCGCGATGCCCAGCAGCTTGATGGTGTAGCCAAGGTCCTTTGCCACGGCGATGTCCTCGGCTGTGATGTTGCGGATGCCCTGCTGGTAGACGTCGTCGGTGGTGACGCGCGTGTGGAAGCTCATCGAGGCGAGGATGGCTGTCTTGCTCGCGGCGTCAAAGCCGTCGACGTCGGCCGACGGGTCCGCCTCGGCGTAGCCCAGGCGCTGCGCGTCGGCGAGAACCTCCTCGTAGCCCAGTCCTTCGGTGGTCATACGGGACAGGATGTAGTTGGTGGTGCCGTTGAGGATGCCCGCCACGGTGAGGAAGCGGTTGCCCATGAGGCTGTGCTCGATGGCGTTGACCACCGGGATGCCGCCGGCTGCCGCGGCCTCGCAGCGAAGCTGGACGCCCGCCGCGCGCGCCAGTCCGGCCAGGCGTTCGACATGGCGGCCAAGCAGGGCCTTGTTGGCCGTGACCACGTGCTTGTGCGCGGCGAAGGCCGCCTCGTAGATCTCGGTGGCGGGGTGCTCCCCGCCGATGAGCTCGACCACGACGTCGATGTCGGGGTCGCTCACGACCTCGTGCCAGTCGTTGGTGAAGGCGTCGCCGGTGATGCCGCAGGCGGCCGCGGCGCTCGCGTCGAGCGCGCAGCCACGCTTGATGCTGAGATCGATGCCGTAGCTCTTCACGTAGTCGTCGTGGTGCGACAGGATGAGCCGGGCGACGCCGCCGCCCACGGTGCCGAGGCCGATGATGCCGACGTTCACGGTGTGCATGTGGTCTCCTTCGTGTTGGCGCGGCATGCCTGCCCATGCGGGGGCGCCGCGTGCGTTTCCCAGCAGATTGTAGCGGACGCATGGCAGGCCTGCGCCTCGTTGCCCCCGTATGCCGTTGCCCTCCGCGCGCGGGTTGGGCGCGGCTCTTGTCTGGGGCCGTCCCGAGCCTCTGACCTTACGCGCGGGGCCATGGGGCGCGGGACGCCGGACGCCGGGCCGTGAGGCTATCCGCGCTCGAGGCGCCCCTCGCGCTCGGCCGCAATCTCGGCGTTGATCTCGCTGATCTCCTTGATGCCGTCGATGTAGGGCTGGTAGGTGCTGTAGGGGTCACCCGAGCCCAGGCGGCACGCGCCGCAGTTCTCGCAGCTCCCCTCGCCGCACCACGACAGCGACTTGCGCACGATCTCCTCGCGCTCCTCGCGCGTGGTGTCCTTGATGAGTCTGCTCTGCCCGAGGCCCAGCTTCGCCAGGGCTGCGGCGACCGATTCCTTCGACATGTCTGCTCCCCCTCCGGGGCTTCCCCAAGCCCGTCGGTGCCGACTATAGCGCTTGGTGCGGACAGGACGGGGCTCCTTGGCTCGTTGTCCTGCGCGAATTGCGGCCATGAGGTCAAGGACGGCACCAAGCTCTGCCCAAGCTGCGGTGCTGCGGTCGCGGCGCTGTGAGCGACTGGCCCATGCGATGCGTGGTGGGTGCCTGCGCCTCACGCCATTCGCCCATCTAGCCCGCGGCGTGCTCGACGATCTTCTCGAGGAAGGCCTCCCCGTAGCGCTCGGCCTTCTTGGCGCCCACGCCGGGCACCTCGAGCAGGGCCTCCGGGGTGGTGGGGCGCTGACGGCAGAGCGCCTCGAGCGTTGCGTTGGAGAAGATGAAGTACGGCGGCACCTCCTGCTCGCGGGCGAGCTTGGTCCTGAGGGCGCGCAGCTCCGCGAAGAGGGCCTCGTCGTCAGGGGTGGGCTCGAAGGGCTCGGCGGCCGTCGTGGTTGCCGTGGTGCCTCCCGACCTCCTTGGCCGGGCAGCGCCCCAGGCCGACCTCTTCTCGCGCGGCTTGCCCTTGGCCACCTTGACCGTAAACGGCTCGTCAGAGGTGAGGAAGCCCTTTGCCCCGCCACCGAGCATGACCACGGGGTACTTGTCGCTCGAGCGGGCGAGGATGCCCCGGAAGACGAGCTCGTCGATGAGCGAGCGGATCTTGGGCACGGGCACGTCGGCCATGATGCCGTAGGTCGAGAGCGTGTCCCAGCCGCGGTCGAACATGCGCTGGGCACGCGAGCCTCTGAGGATGTCGACGATGGTGCCCACGCCCACCGCATCGGCAAACGCGCCAGTCTCACGACAGCGCTGCCGCACGCGCGCCACGCAGCTCACGATCTTGAGCGCGTTCGTGCGCTCGTCTGTCTCCTCGAACTCGGCGAGGCAGTTCGAGCAGTTGCCGCAGAAGGCCGGGGCCTCCTCGCCAAAGTAGCGCAGGATGAAGGCGCGCAGGCAGTCCGTCGTGGTGGCGTAGAAGACCATCTGGCGCAGGCGCTCCGCGTCGTGGGCGCGCAGCTCCTCCATCTGTTCGGGGGAGAGGTCGTCGCGCTCGGTCTTGGAGAGCAGAAACTCGGCGGTGTGGACGTCTCCGGGGGTGTAGAGCAAAAGGCACTCCGCCTTGGTGCCGTCGCGTCCCGCGCGGCCGGCCTCCTGGTAGTAGTTCTCGAGCGAGAGCGGCAGGTTGTAGTGGATGACGTAGTTGACGTTGCTCTTGTCGATGCCCATGCCAAAGGCGTTGGTGGCCACCATAACGGTCTTGCGGTCGTAGAGGAAGTCGTCCTGGTTGGCCTCGCGCTCGGCGGGGGCGAGTCCCGCGTGGTAGCGCGTGGCTGTCATGCCGTGCTGGCAAAGCATGTCGCAGACGTCCTCGACCGCACGGCGGCTCGAGCAGTAGACGATCCCCGACTTGTCCGTGCGCTCGCGCACGAAGGCGAGCAGGGCCCGGTCCTTGCCGGCCCGGCCGCTCGGGCGCTCGACGGCGAACGAGAGGTTGGGGCGGTCGAAGCTCGCCACCACGCGGAAGGGGTCTCGAAGTCCGAGCGAGCCCTCGATGTCGTCGCGCACCTGGCGTGTGGCCGTGGCCGTGAGGGCGACCACGGGAGGCCGCTGGGGCAGGGCGTCGATGAAGTCGCGGATGTGCTGGTAGCTGGGCCTGAAATCGTTGCCCCACTGGGAGATGCAGTGGGCCTCGTCGACGGCGAGCAGGGAGAGCCCCTGTGCGCGGACGAGGTCGAGGAACCCCGGCTCGTCAAGGCGCTCGGGCGCGACGTAGAGCAGGCGCAGGTAGCCCGCGGCGGCATCGTGGAGCACGCTGTCGCGCTCCGCTGGCGTGAGCGAGCTGTTGAGACAGGCCGCCGCCACGCCTAGCTGCCGCAGGGCCCCCACCTGGTCCGTCATGAGCGAGATGAGGGGCGACACCACGACCGTGAGGCCGCCCAGCACGAGGGCGGGAACCTGGTAGCAGATCGACTTGCCCGCGCTCGTGGGCATGACGGCAAGCACGTCTTGCCCGCCCAGCACGGCGTCGATGACCTCCGCCTGGTGTGGTCGAAACGAGGGATAGCCAAACGTCTTGCCCAGCACGGCAAGCGGGGTGACCCTACCTGTCTCGCTGGCCTTGCCCGTTTCGCCTGTCTCGTCGGGCCGTCCGGTCTCTTCTGCCATACGCGCGTCCTCACTCGTCATGATGCGGGGCCTGCCGTGCGGACCCTAGATGAGGTCCCGCGCCGTGGCGCGTGCCCAGGCGGCGATGCCGGCGCCGTGGCAGAACTCTCCCGAGCCGATGAGCCGGGCCAACTCGGCCATGGGGACGCGCCTGTGGCGTATGTCCTCCGCCGGGTCGAGGCGAAGCGAGCCCTCCCGTGCGTCGCAGCGGGCGAGGAAGAGGTAGATGGTCTCGTCCGTGGCGCCGGGCGACGGGTGGAAGGCTCCCAGGTCGACGAGTTCTCGGGCCGTGTAGCCGCTCTCCTCTGCAAGCTCGCGTGCCGCAGCCACGGCCGGCTCCTCGCCCGGGTCTATGGCGCCGGCGGGAAGCTCCGTCTGCCAGGCCCCCACGGGAAAGCGATACTGGCGGATGAGGACGGTCTGGGCGCCGGGGCCCTCTCCCACCACCGGCAGGATGCAGACGCCGGGTTTGACGCGCATGAACGAGTAGGGAAACTGGCCGCCGTTGATGAGGGCGCGACCCACCGACACGAAGAAGCGATCGGCCGGCTGGCACTCGTCCTCGACGTAGCGAGGGGCCTCGTGGCCGGGTGCCTGTCCCGGCTCCCGGGCGGATGCCTGCGCACCCTCCCGGCCGGCTGTCTTGGCGGGCCTACCGACGATTCCGTTGGCGCGCGTGCCGTCGGCCTCGTGCCCGCATGCCCTCTCGTCGTGCGTCATGTCGTCTCCTCCCCGTGTGCCTACGCCCATTGTAGGTCCCAGATGTCCTCGAACAGGATGCGCCTCCCGCCCTCGAGCTCCAGCACCCGCAGCACCGCGTTGACCTCGCGCACGGTGCCCACGGTGGTGGCGTAGGCCCTGCGGTCGTAGTGCTCTACCTCCACCTCGTCGCCCCGCTGCAGGCGCACGAGCATGCGCGAGACCTGCTCGGCGCGCTCCTCGGTGGGGACCCGCCGGGGCTCCCGCGACGGGCGCTCCTGGTCCCTCGCCATCTCCTCGAACCCGGTGAGCGCGGCAAAGGGCATGAACTGTGCCGCGTCCGTGGCGCTTCGGGCCGAGGCACCGGCCTGCCGTGCCACCTGGGGCCTGCGTGCGTCTGCGCGAACCGTCCTGTAGCTATGCATGGTGTCCCCCAACCTGTGCGTTGCGCTCGCGGCCGGTGGCCTCCGGGCGGAGGCTCCTGCCCCGCACGAGCGCGTTCTTCCCAAACCTTCCCTTGACCTCGAGCGTGGTCTGCCCAAGCCTGCGCTCGGCGGCCTCGGCCTCGACGTCCGTGAACAGCGTGAGCTCGGCTGTCCCCTCGTCCACGAGGTCTCCCAGCCCGATTACGATGCGCTTGACCTTGCGCCTCGGGTCGACCGACGCCCGCCACTGGCGCACCACCTCGCGCATGAGCGCCTCGCGCGAGCAGGTGTGGTCCGACAGCTTGCGCGACGTTCCGGTGTGCGGTCCCGCGCGGCGGCAGACGAGGTCCCAGTCCACGTGGGTCATCTCGTAGCCGACCCAGAGCGACACGTGCCCCGAAGCCTGGCGTTTGGAGATGAGGCCGAGCACCGCCTCGTCCACCATCTCCCGGGCCACCGTGAGGGCCTCCTCATAGGTGTAGGGGTGGGCGAGCACCTGGCCGGTGCTGATGGAGTGGCGGGCAGGCTCGTAGGCCTGTATCTCGCCGATGGTGCAGGGCTCGAGGCCGTGCGCGTGGTCGATGAGGTGCCGGGCGTTGACGCCGAACTCCCGGAAGAGCGTGGCGTCGTCTATCGCGGCCACGCCGGCGAGGTCGAGGGCGCCAAGCCGGGCGAGGCGGGCGGCGATGCCGGGGCCTATCTGCCAGATGTCGGTGATGGGACGGTGGTGCCATATCCGGCGGCGGAAGCTCTCCCCGTCCAGGACGGCCACGTGACCGGGCTCGTGCTTGGCCAGGACGTCGAGCGCCACCTTGGCGAGGAAGAGGTTGGGCCCCACGCCGGCCGTGGCGCAGATGCCGGTCTCGGCCCGGACGACGTCCATGAGCATGGTGGCAAGCCCCCTGGCCGTGAGGCCGTAGAGCGCGAGGTAGGGGCTCGCGTCGATGAAGCACTCGTCGACCGAGTAGACATGGATGTCCTCCTTGGCAATGAACCTGAGGTAGATGCCGTAGATTTGGGCCGACACCTCCATATAGCGGCGCATGCGCGGCCGCACCGCCCGATAGCGGACCTCCGGCGGGAGCTGGAAGAGGCGAGGCCGGCCCGAGACGCCCAGCCGCTTGATGGCCGGCGAGAGGGCGAGGCAGATGGTGCCGGGGCCACGGCTGGTGTCTGCCACCACGAGGTTGGTGGAGAACGGATCGATGCTGAGGTCTGCGCACTCCACCGACGCATAGAAGCTCTTGAGGTCTATGCAGAGATAGGTGCGCTCACCTGGGCATATGCCCACCGTGCGCGCGGTGCCTTCCCGCTGGCTGCTCCGTCCCATCGCTCGCCTCCCCTCGCGTCAAACAGATGTTCGTAACTCGTGGCACCATCTTGCACGGGAAAGCGGACAAAAAATAGCCACAAGCCGCGCCATCACAGAGTCGGCACGGCTTGTTCGTAGCAATCTAGCTGGTGAAACGTTATCTACCAGCGGGTTTTTGTTATCTACCAGCGGGTTTTCTCAGCGGCCCACATGACCGTCTGGGGCGTAGAAGGCACGGTTGTCGGGCGTCTCGTCAACCTCGACCTGGGAGACGGGCAGGCCCCGCTCGGCCAGACGGTCGAAGAACCAGCGCGCGAGGTTCTCGGCGGTGGTCCGGAACGGCAGGACCGAGAGCGTGAAGCCCTCCTCGCGGAGCGCGGCGACGGTGGCGGGCCTCAGGGACCCCTCCTCGACGAGGAAGGTGTGGTCGAGTTCATCGGCGACCTCCTTGACCGCCCGCTTGAACACGCCAAAGTCGAGCACCATCCCGCGCATGGTGCCGGTCGCGGTGCTGGTGCCGTCCTCGCGGAGCTGGCCGGCAGCGTGCAGGTCGGTCTCGCCGGCTGTCGGGGCGCCGTCTCGGCCGAGGTGCGCGTAGGGGCTGGCGTCGGGCCCCGCGGGCATGGGGGCGTCGTCTTGCTGCAGGCCGTCCACCTCGATGGTGGCCACGACGCGCCAGCGGTGCCCGTGCAGGTTCTCGCACTTGCCGTAGTAGTCGGTGAGGAAGTGCGCACCGTCGAAGTGCGCCTCCGCCTGGAGTCCGTACATGGGGCCTCGCTTTGGTAGGGATGGTCATCCGGCCTGCGCCGGGCTCACGGAGTTATACCGCGTTTGGCCACCCGTCGTCACCGGAGGCGTCGAAGTCTATGGAGAGGAGCTCGCGCACGTCGATCTGGAAGGCGCCTGCCAGGGCGAGCAGCGACGAGAGCGTGGGGTTCATGGGCGCGCCGCGCTTGGACTCGCCCTTCTCGTACTGCTGGTAGGTGTAGGAGGCAATGCCGGCCCTGCTGGCGACATCCTCCTGGGTGAGCCCCTGGGATTCCCTGAGCATGCGGAGCCGGTGCGCGAGTCCGCGCACGTATTCGGACCGAGTGGGATGTCGTTCGCTGTTCTCCATTCCACCAATATGTCCAGCGAGCATGTGGCAGACCACCAGACATGTCTGGGTAAAACGGTTTGCTTACAGACTTCGAACCTTCCCCTGAAGACGACGTTTTGGCTTCTGAGCTGCCGTGGGAGAAACCAGGTTGATTAAATGTCCGCTAAGGCCCGTAGAATCATGGCAACGACAAGGCGGCCGGGAAGGTCGCCAGGAGGAGGGGGCGAGGGTATGAGACTGCTGCACATCGCGGACCTGCACATAGGCAAGCGCGTCTGCGAGTTTTCGATGCTCGAGGACCAGAGGCACGTCCTGCCCCAGGTCATCGACATGCTTGGCGCACACGAGGCGGACGCCCTGCTCGTCGCGGGGGACCTGTACGACAAGGCCACGCCCAGCGCCGAGGCCGTGGCCCTCGTCGACTGGTTCCTCTCCGAGGCGGCGGAGACGGGCGTGCCCGCCATCGTGATTCCCGGCAACCACGACTCGGCGGAGCGCGTGGCCTACGCGGGGGCGATGCTGGCCCGGCAGGGAATCCACGTGGCGCCGGTGTATGACGGCACCATCAGGCCCGTCGAGCTTGCCGACGACGATGGCCCCGTGCGCATCTGGCCCATCCCCTTCGTGCGGCCGGCGACCGTGCGCCACTTTTTCCCTGACGAGGACATCTCGGATTACATGGATGCCCTGCGCGTGGTGGTGGGCTCGTGCGCGCTCGACCGGAGCGTGCGCAACGTTGCCGTGGCGCACCAGTTCGTGACGGCCGGGGCAATGTCTCCCGAGCTCAGCGACTCCGAGGTCTCGGTGGGCGGGCTGGACAACGTGGACGCGGGCGTGTTCTCGGGTTTCGACTACGTGGCCCTCGGGCACATCCACAGGCCCCAGCGCATCGGGTCCGACACGGTGCGCTATGCGGGCTCGATCCTCAAGTACTCCTTCTCCGAGGCGCTTGGGTCAAAGTCTGCCGTGCTGGTGGAGCTGGGGGCGCCGGGCGCGGACGTGGAGGGTGCGCCTGGTGCGGACGCGGCCGAAGTGGGGGAGTCGGATGCGGCGGGTGCGGACATGGCGCGCGCGGGGGAGGGCCACGCTTCGGGCGCGCGGGTGTCGTGCGAGCTTCTGACGCTGGAGCCCCTCCACGACCTCAGGCGTATCAGGGGGCCGCTGGAGGCGCTCGTGGCCCCAGACGTGGTGGCGGCCGCCGATGCCGAGGACTACCTGCAGGTGGTGCTGACCGACGAGAACCCCAAGGTGGACGCCATGGCGCGCCTCAGGGCCTCCTACCCGAACGTGATGAGCATCGAGTACGACAACGCCCGCACCCGGGCGGCCGGCCTGGCCGGCACCGAGGCGGCGACAGACGCGGACGCCTCCTCTCCCCTCGAGCTCTTCGAGGAGTTCTTCGAGCGTCAGAACGGAACGGCACCGAGCGACGCCCAGCGCGACATGGCGCTTCAGGGGTTCGAGAGGATCGGGGTGATGTAGGTGAGGCCACTCAGGCTCGTGATGAGCGCCTTTGGCCCCTATGCGGGCGAGGTGGAGGTCGACTTCTCCAAGCTGGGGAGGACGGGGCTCTACCTCGTGTGCGGGGACACCGGCGCCGGCAAGACCACCATCTTCGACGCGATATCCTTCGCGCTCTTTGGCCAGCCGAGCGGGACGGACCGCACGCCGAGGAGCCTCAGGAGCGACTTTGCCGAGGCATCCACGCCCACCTTTGTGGAGCTCGAGTTCGAGCACGCGGGCGCCACCTACCGCGTGCGTCGCAACCCCGAGTACGAGCGGCCCAAGAAACGCGGCGAGGGCACCACGACGGAGGGTGCCGGGGCAGAGCTTAACGCCCCCGACCGTCCGCCCGTCACGAGCCCGCGCGCGGTCGACGCGGCCGTGGTCGAGCTGCTGGGCATAGACCGGGGCCAGTTCTCGCAGATCGTGATGATTGCCCAGGGAGACTTCAGGCGCCTGCTCTCGGCCGAGACGAAGGACCGCGCGGCCATCCTGCGCAAGCTCTTCGGCACATGGCCCTACGTGGAGTTCCAGCGCGACCTCGAGGCGCAGCGGGCCAAGCTGGCGGGCCAGGCCGCGGCCGTGCGCCAGCGCCTGGGCGAGCTCGCGCGGCTCTGCACGCTGGAGGGGGATGCCGCCGCCTGCCGCGACGAGATGCTCGAGCGCGAGGTCGATGCGCGGGCCCTGCTCGAGCTGCTCGAAGGTGCGATCGACGAGGACGCGCGAGTGGGCAAGGAGCTGGACCGGCAGCTCACGGAGCTCTCGCGCCTCGTCGACGCCCGCGCGCGCGAGGCCGAGCAGGCCAAGCGCTACGCGGAGCTGAACGGCCAGCGTGCCGAGGTGGAGCGCACCCTGCCCGACGCGCGCGCGGCGGATGCCGCGGCGGCAGACGAGCTTGCCCGGGTGGCCGGGCGCGGAGACGAGCGGACGGCCCTCGTGGCACGCATCGGCGTGGCCCGGGAGTCACTCCCACGCTATGCGGAGCTGACGCAGGCCCAGAGGCTCGAGGCAAAGGCCAAGGAGGAGCTCTCCCGCGCCCAGGAGGACGAGCGGGCCGCGTGCGAGGCGAGGGAGGACATGCAGGGAAGAGCCCGGGAGCTCGGCAAGCGCGTCGAGTCACTCGGCAGCGCGCCGGAGGAGCTTGCGCGGGCGACGTCTGCGGTCCGCGAGGCGTCTCACGAGGTGGACGATGCCGAGAGGGGACTCAAGGAGGCCCGTGCGTCCCTGGAACGGCTCGAGGAGCGCCAGACCAGCCGGGACGAGGCGGCACGCCTGCTTGAGAAGGCTGCCGGCCGCTTCGAACGCACCCGAAGCGCCTTCGTCAAGGCCGACGAGGCCCATCGCTCGCTGCAGCTCGCGTTTCTCGACGGCCAGGCGGGTGTGCTCGCGCGCGGCCTCAGGGACGGCGAGCCATGTCCCGTCTGCGGGTCGACGACGCACCCCAGCCCGGCCGCACAGAAAGACCAGGTTCCCACGCAAGTGCAGGTCGAGGCTGCGTGCAGGCGGAGGGACGATGCCGAGGCCGCGGCCCGCACGGCCTCCGAGGAGCGCGGGCGCGCCGAGGAGCGACTGGCCTCGTGCGAGGCCGAGCTTTCCGAGCTCGCGTCGCAGGTGGGGACGCAGGCCACCGCGTCAGACAGGGTCAAGGCCTGCGAGCGGGAGCTGGGGAGGGCCAAGGAGGCCTCGGCTGCGGCCGTGGCCGCCGAGCTGGGGGCCAAGAAGAAGGTCCGAGGCCTGGACAAGGCAAAGGCGCAGCTTGCGGATGCCGAGGCGGCCTTGGCCAAGGGCGAGCGGGCGGCAACCGAGCTTGGGGAGAGGCTCGCCTCGGCGCGGGAGGGGCTCGTTGCCGCACGGGGTCGCTCGGCGTCTCTCGCCGAGGCCCTGCCGCACCCCAGCGAGGCCGAGGCCCGCTCCGAGATCGCGAGGCTCGAGGATGCGGTCTCGGCCATCGACGCCGAGCGGGGGTGTGCCGAGGAGGCAAGGGGTGCGGCGTCTGCGGCGCTCGAGCGGCTCCTTGCGCGGCGCGAGACCCTGTCGCAGCAGCTCGATGCCTGGTCGGACAAGCCACCCGTGGCACCCCAGGAGGCGGAGGCCGCGCTGGCCTCCGCGCAGGAGGAGCGCTCGGCGCTCGTCGCGCGGGCGGCGGAGGTCTCGGGACGGGCAGCCCACAACGAGACCGTCGCCAAGCAGGTGCGCACCTGCGCCCGGGAGGGTGCGTCCGTCTCCGAGCGCTATGGCGAGGTGGCTGCGCTGGCATACACGGCAAATGGGCGCCTCGCGGGCAAGGAGCGCGTGAGCTTCGAGACCTACCTGCAGGGACGGTGGTTCGACCGGGTCCTCGTCGCGGCCAACCGCAGGCTGCTCGTCATGACCGACGGCCGCTACGAGCTCGTGCGCCATCGCGGTACGCGCGAGGGTGGCGGCACCGCCCAGACGGGGCTCGACCTCGACGTGCGCGACTCGTTTACGGGCCGTCCGCGCTCGGCCTCGTCGCTCTCGGGCGGCGAGTCGTTCAAGGCGTCGCTCGCCCTCGCGCTGGGGCTCTCGGACGTGGTGCAGGCGCATGCCGGCGGCATCAGGCTCGACACGATGTTCGTGGACGAGGGCTTCGGCTCGCTTGACGAGGAGTCGCTCGCCCTCGCCATCCGCACGCTCACCGAGCTCTCGGGATCGGACAAGCTCGTGGGCATCATCAGCCACGTCGACGAGCTCAAGGAGAGCATCGACCGCAAGATCGTGGTCGAGCGTGGCCGCACTGGCTCGACCCTGCGCATAGAGCAGGGCTAGATTGGCAGGGTGTCGGTGGCCGTCTTCCATGGCGGCCACCCACCCGGTTCGCGAGGGAGGCCACATGCACCGCATCCTGTTCGTCTGCCACGACAACTAGAACGCCTGACATATGATTGTGTAGCCGAGATGGCCATGGCGCTTTTTACTAGAGAGTGTCCGCAGTCAAACGAGCCTAATGCGATGCTGTCAGACATCGCACAAATCACCATGGGTCAGTCTCCGTCCGGGTCTTCGTACAACGAAAGCGGGAATGGCGAGGTCTTTTACCAAGGTCGTGCCGAGTTCGGAGCCTTTTTTCCACGTAGGCGCCTGTTTACCACGGAGCCAAAGCGTATGGCGCAGGAAGGCGATACGCTCATGAGCGTTCGCGCGCCTGTTGGCGATTTGAACATCGCAAATGAGAACTGTTGCATCGGCAGAGGCCTTGCGGCAATCCATTCAGAGGGCAATCAGAGCTTCATCCACTATCTCGTCCGTGCTCAAGGAAGGATCCTCGACACATTCAATGGTGGCGGCACCGTGTTTGGGTCAATCAATGGAAAGGCTCTTAAGGAGCTCTCGGTTTTTCTTCCCGGCAATGATGTAATATCCCACCTCGAATCCCAGGTAAATCCTATCGATGCGTTGATTCGTCGTAATGACGATGAGATGCAAGCTTTGGAACGAATGCGCGACACCTTGCTACCAAGGTTGTTGTCCGGCGAAATAGACGTCTCGCAAGTCGAAGCGCCTATGCAGCTACATAATCATTTGTCGCTCATGGCAATAGAGATGCCTGATCTGAGCGACTTATCGAGTTCTTAGATTTCTGCTGTTATCCTCGATGAGCTGCGACCGAAGTCCATCGGATACGCCGGCCTCCTTCGCATCGCAGATTCGCATGCGCTGGAGCACGAGGTCATGGCTCTCTCTCGCTATTTCGATAAAGCCCTTGCGGCTGGGCTGATTATCGTTACCAGCCCTTATGTTCCTTTGCAATTTTACAGCGAAAAGGTCGGCGACATGCGTACCCTGCGCAGCTACGACACAGTCGATGGCTTCGGGCAGTTTGAACGTCGCCTGGGCCTTGTGGTAGAGATGCAGCGGCAAGAGATCTGCGAATCCCGCTTTGATATGAAGCTGGGTAGGTATTGGCCCGTCAAGGATTCCGAGCGCCCGGATCCCTTTTCCAGCTTCGGGCGTGGCGCCCAATCTCAAGGCCACAAAAGCGGACAGCTCTAAGAATCGCTGCTTCCCGCGATGACCTTCGGCGAGGCCGCGAGCTCCATCGACACCCGCACCGAGGCCATCGTCCAGCGCGGCATGGACCGCCTGATGGAGGGTCGCGCCACGTTCGTCATCACCCACCGCCTCTCCACGGTGCGCAGCTCCGACGTGATCATCGTGCTCGGCCGCGGTCGTGTCATCGAGCGCGGTATCCACAACGGCCTCATCGCTTAGCGGGGCTACTACTACCAGCTCTGCACCGGTGCCTTTGAGCTGGAGTAGAGCGCCCCGATTGTTTCGAATTGATTTTTTGCTTGTGCGAAGACCTATTCCCCTGTAAGGTGATGCACCGCAATACGACGTGCTTTGAGAGGGGCGAGAGATGACCGCAACGACCATGATGAACAACATGATGGTCATGCCCATGGGCATGATGATGCCCGGTGCCTCCTCGCCGTCCCTCGCGCACGTGCAGCGAATGATCTAGCCCGCACGGCATACGGATTTCCAAGGCGAGGAACCCCACGGGTTTCTCGCCTTTTTTTTTTCGTGCGGGCCCAGCTTTTCTTCCACCTGTAGCATCCATCCCAGAAAGGGACCACCGTGATCGAACTTTCCCACATCATTAAGGAGTACGGCAGCGCCGGGCACGTTCTGCGCGCCGTGGACGACGTGACGCTGTCCATCGCCGAGGGCGAGATCTTTGGCATCATCGGCTACTCGGGCGCCGGCAAGTCGACGCTCGTGCGCTGCATCAACCTGCTCGAGCGCCCCACATCGGGTACCGTCACCGTCGACGGCCGCGACATCACCGCGTTGTCCGACGCCGAGCTGCGTGTCGCGCGTGCAAACATCGGCATCATCTTCCAGCACTTCAACCTGTTCCCCAGCCGCACCGTCGCCGACAACGTGGCGTTCCCGCTGGCCAAGGCGGGGCTTTCCGACGAGGCGAGGAAGGCTCGCGTGGCCGAGCTGCTCGGGCTTGTCGAGCTGTCCGACAAGGCCTCGGCCTACCCTGAGCAGCTTTCCGGCGGCCAGAAGCAGCGCGTGGCCATCGCCCGTGCTCTTGCCACCAACCCGCGTGTGCTGCTGTGCGACGAGGCGACGAGCGCCCTTGACCCGCAGACCACTCACTCCATCCTCGCTCTGCTCAAGCGCCTCAACCGTGAGCTGGGCCTTACCGTGGTGGTCATCACCCACCAGATGAACGTCGTGAAGGAGATCTGCGACCACGTGGCCGTCATGGAATCGGGCCGCGTCATCGAATCGGGCGACGTGTTCGAGGTGTTCTCGACGCCCAAGCACGACCTTACCCGCGAGTTCATCGCATCCACCTCGAGCCTCACCCGCGTGCACGACCTCGTGGCCGAGAACAGCCCCGTCGTTGCCTTGAAGCCCGGCGAGGTGCTCGTGCGCTTCAACTACCTCACGCGCGACGTGAACGAGCCCATCATCAGCTCCATCTCGCGTACGTTCGACATCGACGTCAACATCATCTTCGCCGACATCGAGGTCGTGAACGGCTCCCCTATCGGCGGCACTATCGCCAAGCTGTCCGGCCAGCGCGCAAAGATCGACGCCGCCCTGGACTACCTGCCCGACAACGAGAACGTCCACGTAGAGGTGATCGCTGATGCTCGCTAGTCTTTCTTCCTTCATCCCCAACGTCGTGGCCCAATGGGACACGTTCACCACGTCCATCGTCGAGACCATCATCATGCTCGCGTGGTCGGGCGTCTTCGTGTTCGTGCTCGGCCTCGTGCTGGGCATCGCGCTCACCGTCACCCGCGAGGGCGGCATCCTCGAGAACCGCCCTCTGTGGCAGGTACTCGACAAGGTGACCAACGTCTTCCGCTCCATCCCCTTCATCATCCTGCTGGCTGCCCTGCTGCCCGTGTCGCGCGCCATCATGGGCACGGCCATCGGTGTGCCCGGCGCCATCGTCCCGCTCGTGGTGGGCGCCATCCCGTTCTTCGCCCGCCAGGTAGAGGTCTCGCTTGCCGAGGTCGATCCGGGTCTTGTCGAGGCCGCCGAGGCCATGGGTTGCTCGCCCGTCGACATCATCTGGCGTGTGTACCTGCGCGAGTCCATCTCGTCGCTCGCCCGCGTGACCACCGTCACCCTCATTAGCCTGCTCGGCCTCACCGCCATGGCCGGCGCCGTGGGCGCAGGCGGCCTGGGCAACTTCGCCATCCAGTACGGCAAGGACCGCAACCAGCTCGATGTGATCTACGTGACCGTGGTCGTGCTCGTGGTGATGGTCTCCATCATCCAGATCGTGGGTAACGCCGTTGCCCGCACGAGCAGCCCCGCGCACCGCGCCGCGAAGGCCGCGGCCGCCAAAACCGACGATGCCGCACCCTCCCATACGCGCCGCAACGCCCTTATTGGTGCCTCCGCGCTTGTCGTGGGCGTCGCGCTCTACTTTATCGTGAACGGCTTTACCGCTGCGCCCGCCGAGCGCGTCACCGTGAAGATGGGCGTCACCGGCGCCATCTACGAGGAGCTGTTCGCCCCTGCCAAGGCCAAGCTCGCCGAAGAAGGCATCGACCTCGAGATCGTGCAGTTCTCCGACTACACCACCCCCAACGCGGCGCTCGCCGACGGCGACATCGACCTCAACAGCTTTCAGCACCGCATCTTCTTTGCCACCGAGCTCGAGAGCAAGGGCTACGAGCTCACGAACATCGCCAACACGTTCATCCAGCCGCTGCACCTGTACTCGGCCAATCTCGACTCCATCGACCAGCTCAAGGCCGGTGACCAGGTGGCCATCCCCGACGACGTAACCAACGGCGGCCGCGCCCTGAAAGTGCTCGAGTCCGCAGGCCTCATTAAGCTGTCCGAGGACGCCGGTTTCAACCCTACCGTCAAGGACATTACGGCCAACCCCCGCGGTATCGAGATCGTGCAGATCGCGGCCAACAACATCCCCTCGATCCTGCCCGATGTCGCTGCAGGTATCGTCAACGGCAACTACGCCATCGACAACAACCTCTCGCACGACGACGTGATCTTCGAGGACGCCAATCTCGATGAGGAGCAGTACTGGAACCTCATCGCCTGCCGCACCGAGGACCTCAAGGATCCCGAGAAGGTCGAGGTCTACCGCAAGGTGATCGAGGCCTACCAGTCCACCGACACCACCGACGTGTACGACAACACCTACGGCGGCAACTTCATCGCCGTGGGCTGGGACCAGGATCTGCTCAGCGACGCTGCGGCCGAGGCCCAGGGCAAGTAGCCGGTCTATCTACACTCATGCAAGCCTTGCGGGCGGACGAGGTTTCTCGTCCGCCCGTTTTCTCAGCATTCGATTGGGCTCGCCACAGCTCGACGGGAATCTGGATGCAGCAGAAATCCTCTTGGTGGGACTCGTCATAGCTCGTGGTATCGAATGCGCTGCGTGACCCATGAGCCGAAGACCGAGAAGGGCATCCGATTCGTTCCGATGTCCGACGAGGTTGCCGAGTGCTTTCGCAAGGTCATCGCGCAGAGGCCCGCCCCGGGATGAGAAAACCAGTTCGTATATGAGAGGAAGCACGTTACGGAGTATCGGAAACCGAAGTAGGATATATGCCGTTATCTGCACTTTTGCTCATATATGAAAGGGTTTGGGACGATGCAAAGAATCCTCTTCGTCTGCCACGGCGACATCTGACATTAAGGGCAAACCGCCTCATAAATGAGCGGTTTGCCCTTATCTTTTGAACCTTGTGCAACTTTTTTACAACTTTTGTCGGGTGCAAATCTGATTGCGTGAAACGCCCTCCTAGTCGCGTTGCTTCGCGAGCGCGTTTCTGAGCGCACACAGAACCTCAATTGCCACGGGCAGTTCGTTGGCCTCAAACGAATCTAGAATCTCCTGCACCCCCGCCGAGAGTGCGGCCTTGTCGGGCTTCGGCGCGTCCGACAAAAGCGCGTCTACCCCAACTGAAAGCTCGTCGGCGATTTTCGCCAGGACGGGCAGGCTCAGCTTCGTATTTCCAGTCTCGATATGGCTCATATGCGTGACGGAGATGCCGACCCTTCCCGCCAGCGCCTCCTGCGACAGACCGCATGCCTTGCGGTAGCGCCTAATCCGCTGGCCTATTTCGAAGTACTTCATCCAATCACCGCCCATAAAAATCAAGTTGCCTTGAATCCTATGGGCGATTTCTGTCGGCTATAATAGCCTATATAGGCTGTTTTATGCCTATATAGTTTAATTATGAAA
>CWGU01000037.1_pt1 | contig 58153 bp, 55 predicted proteins | sample 667921 | NCBI WGS metagenome assembly CWGU01 (sample SAMEA3735815, study PRJEB9488) | human gut metagenome | biome: ENVO:mammalia-associated habitat; material: ENVO:feces | place: Malawi | collected 2009-02-27 | reverse complement strand
CACATTTTCTTCCGGATGATTTGTCACATTTTGAGAGGAGGGCGCATGGGGAGACAGGCAACCAGCGGCGTGGCCCCGGCCGCCGTCACCGGCCGCGCGCCACGCACCACCCGCACCAGGCACATCATCCCCGGCTTTGGCCTCACGCTGGGCATCACGCTCACGGCCCTGAGCCTTGTGGTGCTCATCCCGCTCGCAGCCATCGTGCTCACGGGCGCGCAGATGGGACCCGCCAAGTTTCTGCAGGTCATCACTCGTCCGCGCACGCTCTCGAGCTTCTACGTGAGCTTCTCCACCGCGCTCGTTGCGTCGGCCGTGAACGCTGTCTTCGGCACCATCCTCGCCTGGGTGCTCGTGCGCTACCGCTTCCCGGGCCGCCACGCCCTCGACGGCATGGTCGAGCTGCCGTTCGCCCTGCCCACGGCCGTCGCCGGCATCGCCCTCACGGCGCTCACCACCGACCAGGGCTGGGCGGGGTCACTGTTTGCCGCCCACGGCATCCACCTTGCCTACACCCGCGTGGGCATCACCATCGCGCTCGTGTTCGTGGGCATCCCGTTTGTGGTGCGGGCCGTGCAGCCGGTGCTCGAGAAGCTCGACCCGTCGTACGAGGAGGCGGCCGACGTCATGGGCGCCTCGCGCTCGCTCACCTTCCGCCGCGTCATCCTGCCCGAGCTCATGCCGGCCCTGCTCTCGGGCTTTGGCCTCGCCCTCTCGCGCTGCCTGGGCGAGTACGGCAGCGTCGTGTTCATCGCCGGCAACATGCCGTTCAAGACCGAGATCGCCCCGCTCGTGATCATGGGCGACCTCGAGCAGTTCGACTACGCGGGCGCGAGCGCGGTGGCCATCGTGATGCTGGCGGCGGCGTTCGCGATCCTGTTCGCGATGAGCCTCGTGCAGGCGAGAAGCACGCGGATCCTTCGGGGAGGCGAGTGACATGGCAAGGATGAGGGAGACAGCCTCGGGTGCGCCCCTGCGCCCGGGCCAGGTGGCGCTGCTCGCCTTGGCTCTCGCGTTCGTGGCGGTCATGCTGCTCCTGCCGCTCGCGCTCGTGCTCGCCACCGCGTTTCGCGAGGGCGTGGGCGCGTGGTGGCGGGCGGTCTCGGACGCCTACGCCGTCAAGGCGCTCGGGCTCACGGTGCTCGCGACGGCCGTGGCGGTGGCGGTCAACACGGCGCTCGGCCTCTGCATGGCCTGGCTCGTCACGCGGTTCTCGTTTCGGGGCAAGAAGGTGCTCACCAGCCTCATCGACCTGCCCATGGCCATCTCGCCGGTCATCGTGGGCCTGTCGTTTCTGCTGGTGTTTGGCCGAAAGAGCCCGCTGGCGCCGCTTCTCGGCCTGCTGCCGTTCGACATCCTGTTCGCCGTGCCGGGCATCGTCCTGGCCACGGTGTTCGTGACCTTTCCGTTCGTGGCGCGCTCCGTGATCCCGGTGCTCGAGGCCCGTGGCACAGACGAGGAGGAGGCGGCCGCGCTTATGGGCGCCGGCGGGCTCACCATCTTTCGCCGTGTGACCCTGCCGCATATCAGGTGGGCACTCATCTACGGCGTGGTGCTCTGCACGGCGCGCGCGATGGGCGAGTTCGGCGCGGTGTCGGTGGTGTCGGGGCACCTGCGCGGCCTCACCAACACGCTGCCGCTTCACATCGAGATCCTGTTCAACGAGTTCCAGTACGTGCCGACGTTCGCGGCGTCCACGGTTCTCGTGGCGCTCGCGGTGGTGGTACTGGTGGCAAAGAGCGTCCTCACGCGGCGCATGGAGGAGGAGTAGCGATGGCCGAGACAAGCATCCACGCGGCAGAGGTGTCGGCGAGGCCCGATGCCGTGGGAGCCACCCGCACGGACGAGACGCGCGCCCGCGCGGCCGAGACGCGCGCCCGCGCGGCCGAGAAACCCACCCCAACCGACGCGTTCGTCGAGCTTAGGGACATCAACAAGACCTTTGGCGACTTCCAGGCCTCCAGACACGTGAGCTTTGGCGTGGCGCGCAGCACCCTGGCGGCGCTGCTCGGCCCCTCGGGCTCGGGCAAGACCACCATCCTGCGCATGATTGCCGGCCTCGAGACGCCCGACACCGGCGACATCCTCATCGACGGCCGACGCGTCAACGACGTGGCCCCCTCCGAGCGTGGCATCGGCTTCGTGTTCCAGAGCTACGCGCTCTTCCGCTACATGACAGTGCGTGAGAACGTGGCCTTTGGCCTGCGCGTCAAGCACGAGCCCGAGGCCCGCGTCCGCGAGCGCGTCGACGACCTGCTCGAGCTCATCGACCTCGCCGATCTGGGGAATCGCTTTCCCGGGCAGCTCTCCGGCGGCCAGCGCCAGCGCGTGGCCTTCGCCCGCGCCATCGCGCCCAGTCCGCGCGTCCTGCTTCTCGACGAACCCTTCGCCGCCATCGACGCCAAGATCCGCAAGGAGCTGCGCAGCTGGCTCAAGCAGACCATCCGCCGTCTGGGCATCACGAGCATCTTCGTGACGCACGACCAGGAGGAGGCTATCGAGGTGGCCGACTCGATCATCCTCACGTACGCGGGGCGGATCGAACAGGTGGGCACCCCGGCCCAGATCTACGCGCGGCCCCAGACCAAGTTCACCGCGGGGTTCTTCGGCGACTCCGCCCACGTGGACGATCTCTCCAGGCTCGGCTCGTTCTCAGGCGTGCGGGGACCAGCCATCGTGCGCTCCGAGCACGTGAGTGTGCTGGCGCCAGGCGAGCCGTTCCGCTACGCGGCTTCGGTGGTGCCGGGCGTGGTGCGCGACGTGTCGTTTCGCGGGCGCAGCGTCGAGGTGGAGGTGGATGTGGCCGGCGAGTGGCTGCGCTCAACGAGGAGTCCCGAAGCACCGGTCCTGAACTCGGGCGATATGGTGGGAGTGTTCGTGCACCGGCTCTTTGCGGAGGGCGACGACGGCCTCGTGCGACCGGTGGAGAACGACTCGCTGCGCGAGGAGTCCGTGGTGATCTAGCAAGCAGCCCCGCGCCGGGCCCGGCAACCGCCCACCCGCACGGCGCCCATTGACCGCCTGCCGCTCCGGCCCCCACTCACGCCCCTGCTTGCCGAACGTGAAAGTGCCATCGTCTTTGCGCCTTTTTCCTACGGTGGATTGTCAAGCTGAGTGCAACAGCTCCTCGCGGTGCGCCTCGTCCGCCGTCCTGTAGCCGAGCTCCCTCCCCGGCGCCAAGATGCTTGTAGCGACGCATGTCCCCTCCGTACGACGCAGGTCTGGGCAATCCGCATCGTACCGCTCGGGAGTGCGCCGCGCCCTTATTCGCAGGCGGCAATCGTTGCGCTCGGAATGCTAATCCGCCTTTCCAACAACCAGGGCACCGCACTCGAAGAGCCGATTGCCCGCCACTCAAGAGAGCTGACGGGGCCTAGCCCGCCATTTGCTAAGGCTGGGCCCCGTCAGAAGGAGCGGGAGTGTTCAGAGGCCTCGCTTTATGCCTCCGGAATGCCATACTCGGCAAGCATGATATGGACATCTGCCATTACGTTATCATCCGGCATGGAGATGGGCTTGCGCGTGATTCCGGCGGGAACGCCCATGAGGTTGAGTGTCGCCTTCATGACCGCGGGCGCCACGCACTTCTTGAGCGTCATACGGAGCAGATCCATCTTGTCTCGCTCTGCCTGGGCCTTCTCAAGGTTGCCGGCAACGAATGCGTCGTAGAGGGCAACCTCAATCTCAGGAATGACGTTGGACGTTGCGGCAACGCTGCCGGCGGATCCGGCCTTGAACGCCTTGAGCATGAGCGAGTCGGAGCCGTTGAAGACCTCGAAATCCTTATGCTTGGAAATCTCAATATAGGCGAGCTGAGTGTCAAAGTCGCCACCGCTGTCCTTAATGCCAACGATGTTGTCAACGTCAGCGAGGGCGTCAGCCGTTTCCGGCTCAATCTTGCAGCCGGTCTGTCCCGGAATGTTGTAAAGAATGAACTTCGCGTCAGTGCTTGAGGCGATGGTCTCGTAATGCTTGCGCAGATCGGGCTGCTTGGGAACGAGATAGTAGGGTGTCACGAGTGAAATGTAGTCGGCCCCCGCATCTGCAAGACGGCGACTCAACTCGCAGGTGTGGGTGGTGCCACAGCAGCCCGCTCCGGCGATGACGGGCACTCGGCCTGCGACCTCGTCAACGACCTCCCGTGTGAGAAGCTCCTTCTCGTCGTCGTTTAGGAGGTGAAATTCTCCGTTGGTTCCCCCGATGAACAGACCGTGAACGCCATGCTCGATAAGCCAGGAGGCCATGTTTCTCGCGGCGGCAACATCAAGGCTCTCGTCCTTCTCCGAGAAGGGCGTGACCATTGCCGTGATAATCCCTTTAAGATCACTCATTAGTGCTGCTCCAATCCTTTGATGATATTGTCCACCGAGACGGCCATGGTCTTCTGGTCGGCCTCGACCGTGAAACTCGCCGCATGCGGCGTTATGAGGTAGTTATCGAGGGCAACGGTCGCGTCCGGACGCTCCTTGAGCTCAATGTCCTCGGCAGCAAATGCAATTTGCCCGCTGCTTAGGGCGCTATAGAGGGCGTCTGCGTCAACAAGTCCTGCGCGTGCGGTGTTCACGAGAATCGCGGTGGGTTTCATAGCGGCAAACTCGTCTGCACCGATAAGCCCTGAGGTCGAGGCCGTGAGCGGCGCGTGCAGGGAAACTACGTCGCTGGATGCAAGGAGATCATCGAACGTGACGCACATGACCCCTTCGGGAGCGTTTTCCTGGCTGACGACTGGGTCGTAGGCAAGCACGCTCATCCCAAGGGCGCGCGCAATTCTTGCCACGTTACGCCCTATCGCTCCAAGCCCTACAAGGCCGATGGCCTTGCCTGTGGCCTCGTGCCCCACGAGGCGAAGGGACTCTCTGGACTTGGTGCCTTGACTCAGCTGGTAGAGTTGGCGCTGGGCCGCCATCATGAGAAGCACCGCAAACTCGGCAACAGCATCAGAGTTCGCTCCGAGCGCCTTATAGACGGATATCCCCATCTCCTTGGCGCATGTAAGGTCGATGTTGTCGAGTCCGACGCCGTACTTGGAGATGACCTTGAGCTTCTTGGCACGAGCCAGCATGTCTTGGTCAAGGGGGTCGTTGCCGGTCAGCAGCGCATCGACGTTACCGATGCGGCCTTCAAGATCCTCGCGGGTAAAGCGCTTACCCGTATCGTTCCATTCAACCTCGTAGCCGGCATCACGGAGGCGCTGCAGGTGCTCCTGCCCCTTCGAGTCAAACGGACGGGGCGTGACGAGTACGCGCATGCTGCCCATCTAAAGCACCCCAAGGAAGGAGAAGAGAAGGCTCACGACGATGACGGCGCAGAGAATCTGCAGGTAGTGAGGACCCTTCTTCTTGATGAAGTAATAGATTGCAAAAACTACCAGAAGGGGGATGAGGCAGGGGGCAATCTTGTCGAGCATCTCCTGAATCGCGATGCTGTTGCCGCCGCCTGTCGTGATCACCAGCGGCGTGGTGATCTTTACGTAGGTTGCGGAGAGCGCGCCCATCATGAGCAGGCCAAACATGCCAAAGCCATTGATGACCTTGTGTATGGCTCCGGACTGGAGGATGTTCATGATGGAGTCGCGGCCCTTGGAGTAGCCAAGGTTAATGAGGATATTGCTTGTGACGGCCATATAAATGACCTGGTAGAACAGGGGAACGAGCGCCGCAAATACGGAACCCTGCATGACGAACGGAATGCAGATGCCCATTACGATGGGACGCAGTGTGCCAAAGTCGAGCGTGTCGCCAATGCCTGCAAGCGGGCCCATGAGTCCCGCCTTGAGGCCCGTTATCAGCTCTGCAGTTTCGGCCGAGTCTTCACCGCCGGCGGCGGCCTTCTCTTCGAGGGCGATGGTAATGCCGTTGATCACGACGCCCCAGTTGGCCTCTGTGTTGTACATGGCAAGGTGGCGCTGGAGCGCGCGGGAGAGCCCCTCTTTGTCGTTGGGATAGAGCTTCTTGAGGATGGGAACCATCGAGTTACAGAACGCCAGAGCCTGCAGGCGTTCGAAGTTAAGCGAAACCTCCGAGAAGGCGTGCCAGATTACGAAGGACTTCGTGATGTCGCGCTTCGTTATCGGGGGGGGGGTCGTGTCTTTAGCCTCGATGTGCTTGCCGACTTCGTTTTCCGTGCTCATGGTCTATGCCTCGCTTTCGCTGGTTGTGCCCTCGCGCTGGAGCTGCATGATCATCAGGACGGCGCAGGCGCCAAAGATGGCGATGCCAACGGTGCTCAGCCCCGTGTAGGCAACGATGAAGAACCCGATGACAAACAGGGGCAGGTACTGCTTCTTGCCGATGACGATCATCGTGATGGCGAAGCCGAGCGCGGGAAGAATGTTGCCCGCCACGGACAGGCCGTGCGTGACCCACTCGGGGAGCATGTTCACGAACGCCTGGATGGCCTCAGGGCCGAACAGGCATGCGATGAAGACGGGGATGAAGCGCATGGGGAACGCGAGAAGAATCGGGTACAGGGTAGCGCTCAGCTGAAGCCCCCTGACGTTGCCCTCGGCGGCGTACTTGTCGGCCATGTGTACGAAGAACGTGTTGAGGGTTTTGCGGACGTTCTCAAGAACCACGCCAAGCAGGCCGAGGGGGATGGCAAGGGAGATGGCCACGGTGGGATCAATGCCGGCCGTGAGGGCGATAGGGATTGCGATGCACGAGGCAAGGCCCTCGTCTGCGGGCGGGTTTCCGCCGGGGGCGATGGAGCCGATGTAAATCATCTGCAGCGTAGCGCCCACTTGCAAGGCCGTTGGGATGTCGCCAAACATGAGACCGATGAAAGGCGCGATGCAGAGGGGCATGCGCATGATGGAGAAGCCGTACCAGATCTTTGCCTGAGAAATCCAGTAGAGAAGTGCAATTAGTATCGCTTGAGCTACTGTCATGGTTCCTCACTTTTACTGAGACGTTTGCCGCTTCGACGGGCGCACCATTCGATGACCCGACGCCAAAGGCCTAGAGCTTGGCCGAGACCTGTGCGAGACTCTCCACCTCCTCGCCAGGAATCGTCTGGAAGTAAATCTCCGAACCAGACGCCTCGATGCCGGCGAGCTTCTCGGCATCGGCCTTGTCGAGGCTGATTTGGTTGTGGACGATCTTTCGACCGGGCTTGTTCTCAAGTCCGCCAATCTGGAGCTTGGTGAACGAAACGCCGGCCTGAACGGCTGCTACTGCCATGTCGACGGTCTTGAAAAGGAGCAGAACCGGGGCTCCGCCATAGAAGTCATCATCAGCCCAGCGCCGCTGGGCTTCGTCTACGGAGATGATGTCGACCTTGATGCCCGTTGGAGCAGCCATCTTGTAGACGCTTCCGAGGAACTCATCCTTCGAAAGCTTGTCATCAATGATGACGATTCGCTTGGCGTCGCATTGCTTCAGCCATTTCGTAATCACCTGTCCGTGGATAAGCCGGTAGTCAACTCGTGCATGAACGATGTTTGCCGACATGCCCATTACCTCTCCTCGCATAGTTCGTCATAGGTAAACGCCCTGCATGATGTCGTGCCGGCCGTTAATGCGACACGCTGGAGTTCTGCGAGCTCCAGCGTGTCCTGAGACTCTCTCATCACAAGCGTTTCGATGAGCATGCCAAGGTTGAGCCCGCTGACGCAGCGGATGTCGTAGGTGCGGGAGAGCGCCATAGCCACATTGGATGGCGTTCCGCCAAAGACGTCGACCAGGACGAGTGTGGGCCCCGCATTGGTGTCGAGCTCCTGGCGGACTTGATTCGTGAAAGTCTCCACGGACATACCGGGCTGAAGTGACAGGGCTGCCAGCTTTTCCGAGGGGCCGACAATCATCTCGCTGCTGCCCAACAGGGCTTTCCCTGCATCCCCATGCGTTAGCACGAGTATGTGTGCCGTTGCCATGCTTCTCCTTTCTGCGTTGAATGGACTGATTCGCTCTGAGCTTGCCGTTGACTTTAAGGGCCGCAGAGCTTCACGCATATGGTTCATGGGCCCCGAATGCGAGACGCGCTTTGGTTCATCAACACAAGGTGAATTTGGGGGCCGGCGCCAAGGACGGCCTATAGTCATGAACTGATAAGGGTGGTTCGCGTGCTGACCTTCGCCTCAACGTTGGAGCGCCATGATAGACCGCGTCATTGCCGCAAGCTTCATAGATGCTGTTGAGCAGTTCTCGTCGTACAGGATTCGAATGTATGACGAGGCCGGCAGGCTAATCTGTGGCAATGACCCCAACGCTCACCAGTCATCTCGTAGGGCGCTTTCAAGTGTGGAGAGCAACGGAGTCATCGAGGGCGTTTCAGCGGACGGGTCGGAGACTGTCATATATGCCCCCGTACTTGTCGATGGCAAGCCAGAGGGCTGCATTAGCCTCATCGGGAGAGGCTCTGATATCCATGCCGTCTCGGCGGCTCTGCGGATGAGCCTTGAGACGAGGGTCAAGTACGAGTCCGTAGAAAAGGCTAAGCGGAAGGCCCTAGGTAGAAATGAAAAGCTTGTCCGACAGCTTATGTGCGAGCCGAGCGCATCTGCTGCGGAAAGAGCAGAGGCTCTTGAGGTGGCTGGCTTTAGCTCTCGTATCCAGCGGGAACCGGTTGTTCTCTTTCCGGACTCGGGTTCATTCATCGAGTCCTTTCCCACCCTCAGCCTTCAATTTGACTCGCGGCAGGATGTGGTCGCAGCGTTTGACGGCAGGGTAGTTGTGCTGAAGGACGTTAGCAGGGCTCGGGGAGATCTTAGGGCCTATCTGACGGAGTACGTTGCCTTTGTTGCGGATAACTCGCCATTCTCAGGGTGGGCCGCATCAGTTGGCAGGCCGACGAACCTTGCTTCTTACGTGCGTGCGTATGGAGAACTTGAATGGATGAAGACCCATCTGGCCGAGTCGAGTGGTTCTGATGGCCCACCTCTGTTCTTCGTGGATTACCTCGACGAGTACTTCCTCTCTCTGATTCCCGAGAATGCGTACGGCGACGTGTTCTCCGATGTCCTCGATTGTCCTGGTGTCGACTGGGATGAGTTTGTGATGGTCACCACTGCTCTTATCTCGAACAATTTCAACCTGGTGAAGGCGAGTAAGGATTTGTTCGTGCATAAGAACACACTTGTCTACAGGCTTGAAAAGTACAAAAAGAAGTTCCGGATTGACCCTGTGAACAACGGGCGAGACCGGGATTTTGTTCGGTATCTCAACTACTACATCAGACAGGTTGGCCCGTCGGAACGGAATGCCCATGAACGAGATTAAGCTGGTTCGTGTTGACGACCGCTTGGTTCACGCGCAGATACTGCTCTTGTGGATGAAGAACTACAACATCAACACCGTTGTGATTGTTGATGACGAGGTGGCCGGGAACCCGTTCATGGCCGAGATTTATCGGTTGGCCATGCCTTCGTATGTGAGGATTTACATCTGCTCCGTGTCGGAGGCGCTTGCTCAGGCAAGCAGGATTCCGCAGAAATACCAAGGCGACAGAAGCAGGATTCTCGTGCTTATGAAGACGCTGCAGGTGGCCCGGGATTTGGTTGTTGGCGGAATGGATTTGACCGAGATACAGATTGGCGGTGGGGCTGCGGCGAGCTCAATCGACAAGCGCGAAATGCTCGATGCGCTCTTCAGGAAGAACCACGAGCCACTGTCCGTGCTCATCAGCCATGACGTGACTATTTACTGCCAAAACTCCCCTCAGAATTCCAAGGTGTATCTCCATCGCGGTGAGTCCGGCCGGGGGCCGTGGGCATAAGCGCTCATACGAGCCGCTGGGTGTTTCGCGAGTCGTGCGGAAGGCAGCCGCGTTGTTTGCGAGCTTCTCGGATTATTATCGGCTTGATTGTTTCTGAGAAGCTCGCGGATCGCGCTGGGTGTTTCCGAGTGGCTCGCGAAAGAGTTCCGGCCGGTTGAGGCGCGCATGGCTGAGGCGCTCCCGGCACGATCGCCCTACCTCCGCGCGACGTGCTTCGTGCCTCGGCCTGCGCCTCTCCGTTACCCCTCCCGGCGCAAGTACTCTGAGAAATACGGCATCGCAAACGAAACGGATCCGTACCCGTTCGAGACAATGATGCCGTTGTCGATATTACGCCTGCGTGTCTGCTGGTAGTCGGCATCGCTCATCCCCAAGCGCCGCTTGAGGTCGGCTGCGGAGCTTCTGCCCTCGTCTTCCAGCATGGCATGGGCAAACGTGATGTCACGCTCGGACATGGTGTCCAGGCAGGGGGCGAACACGTTTCGCCCGAGCCTTTCCTTGGCGAGGTCAACTGCCTCATTCACCACGGACGGCCCAACCTCCCCGTCTGTCGGCGCCATGAGCGAAAGGTTGCGGCCCACAAGCTGCATCATGTACGGCATGCCTGCGGAAAGGCGCGCGGCCCTTAGCATTTCTCCCTCTGCAAAGGCAATCCCCATACTCCCAAATGCCTGCTTGAAGTAGAGGTAGATGCTGTCGGTGGCTATGGGGCCGAGGAGAATTCTATCGGCACGGTAGAGAAAGGTCGAGACCTTATCGTTGAGCGTGCTCGAAACGCATCGGGGAAGGCCCGCCATAATGAGCGAGACGTTGGCCCCTCTCCCCGAGAAATGCTGGTAGGCCTGGGCGAGTTCGCGAAGCTCCTCGGAGTTGGGCTGTATTTCGTCCACGAGGATGCAGCCTCCGAGCCCTCTCTCGCTGAGTCGATCGAGCATAATGCCGAGCTTTGCCTGGAACCCCTTGACCTCATCCATCTCGCGGGTGACGCTAACGTTAAACGAAACGCCAAAGGCGCCAATGCTCACGTCGCTGACATGGGCCTTCTTGGCGATTGCGGAGCTGCCCGATGTGAGCAGACCATCAAGAGTGTTTTGCAGCATCGAGCGGTTTACGGCGACGCTTGCGCATGCAAAGCCAAGGCTTTGAGCCATGCATTCCGCCTCGATGAGCATGGCCGTCTTACCGAAGCTGCGCTGGCCGATGATGATGGGGGCGCGTAGCTCGGTCGCGGGCGCTCCCGCCAGACCCGTGCGGAGAAGGGAGAGCTCCTTCTCCCGGCCCACAATATGGAGCGGCCGATTGCCAAATGAGGGGTTGAAGTAAGGATAGCCGTCGCGAATCTCGTTCATGTGCTGCCCCTTAATAATATCCGCGGCGGTGGGCCCTCGTGCGCCTGCTTGCCACTTCATTCCTACACGCCGTTTCTCTCGGCCCTCCAAAGAGTCTACGGTCTCCTCCTAAGATTTCCTAAGATTCAAAAATCCTCCTAAGATTTCCTAAGGTTTGGGCTGACCTGACTGGGTGCCTGCTGTTACCTGGCCCCTGCTGTTGTTGCGGGTGTGCGTGGGGGTGGCGCCTAGCTCGCCGGTGGCGGGGGCTTGCGCCTGGCTTGTCCGATGGCGGGGTGGCGCCCGGCCCGTCCGATGGCGCGGGCTGGTGTCCGATTCCGTCGGCGGGGACGCGCTCGCCGCCACGGGAGTCCGTCTGAGAGGCTCTATCAACCAATCAAAGAGGTAGGATTACGGGTTAATTGCGGACCAACCAGTGTCGTTCGCGTCTGGCAGGGAGGCTGGCACGATGTCAATCCGAGACATAGCGAAGCGCGCGGGCGTGTCGCCGGCGACGGTGTCGCGCGTGCTCAACGACCCGACGCATCACTGCTCGTCGGAGGGCCTGCGCGACCGCATCTGGCAGATCGCGCGCGAGATGAACTACCTGCCCAACGAGGCCGCTCGCAACCTCAAGATGGGTGCCTCCGCCGCGCCCATCGCGCCCGGCCGTATCGACGTCATCGTGACGCGCACGAGCCGGCGCCAGCCCGACCCGTTCTTCAGCGAGGTCCTGCGCGTCATAGAGTCCGAGACGCACGCGCAGCGCCTGCTCATCCTGCACGTCTGGTACCTCTCGGCCCTCTCGGGACACCGGCCCATGGGCGCTGGCGTCACCGAGCGCGAGCTCGCGGGGGTCATCGGCTCCGGCGTGCGGCGCGGCGACGGGCTCATTGTCATCGGAAAGTGCGCCACGCCCATCCTCGAGCGCCTGCGCGACGCGTATGGCGGAAACGTCATGGCCGTGGGCCGCAACTCCACTGGCTACGTCACCGACGAGGTCATCTGCGACGGCGAGAAGATCGCGCGCGTCGCCGTGGGGCACCTCATCGGCCTGGGGCATCGCGAGATCGGCTACGTGGGGGACTGCCACAACGAGTCGCGCTACCGCGGCTACCAGCGAACTCTCGTGGCGCATGGCCTAGACGTGGCGGTTGCCAACGTGGTGGAGTGCGAGCACACCGAGGCGGCCGGCTATGCGGCGATGGGCGAGCTCATGAGGCGCGATGACGCCCCGACGGCGCTGTTCTGCGCCACGGATGCCATCGCGGTGGGGGTGCTCCGGCGCATGGGCGAGTCGGGCGGGATGTACTACTCGCCCTCGGTCATCTCGAGTGACGACATCGAGCAGGCCCAGCTCATGAACCCCGCGCTCACCACGGTGGCGCTTCCCAAGGTGGACATGGGGCGCTTCGCCGTGCGCATGCTGGCCGACCGCATGGCCGGCGGCCACACCGCCACTGCCCGCCTTGAGCTGGGGGTTCGTCTCATTGTGCGCGCCAGCTGCTCGAGCCCCGACAACGCCCGAGGGTTCACGTATGTGATCTAGCCGTCGCCCTGGGGGGCGCTTGCGATTTGGGGGCGTCTCCATAGTCCGTGGCACGTGGAGGGCCGACCACCCTCGCTGCGACCCGCCGTCCGCCCGCCGGGGTGGGCGGCGCTCGAGGGTACCGTTTTCCCCAGTTAAGATGCTGATTCTCGTCTCGTAACTGGGGAAAACGGTACCCTCGGTGAAAGTGGGTCGCTCGCGTCCTGCATGCCCCGCCGTCCGCCTCGGCGGCCTCCCCTCGGTCCAAACTGCAAAGATCCCCCGTCCAAACCCAGATTCACAAGCCTACCAACCTATAAGACTAGTAGGATACTAGGATATTGATGGAAGAGGACGAGCAGGCCCGGTGCCGGCGGAATACCGCTACCGTGAGCCGTACACGTTTTCGTCCGCTTGGGGAAGCGTTTGCCGCGGGGAAGGCGGGAGAGCGTGGAGACGGAGCGAATCCAATGCGACGTGCTCATCGTGGGCGGTGGCACGGCCGGCTGCTTTGCGGCGCTTGCGCTGAGCGGCCTCGCGCGCGAGGAGGGAACGGCCGCTGGCAAGCCCGGTAGCTGGGAGGACGGCGCGTCCTATCTCGCAGATGGCCAGCCGGTGCGCCCGCGCCCGGACGCCCCGAGCATCGTCATCCTCGAGAAGGCCAACATCGAGCGCTCGGGCTGCCTCGCCGCGGGCGTCAATGCCCTCAACGCCTACATCACCGACGGCCACACGCCCCAGGACTACGTGGACTACGCGCGTAAGGACGCGTGCGGGATCGTGCGCGGTGACCTGCTGCTCACCGAGTGCGAGCGCCTCAACCACGTGACGCGCCGCCTCGAGGAGCTGGGTCTCGTCATCCTCAAGGACGAGAGCGGCGCCTACGTCTCGCGCGGCTGGCGCAACCTCAAGATTAACGGCGAGAACATAAAGCCGCTGCTCGCGCATGCCGTGGCGGCCTGCCCCAACGTGCGCGTCATCAACCATGCCAACGTGACCGACCTCGTGACCGTGCCCGACGACCACGCCGCAAGTGGCCGGCGCGTCGTGGGCGCGGTGGGCTTCTCGGTCAACGAGCCGGTGGCCTTCGGTATCGACGCGCGCGCCACCATCGTGGCGACGGGCGGCGCCTCGGGCCTCTATCGTCCCAACAACCCGGGCTTCTCGCGCCACAAGATGTGGTACCCGCCGTTCAACACGGGCGCCGGCTTTGCCATGGGCCTGCGCGCGGGCGCCGAGATGACCACCTTCGAGAACCGCTTCATCGCGCTGCGCTGCAAGGACACCATCGCCCCCACGGGCACGATCGCCCAGGGCGCGCACGCGCCGCAGGTCAACGCCCTCGGCCAGAACTACGAGAAGAAGTATGGCATCACCACGCCCGAGCGCCTCTGGGGCACGGCCGAGGAGATGCTGGCCGGGCGCGGCCCGTGCTACCTGCGCACGAAGGGCCTCTCGCCCGAGGCCGAGCGGGACCTCTTCCGCGCCTACCTCAACATGGCGCCGTCGCAGACACTGCGGTGGGTCGAGCGGGGGAGCGGCCCTGCCAGCGAGGACGTCGAGGTGGAGGGCACCGAGCCCTACATCGTGGGCGGCCACACGGCGAGCGGCTTCTGGGTGGATACCGCGCGCGAGACCACTGTGGCCGGCCTCTTCGCTGCGGGCGACGTTGCCGGCGGCGCGCCGCAGAAGTACGTGACGGGCGCCCTCGCCGAGGGCGAGCTCGCGGCCGAGTCAGTGCTCGCGCGACTGGGCGAGGAGGGCGGAGCCGGCTCGGACGGCGCCGCCGCGCCTGCTGTCGCCTCTCCCACCGCAGGCGCGCCCGCACCCGACCCCCACGCCACCGCTGCCGTCAACGCCGTCCTCGCCTCCGCCCGCGCCAGCTACGAGCGCGACCTCGCCACCACCGACGCCCCCTTCACCGCCGAGCAGCTCGAGGAGGCCATGCAGAAGGTCATGGACGAGTACGCCGGCGGCATCTCCCGGGGCTACCGCTTCAACGAGCCGCAGCTCACGGTGGCCGCGAGCCGTCTCGCCCAGCTCCAGCGTGCCGCCGGGCGCCTGGCCGCCGCCGACACCGACGACCTCCTGCGCGTCTGGGAGCTTCGCGACCGGCTGCTCGTGGCGCGCGCCCTCGTGGCGCACATGGCCGCCCGCCACGAGACCCGCTGGCACGGCTTCTGCGAGAACGCGAGCTTCCCCGAGCGCGACGACGCCTGGGACTGCTACGTGAACTCGCGCCTGGACGCGTCCGGCGAGGTGGAGGTCGTGACCCGTCCGCTCGTCTCGGAGGGCGAGCGCCTGGACTTCTCGGCCGGAAGGGAGGTCGCGCGATGAGCATCCGCATCAGGCGCGACGACTGCGTGGGCTGCGGCGAGTGCGTCGAGGCCTGCCCCGGCAACCTCATCAAGCTCGACGACGAGGGCCTCGCCCGAATGCGGCGCCCGCGCGACTGCTGGGGCTGCACCAGCTGCCTCAAGGCCTGCCCGGCCGGGGCCGTCGAGTTCTACCTCGGCGCCGACATGGGCGGCACCGGCGCCACGCTGGGCTTCTCTCGCGAGGGAACCACCAGCCACTGGGTCGTGACGTGCCCGGACGGCCGGCGGGAGACCATCGACGTCGACAGCGCCAACGCCAACAAGTACTGAGCGGACGTGACGGATCAAGAATGTGACGAATCACACGGAAGGTTGTCACGTTCGCACGCGAAAGCCCGGGCCGCCGGGCGGAAGGGACCGAACATGAGCGAGTGTTCCCACCTCGACGAGCTCGAGGCAGAGTCCATCTACATCATGCGCGAGGTCGTGGCGGAGTGCGAGAAGCCGGTGATGCTCTACTCCATCGGCAAGGACTCCTCCGTGATGCTCCACCTCGCCCTCAAGGCCTTCTATCCCGAGAAGCCGCCCTTCCCGTTCCTGCACGTCAACACCACGTGGAAGTTCCACGAGATGATTGAGTTCCGCGACCGCGTCATGAAGGAGAACGGCCTCGACCTCATCGAGTGGATCAACCAGGACGGCGTGCGTCGCGGCGTGAACCCCTTCGACTACGGCTCGAGCTACACCGACATCATGAAGACGCAGGCACTCAAGCAGGCGCTCAACCACTACGGCTTCACGGCCGCGTTTGGCGGCGGGCGCCGCGACGAGGAGAAGAGCCGCGCCAAGGAGCGCATCTTCTCGTTCAGGAACGCCGCCCAGGCGTGGGACCCCAAGAACCAGCGCCCCGAGATGTGGAAGCTCTACAACACGCAGATCAACCGCGACAAGGGCGAGAGCATGCGCGTGTTCCCCATCTCCAACTGGACCGAGGCCGACATCTGGCAGTACATCAAGCGCGAGAACATCGAGATCGTGAGCCTGTACTTCGCCAAGGAGCGCCCGGTGGTGCACCGCGACGGCAACATCATCATGGTCGATGACGACCGCTTCCGCTTCCGCCCGGGCGAGAAGGTGCAGATGGAGAAGGTGCGCTTCCGCACGCTGGGCTGCTACCCGCTCACGGGCGGCGTGCGCTCCGACGCCGACGCGCTCGACGCGATCATCGACGAGACGCTGGGCGCCGTCGAGTCCGAGCGCACGAGCCGCGTCATCGACTCCGACTCCGGCGACGGCTCGATGGAGCGCCGCAAGAAGGAGGGCTACTTCTAGGAGCCGACGGACGGATGACGCCTGCCCAGGGCAGGCGCCGCCTCGCGCCCGGTTGGAAATGTGACACCGTGACACCGGAAGGAGCCCACCATGAGGGGCCAGCTCAAGTTCATCACCTGCGGTAGCGTGGACGACGGCAAGTCCACGCTTATCGGACACCTGCTCTACGACGCCAAGCTCATCTACGCCGACCAGAAGCGCGCCCTCGAGCTCGAGAGCAAGACGGCCAGCCGCGGGGGCAAGCTCGACTACTCGCTTTTGCTCGACGGCCTTACCGAGGAGCGCGAGCAGGGCATCACCATCGACGTGGCCTATCGCTACTTCAAGACCGACAACCGAAGCTTCATCGTCGCCGACTGCCCGGGCCACGAGGAGTACACGCGCAACATGGCCGTGGGCGCGAGCTTCGCCGAGCTCGCGGTCATCCTGCTCGACGCCACCAAGGGCGTGCTCGTGCAGACGCGCCGCCACGCCCGCATCTGCGCGCTCATGGGCATCCGCCACTTCGTGTTCGCCGTCAACAAGATGGACCTTGCCAACTACGAGAAGGCCACGTTCGGCAAGATCGAGGCCGAGATCCGCGACCTCGCCGACGAGCTGGGCCTCGAGGACGTGGCGGTCATCCCCATCTCGGCCACCGAGGGCGACAACGTGACGCACGGCTCGGCCAACATGCCTTGGTACACGGGCAAGCCGGTCCTGCAGTACCTCGAGGAGGTCGACGTCGACGACGAGGGCCACGAGCAGGGCTTCTGCCTGCCGGTTCAGCGCGTCTGCCGTCCCAACCACACGTTCCGCGGCTTCGAGGGCCAGGTCGAGAGCGGCACGGTCGCCGTGGGCGACGAGCTCACGGTGCTGCCGAGCGGCCAGCGCGCCCACGTCAAGAAGATCCTCGTGGGCGACCGCGACGAGCAGTCGGCCAAGATCGGCCAGCCGGTCACGGTGCAGCTCGATCGCGAGGTCGACGTGTCGCGCGGCTGCATGCTCGAGCGCGACTCGGGCCTCGTGGTGGCCAACACGCTCGATGCCGACATCCTGTGGATGGACGACGAGTCGCTCACCGAGGGCCACGACTACCTGGTCAAGATCGGGACGTCCATGGTGCCGGGCGTGCTCGAGCGCATCGACTACGAGGTCGACGTCAACACCGGCGAGCACCACCCGGCGCACACGCTGGCCAAGAACGGCCTGGCCCGCGCCACGGTCTCGCTCGTGACGCCGGTGCCCACGGCGCGCTTCGACAGTCACCGCACGGCCGGCGAGTTCATCCTCATCGACCGCGTGAGCAACATGACGAGCGCCTGTGGCGTGGTTCGCTCGGCCGAGAGCGCGGCGGGCGCGGCAAGCACCTACAAGGTGACGCCGTGGAGCCGCGCGCGCCAGAAGGGCCAGCATGCGGTGGTCGTAGGCTTTGCCGCTGGTGACGCCGCCGTCGACAAGGTGGAGAGCCGTCTGGCGCTTGCGGGCAGGCACACCTTCGCCTTCGGCGCGGCTGCGACGGGCGCCTCGACGGTCGAGGTGGCAAAGGCCCTGCATGATGCGGGTATCGTGGCCCTCGTCGTCGCGGAAGACGACGTGCTGGCCAAGCTTGCCACCGAGCTGCCGAAGGGAACCTACACCACGGTTGCCGAGCTGGTCGGCGCCTCGCACGACGACGTTGCCGCCGTGGCCGACGCCATCGCCAGCGTCTCCAAGGTCGAAGCCAGCTTCGACGCTGAGTATGCGCCGTCGCTCATCTAGGGTTTCGTATTACCGACGTTAAAGCCCCGCGCAGGCTACCGCCTGCGCGGGGCTTTTTACCTTGTCGCCAACCAGACATCCTGACGCCACAAAGTGGCGCCAACCATCGCCTCTCCGGTGTTCCGGGTCTTGATTCCCGTCTCAAATCCCAGACCTGCGATGAGAAACAGCAAATCCTGCCACGAAAACGCGGTTTGTGGGAAACGCTTGGCTCCCTTGGGGCGGCCGTGCCGACCCAAGGCACTCATGGTGCCTTTCCGCGTCTGGCCACAAGTTCGTTGGCAAGGCGATTACCAGGACTTTTGTGTATCCGGCGAAACCCCTACCATCCTGCCAACGTCAAAACGGGCGTGCCTCGCATTAGGCGCCGCCCCTCGACGGCCGGGCGAAGGGCCCGGCTGTCCCACAAACCGCGTTTTCGTGGCACGAATCCCGAAAGTGGATCGCGGGCAAACGGCGGGCGGAATCCTACACTTAGCTGGTGGATGCCCGAGCCGCCGTGCGCGGCCGTTCGAAAGGATGCCCATGTCAGACGTTCAGGATCGCACGCTTCCCGCCGACGCCCCGCTCGATGCCGCAGCCGCCGCGAAGGAGGCCTTCGCCGCGGCGCAGGACAAGCCGTTCCCCACGGACATCTTCACTGCCCCCCAGCTGCGCTGGGCCGTCATCGGCTGCGGCGCTATCGCCAACCAGATGGCCGAGTCGCTCGCCCTGGCCGGCCGCAAGCTCGTGGGCGTGGCCAACCGCCACCGCGAGAAGGCCGAGGCCTTTGCCGAGCGCTGGGGCGTCGCCAAGGTCTACGACTCCCTCGAGGGCCTCTATGCCGCCCCCGACGTCGACGCGGTCTACATCACCACGCCGCACAACACGCACATTCACTACCTGCGCGGCGCGCTCGGCGCGGGCAAGCACGCCCTGTGCGAGAAGTCCATCACCCTCAACTCCGAAGAGCTTGCCGAGGCCCTCTCCATCGCCGACGCCAACCACGTGCAGCTCGTGGACGCCACCACGATCCTGCACATGCCGCTCTACCGCGAGCTCATCCGCCGCGCCATGGCCGGCGAGTTTGGCAACATGAACCTCGCACAGCTCAACTTCGGTAGCTACAAGGAGTTCAACCCCAAGAACCGTTTCTTCAACCGCCAACTCGCCGGCGGCGCCATGCTCGACATCGGCGTCTACGCCATCTCGCTTGCGCGCCTGTTCATGGTGAGCCAGCCCGACGACGTGGTCTCCATCGTCAACGCGTGCGCCACGGGCGTTGATGTCACGAGCGGCATCGTCATGCGAAACGCCGAGCTCCAGATGGCCGTGATCTCGCTGTCCCTGCACTCGAAGCAGCCCAAGCGCGCGATGCTCTCGTTCGAGAAGTGCTACGTGGAGGTCATGAACTACCCGCGCGCCGACGTGGCCCGGATCACCTGGACCGACGACGGCCATGTGGAGGAGGTGCACGCGGGCGAGGAGGCCTACGCGCTCTGCTACGAGATGGCCGACCTCGAGCGCGCCGTCGCGGGCGACGAGGTGGAGCAGAACATGATTGCCTACTCGGTGGATGTCATGGCGCTCATGACCAACCTGCGCCGCGAGTGGGGGATTCGCTACCCCGAGGAGGAGTAGGCTCGGAGCAGGTGGGGTGCTCGCCGGGTAGGGGGAGCGGCAGCGCTTTGGGAGTGCCCACCGAGCCGGGGCACCCGCAGCCTGGCGCCGCCGCCGGCTCCGAGCGCGCCCCCATGTAAGCCGCGTGTTAGGTGTGGCCTGGCGCCGCGTCGCGAGCGCTACACTAGTCCTCAACGCTTATCAATGGTTAAAGAAGAGGACAACAGCATGACCGCAGCTAACATCGCAACGTTCATTCGGGGCGCGCACCATCTGGTTGCGCGCCCCGATGGTCTCGTGCGCCCGTCGCGCATGTCGGACAAGCAGCTCGAGGCGGCCGCCGACGCTGGGCGCGAGCGCGCGGCCCGCACAACGGCCGGTATCACGATCGACCTCGTGACCACGGGCGATGAGGTCTCGTTCGACCTCACGGTGCTCAAGGGCATCCGCATGGAGAGCGCCTCGGTCCAGAAGACCATCGAGCTTGCCGAGGCTGCCGCGCATGCCGACGCCCAGCTTGCCGCCACCGACGCCGACAAGGGCGCCGAGGCCGCGGGCGAGGACGACGCCGAGGCCACCGCCCAGGCCGAGGCCACCGAGCGGGCCGAGGACGGTGCCGCCCCCGAGGCGCTCGCCCCCGAGGCCGGCCTTGTCGACGGTATCGACCTCGTGGTCGACGGCACCTACGTGCGCACGGCCCCCGTCCGCGAGGGCGCGGTCACGCTCGCGTTCGACAACCCCAACCACCAGCCGGCCGAGGTGCGCGTCTTCCTGCCCTGCCTCATGACCGTGGCGGTGGGCAACCTCTCCACCAACGGCAGCATCGAGCGCGCGCCCAAGCGCGGCTACCTGCTGGCCCTTGGCGACTCGATCACGCAGGGCTACGTGGTGGGCTCGCCGTCCGTCTCCTGGCCGGCCCGCGTGGCGCGCGCCTGCGGCCTCGACCTCGTGAACCAGGCCATCGCCGGCCACCACTTTGACATCCACACCCTGCGCGGCATGAAGGCCCTGCGCGAGAACCCGCCCGCGGCCATCGTCGTGGCCTACGGCACAAACGACTGGGCCCACACCGATACGAAGCGCGAGCTCGTGGCCAACATGACCAAGTACCTGGGCCGCCTTGCCGAGCGCTTCCAGGAGACGCCCGTCTACGTGCTGAGCCCCATCTGGCGCGCCGACGAGGGCGAGCCGCGCCCGCACGGCCGCACGCTCGCCTGGTGGCGCGACACCCTGCGCGACGAGTGCCAGCGCCTGGGCCTGCGCTACGTTGACGGCACCGAGCTCGTGCCCGCCGACACCTCGCTCTATGCCGACGGCCGCCTGCACCCCAATGCCACGGGAGCCGAGCACCTCGCCGAGGGCGTGCTCGAGGCCTTCGACCACGACGGCCTACTCGCCGCGCTGGGCGGCCGCCACGACACGCCCGCCGCGCTCGCCGACGCCCAGACCCTGCTGCGCTCCGACGCCCCGCGCCGCCAGCGCACGCTCGAGCAGGCCACGCGCACCATCTGGCGCCTGCGCCAGCCCGACGGCTGCCCCTGGGACAAGGAGCAGACCCACGCCTCAATCAAGAAGAACATGATCGAGGAGGCCTTCGAGGTCGTCGACGCCATCGAGGCCGGCGATGCCGCGCACCTGTGCGAGGAGCTCGGCGACGTGCTCATGCAGGTGCTGCTCCACGCGCAGATCGCCGAGGACGCGGGCGAGTTCACCTTTGCCGACGTCTGCCGCGACCTCGACGACAAGCTCGTCCGTCGCCACCCGCACGTGTTCGGCTACGGCGAGTCGGCCTCGAGTGCCGACGAGGTCCTCGGCATCTGGAGCAAGGTCAAGCTCGCCGAGCACCGCGCGGAGGAGGACGCGGCCAAGGCCTCCGGCGACGCGGCCGAGGGCGACGCGGCCGATGTGGCCAGCGGCGCGGCCAGTCCCGCCAAGCCCCAGGGCCTGCTCGACTCCGTGCCCCGCTCGATGCCGGCGCTCATGCAGGCGCAGAAGGTCTCCAAGAAGGCCGCTGCCTGCGGCTTTGACTGGGACAGCACGACCGACGTCTGGAAGAAGGTCGACGAGGAGCGCGGCGAGTTCCTAGCCGAGAAGCCCGGATCGCCCGAGGCGCTCGAGGAGTTTGGCGACGTGCTGTTCGCGGCCGTGAACGTGGCGCGCAAGGAGCACCTTGACGCCGAGACCGCGCTGCGCGCGAGCTGCGACAAGTTCCGCGAGCGTTGGGCCAGCATGGAGGCCGCTGCCGCGAGCGAGGGCCGCTCGGTCGAGGACCTCTCTCGTGACGAGCTGGAGGAGCTTTGGAACAAGGCGAAGGATGGCGCCTCCGAGCGCGCCTGAATCTGGCATACTGATGACAACGGCGCGTGACCCCAAGGGTCGCGCGCTTTCATAGCAGCACCGCATGAGCATAAACACACCAGAAACGAAGCAGGCGCCATGAGTGCACGTAGCGACATCCTCACATTGGGGCGGGTGCCCCACCCCTTGCTCGCCGTCTCGCCCGACGCCGCGTCGGACGGGCGCGAGGATCGCCATATGGCCATCGAGCCCGTGCGCGGTGCGCAAATCTCCAGCTACACAACTCAGTCGGTCCAACTCGTGCCCTCCGGGGCACGTTCTGCCGAGATGGTCGTCACGGGCGCGGCGCCGCGGCTGGCATCGGTTCCGCTCGTGAGCGAGTACAGCGTGGGCGCAGCGGGCGTCGTGGCCGGGCGGTACGCGCGGCGGCCGAGCGTTGCCGCGGGTGGCCGTGTGGCCTCTCGACCGGTGCGACCGACGAGCTCCGTGCGGGGCGCGCGACCCGCGCACGAGCGTGTGTCCGTAGCTGGCGCTCGGGTGGCCGCCCGCCACGCGGTACCCGAGGCCCGCGAGGTCGCGTCGGCCAAGGGCGGCCGGCGCTCACTCTTCGGTGTCGGTCGCCACGTCACGCGCGAGGCGGCCCACCGCCCTGAGCACGAGGCCGCTACCAGCAACTTCGCCGCCCGCGAGGTCGCGTCGGCATCCGGCCGCTTTGCCGTCCGTGAGGACGCCGCCGCCCATTGCCCGGAGCACGCCGCCTCCCGCGCGTCGCTCTTCGTCCGTGAGGCGGGCGAGGAGCCCGAGCGCTCTGCCCGCCCGCACGCCGGTCGCGAGCGCATTGCCGTCCGTCCGGCCGTGAGCTCGGAGAAGGCGCCACGCGTCAACCTGCTCACGGCGGTCGCCGGCTGGGCCGGGGCGCACCGGGCCCTCTCCATCGCGATGGCGACGGTCCTTGTCGCGGTCGCCATGCTCTATCCGCCCGCGCGCGCCTACTACGCGGCCGTCCGCGTCAACTCGGTGCTCTCCTCGCAGCTCTCCGACGTCAACGCCAGCAACGACAGCCTCCAGTCCGACGTGAGCTCCCTCATGACCAAGGAGGGGATCGAGGACGAGGCGCGCCGGCGCGGCTACGTCTCCAAGGGCGACACCGCCGTCGACATGTCGGGCGTCTCCGACTCGGGCGGCGCCACCTCCGACCAGGCGAGTGCCACGAGCGACGACACCGCGAGCTCGGCTGCCGAGCCCTGGTACCTCTCGGCGCTCGACGCCCTCTTTGGATACGACCCGAGCACCCAGGGGGTGGGCTAGATGGGACGCGTTGCCGTCATCGACATCGGCACGGTGACCTGCCGCCTTGGCGTGGCCGACGTTACCGCAGGTAGGGTGCAGCGTTGTGCCAAGACGTCCACGATCTGCAACCTGGGGGAGGGCGCGGCCGAGACGGGCCGGCTCTCCGAGGCGGCCTGCGGTCGCGTCCTTGCCTGCGTCGACCAAGCGCTTGCGCAGGCGCGGGCGGCTGGGGCGCCGGTGGGCTGCTGCACGCTCACGAGCGCCGCGCGTGACGCCGAGAACTCGGCCGTGCTGCTCGACGGGCTGCGCGCCCGCGGCGTGGTGCCGCAGGTGATTCCCGGCGAGGTCGAGGGTTCGCTCACGTTTCTGGGCGTGGCGCAGGACTTTCGCGGCCAGCGCATCATGGTGGCCGACAACGGCGGCGGCTCGACGGAGATTGCCGTGGGCACGCTTGCGGTTGAGGGTGCTGGCGACGCTTTTGCGGGTGCGCCCGGCGTCGGCGCTGGTGCCGCTTCTGCCGGCGGCCCCGATGCGGCCTCCGCTGGCCCGACCGGCCTCGACCTCGAGGCCGTGCGCTCGCTCAACGTGGGCTGTCGTCGCGTGACCGACCTATTCCTCTCCCACGAGGACCCGCCCTCGGCCGACTCGCTCGCCAAGGCCCGGGCGTTCTGCTGTGACGCCTTCGAGGAGGGCCTGCCGGCTGCGGCCCGAGGTGCCTCCGAGCCAGGGCGCCTCGTCTGCGTCGGCGGTACGGTGACCACGCTCGTTGCCATATCGGCCCGGCTAAATCCCTATGACCCGAGCTTCGTCCACCTCCACGAGCTACCGCTTGCCGAGGTCGACACACTGGCCGAGCGCCTCGCGTCGCTGCCGCTCGCGCATCGTCGCGAGGTCGTGGGGCTCCAGCCCAAGCGCGCCGGCGTCATCGTTGCCGGGGCGGTCTGCGTGGGCGAGCTCGTGCGGGCGTGTGGCGTCGACCGGTTGACGGTGAGCGAGAGTGACCTGCTCTTTGGCCTGTCACTCGTGGCCGATGCCACCGCCAAGGGAAAGCCGTCGCCCATCGGGTGGCATCCGGAGCTCTTTGCGCTAAGGTGGTGACGGTGGCGCGTGGCGCGAGCGAGCTCGCGCGGGCGCGCACCACCACGGGGGCGTGGCGGAATTGGCAGACGCAGGGGTCTTAAAAACCCCAGTCGGAAGACGTGTGGGTTCGAGCCTCACCGCCCCTACCATAAAGTCGCAGGTCAGAGGCTACGGCCTCTGGCCCTTTTTTTATATGCCAGTAATCTGCCAATCAAATTCGGGCTATACTCCCCACATCGACTTTCCGGCTGCTGTAGTTGTTCCGTTTCGGCGACGCATCCTCATTTCAGTTTGCCGGAACCTCGCGTATCATGTTGCCATCTGAACGAATGTGGATGGATGGTGAATGATGGACGCCAACGGCAACCTCACCGCTGTCGAGCTTTTTGCTGGCGCTGGCGGCCTTCTTCTTGGTACCTCCCTCGCGGGGTTCAAACATCTTGCTGCTGTGGAGTGGGAGCATAATTGCTGCAATACCCTTCGCCTCAATCAGGAAAAGGGCTACCCCCTCATTAACGATGACATGCGAATCATCGAGGGCGACATCCGCGACGTGGACTGGTCGTTCCTGCCGGATGACATCGACCTTCTTGCCGGCGGACCGCCTTGCCAGCCGTTTTCTCTAGGTGGCCTTGCTCGCGCCGAGGCAGATAAGCGCGACATGTTCCCTGCCTACACCGCCGTTCTTGCTCAGTTGAAGCCTCGTGCTTTCATCTGCGAGAACGTTAAGGGTCTTGCTCGTGAGTCCTTCCATCAGTATTACGAGTACATTCTTCTTCGCTTGCAGCATCCGTCCCTCTCCAAGCGCGAAGGGGAGACGTGGGAACAGCACGCCATTCGGCTGTCTCGCATTCATACGAGCGCCGACCATGAGGGTGTAAGGTATGAGGTAATCCCCACCGTTGTCGATGCTGCCGACTACGGCGTCCCTCAGCACCGCCACCGCGTCGTTATTGTTGGTTTCCGTTCCGACGTCGAGGCTTCTTGGGCGTTCCCCCAGCGTACCCACGGCCGTGGTCTGCTCCCCTGGGTCACGCTCGGCGAATCGATCGAAAATGTCCCCGCGCTCAACAACGAGTCTCGCGGCGGCGAGGCGAGGTCGTATCCCGGTCACACCGGCTCACCGCTCGATAAGCCCAGCAAGACCATCAAGGCAGGCGTCCACGGCGTCCCCGGCGGCGAGAACACCATCCGTTTTGATGACGGCTCGCTGCGCTACATGACCGTTCGCGAGGCCGCCCGCGTCCAGACGTTCCCGGACGGCTACGAGCTCACCGGTGCTTGGAGCGAGGGCATGCGCCAGATAGGCAACGCGGTTCCCGTCGAGCTTGCCCGCGTGGTCGCCTCCTCCGTCGCATGCGCTCTCCGCGAGGATACAGCGCGCAAGCACATCAACGACGCTCTCATGTCCGAGCTTTGCGGGGAGGTCAAGCATGAAGCCATGCTCGTATAACCCGCTCGATTACGCCTCCCTGTCGGAATCTCTCGCCCGCGAGCTGATGAGCTCCGAACTGATGCCGCTCTCGGACATCGATAAGTTCTACGGCGATGGTGTCTATGCTCTGTTCTACTGCGGCGACTTTCCTGCTTATCAGGAACTCTCTGACATCAATTTTTCCGATCCCGGCACGTTTCCTATCTACATCGGCAAGGCGGGCCCGAAGACTCTGACGGGGAACGAGCTGGATACCAGCGCCGTTGATACCCCGAGGGCTGGCATGCGTCTCTATGACCGCGTGGCGAACGACCATCGCAAGTCGATTGAGGCGGCGACAAACTTGAGGGTCGAGGAGTTCTATTGCCGCATGCTCGTCCTCAACGCCGTCTGGGTGCCGCTGACCGAATCCGCTCTCATCGCCCGTTACGTTCCCGTGTGGAATTCGATTGTTCCCGGCTTCGGCAATCACGCTCCCGGCAAGGGTCGTGTCGCTGGGAAGATATCTCGTTGGGACATTCTCCATCCCGGTCGTGGTCGCGAGACTGCTACGGCTCCGACGGATACCTACGAGCAGCTTTGCGAGGAAGTTGAAGAGGCTATTCGCAAGAGGGTAAGGCTGCTTGGTCTTTAGCTCGAAGTCTAGAATTGTGTTCAGATTGTGGCCGGGAGTGCATCGCTCCCGGCTATTTTGTTTTGCTAATTACACGAGAGCCGCGCGCTGATGTACGTCAGTGTGTTGTCTGGTCGTATCAACTCCCGCAGCAATTACAAGAGTTTGCCGACGGCAAACAATTAGTGTATCTAGCAGCAAAAACGTACATAATGGAGCTGCTTGCCGCTACTAATAAGTGCTAGTTCAGCTATTTCGCTTTGCCCTACGCGATTTTGAGCACATTTCTAATTATTGTCCGCAAACGAATTCAAGCTCGTAACTCGAGATATATAGTTCAAGCGGACACCCCATTTTGCCTACCAGACGAAAAAAGCGGGACGACGGCTCTGTGGCTGTCGTCCCGCTTTCCATGAGGAGCGAGTTGGGGGCATGCGCGCTTGCTGGCCCTGGTGTGGGCGGCGCGTTCCCGTTGTCCGTGCCGGGCGCAGGCTAAGAGCAAGCCAACGTGCGAGCGCGGCTGGGTGTGCGCATGAGTGCGAGCAGGGAGCGTTCTGACGCGCTGGTGTCGCCTCCCGTGAGGAACGGCGTGCCGTTCACGTACGGGATATCGAGAGTGCCGGGGATGAGCGTGACGGCGATGAGGAAGTCGTGCGACTCGGCGAGCGCCGGGACATCAGCCATCTTGCACGGGGTGACGTCATAAGTGCCGGCGAACCCGTGAGAATCAAGAATCTGACAGACGCGATCGCGTACCGCAGACGAGGTGCAAATGCCCGTGCCGCAGGCCATGAGGATGTGCTTCATTGCCGTCCTTCTAAAACGACAGATACCTGGCGACTCGTGGAGGTGTGACTGCGAGTTCGATTATGGCGTGGCGCGTGCGCTCAGGTGCAAATACAATTCGACAAGCGCGTACTTTAGCCGTTTCTCTCCCGTTTGTGTAGGGGTTTATTTGTGCGGGCCGCTGCCGTTCGCCGAATCGTGCGAGGACGGGAAAGTCGATGCTTGGGCCTGGCGGGGCGAGTGCGGATGATCTCTTAGCGAATCTTGCCGACAAACAGCAGGTAGGAATAGGCGTACATCGCGATGCATCCCCCAAGGCAGACCACGATGATCGCCGCTGCGACAACAGCGTCCGTGAGGTAGGGTCCCGCGAGGCCAAATGCTGCGACGGCAATTCCCATGAGCACGAAGCACTTGCCACCAAAGCGCTGGGTACGGCGCCAGTTCTCCGGGTCGTTGAGGGCCCAGGGGGTCTTCACGCCCATCGTGTAGTTCTGACCGATACGTGGCATGTAGTTGCCGATGCCGACGAGCAGCGCGCCGATTAGCACGGAGACGATGACATTCGTGGAGCCCTTGGCTGCTATCACGCCCCAAACGGTAAGCTCGGGAAGCCAGCTGATGGCAATCATGAGCAGGGTAACGCCAACAACGAAGCGCTGATAGAACTTCCCGGCGCGAGCATAGCCATTGCCTTTGGGGTCGATGCGCGGAATCACGTAGATGAGGGCGAGCATCCCGAGGGGTAGCGCGCCCAAGGCGGCTGCCGTCCAGCTTGGCCCCCAGTCGTTGACCTCACCGCTCGCACCCCAGTGGGTGGGTATTTGTGCGGGCAGGCTTGGGAGCGCGATGAGGTGTGCGATGACGTTTGCGCCGGAAAGCGCGGCAAGTGCGATGAGACAGTTGCGCGAGACGAGGTCGTGGGTGCTGCCGTTGTTGGTGCTATTCATGAGAGTCCTCCGTAAAACCAAGGAACCAGCCAATCAGGTCCTGCATGACGGTGGTGTTGAGACTGTAGACGATGTTCTGGCCATGGCGCTCGTCCGTGACGAGGCCGGCGGCCTTGAGTGTTGCCAGGTGATGGCTGAGCGTGGGCTTGCTGATGTCGAAGTGCGCGGCGAGCTCGCCTGCCGTGAGGTCGTCGGTCTCCAACAGCTCGAGAATGCGTCTGCGCGTCGGGTCGGCGAGCGCCTTGAATCCCTCTCCTGCCATAACGCCTCCTTTCTTGAGTGTCCATGCCCTTCTCTGTTATTAGATAGTTAGACAACCATCTAATAACAGAGAAGTATAGCTTCATTGCCGGGGGAGTCAACGGCCGGGTTTTGCATCTGCGGAGTACGGCGTAACGCTGCGCAACTCCATGTGGCGTACCGCGAAAAAAGAAGCAGGCCAGAGGCTCGAATTCCTCTGACCTGCTGCAATGTCTGGTGCCCCCAACGGGACTTGAACCCGTGTTCTCGCCTTGAAAGGGCGATGTCCTAACCGCTAGACGATGGGGACGCGGCAGTGAGTATAGCAGAGGCACCATTTCGTCTGCTCGCGGACTTGCGGCCGCGGGCGTGCCCCGCAGGCGAGGTCACGGCTTGCCGACGATGCCGCAGTCTGTGCAAGCGCGATTGCGGCCGGCAGACGCGTGCGCTGCGGCGCAGCCCGCCGCGCCCCCGCCATCCGCTACTGCTCGACAAGCATGGCCTCGATGTTGTTGCCCTCGGGATCATGCACGAAGCAGGCGTAGTAGCCGGGCGCGTGGTCGCGCGGGCCGGGCGCGCCGTTGTCGGTGCCGCCCTCAAGTGCCGCCTCGTAGAAGGCCTTGACCTGCGCCTTGCCCTTCGTGCGCCCCGGGTCACACGTGTCGACGCGCGTCCCGGCAAGCGTCATCTCGACCGGCCGTGTGGTACCGTTGTCCCGCCCTTGACGGCGGCCCGACGCCACGCGCCGGCGTCACGTGCCCAGGGCGCCTGTCATCCGCACCCGTCCCGCTCCGCCCATCCCACTTGCGAGGTTTGCCCGATGCTGTTGTCGCTCGCCCCCATGGAGGGGGTCACGGGAAGCGTGTTCCGCAGGGTTCACGCGGTGTGCTTCGGCGCACTCGACCGCTGCTATACGCCCTTCGTCGCCCCGCCGCGCGTGGGCTCGGCGTTTGGCGGGAAGGCCATGAAGGAGCTCGACCCGGAGCGCAACGCCGGGCTCGATGTCGTGCCCCAGCTGCTCACGAAGGATGCCGACGAGTTCGCCTGGGCGGCGGAGCTCCTGGCCGAGATGGGCTACCGCGAGGTCAACCTCAACCTGGGTTGCCCCTCGGGGACGGTGGTGGCCAAGGGTCGGGACTCGGGACTCCTGCGCGACCCGGCTGCGCTCGACGCGCTGCTCGGCGACGTCTGCGCGCGCTCGCCTATCCCCGTCTCGGTCAAGACGCGGCTTGGCATCGCCGACGACGCCGAATACGAGCAGTTGCTTGAGGTGTTCTGCCACCACCCGCTGGCCGAGCTCATCGTCCATCCGCGTGTCCGGCAGGACTTCTACAAGGGCGTGCCGCGCCAGGCGGCCTATGGCGAGACGCTCGCGCGGGCGCCGTTTCCCGTGGCCTACAACGGCGACATCTTCTCGCCCGACGACCTGCGCTCCCTCGTCGAGGCGTACCCGGCCACGCGCCACGTGATGCTCGGCCGCGGCATCGTGGCCAACCCCGCGCTCGGCCGCATGCTTCGTGGGAGTCAGCCGGCGACGCTCGCCGAACTGCGCCGGTTCCACGACGAGCTCTTCCACGCCTACGAGGCCGAGATCGGTGGCAATGCGGTGTTTCGCATGAAGGAGTGGTGGTCCTACGCCGAGGGCAACTTCGCCGACCCGCTTGCGGTGCGGCGGGCCATCCGCAAGGTGCGCAAGGCAAACGAGTACGAGGCGGCCATCGCCCGCGTCTTTCTCCAAGTACCGCTCGCTGCAAGGTGACGCTTGCCTCAGGCACTATCAAAGGCAACCGTCCAGGATACCTGCCCGCGATACCTACCCCGGACAACAGCCCAGGACACCTGTCCGCGACAACCGCCCAGGACGACTGCAAGGAACCACCCACGACAACCGCCCGGGATACCTGCAAGGACGCCTGCAAGGATACCTGCAAGGATACCTGCAAGGATGTCTGTCCGGGGTGTCTGCCGTCTTCCGCGCGTAAGATGGCACCTACCCAGCACGCGCGTCATCGGCACGTTCCGAGCGCATGCTGAGGCTTGCCGCCTAGGCGAGTCCGGATAGAATGTCCGCGGTCCCCGCCTCGCCCACAAAAGACGTTTCTGAAAAAGGAATCTGACGAGATACCCTTTTCAGAAACGCCCTTTGTGAGAGGGCATGCTCAAACCCTTTTCAGAAACGTCTTTTGAGACAAGCGGATCCCACCGGGACAGGCGGATGACGCGCGCCCAAGTCCCTGTCACCTCGCCAGCCTCGTCAATCAGGGCAGCTGGGCGCCAGGCGTGGTCTCAAGGCACGTCTCGAGCAGTTTCTCGAGTGCGTCGCTCTGGTCCTTGGCCGGGTCATCGTACGTGAGCGTCGCCGCTTCGGCGAGGTCGAAGCCGTCGGCTCCGTAGACATCCCAAAGCTCCTGGAGCCGCTGGCACGGGTGCCCGCCCGCAGCAAGCTGGAACGTGTGCCGGTTGAACCCGCGCGCGGTCTCGTTCGTGGCAACGAGGAGGGTCTCGCCCGTCTCGCGGCGGCGAAGGCTCAGCACGCCAAAGGCGGGGTTGCGCAGCTTCCAGGCGCGGATGACCCGCTTCCTCTCGTCCTCGTTCATCGGCCCCCTCGGCCCTCGCTCGAGCGGCTCCACAAGGGAGACGCCGGGCAGCCCCGGCCGTCTCCCATTTGGAGACGGCCTTGTCGGTCACGCCAGGGCGCTCGGCGAGGGCGCGCTGGGTGAGGCTGCGCCGCTCGTGGAGCGCCTGGATGGCGTCCGACGTGATGTAGGTGTCCATGGCTCTCCTCTTGCCGTGTCGTACAGGTGGCATTCTGCCAGCAGGGCGGGCTCGGCACTTCCTGCGGACCGTAGAGACGGCACGTCGGCGGGTGGCTGGCGAGGCGAGAGTTGCCCGGGATGGCTGTCGGGGCGAGAGTCACCCAGGGCAGCCGTCGCCTCTCCACTCGGGCTGGCCGTTGCCTTTCCTCCCGGGCCGCTGTCTCCTTCCTCAGATCGAGCGTGCCTGGATAGCTGAATATGGCCTCCGCACGTGCCGGAAGCGGCCGTTTGGACACGCTCAACCCGCAGCCGCAGGCCGAGTGCCCCGCAAACAGGGCCTCAGGTAGAATCCCCGACCAACTCGGACGAAATCGGGCCGTTTCTCATCCGGGTTGGTCGGGAAGTGCCTGGCCGGCATCCGGGTTTGTCGGGAAGTGCCTGGCCGGCATCCGGGATTGTCGTCAATGGTGCCGGCGGAGCCCATCCGTAGCTGACGGTTGTCCGGGACAACCTTCACCGGCACACCAAGCGTGCGCCAGCCGTCGGCTTCACGCGCAGCGGCGCAGCGTGAGGCCCATCGCGAGCAGCACGACGCACACGGCCATCATCCCCGCACGGGCCAACCCGCACCGTCAGCTCCGCGTACCTCAACCCCGCGCCGCCAACCCCGCTCGTGCTCGAGGAGAAGCGCTACGAATGCCTCCATCTCGCCACGGACGTCGGTGGGGCGGGGCTCGAAACCCATCTCGCGCATGGCCGCGTGCACCTGCGGCGTGTTGCAAACGTTGTTGACGAGGCCCACGGCCTGGTAGCTCACCGTGTTCATGAGCGGCTCCACCCGCTCCGGCGTCACGCCGAGCGACACGGAGAGCGAGGCCTGCAGCTCGGGCAGCATGCCGTAGTAGCCGCGCTTGAAGTGGACGAGCTTCTCCACGGCCACGTTCGCCTCGATGATGTTGAAGAGCAGGTCGAGCAGGCGAAACCAGCCGGTGTTGCGCTCGACGATGGCCGCCCAGCTTGCCGCTGCCGCGTCGGGGGAGACGGCTGGGCTCCCGGGAAACGTCTCGAGCAACGCCTCGTAGTAGGCGTCGCGCGCGTCCTCGGCCAGCGACAGGAAGATCTCCTCCTTGGTGCGGACGTACTTGTAGAGGTTCGCGCGCGACCACGAGAGCTCGTCGGCGATGGTGGTGAGTGTGATTTCGTGGTAGGGATGGGTGGAGAAGAGCCGTGCCGCCGCCTGCTTGACCTCGTCCATGCGCTGTTCCTTCTGCTCGGCGCTGCGCGCGCGGATGAACTCCGGCATGTCTCGGTCTCCTTTGGGGCGGGGCGGGTGGCCACTCTTCTCCACAAGAGTGTAGCGGGCGCACGGCATATTAGCGACGGCGTGCAATTTATAGTCTTGCGGGCCGCCGTGCCATTACCGGACGAGACGGTTGCCCGGGATGGCTGTCATCCAGCTTCCAGGGCGAACTCCGCCTGCCTCAAAAGACATTTCTGAAAAAGGATCTGCGCACAGCACCCTCAAAAGACGCTTCTGAAAAAGGTATCTGTCGAGAAACCATTTTCAGAAGCGTCTTTTGCGGGCAGAGCATGTGCTTGGGGTGTCCCGGCGCTGCCCACAAGCCACCTGCGCGCCGACGACAACCATCCGGGGCGCATGCCATCCGCGCGCCACCTGCATGCCACCCGCGCACCGATGGCAGCCGTCCAGGGTGCATGCCGCCTATCGGTCATCACTGGTTCCCTCGCGATATACCCGCAGTTTGTCGCCCCAGGTGCCGAGCGTGTTGCTGTTCTCGGTGCTCATGGCTTCCTTTCTTGCGTGGGACGCCGCCGCCTTGCGTGGGGCGGTGCGCTCGGACGGGGATGGCACTCACCCGGGTACCTGTCGTCCCCGGCCGGGCGCCCCGCTAGCACTAGCTTGGCAAGCGCCCGGCCGCGCGGCTCCTCTGTTCGTCGAGCCTACTGCACCGAGACGGTCCTGGGCTTGGCCTTGGGCACGGTGACGGTGAGGATGCCGTTGTCGTGGGAGGCGCTCACCTCGTCCTCGATGCTGTCGTCGCCCGCGAGCAGTGCCGGCTCAGCTACGGCGTGGACTTCCCCACGCTCGCGAAGATGACGTGAATGGGGAGGCGGCAGACCCGCCCTATACGTGGCTGAAGGCGCAGAAGGGCGGGCTCGTCGGGCGTGACATCCACCGGAGCTTTACGAAATTCCTGGTGAACCGCAAGGGCGAGGTCGTCGCGCGCTTTGCTCCCGCCACTACGCCCGAGAAGATTGAGGCTCACGTCGCCGAGCTGCTGAAGCGGCGGCGCTCCCGTCACCCCAGGGTGTCACTCGGCATGCTGGCCCTCCTGCCGAGTCCCTCTCGCGAAAGAATGCAGTCGTTCCGAAGAAGAACGACACGTGCGAGAGGGGATTAGAGCATGAATTCTCAGGCTTTGTGCCATGCGGCGGCGGGGGCGACGGGTGCGAGCGCCCAGCCGGCGATGGGCGCGGTCGCGACTGCTCAGCCGGCGATGGATGCGGTCACGACTGCTCGGCCGGTGATGGGTGCGGTCACGACCGCCCGAGCGACGGCGACCACCCATGCGCCGTCGGGCGAGACTCTTGCGGTATCCACCCAGGGTCTCACCAAGCGTTACGGCGATACCGCAGTGGTCAACAACATGCAGCTTGCCGTACCTGAGGGCACGGTCTACGGGTTCTTGGGCCCAAACGGTGCAGGCAAGTCCACCACGATGAAGATGCTGCTGGGGCTCGTGCACCCGAGCGCCGGTACCGCCGTGGTGCTGGGTCAGCGGATGACGCCTGCCAACCGCCTCTCGGTACTGCGCAGCGTCGGTTCGCTCATCGAGGCCCCTAGCTGCTACCCGCACCTCACGGCGCGCGAGAACCTCGAGATCGTGCGGCGCCTGCGTGGGCTTCCGGCGAGCTGCATCGACGAGGCCCTCTCGGTCGTCCGCCTGGACGACGCGAAGACCCAGGGGAAGCTCATCGGGCACTTCTCGCTCGGCATGAAGCAACGTCTGGGAATCGCCGCCGCGCTCATGGGCCGCCCGAGGCTGCTGCTCCTGGACGAGCCTACCAACGGCCTCGACCCCTCCGGCATCCACGAGATACGCCAGCTCATCCGCGAGATGCCCGGGCGCTTCGGCTGCACGGTCGTCGTGAGCAGCCACCTGCTCTCCGAGATAGACCAGATGGCCGACTACGTGGGCATAATCCGCGCCGGCCAGATGGTGTGGCAGGGCAGTATGGAGAGCCTGCACGCCCGCGCGCGGCGCTGGCTGGCGCTGCGGACCACGGACAACGCCGCGGCGGCGGGGACCCTGCCGGGCGCCGTCGCCGACGGGGAGTGGCTGCGCATCAAGGCCGTGGACGACGCGACCGCCGGGCAGGTGACGCTCGGGCTCGCCAGGCGCGGCATCGGAGTCGTCCGGCTGGAGGAGCGGAGCGAGAGCCTCGAGGACATCTTCCTCAAGCTCACCGGGATGGAGGCGACGCTCTGATGGGTGCCATCGCCAAGGCCGGCCAAGCCCGGCTCGCCGCGTCCGTCGCGCTCGAGTTCGCCAAGGCCCGTCGCAAGCACCTGTGGCTTGTGAGCCTGGGTTTGCTCGCGTTCCAGTTCGCCTGGCTCGTCGCGGGCGCCTCCAACACCGTGAGGCACAACCCGGACTTCGACGGCATCCTCTACATGCTGCCGCAGCTGAACGCCATCGTGCTGCCGCTGCTCTGCGCCATCGTGGCCTCCACCGTCACCGACGTGGAGAACCGCGCCAACATGTGGAAGCTGTTGCTCACCATGGAGGACGCCCGGCGCGTGGTCGCGGCCAAGTGGGCGGCGTGCCTCCTGATCCTCGCCGTGGTCGTGGGCGTCCAGACGGCGGGCGTCGCGGCGGTCGCTTACGGGGTGGGCTTCCAGCAGAATCTCCCGGGCCCGCCCCTGCTCGCCCGCCATGCCCTCTGCACCTTCGCCGTGTGCGCCATGCTCGTCACCATCGTACAGGCGGTCTGCCTCGCCACAGCGAACCAGTTCGTCCCGATGATCGTGGGCGTGGGCCTCTGCTTCCTCGGGCTCTTCATCGCCTACCTGCCTCCGGTGTTCAGCTGGTTCGTGCCGAGCGCGTACTTCTTCGTGTGTCGCCTCGTCGGCGGCGCCTACGACGCCTCGCAGCACATGAGGTTCTGGGCGGCTCCGTTCCCGGCCGCGGGGCTCGCCGTCTGCGTCGCCGTGACCATCGCCGTGTTCGTCGCCTCCAGGCGCGCTTTCGCCGCCCGCGAGCTGTAGGGAGGTATGACCATGCTTGCATCCTGCATGTCCGCCGAGTTCATCAAGATGCGCCGGGCGCCCGTCTGGGCAGCGTTCGCGGCGCTGCCGGCGGTCTCGGCGCTCATCGGGAGCGCCAACTATGTGGCCAACCTCGGCCTCCTCACGCCCGGCTGGGAGAACCTCTGGACCCAGCACACGCTGTTCATCTGCTATTTCTTCCTGCCGGCGCTTATCGGCGCGGGCGCGAGCTACCTGTGGCGGCTCGAGCACACGGGCTCCAACTGGAACGAGCTCATGGTCGCGCCGGTGCCCGCGCGCGACGTGTTCGTCGCCAAGCTCGCGGTCCTCGCCCTCCTGGACCTCGTCGCGTTCGCGGCCATGACGGCGTTCTTCGTCGCGAGCGGCCTCGTCCTGCGCGTGCCCGGCGCCTTTCCGGTGGCGATGCTTGCCGGGCAGGTCGCCCTCGGCTGGCTCGGCAGCCTCGCCATCTGCGGCATCCAGCTCGTCGTGTCCATGCTCGTCCGCAGCTTCGCCGCGCCGGTGGGCGTCGGCCTCGGCGGCGGGATCCTGGGGATCATGGCGTCGATGGGAGGGCTCGGCTACGTCTTCCCGTACTCGCTCATGCAGTCCGGCATGAACAGCAACGCCCTCGTGGTGCTCGACGTGCCGCACGTCGCCCAGATAGCCGTGCTGAGCATCGCCTACGTGGTCGCCGCGGTGGTCGTCGCCACGGTGCGGCTCACCCGTGCAGACGTCCATGCGTAGGGGAGAAGCGCGAGGTACCCTTATGGGAGCGAGGGCATGAGGGGAGGGGCTGATGGCTGAGGACGAGGGAACGGGGAAGCAGGGCACAGGCCGCCGGGACACGCTGCTCGAGAGATGGGACAGCACCCCGTACCTGCGGATTATTGCACCCGTACTCTGTGTGGCATGGGAAGCGATGATGTTCGCTCGCGTGGTGTTCGCCGAGACGGACGCCTCGCTCTCCACGCCATCGGCGCAGCTTGCCCTTTTCGCTCTTATGGCGGTTGGGTGTGCGGCGCTGTTCCTGCGCTACCGGCTCCCGTTCGTTTCCGTGGTCTTCGAGTCGGTCGCCTGCCTCGTCGCCTCCGTCGTCGGGGCGCTCGCGTACGTGTACGTTCTGCCGCTTGTCGCCCTGTATGCCTGCGTGGCCCGTGCGCCCCGGCGCGAGGCGGCTGTGGGCGCGACCGTCGGTGTCATGGCGGTCGCGCTGTCCGCCGTCATCGACAGTGTCGTGACGTCTACCCGCAGCCCCGTCGCCGCGCTTGCGGGCATCGGCTACCCGTTCATACTTGCGGTTGGCTTCGCGCTGCTCTCGCGGTTTCGCTGGTGGCGTCTCTGCGAGGCCGAGGACGCTGCCCAGAGGGAGGCGGAGCGAGCGGCGGAGATCGCCCGAGCCGCCGAGGCCCGTGACCGGGCGCTCGCCAAGAGCCGCATCGCCGCGGAGCTGCACGACTCGGTTGGCCATGACCTCACGGCCATCATCGCGCTGTCGGAGGGGCTCGCGGGAGCCACGGGAGACGAGCAGCTGGACCAGGCGCTCTCGAGCATCAACAACCTCGCGCGCTCGGGGCTCGCCGACACGCGCCGAGCCGTGCGGGCGCTGACGGGCAAGGCGGGGAGCACGGCGGTGCCATCCGCCCTGCCGGGTTCCGCGCCCACCGAGAAGCCGGCCGAGCGGCACCGCTGGGACGAGATCGCCGCTCTTCTTGGGCCCGTCCGCGCCGCCGGCGTCACGGCCGCCTTCACGGAGACGGGCGTGCGCCCGGACGACCCCTCCCAGGCCGGCCTCGCCTTCCGCGTCTGCCGCGAGGGCGTCACGAACGCGCTGCGCCACGCCGCGGGGCTCTCGCGGCTCACGGCCTCGGTGGACCACGGCGAGGATGGCTCTGCCGACGTCGCAATCCGCGACGATGGGACCCCTGGCGAGGGCGCCGGGGACCCGGGCACCGGCATGGGGCTCGCCCGCCTGCGCGGAGAGGTCGGGGAATCGGGCGGAACCCTCGCCGCCGGTCCGGTTGACGAGGGCGGCTGGTGCCTCAAGGCGCATCTGCCGTCATTGACGGGGGCCGGCGAAGGGGAGGGGGAGCCCGATGGCGACGAATAGCGGCATCGCGTGGGCGGCCGCGTCCGCGCGCATCCCCGTCATGATCGTCGACGACCAGCCCGAGACGCGCCTCGGGCTCTCCCTCATGGTGCGGCGCGACCCCGGTCTCCTCGTCATACTCGACGCCGAGAACGGACAGCAGGCCATCGACCGTCTCGCCCAGGCCGAGCGTCTCGGGCGCGGCCTGCCCGCCGTCGTCCTCATGGACGTGCGTATGCCGGTGCTCGACGGCATCGACGCCACGGCGGCGATCACCCGTCGCTGGCCGCAGGTGCGCGTCCTCGTCCTCACCACCTATGACGAGGACGACTACGCCTTCGGCGGGCTGGAGGCGGGCGCCTCTGGGTTCCTTCTCAAGGACGTGAAGGTGGGGGAGCTCTGCCGTGCCATCCGCTCCGTCGCCGACGGCGACGCCGTGCTCACGCCGCGCATCACGCGCGAGGTGCTGGCAAGGAGCGTGCGCCCCATCGGTCGGGAGGAGCAGGCGGCATCGCTGCGCCACGACTTCCGCGGGCTCACCGACCGCGAGCGCCAGATCTCGGGCCTCGTCGCCCAGGGCCTCTCTAACGCCGAGATCGCCGAGCGCATCTGCGTGCAGCCCGCGAGCGCCAAGCGCGCCGTCACGCGGATCCTCGCCAAGCTTGGCCTGCGCGACCGCACGCAGATTGCTGTCAACTGGTACCGTGCGGGGATGCAGGGGTAGCAAGCAACGTCTATCCACGATATCGTGCGAGTAAATCGATTAATATACTCTACAAATTGTCTAACATGGCATATCTGTTAATTACGCTGAACGGATTTATACCATGATTGATCGTCCCGGTATATGCGATGGCTTGAGCGGCGGCGTGACAAGGACATCATCAAACGACACGGCGCAGGAGTTCGTCATGCGGTCTCTTGCCGGGCATGTCGACCCCGCCTACCGCGCATTTCTCGCACCGCTCGTGCCAAGTGTCGACGCACGGCGCATCGTGGGCGTGCGGACGCCGGAGCTGAGGCGCATCGCTCGCGAGCTCGTGCGCCGAGACGACAGGGACGGCTTTCTCGGCGCCCTGCCGCACGGGCTCTTCGAGGAGATGCAGGTGCACGCCCTCGCCATCGGGCTCGAGCGCGACTACGACGCGGCGCTCGCTCGCTACGACGCGTTTCTCCCGTACGTGGACAACTGGGCGACCTGCGACCAGCTGCCCGTGAGGGCGCTTGCGGCGCGTCCCGAGGAGACGCTCGTGTGGGTCGGGCGCTGGCTGGGGTCGGGACGCTGCTACCCCATGCGCTTCGCCATCAGGGTGCTGATGGCGCACTACCTTGACGGGCGATTCGAGCCACGCTTTCTCGACCTGGTTGCCGCGGCGCATCTGGTGGGGGAGACGGGTAAGGATGTCGCGACGGGTGCCCCCGCTTCAGCGGGCGCGCCAGGACGCGCGCGGGACGACGATGCCTACTACCTCGACATGATGCGCGCGTGGTACTTCGCCGAGGCGGTAGTGAGGCAGCCGGCGGCGGCGATGCCGTATCTCGAGCCGAGCGGTTCCGCGACGTCGCTCGGTGCCCCTGCCGCGTTGCCGACTGGCCCCGGCGCGTCGTCGAACGCCCCCGCCGTACCGCTCGACGAATGGACCCGCCGCAAGGCCATACAGAAGGCCGTCGAGAGCCGCCGCGTGCCGCCAGACGTGAAGGCGCGGCTGCGGGTGTGGCGCTGAGCGGCTGCGGTTCGTCCCCGTGCGGGCTCTGACCGCAGGTGCTGCTCACGCTGGCCGTCTCGGTCGGGTCGGTACTCCCTTGCCGTCCCGCGCTCACTCCAGACCCCGCCCCGCGCCTACCAGTCCAGGTCGTTGTCCTGCGCGAACCTCTGCGCCTGCCCGGTGAAGCCGTCCTGGTCGCCCGCCCACGTGAGGAAGTCCGGCGTGTCCATGACCACCGGGTCGCACTCGTGCACGGCAAGCGACGCCTCCTCGAAGCTGCCGGGGGCAAACTCGGGGCGGTCGGGCAGGTAGGTGTCCACGAAGGCGGGGCGCAGCAGGGCATACGCGCCGCCGGTGCACAGGCTCGCGTAGCCGCGCAGCGCGCGACGGGCCGCGCCCATGCGGTCGAGCTTGAACATGAGCAGCGTCCGCGCCAGGTGCGACCACGCGTTGCCCTTGCGGTCGAACCGCGCGTCCAGCTGGTCAAAGCCCTGCTCATCCTCGAGGCGCGCGAGCGCGACGGCCCAGGTGAACCGCGCACCCAGCTCGTCGGTGGGGTCAAGCTCCACGAGCCGCGCGCAGCTTGCGCTGGCAAGCTGGTAACGGGCGGTGTCGAGCTGCGTGCGCGCGCGGGCGGCCAGCAGGCGCAGAAGCGGGCGGGCAAAGACATCATCCCAGGCGCTCGCGTCGGCCACGCCGCCGAGCTGGGCCAGCTGCTCGTCTCCGCGCGTGCCGTCCCACAGGGCGTCGAGGGCAATGAGCGCCTGGTCAGCATCCTTGTTGCTGGCCAGCGCGATGACGGTCTTGGCGTCGAGGCACCCGCCGTCGAGGTCGAGCGCCTCGCGGCATCCCGCCTCGAGCCGCTCCATGCGCCTGGCGCGCGCGGCCTCGTAGGAGTCGTCGTCGAGGAACTCCTCGTCGGCGCGCGACTGCGCGTTTGCGGCCAGGGCCTGGCCCAGGCGCTGGAAGGCGCGGTCGGCGTCATCGGCGAGAAACGCCTCCGGATCCTTGCGCACGGCCAGGACCAGTTCGTCGTAGGCCTGCGACGAGAGCGGGCCGATCTTCTCGTTGTGGCGGCGGGCCAGGCGCTCTACCAGCTCTTCGTTGCACCTCACCTGTCGCTCACCTCGCCCGCCTGCATGCCGGCCCCCTCGTGCTCGGCCGCCGCGACGACCTCCGGGCGCGTGGCCACCCAGCGGCCCAGCGTGCCGCGCTCGTCGGCGTCGCAGCCCTCCTGGAGAAGCACCGTGGCCTCGCTCGTGGCAAGGATGAGCTCGTCCTCGCTGAGCGGCGCCACCACGATGCGCGCGAACACGCCGTCGGGCAGGTCATCCTGGCGCGAGAGCGTTGTCCCCGCCTGCGGATATATGGAGAGCAGCAGGCGCACCTCGCGCTCGGCCGCCACGCGGTCGCAGCGCTTGAAGGCAAGCGCCATTCGGGCGAGCGAGTACCACGCCTCGCCGCGCTGCCGGCCCGGCTTGTGGGCCATGTTCGCAAGGCCCTGCGCGTCCTCGAGCTTGGCATGGGCAAGCGCCATCGAGAAGCGCACGTCGGCCTCGTCAGCCGGGTCGAGCGAGAGGGCCTCCTCTCCCAGGCGGACGCAGAGGCGATAGCGGCCGCAAACCAGGGCGTTTGCGGCCTCGGCACCAAGCCAGCGCACGTAGGGGCGCATGGCGAGCACCGCCGTTGCGTCCTTCAGCGCCCCCTCGGGCAGCTCGAGCGAGGCCAGCTCGCGCTCGCACGACTCGCGAACCTCGGCCGCGTGGTCGGCGAGGAAGCGGTGGTAGTCGTTGGGGCAGGGGCTGTCGGCCGCGGCGATCATGCGGCGGGCGTCGTGGCAGTCGGGGTCAAGCTCGAGCGCCTCGCCCAGGAGCTTGCGGGCCTCGGTGACAATGCCGGGCGCCGCGTCGTCGGAGGCAAAGGGCAGCTGGTAGTCGATGAGGTCGGTTGCGCGGCTCACGAGCGAGAACGCGCGGTCGCTGTCGGACTGCGGCAGGCTGTCGCGCCTTTGGCGGTAGCGGCGGTCAAAGTCGGCCGCCGCGCGGGCCGAGCCAAACGGGTCGCCCTCGTCGAGCGTGCGCGCAAAGCGCATCCCCAGGCGCTGGAAGTCCTCTATGTGCGAGTCGAAAGCCATGCCCCTCCGCTCCTCAGGCGACCACGTGCCTGCCTCCGAGTTTTGACCCTATGGTAGCGAACGCGGCAGGTCCACACGGCGAGGCCGCGGCGGGCGACGATGCTCGTCGGACACCCCTCGCCCGGCGCGCGCGTTGGCCCCAGGGCCGCGCCGCCTCTCCCGCGCCAAGCGCCACTTCGCGTCCTTCGCCCGGCGCCTCGCGTAAATGCCATTAATGCCATGGCAGAACAAGCACAATGTAATGAAATTGTTTCCCGTTTATTTCCTCGCCTTACGAAAAATAAATTGAATCTTGACAATTCCCATCGCCGTGCCATGATTCAAGCCATCCACTGGAGATGGCACGTGGGGATGCGTGCCCAGGTATCAGGAGACATTCGCAATGAGCAAGCAGCTATCCATTATCGAGGTCGTCGTTATTAGCTAGCGGGTGGCTGCATATGCCGCCCGCATCTTCGCGGGCGGCCTTCAGAGGGGTCGTCGGGTTAGAGAACCCAGCGGCTCCTCTTTTTTGCGCATCGAACCTGATGGGAAGGGAGAAAGATGAACGGGATCGCATTGATGGTGGTGGCAGCCGTGGTGTTGGCTGCCGGGTACGTGTTCTACGGGAGATGGCTGGCGAACAAGTGGGGCATCGACCGTGACGCGATCACGCCCGCCCGCCGCATGGAGGACGGCCAGAACTTCTCGCCCGCCTCGTGCTTCACGGTGTTCTCGCACCAATTCAGCTCCATCTGCGGCGCCGGCCCCGTCACGGGCACCATCGTGGCCATGGCCTTCGGCTGGCTGCCGGTCGTGCTCTGGGTGCTCGTCGGTGGCATCTTCTTTGGCGCCGTGCATGACTTCGGCGCCCTCTACGCCTCGATGAAGAACAACGGCAAGTCGCTCGCCCAGCTCATCGAGAAGTACATCGGCAAGACCGGCCGTCGCCTGTTCCTGCTGTTCTGCTGGCTGTTCTGCATCATCGTCATCGCTGCGTTCACCGACATGGTGGCCGGCACCTTCAAGATGGGCCAGGGCATGGTCGCCGGCGTCGGCTTTGGCGTCGACGCGGCCAACAAGTCCTACGCCGCTGGCACCGCGGGCACCATCTCGATGCTCTTCACCTTCGTTGCCATCGCCTTCGGCTGGGCCTGCCGCAAGTTCAACCTCGACGGCGCCAAGGAGCTCGTCCTTGCCGTCGTGCTCACCGTGGCCATGTTCGCCGTGGGCATGCAGTTCCCGATCTACCTCGACAAGTTCGGCTGGTTTGCCGTCATCGCCGTCTACCTGGTCTTTGCCGGTGCTCTGCCCATCCAGACGCTCAAGACCCCGCGCGACTACCTCACGTCCATCATGATGATCGTCATGATCGTGTGCGCCGTGCTCGGCATCGTGGTCCTCGGCGTGAACGGCCAGGCCACCATGACTGCCCCCGTGTTCACCGGCTTCACCACCAAGTCCGGCATGATGTTCCCAATCCTGTTCGTCTCCGTGGCCTGCGGCGCCCTCTCCGGCTTCCACAGCCTCGTGAGTTCGGGCACCTCCTCCAAGCAGGTCGAGCGCGAGCAGGACGCTCTGCCCGTGGGCTACGGCGCCATGGTCGTCGAGTCCTTCGTGGGCATCCTCGCCATCATCGTCGCCGCGATCATGTTCTCCGACATGAACACCGCCGGCACCGGCGCGCTCAACGCCGGCGTCGCCTCCACGCCGTTCCAGATCTTCGCCGCCGGCATCTCCCGCGGCATGCAGGCCTTTGGCGTCGACGCCACCGTGGCCACCGTGTTCATGACGATGTGCGTCTCGGCCCTGGCCCTCACCTCGCTCGACGCCGTGGCCCGCATCGCCCGCACCTCGTTCTCCGAGTTCTTCGCCCAGAGCAACGACGCCCTCGCCATCGACAAGCCGCAGACCGGCGCGATGAGGCTCCTCATGAACCCGTGGTTCGCCACCGTCGTGACCCTCATCCCGGGCTTCGCCCTCGCCTTTGGCGGCTACCAGAACATCTGGCCGCTCTTTGGTGCCTCCAACCAGCTGCTCGGCGGCATGACGATGATCACGCTCGCGGTGTTCTGCAAGGTCACCGGCCGCAAGGGCGCCATGCTCTACGTGCCCGTGGCGTTCCTGCTCTGCTGCACCTTCACCTCGCTGGTCATGAGCATCATGGGTTGCGTCACCGCGCTGTCCTCCCAGGGTGCCGCCGCAATCGCCACCTCCGGCCTGCAGCTCGTCTTTGCCGTGCTGCTCGTGGCGCTGGGCCTCATCGTGGCCTACAACTGCCTGAAGGAGCTTTTCACCAAGGAGGCCGGCTCGCTTCCCGACGAGGAGCCCGAGTGGACCGAGCTTGGCCGCGAGCACGTGGCCGAGGCCACCGGCACGGGCGCTGCCGCCGGCAGCGCGGCCACCGAGCAGGCGTAGCCACATTTTTGGGACGCCTCGCGGGGGATTCTCCGCGGGGCAACCCAGTCACATATCCGCCTGCGACGACTCGCGGGAGCATATGGAAGGCCCGCATCCCGTGCGGGCCTTTTTCGTCCAGGCGCGCGAGGCGGGGACGCCGGCCCAGCCCGCCTCTCGCGGGGCCCCTGCCCGCCGCCTTGTGTCGATAGCAAGGAACGCCCGGGCTCGCGCGTATACTTATATGCAATGCATGACGACGCATGGGATGTGAGCGCATGACCGAGGTAAACGACACGGAGCTAAACGCTGCACACCAGGCCGGCCCGGACGCACGTGACGCCGCCCCCGCCGAGCCCTCCATCGAGGAGCGCATCGAGCAGGCCATCGTCACCACGGCTCCCGGCACCGCCGTCCGCCGCGCGCTCGACATGATCATCGCCGGCCATCTGGGCGCCCTCATCTGCGTGGGCGACACCGACGCCGTGCTCGCCGCGGGCAACGACGGCTTTCCGCTCAACATCTCGTTCACGGCCAACCGCCTCTTCGAGCTCTCCAAGATGGACGGCGCCATCGTGGTCGACCGCGACCTCACGCAGATCCTGCGCGCCAACTTCCACCTCAACCCCGACCCGAGCCTCCCCACGAGCGAGACGGGCATGCGCCACCGCACCGCCGCGCGCATGAGCCTGCTCACGAAGGCCCTCGTCATCTCGGTCTCCGAGCGCCGCCAGGTGGTCAACCTCTACGTGTGCGGCCACTCGCACCAGCTCAAGACCGTCGCCGAGGTCATGACGTCGGTGAGCCAGCTGCTCGTGACCCTGCAGACCACGCGTCAGTCGCTCGACCGCAGCCTGCTGCGCCTCACCACGCTCGAGCTCGACAACTACGTCACGCTCGGCGACGTCTCCACCATCCTCTGCTACTTCGAGACCCTCATGACCGCCGCCGACGAGATCGACCGCTGCATTGACCAGCTCGGCAGCGAGGGCCGCACCGTCGAGATGCAGCGCGAGCAGCTCGTGGGCGACATGGAGAGCGAGTACCTCCTGCTCATCCGTGACTACGCCCGCGACTCCTCCGAGGCAAACGCCGAGGCCATCCGCGCGCGCCTGCACGCCGCCGAGCCCGAGCAGTGGCGCAGCTCCAAGCGCGTGGCGCAGGTGCTTGGCTACGACGGCCTGCGCGAGGACAGCGTCATGGTCCCGCTGGGACTTCGCACGCTCAACCGCGTGAGCGTGGTGCGCGAGGGCATGGCCGACAAGATTGTTGACGAGTACGGCAACCTCCGCGAGCTCATGGACGACATCGAGCAGAACCCGTCGCGCCTCGACAACATCGGCGTCAAGAACCCGAGCATCCTTGCGGACAGCCTGTACCGCATGTGGGGCAAGAAGGAGTAGCGCATGGTCGTTCCCATGTCCGCGCCCGACGCCTGCGCCATCATCGCCGCGGGCGGCCTGGGCCTGCGCTTCGGCGACCCCAGGGGCAAGCAGTACGTCGAGGTCTGCGGCCTGCCCGTGCTCGACTGGTCCATCCAGGCCTTCGACGAGGCACCCTCGGTGGGCCACGTCGTGGTGGTCTGTCCCGAGGGCCGCGTGGACGAGACCCGCGCCGCCGTGCGCCGCCTCGCCCCTGCCGTTTCCGTGAGCTTCGTGCCCGGTGGCGCCACGCGCCAGGAGTCGTGCCTGGCCGGCCTTCGCGCCGTGCCGGCGGGCCTGCCGCTCGTTGCCATCCACGACGGTGCGCGCCCACTCATCTCGGTCGACACGATCGAGGCAGTCATCGCCCGCGTGCGCGCCGACGGCTCGCTTGCCGGCGCCATCTGCGCCCATCCCTCGGTCGACACGCTCAAGGTGGTCAAGGACGGCATCGTCTGCACCACGCCGGACCGCTCGTGCTACTGGGCCGTGCAGACGCCGCAGGTGTTCCGCCTCGACGTGGTGCTCGCGGCGCACGAGGCCGCTGCCGCCGACGGTTTCGTGGGTACCGACGACTCCTCGCTCGTGGAGCGCATGGGCGGCCGCGTGGCCTGCGTCGAGAGCCCAAGCGACAACATCAAGGTCACCGTGCCGGAGGACCGCCGCCCCGTCGAGGCTATCCTGTCTGGCCGCCTCGCCGAGCGCGCGGACGGCCGGCGTCGCGCCTGGGGAGGGGTCCGCTCATGATGCGCATCGGCCACGGCTATGACGTGCACCGCCTCGTGGAGGGGCGCAAGCTCATCCTGTGCGGCGTGGACATACCTCACACGCTGGGGCTTCTCGGCCACTCCGATGCGGACGTGGCGACCCACGCCGTCGCCGACGCGATTCTGGGAGCTACGCGCCTGGGAGACCTCGGCAAGCTCTTCCCCGACACCGACCCGGCCTTCGAGGGCGCCGACTCCCTGAGGCTCCTCTCCGAGGTCATGCGGCTTGCCCGCGAGCGGGGCTACCGCCTCGTCGACTGCGACTGTACCATCGCGGCCCAGGCCCCCAAGCTGGCCCCGCACCGCGACGAGATGCGCGCCAACCTCGCGCGCGCATTGGGCGTGGGCGTGGAGAGCGTGGGCGTCAAGGCCACGACCACCGAGCGCCTCGGGTTCGTGGGGCGCGAGGAGGGCATGGCCGCCTGGGCCGTGGCGCTTCTCGACGACGGCCGCTAGCTGCGCCTCCTTGCGCAATCGCCCGCGCGCGAGGCCTGCCGGTCAGCCGCGGGGCCCCGTGGGGCCGCCTGCCGCGAGGCCCGGCCGCGCCGGGGCCGCCTTTCCCGGACCACCCGCACGCGCTATGCTGTCGCAGCCCACATGCGTCGCAGGCCCCGAGGCCACGGCGCCCCAGCCAGTAAGGACACACATGTTTGATCGCATTCGCGAGGACATACGGGCCTTCCGCGAGCACGACCCTGCAGCGACCTCAACCATCTCCATCCTGCTCAACTCGCCCGGCATGCGCGCCATCTGGGCCTATCGCCGCCAGCACTGGTGGTGGACGCACGGACACCCGCTCATCGCGCGTACGCTCTCCACGTGGAGCCGCCATCGCTTCGGCGTCGAGATCCACCCCGGCGCCACCATCGGTCGGCGCTTCGTGATCGACCACGGCATGGGCATCGTCGTGGGCGAGACCACCATCATCGGCGATGACTGCCAGCTCTACCAGGGCGTCACCCTCGGTGGTACCGGCAAGCAGAGCGGCAAGCGCCACCCCACCCTCGGTGACAACGTGGTGGTGGGCGTGGGCGCGTCGGTGCTCGGCAACGTGACCCTCGGCAATAACGTCAAGGTGGGCGGCGGCGCCGTTGTGGTGCGCGACGTCCCGGCCGACTGCACGGTCGTGGGCGTTCCCGGCCACGTGGTCACCCGCGGCGGCGTGCGCGTGCGCTCCGCGGCGGGCGAGCGGCTCACCGTCATCCACAACGACAGCCCCGCTACAATCGACAAGGTCATTCGCGAGCGCGAGGACGTGGAGCACCGCGAGTTCCTGCCCGACCCGCTCGATAACACGGTCGACGACCTCCAGGCAACCGTCGAGCGCCTCGAGAAGCGCGTCGCCGAGCTCGAGCGGATGCTCATGCGGGTAAACGATGGCCGGAAGGGCATGCCCGCCGACCAGCCCACGGCCCTCGCGGGACGCCCCGCCCGGCCCGAGGCCTATCCGCCCCTCGAGCAGCAGCCCAGCCCCACCGCCGACGCCTCCCAGGCAACTCACGAGAAGGAGTAGCCATGCTCGTCTACAACAGCCAGACGCACAAGAAGCAGGAACTCAAGCCCATCGAGCCGGGCAAGATCCGCATGTACGTGTGCGGGCCCACCGTCTACGACCAGATTCACGTGGGCAACGGCCGCACGTTTTTGGCCTTCGACGTCATCCGCCGCTACCTCACCTACAAGGGCTACCAGGTCACCTTCGCCCAGAACCTCACCGACGTGGACGACAAGATCATCAACCGCGCCAACGAGCAGGGCCGCACGCCGGAGGAGGTGGCCGCGGAGTTCTCCGACGCCTTCATCGAGCAGATGCGTCGCCTGAACGTGCTCGACCCCGACATTCGCCCGCGTGCCACGCGCGAGATCCCCGCGATGATCGAGATGATTCAGGGCCTCATCGAGCAGGGCCACGCCTATGCGCCCGGCAACGGCGACGTCTACTTCTCCGTGCGCTCCGACCCCGGCTACGGTTGCGTGTCCGGCCGCAACGTCGACGAGCTCAAGGTGGGCGCGCGCATCGAGGCCAACGACGAGAAGCGAGACCCGCTCGACTTCGCCCTCTGGAAGGCGGCCAAGCCCGGCGAGCCCATGTGGGACAGCCCCTGGGGCAAGGGTCGCCCGGGCTGGCACACCGAGTGCTCGGCCATGGTGCACCGCTACCTGGGCACGCCCATCGACATCCACGGCGGCGGCCAGGACCTGCAGTTCCCGCACCACGAGAACGAGTACGCCCAGGCCTGCTGCTGCTGGCACGAGCCGCTCGCCAACGTGTGGATGCACACGGGCATGCTGCTCATCAACGGCGAGAAGATGAGCAAGAGCCTCGGCAACTTCTTCACGCTCAAGGAGGTGCTCGACAAGTACCCGGCCGACGCGGTGCGCCTGCTCATGCTGCAGACCCACTACCGCTCGCCGCTCGACTTCTCGTTCGACCGCCTCGACGGCGCGGTGGGCACGCTCGAGCGCATCCGCGGCACGGTGGCCAACCTGCGCTGGGCCGCCGAGAGCGCTCCGCAGGACGGCGAGCTCAACGACGCCGACCGCGCACTGGGCGCTGAGGTCGACAAGGCCACGGCCGAGTTCACGCGCCAGATGGACGACGACTTTAACACCGCCGGCGCCCTGGCCGCCATCTTCGGCCTGGTCACAGCCGCAAACACCTACCTCGCCGACGCGGGCGAGGACACCTCCACCGCCGTGGCGCTGCGCGCGTCCGACGCGCTCGCGGAGCTTCTGGGCGTGCTGGGCGTCGAGTCGGTGCGCCCGGCCGAGACCGCGTTGCCGCACGAGCTGGTGGACCTCGCCGCCAAGGAGGCGGGCTACGCGGGTGACGACCCAGAGGAGGCCGCCGACGCGCTCGTGGCCGCCCGTGCCGAGGCGCGCGCCGCCAAGAACTGGGCCGTCGCCGACGCCATCCGCGACGGCATCGCGGCGCTGGGTCTCGTGGTTGAGGACACCGCGGCCGGCACGCGCATCAAGCCTGCCAGCAAGGAGGCCTAGGGTGGCGCGCCGGGGAGCGGGTCGCTCCGAGCAGGGTGGCGCGTCCGGCCGCTATGGCCAGGGCCGTCCCGAGAGGGGCCGCGGGGCCAAGGGCCAGCGTGGAGACGCAGGTCGCGGGGGTCGCGGCGGCTACGGGGACGCCCGTGGCGGACGCAGCTCCGATGGCCGTGGCGGTCGCGGTGGCGACGCCCGTGGAGGCCGTGGCGGCTTCCAGGGCAAGCAGGGTGGCGCCGTGGCGCGTGGACGTGACGGCTCGCGTGGCACCGGCGGCTACGGCGGCTACGGCGGTGCGGTCGGCGCGCGCTCCGGCTCGCGTCCTGCCTCCTCCTCGCGCGGGGACCTCATCGAGGGGCGCCGCGCCACAGACGAGGCCCTCGAGCTGGGGCTTCCCATCACGCGGGCGCTCGTGCAGAAGGACGGCGGCCAGGGCGACCCGGCGCTCTCCCAGCTTGCCGCGCGCCTCGAGGCGTCCGGCATCGAGGTCGAGCGCGTGGCCAAGCCCGTCCTCGACTCACTCTCGAGCCACGGCGCCCACCAGGGCGTGATGCTGCGCGTGCGTCCCTATCGCTACGCCGAGGTCCACGACATCCTCGAGCGCGCGGGGGAGGGGCCAGCCCTCGTCATCGTGCTCGACCACGTCACCGACGAGGGAAACTTCGGCGCCATCGTGCGCACGGCCGAGGTCGTGGGCGCGGCGGGCGTCGTCGTGGCCCGTGCCCGAGCCGCCCGCGTGGGCGTGGGCGCCTACAAGACGAGCGCCGGCGCCGTGATGCACCTGCCCATCGCGCAGGTCTCCAACCTCGCGAACGCCTTGGACGAGCTCAAGGAGCACGGATTTTGGGCCGGCGCCGCCACCGAGCACGCCCACGACGTCATCTGGGACGCCCCGCTCGCGGGCCGCGTCGCGCTTGTCATGGGCTCGGAGGGCTCGGGCATCTCGCGCCTCGTGCGCGAGCACTGCGACTTCGAGTTCCGCCTGCCGCAGCGCGGGCGCGTCGAGTCGCTCAACGTGGCGCAGGCCACGACCGCCATCGCCTACGAGTGGCTGCGCCGATGCGAGACGGACGGGGACGACGCCACGGGCGTCTCGGGCGTGCCGGGCGACTCACCTGCCGCCGCTGCCTTGGACCTCTCGGGCTCTGCCGACCCACCTGACACCTCCGACTTCGACTTCTTGGACGGCGACCTCCGTGGCTAAGCGCTCCCACCACGAGCTGCTCGTGGTCGACGGCTACAACGTCATCTTCGGAACGCCCCGCTACGAGGCCCTCATCGACGAGCCTGCCCGGGGGTCGCGCGACCACGACCCGTTCGACAGGGCCCGCGAGCTGCTGGTCTCCGACGTCGCCGCCTTTGCGCAAGGGCGCTACGACCCCGTCGTCGTCTTCGACGCGGCGGGCAACGTCAATCCCGACCACCCCGAGCTCAGGCGGGCCGGAGTTCGCATGATCTTCTCGCCCACGGGCGTCACGGCCGACACGGTCATCGAGAAGCTCGTGACCGAGTGCCGCCACGAGATGCGCGAGGTCACCGTTGTCACGAGCGACAACGCCATCCGCGCCACCGTCGGCGGGATCCCGGTGACGCGCATCTCGAGCGCGATGCTCGCCCACGAGATCGATGTTCTCGACGAGGAGCGCGAGGTAGACGTGGCCGACCGCTCCCGCGGCCGTCTCACCGTCGAGGATCGTCTCGACCCCGAGACTCTCGCCAAGCTCAACAAGCTCCTCGGCCGCTAACTCCGCGCCCTTCCGCTTGTCCAGGCAGCGCGCAGGCGGCGCTCCATGCAGGCCATCGTCCCCCAACGTGCGAGACGCCGACCAGCCCAGACGTCGCCCCCTCCGGCTGCCGACAACCTCGGGCTCCTCGCTCCCAGTTGCCGACCAACTCGGAAGAAACGGCAGCGCTTTTTATCCGAGTTGGTTGGCAACACGGCGATTGTCATCTGAGTTTGTCGGGAACGTAATGCCTGCCGGGTAGGAGCCGCTCCGCCCGACGCCGCGTTAGCAAACAAAGCGTGCAATTTGGTCACTTGAGACCCCGATTCGGGCCGCTCAAGTGACCAAATTGCACGCTTTGTTGGTGGGGAAGGTTGATAGAGGAGTCCGACAGGAGGCTTGTGGGGAAGGCATCTGGCCGCGACGGCCGGCCGAGCGTCGCCGTGGCCACCACCGGTCCGGCGCGGCGGCAACCGGATTGTCATCTGAGTTTGTCGGGAACGTAACGCCTGCTGTCCGAGTTTGTCGCCAACGTGACGCTCACCATCCGAGTTGGTCGGCAACTGGGTTGGGGAGCTGATGTGGCGTCGGACGATGCGGCCGGAATGCACATGCCGCCATGACGTGCGTGCATGTGCGTGCTGAATGCGGCGCAAAAGCTCGTGCCGAGTGAGGCGAAAAAAGGCAGCCCAGAGAACAGTGTCCCTGAGCTGCGATTTCGTCTGGAGCCGGGGGTGGGAATCGAACCCACAACCACTTGTTTACAAGACAAGGGCTCTACCATTGAGCTACACCGGCGGTGATTGTACGCCACGACGGGCGCCGCGAGCGCGCGAGGTACGTGCGCCAAGCCATAGTACCCGAAACATCAGCTTGAGTCACTTGGGCTGGGCGGGATTAAGGTTCTCGCCGCTACCCAAGTGGCACCAACGCGCCCCGGGCCACCACAGCGCCCCCACGTCGCCGTCACCCCAGAATTCCCGAAACGAATCCGCAACTATTTTTACGGCGCAATCCCGTACAATGCCCCGACCCAGCACGCACGTCACAAAAAAGCCTACCTCTACCAGCCAATATGGCGAAACCGTGATATGGATACGCCCGGCTAGGGGGATTACGTTGACAAGCTCTTGTCCGTACCGTATTATCCCTTCTGCTGCTGTGAGCAACGGCCCAGAGCAGCGGCTTGAAAACGGTATGGGGATGTGGCACAGCGGCAACTGCGGCGGACTGTAAATCCGCTCCCTCTGGGTTCCTTGGTTCGAGTCCAAGCATCCCCACCATCTGCCCGTGTAGCTCAGTAGGTAGAGCACTTCGTTGGTAACGAAGAGGTCACCGGTTCAAATCCGGTCGCGGGCTCCATTCAAGCATGGCGGTGTAGCTCAGTTGGTCAGAGCACGCGGTTCATACCCGCGGCGTCACTGGTTCGAATCCAGTCACCGCTACCAGAGCCCTCGCGGCGTCGCCTCGGCGGCGCCGCTGGACGTATAGATAGGCAAAAAGGCCGTCAAGGCCTAAAGCTAGCATCCATGAGGAGGATGGCAATGGCCAAGGAGAAGTTTGAGCGCACTAAGCCGCACGTGAACATCGGAACCATCGGTCACGTCGACCACGGCAAGACCACGCTGACGGCCGCTATCACCAAGGTTCTCTCTGAGACCCCGGGCTGCAAGGCCGACTACACCGCCTTCGAGAACATCGACAAGGCTCCCGAGGAGCGCGAGCGTGGTATTACCATTTCCGTCGCTCACGTTGAGTACGAGACGGAGGCCCGTCACTACGCCCACGTTGACTGCCCGGGCCACGCTGACTACGTCAAGAACATGATCTCCGGTGCTGCTCAGATGGATGGCGCCATCCTCGTTATCGCCGCCACTGACGGCCCGATGGCCCAGACCCGCGAGCACATCCTCCTCGCCCGTCAGGTCGGCGTCCCCTACATCGTCGTCTTCCTGAACAAGTGCGACATGGTCGACGATGACGAGCTCATCGACCTCGTCGAGATGGAGACCCGCGACCTTCTCTCCGAGTACGACTTCCCCGGCGACGACATCCCCGTCATCCGTGGCTCCGCCCTCGGCGCCCTCAACGACGATCCCAAGTGGGTCGAGTCCGTCCGCGAGCTCATGAAGGCCGTCGACGAGTACATCCCGACGCCCAAGCGTGACAACGAGAAGCCGTTCCTCATGGCCATCGAGGACGTTATGACGATTTCCGGCCGCGGCACCGTTGCCACCGGTCGTGTCGAGCGCGGCGAGCTCAAGCTCAACGAGCCGGTCGAGATTGTCGGCATCAAGCCGACCCAGTCCTCCGTCGTCACGGGCATCGAGATGTTCCGCAAGACCATGGACTTCTGCGAGTCCGGCGACAACGTGGGCCTGCTGCTCCGCGGCATCAAGCGCGAGGACATCGAGCGCGGCCAGGTTATCTGCAAGCCGGGTACCGTTACCCCGCACTCCAAGTTCACCGCTGAGGTCTATGTCCTGACCAAGGAGGAGGGCGGCCGTCACACCCCGTTCTTCTCCAACTACCGCCCGCAGTTCTACTTCCGCACCACCGACATCACGGGCTCCATCAAGCTGCCCGAGGGCGTCGAGATGGCCATGCCGGGAGACCACGTGACCATCGAGGCTGACCTCATCCACGGCATCGCCATGGAGGAGGGCGACCGCTTCGCTATCCGCGAGGGTGGTCACACCGTTGGCGATGGCCGTGTTGCCACGATCATCGAGTAGCTTCTGCTAGAAGCCTGCTTGGGCCCGGCATCCTCAGGGTGCCGGGCTTTTTTCATGGGGACTTTGTGTGCCAGGCTCCGCAACGCCCCCAAAGCCATCCCAGTTGTTGACTTGAGTTGCACATGGGTGGTATTGTTCACCAATGCGCCATGGCTGAGACGGTCTTGGCCATGACTCATCAGGAGGATTGCAATGCGTACGATGGTTACCCTCGCCTGCACCGAGTGCAAGCGCCGCAACTACACCACGAACAAGAACAAGTCCAACAATCCTGAGCGCATGGAGCTCAAGAAGTATTGCCCGTGGTGCCACAAGCACACCGTGCACAAGGAGACCCGCTAACCTCGGGTTCATCTTACAGGCCAGTAGCTCCAATGGTAGAGCGGCGGTCTCCAAAACCGTTTGTTGTGGGTTCGAGTCCTACCTGGCCTGCCAGTCACTTACACCGGCCCCCCGAAAGGGGTGGCCGGTTTCTATGATTGTACGTTGCCTCGCCCGGAGGGATTGAGCATGGCCAACAAAAATCGTCAGAAGAGGAGCGCCCGCAAGGCGCGTGCTGCCGAGCGCAAGGAGCTCGAGGAGCGCCGCGCTGCGTCCGTTCCCGCCGACGAGAAGAAGGCCAAGGCCGTCGCCAAGGCGGAGGCAAAGAAGGTAGAGGTCAAGAAGGCCGAGGCCAAGAAGCCCGGCAAGGTTCGTGCCTGGTTTGGCGACGTCAAGTCCGAGATGAAGCGCGTCACGTGGCCCTCCAAGGCAGACCTCAAGAACTACTCCGTGGCCGTCATCGCCATGCTCATAGTCTTTGGCGTCGCCGTGTGGCTCGTAGACACGGGCGTCGTGAGCCTGCTTGTTGGCTACTCGGGACTGAGGGGTTAGCATGGCGAAGCGCTGGTACGTTGTTCACACCTATTCTGGGTACGAGAACAAGGTCAAGACCGACCTCGAGCACCGCATCGAGACCTATGGCCTCGAGAATGCCGTCGTCGACATCAAGATCCCGACCGAAGAGGTCACCGAGGTCAAGGAGGGCGGCAAGCGCGAGACCAAGGAGGCCAAGGTCTTCCCGGGCTATGTGCTTGTCCGCATGGAGATGGATGACAACTCCTGGTCCGTCGTACGCAATACGCCGGGCGTTACGGGCTTCGTGGGCGTGGACGGCAAGCCTGCTCCACTCTCCCGCGACGAGTTCAACAAGATCATGCGCCGCAGCACGCCGCACGGCACGACGGGGGCACCGGCTCCTCACCGCACCATGACCACAGACCTCGAGCCCGGTCAGGCCGTGCGCGTGGTTTCCGGCCCGCTCGCCGAGTTTGACGGCCAGATCTCCGAGATCATGCCCGAGGCCGGCAAGGTCAAGGTCACGCTCATGATCTTCGGCCGCGAGACCCCCGTCGAGCTCTCCCTTGATCAGGTGGCCACGATCTCCTAGCACGTTACTCGGCCGCATCGCGAGGTGAAACTTCGTTGTGTCCGGGATTATCCCTTTGGTTCTTCCGCGTGTCTCTCGTTCGGTGAGGAATGCTTCTGTGAGACGCGCATCCGATAGCAAGCACACGCATCCAAGCAAGAAGGGCACTTACTATGGCTGAGAAGAAGGTCACCCACTTCATTAAGCTTCAGATCCCCGCCGGCGCCGCCAACCCCGCGCCTCCCATCGGCCCGGCCCTCGGTGCCGCCCAGGTCAATATCATGCAGTTCTGCCAGGCGTTCAACGCCCAGACCGCTGACAAGAAGGGCGACATCATCCCGGTCGAGATTTCGGTTTACGAGGATCGCTCCTTCACGTTCATCCTCAAGACCCCGCCCGCGGCCGAGCTCATCAAGAAGGAGCTCAAGCTCAAGAGCGGCTCTGCCGTTCCGCAGCGCGACAAGGTCGGACAGCTCACGCAGGAGCAGCTCACCAAGATCGCCGAGATCAAGATGCCAGACCTCAACGCCAACGACATCGAGGCCGCCAAGAAGATAATCGCCGGCACCGCTCGCTCCATGGGCGTCACCGTCGCCGAGTAACACTCGTGTGACTCCTTCGGTCGGGGAGAGTTCCCGCGCTTCCTGACGCGAACCTGGTATCCCGCCGGCTCGTCCGGCTCTGCGTGTCCCGCATGGGGCGGGACGCACGATGTGGGAGGGCGTAAGCCCGCTGACCACAGGAGGTAGTTACATGCCTAAGCACGGAAAGAAGTACACCGCCGCGGCGGCCAAGGTCGACTCCAGCAAGCTCTACACGCCCAAGGATGCCGTCCAGCTCGTGAAGGATATCGCCTTCGCCGGCTTTGACGAGACCGTCGAGGTCACGTTCCGCCTTGGTGTCGACACCCGCAAGGCCGACCAGAACATCCGCGGCTCCATCTCGCTGCCCCACGGCACCGGCAAGTCCGTCCGCGTCGCCGTCTTCGCCGAGGGTGCCCAGGCCACGGCCGCCCAGGAGGCCGGCGCCGACATCGTGGGCTCCGATGACCTCGTCGCCCAGGTCCAGGCTGGCAACATCGACTTCGACGCCGCCATCGCCACGCCCCCGATGATGGCCAAGGTCGGTCGTCTCGGCCGCATCCTCGGACCCCGCGGCCTTATGCCGAACCCCAAGCTCGGCACGGTGACCATGGACGTCGCCAAGATGGTCAACGAGCTCAAGGCCGGTCGTGTCGAGTACCGCGCCGACCGCTACGGCATCTGCCACGTGCCGGTGGGCCGCGTGTCATTCCCGCTCGAGCAGATCGTTGAGAACTATGGCGCCCTCCTCAACGAGATTATTCGCGTGAAGCCGGCCACCGCCAAGGGCAAGTACATCAAGTCTGTCGCCCTCGCCTCCACGATGGGGCCGGGCGTCAAGGTTGACAGCTCCATCGTCCGCAACCTGCTCGAGGCCTAAGCACCGCTTCTCTGCATCGCTTGCTTGCGACCCCCCGATTGGCCAATCGAAGGCCGGTCGGGGGTTCTTTTGTCGGCTTGGCATTTGTTGGCAATTGCATCGCCGGTTCCGGCAATGGCGCAACACGCCGGGGCTATCGCGCCGTCCCGCATCCAAGGTTGTCGACCTTTTATGTACAGCTCATTGCGCCCGGCGCTGCCGGTTGACTTCCGCCCGGCAAGCGCCATACTGATTACGTTCGTCAAATAGCACGTCCGCTGCCAGAGACAGCCGGTGCCCGCAAGGGCCTAAGGGGAGTTTCCCGCCTGCCGAGGTGGTTCTTAGAGTGAATCTCCAAGATCCCGTCTGGCCTGTGCCGGGCGGGGTCTTTCGCATTCCTCGAGCGAAGTCCCGCCGTGTGGCGAGACGTGCAGAATCGCTCGAGGGGAGGTGTACACATGCCAGCTCAGTCCAAGATCGACATGCTCGAGAAGGTCAGCGCCTCTCTCGCGGCCTCCAAGGGCCTCTTCGTGATCGACTATCGCGGTCTCACCGTGAAGGAGACGCAGTCTCTGCGTCGCTCGCTTCGCGAGGCCAACGCGGAGATGAAGGTCTACAAGAACAACATCGTCCGCATCGCCCTGGAGAAGGCCGAGATGCCCGAGATCAACGACTTCCTCGAGGGCACCATCGCGTGCGTCTTCTACGAGGACGATCCCGTGCCCGCGGCCAAGGCCATCAAGGAGGTCTCCGAGAAGCTCAAGAAGATCGAGTTCCGTGGCGGCATCACCGACGGTCGCGTCGTCTCCGCTGACGACGTCAAGGCCATCGCCGACCTGCCCAGCCACGAGGAGCTCATCGCCAAGCTTCTGGGCACGATCTCCAACCCGCTCAGCGGTATCGTTCGCGTCATCAACGGTCCCGCCCAGGGTCTGGTCACCGCCCTCGAGGCGGTCGTCGACCAGAAGAACGCCGCCTAGTCGCGGCGTTCTCGGCCGACGGGGGAGCCCGTTGGCCACTTGCCGGCGTAAGCCGGCAGGCAAGACCCGGCGCCATGCCGGCTACACAGAACACTTCGGGTGCCGTTAGCCGCGGCGCCCCAATAGAAGGAGCACACACATGGCTGTCACCAAGGAAGAGATCGTCGAGGCCCTCAAGGCCATGCCCGCCCTCGAGCTCTCTGAGCTCGTCCACGAGCTGGAGGACGTCTTCGGCGTCTCCGCCGCCGCCCCCGTCGCCGTTGCCGCCGCGCCCGCCGCTGGCGCCGCCCCTGCCGAGGAGAAGACGAACTTCGACGTCGTCCTCGAGGGCTTCGGCGAGAACAAGATCCAGGTCATCAAGGTCGTCCGCGAGCTCACCTCTCTCGGCCTCAAGGAGGCCAAGACCCTCGTCGAGTCTGCCCCCAAGGCCGTCCTCGAGGGTGCCAAGAAGGAGGACGCCGAGGCCGCCAAGGAGAAGCTCGAGGCTGCCGGCGCCGCCGTCTCCCTCAAGTAACTCCTCGCAGGTCTTGTGCCTGCTCTGATCTGCTGAGAAGCCCCCGCATCGCTTCGCGGTGCGGGGGCTTTTTCGTGCGAGAGCCCCATGTGTGACCCGCCTGCGTCTGTGTTCTTTGCTAGAGCCGTCGCGTGGCTTGTCCCATCGCGCGAGCCACCAGCATGCGGGTTCGGCAACCCTCGTGAGGGGCTGCGCGATCTTTGCGCGTGGCTTGGTTGTGGGCTCTTCACGTACGTCGATGCGTGTACTCCGAATACGCCGCAAGTCGCCCAAGACGCGTTTGAAGGAACCCCTTCGTCGTCAATTTTCGGGGCGGTGGTCACGAAGGTTCATTTACTTGTTTTTTGGGACTGAGAGCTGGCCCTGATGACTGCGGATAGGGAACTGTTGTGGCTCGATCGGCCCAATCTTGTGGCGAAAGGCCTTGCGGCAGCCCACTTAGCCTCGAGTTCGATACACGGCTGTCTTGTTGCGCGCCCTTGAGTTCAAGGAAATCGCCCCTCGTGACCATCAGGGCAAAAATCGGTCGCCAGACAGGGCTGTGCGATTGGGGACGGGTTCGTTTTGCAC
>CWGU01000043.1_pt3 | contig 63156 bp, 50 predicted proteins | sample 667921 | NCBI WGS metagenome assembly CWGU01 (sample SAMEA3735815, study PRJEB9488) | human gut metagenome | biome: ENVO:mammalia-associated habitat; material: ENVO:feces | place: Malawi | collected 2009-02-27 | reverse complement strand
CGGCGGCCAGCAGCAGCGCGTGGCCATCGCGCGCGCCCTCTGCACCAAGCAGCCGATCATCCTGTTCGACGAGCCCACGAGTGCCCTTGACCCCGAGATGGTCCAGGAGGTGCTCAACGTCATGGTCGAGCTGGCCCAGGAGAACATCACGATGATGTGCGTCACGCACGAGATGGGCTTTGCCCGCGAGGTCGCCGACCGCGTGATCTTCGTCGACGACGGCCAGATCCTCGAGCAGGGCACCCCGGAGCACTTCTTCGAGAACCCCCAGCACGAGCGCACCAAGGACTTCCTGAGCAAGATCCTGCGATAGGCTCGGTCTCCCTCGCACCATCCGTGGCCGTGGGTTCGCTCGTCTGCGAGCCCGGCGGTGAGGGGCGAGGGCACTCGGCCCGGCCGCATCCCATCGGTACCATCCGCCACGCGCGGTCACATGGATGGCCACGACGTGGCCATCCCAGCACGTCCCAACGAAAGGGGAACATCATGAAGAACATCTCCCGTCGTCAGTTCCTGCAGGCGCTCGGTCTCTCCACGGCTGCCGTCGCCGGCCTTGGCCTCGTCGGCTGCGGTGGCGGCTCCAACGGTGGCTCCGCCTCCACCGGCTCGTCCAGCTCCAAGGTCGATGCCATCAAGAGCCGCGGCAAGCTCAATGCCGGCGTCAAGAAGGACGTTCCGGGCTACGGCTACCTTGACCCGTCCACAAACAGCTACGAGGGCCTCGAGATTGACCTCTGCTACCAGGTCGCCGCGGCCGTGCTCGGCGTCTCCTATGACGATGCCAAGAACCAGCAGCTCGTCAACTTCACCGACGTGACGCCCAAGACCCGTGGCCCGCTCATCGACAACGACCAGCTCGACATCGTCTGCGCCACCTACACCATCACCGACGACCGCAAGAAGAGCTGGGACTTCTCGACCCCGTACCGTCAGGACTACATTGGCCTGCTCATCAAGAAGGGCTCCATCTCCGGCCTCGCCGGCCTCGACGGCAAGATCATCGGCGTGTCCCAGGGCTCCACGACCAAGGACAACATCGTCAAGATGCTTTCCGAGCAGGGCGTTTCCGCCACGCCGCAGTTCCAGGAGTTCCCGGACTACCCGTCCATCAAGCAGGCCCTCGACGGCGGGAACATCGACGTCTTCTCCGTCGACCGCTCCATCCTGGGCGGCTACATCGACGACACCACCGAGCTCCTGGTCCCGGACGTGAAGTTTGGCGAGCAGAAGTACGGCGTTGCCACCAAGAAGGACTCCGACCTCTCCAAGGTCGTGGACGACAAGGTCAACGAGCTGCTCGGCAACGGCTGGCTTGACGAGGAGATCAAGACCTGGAAGCTGCTCTAAGGCTTTTGCCAGCGCTGTATGTGCCAGCGCCCGGGCGGCCCAGCTGCCCGGGCGCTTGTTTCGAAGTCAATTGGAAGGAACGAGATGCTTGAGGGACTTCTCGACCCACTCAGGTGGGAGATGACCTTTAGCCAGATGGACACCCTGTGGCAAGGCTTTGCCTTCACGCTGCAGGTTGTCGTGGCGGGGCTGTTGCTCTCCATCGTGCTGGGCACAATCCTCGGCGTGTTCTCCACCACGCGTTCCCGCGTGCTTCGCGCGATCAGCCGCGTGTATGTGGAGTTCTACCAGAACACGCCTCTGCCGGTGCAGGTGTTCTTCATGTACGCGGCGGGGCCCAAGATCCTGCAGGCCCTCACGGGCGCCTCGAGTGCGGTGCGCATCGCCCCGTTCGTGCTGGGCTTCGTAGGCGTGGGCCTCTACCACGCCGCCTACATCTCCGAGGTCATCCGCACGGGCATCGAGGCCGTGCCCCACGGCCAGATGGAGGCCGCTCAGTCCCAGGGCTTCTCGCGCGCCCAGGCCTACCTCTACATCATCCTGCCGCAGACGTTCAAGGTGATTCTGCCGCCTCTCTGCAACCAGGCGCTCAACCTCGTCAAGAACACCTCGGTGCTTGCCCTCATCGCCGGCGGCGACCTCATGTACAACGCCGACAACTTCGTCTCCACGTACGGCTACCTGCAGGGCTACATCATGTGCTGCCTGCTGTACTTCATCATCTGCTTCCCGCTGGCGCTGCTCGTGCAGTGGCTCGAGAAGCGCTCCAAGGAGCGCCCGCGCGCCAAGGTCATCCCCGGCATCACGCCCGAGCCCACGAAGGAGGCGTAGCAGATGGAGATCTTCACCCCTGCAAACCTCGGCTTCATCATGGGCGGCTTTGGCAACACCATCGTCATCTCCGCCCTGGCAATTGTCTTCTCCATTGCGTTTGGCACGGTGCTTGCGCTCGTGAAGTCCTACGCGGTCAAGCCGCTCCGTTGGCTCGTGAGCGCCTACATCGAGCTCTTCCGCTGCACACCAAACCTCCTGTGGATCCTCTTCATCTACTTCACTGTGAAGGGCAACTACATCTTCATCTCGGTGCTGGCGTTCACGGTGTTCACCTCTGCCGTCATGGCCGAGATCATCCGCGGCGGCCTCAACTCGATTCCCAAGAGCCAGTTCGAGGCGGCGCAGTCTCAGGGCTTTGGCTTCTTTGCCACGATGCGCCTCATCATCCTACCGCAGACGTTCAAGACGATCATTCCAGCGCTGTTCAGCCAGTGCACGACGGTCATCAAGGACTCGTCGTACCTCGCGGGCATCAACGTGGCGGAGTTCATGTACTCCACGAAGGTCATCATGGCGCAGACGTCCAACCTGGGCCAGGCGCTCTTGCTCTACGGGTTCACGTTCCTGCTGTACTTCGTGCTCAACTTTGGCATCTCGCTCATCGTGCGCGCCTATCAGCGTCGCCTCGTTGCCGCATAGTGATGGACGCGGCGTGCGAGCTGGCGCTGGCCCTGCTCGAGTGCGTGCGTAGAATCTGAGGGGTGGGCGCAGTTCAACCTGCCGTCCGCCCCCCTTGCTTACCTTTGGAGGAACCATGGCCGACAACATCGCCCAAGTGAGCACCGACGTCAGCACCTTCCCCGTGGTCATAACCATTGCGCGCGACTTTGGCGCGGAGGGTCACGAGATTGGCAAGATGCTCTCGAGCGAGCTGGGCATTCTCCTGTACGACAACGAGCTGCTCGTGCGCGCGTCGCTGCGCGCCGGCGTGACCACCGACCAGATTGCGGCCTACGACGAGAGCCTCGCGGCCGAGGTGAGCGCATTTCTGCCCGACCGCGTCGACGCGCGCTCGGTGGCCGACAAGCTGTTCAAGCAGATGCAGGGCGTCATTCGCGACCTTGGCTCCACGGAGAGCTGCATCATCGAGGGGCGCCTGTCCGACTACATCTTGCGCGACAACCCCAACTGCATCAACGTGCTCGTGACCGCGCCCCTGGACGTGCGCACCGAGATCGTGCGCGCCAAGCGCAACATCACCGAGAAGAAGGCAAAGAAGCTCGTCAAGCGCATGCAGCGTGCGCGCGAGCTGTTCTACAAGCGCTATTCGGCCGGCAAGTGGTCGATGCACGAGGGCAAGGACCTCGTGGTCAACCGCGCGCGGTTTGGGCGTCAGGGCTGCTGCGATATTATCGCCGCGGCGTATCGCGCCAAGGTTGCCGCCGTCGAGCGTGCCCGTCAGTCCGCATAGCTCGCCTGTCTCATTTTCAACCGTATAGTTTGTCTCATTTTGCGAGGACCCGCCCGGTTGCCGATGTGGTCGGGCGGGTCCTTTGTGTTGGATTGGCGGATGGGGTATGTATGTCGCGTTGCCGCCGTGTTTGTGGGATGCGTGGAACTGGCCGCGGGTGCCTGCGTGAAGTGGGTTGGCCTCAAATCAGTCTTCGTGAGACGAGCTGGCGCCAAGCCAATCACTTCCGAGTGAAGAGGCGACTGATACTATCCGGCCCCAATTGCTCATTCGGCGAGGTCGCGGGGGACGTGGCGGTTGGCCCAGAGCGAGGTGAGTGGCTCGAGGAGAGCGAGGTCTCGGTCGTTGGCCAGACCCTTTCTCGAGAGCGTCACGAGGTTGTCGACAAGCTCGGTCGCTGGCCGTCCATAGACGGTCGCGTCCCAGCCGCTTGCCTTGAGCTCGCTCCACGCGTCGCGCACGTCCCGCACGGAGATGCCGGGGAGCACGAGCGCGGACACCTCGTCTCCCACCGCGGGGCCGTAGAAGAGCCCCTTCACGAAGGCCGCGAGGGCGGCGCTCTGCGCGGGCGGTAGGGAGTCGGTAGTGCGGAGCTCGGCAAATCCCTTGAGGCGACACTCCGGGAAGACCATCGAGATCATGTGCGCCAGCTCGGCCTTGGTGAGAAGCCGGCGAGACAGGATGTCCGCCTCGGTGGCCGTGCCGGTCGAGGTTGTCTTGCCGTCCGCGTCGGTGAAGAGGATCGGCCTCACGCCACAGAGCCAGTCCACGTACGTGGCGGCGCCAAAGTCCTTGTCGAACGTCCCGGGCACGATGCCGCAGCGCGCGGGGTCAACCTGCTCCCAGATGCGCGCATGCGCCATGCGGGGCGTGTCGGCCGCGGAAAGGCCGCGCCAGTGTGGTGCGTTGTCGCAGAGGAATGAGAGCATGGGCCCAAGCGCCACGGCGAGCTGGTAGGTCTCGCGGCCGCCGTGCCCGCAGGCGAGGTCGATGGAGACCTGGGCCGACGTGGTGCCACGCATCATGTCGCGGGCATAGCGACCCGTCCCCGACAGGTAGGCATCCATGAGGTGGTAGCGCTCCTTGTCGATGAGCGGCACCTCGGTGGGCGCGGACACGATGGGGTTGTAGCCGTTGGGCACGAGCTCCCACCTGACGCCGAGCTCGCGCGTGAGCTCGGCGAACTGGGCGTCAAAGGTCTCGAGCGCCCCAAGCAGCACCCAAACGTGCTCGCTTGGCCCTACAGAAGCCTCAAGCTGGCTACCCGGCTCGAGCGAGATCGAGATGCCCACCCGCTCACCCTCGACCTCGTAGGTCCCGGCGTACCCAAAGAGGTGTCCGTCGATGAAGACCTGCTCGGCGGGGGAGAAGAAGCGCACCCAATGAGATAGTAGCTCGTGGACGCCCGGCTCGTCGACGTAGGCGACGGTGCGGTTGGCGTCTCGGTCGATGACGAAGCGCTCGAGCTCGAGGCCGAGCTTTCGGGTGCCTGCGACGTCGCAGCTTGGTGCGCTGAGCATCTTGGTGAGCGCCGCCTTGTTGGCGGCGAGCGTCTCGGCGGAGCAAGTGGATGCCTCGGTGGTCTCCATGAATCCTCCGTTCTGGGTTCTTCGGGTGAGGGCTGCGTTGGCGAGTGCAGTAAAACCCTTATCCCTAGTAGGTAAGTTCAGTATATCGATTTGCGACCTACTTCGTTCATTGTTTGCAACGAGCTGAGTGTCTGGTCGCCTGAGGCGGTGGGCGGCGTGAGAAATCGCCCTGTGGCGCCCGGTGGTGGATGGCGCTTGTCGTCTTGTGGCAGCGATGGCCGACATGAGAAATCGCCCTGTTGACAACGGCGGTGGGCTGCGCAGGAAATTGACTCGCGGAGGAACCTCGCCTGTGCCGGTGGTGATGCTGTGAGGGTGAAGGTCGGCTCAGGGCAACAGGGTAGAATTGTTAGGTAATCGTTAGACGGCGCCATCGGCGCAGGTATCGCGGGAGCCACATGACGCAGTTGGACGACAAGAAGACTGGTGCGCTCTCTTTGGGAGACGCTCGCGGAGAGGTACGGTCATCGGCGGCGGGCACTCCCATACCTGTGGCAGCCGGGGCCAATGGCCTGGCCGCCGACGACTCGCAGGGCTCGGCATCCGCGTCGGCTCACACGTCTACCAACGCTGTGACCTCTGCCCAGTCCGTCGCATCCGCTTCTGCACGCGATTCGTCTGCCGAGGCCGACCATTCCGCTCACGATTCGTCTGCCGAGGCTGGCCATCCTGTTACTCAGACACCGCACAAGCCCCGTGCCCCCAAGCCACGCATCGCCGGCTCCTCGCGCGTTGGCGCACGCCCTGGCTTCCGCAAGCACGGCTCTCGCGAGGAGGAAAAGGCTGCCGACCCCGACAAGAAGCAGGCCGCTCACGGAGCCCAGTTCATCGGCCTCGTCTTTGGCGCGTACGTGGCGTTTCTGTTCTTCTCCGGCCAGATCGAGGAGTTCGTCACGGCGTTCCAGAACCTCGAGTTCGGCTGGCTCGTGGGTGCGCTTGTGTGCATCGGCATGTACTTCGTGCTGGGGACGCTTGCCTACGTCACCGCGGTCTACCTCGACCATGACTCGCCGGTGGGAATCCGCGACCTCATGGCCGTCGAGGCCTCGGGCAACTTCTTCGGCAACCTCACGCCCATGCAGATGGGCGCACTGCCCTCGCAGATCTACCAGCTCACCAAGGCTGGGCTCTCCGTTGGCGCTGCCTCGGCCACGCAGTTCACGCGCTTCATCATGTTTCAGCTGGGCGTGGTGCTGTTTGCCGCGGTGATGCTCTGGGCCAAGCTGGGCTTCTTCATCGACAGCTACGGCGACATCGTGTTCCTCAACCTGCTCGTGTTCGCGGGCCATGCGCTCGAGCTCGTGGGACTCTTCGTGGTGTGCCTCTGTCCGGGGTTCGTGCGGCGCGTGGGCGGCTCAATCCTTCGTTGGGCGAGCGGGCACGGCTGGGTCAAGAACCGCGCCAAGTGGGACGAGATGCTGAACGTGCAGGTGGGCCAGTTCTCGAGCGCGTTTCGGCGCTCGGCGGCCAACGTGCCTGACATGGTCATCACGCTCGTGATCACCATCCTGCAGCTCGCGTTTCTCTACACGATTCCCTGGTTCGTGCTGCATGCGTTTGGCGTCGAGGCCGACTTCGTGACCTGCCTGGCTGCCGGGTCGATGGTGCAGCTCGTGTCGAGCGCCGTGCCGCTGCCGGGCGGCACGGGCGGTGCCGAGGGCGGCTTTGCCCTCTTCTTTGGCGAGATGTTCGGCGTCTATGCCACGGCGGGCTTTCTCGTGTGGCGTGTGGTGACGTTCTTCGTGCCCACGTTCATGGCGGTGCCGCTCATTGGCCTCAAGAGCTCGCATCGCGACAGCATCTACCACAGGCTTCACCGAGTGATTGGCCACGGGGTTCGCGGCGGGCGGGGCGCGCGCGGTGGGATTGCCTACAAGCCCAAGCAGGCTGCCGCGACGTCGCATTCGGCCGGGACCATTAAGTCCGGCGTGAGGTTCGTGGTAAAGTCGCCCCGCGGGGACGGGGCGTCCAAGCCCCGCTAGTGCGCTTCGCTCTCACTTTTTCCAAAGCTGTCCAGCCTTCTTGTCATGCAGCCTCGTTGCTTATGGGCGTGGGAGCCGGGCAGCTCTGGATGGTTTGTCTTGTGGGTTGCGCTGTCTGAATGTGACTATCAAGGGCCACCGAGGGTGCTTTGCGATCTATTTTCTTCTTTGCTGCCACGAAAACGCAGTTTGTGGGAAACGGTCTCACGGTCGGGGTCTCTGCGCGCCAGGCTGATCTCTTGGCGTTGGTCGGCCGAGCAATCAAAACTGCTGTCAAGCTATGATGACACGAACTCGATTTCTCTGGTTTGCCAAATGGAAAGACACTTCTGCGCTCATGCGGTGGGACGTTCCTGTAAAGGGCAGCTGGTTGTTTCCCACAAACTGCGTTTTCGTGGCAGAAAAGGCAAAATCTCTTCGCGGCGGTTCTGGGCTTGCAAGCAGTGCGTCCCATGTGGCCTTTCCTGTTTACCTTCAGGTCCATTCTCATAGATTTGCTAAGCAGGGCGGTGAGGCCTTGCTTTGGGCATTCTGCTTCGTGAGGATGCGGACAAGAACTTGGGTCGCCTGGTCCTGGAGGAGGCCCGCACGTATGATTCCGATGACGTGGAGCTTTCGATGCTCGCGCCGGCGGAGGGCATGAGCCCCAGGGAGGCCGGGGAGCTCGTCGGCACCGGGCGGGGACCGTCCGCCGGTGGGCGGCGGGTCTGTCCTGACAACGAAAGCCTGGTCGGAGGCGGGACGGTCTCGAAATCAAAAAAGCCGGCCACGACGGTTGCGTCGTGGCCGGCCTTGCACTGAGCAAGTTGCCTGTACCTACTTGGCCATCGTCTCCGCGCGCGTGATGCGGGCGAGGGCGTCGGACTTGCCGACGAGCTCGAGCACGACGCCGAGCGGCGGGCTCACGAGGTTGCCGCAGACGGCCGCGCGGATGGCCTGGAAGACCACGCGCTTCTTGGCATCCAGCTCGTCGGGCAGTGGGTCGAGAGCGGCGTCGATGGCGTCGGCGGTCCAGCCGTCGTCCGGGATGGCCACGAGCTTGGAGCTCGCGGCCACGAGGATCGGCTTCACGCCCTCCTTGGCAAGGCCCTTCTTGACGGCCTTCTCGTCATACTCGAGCGTGTCGGCCGTGCCAAACACCATGCCGCAGATGCCGGCCACGTCACCAAGGTGCTTCGTGCGCGGGCGCACCACGCTCGCAAGCGTGAGCAGCCACTCGCGCGGGCGGTCGTCGCCAGAGCCGACGAGGCCGGCGCGCACGAGCTCGGGCACCATGACCTTGTCGGTGAACTCTGCATCGCTCATGGCGTCGAGGTAGGCGGCGTTGATCCAGTCGAGCTTGGCCGGGTCGAACGTGGCCGGGTTCTTGGACACGCGCTCGAGCGAGAAGGTCCGGGCCAGCACGTCACGCGGCACGATGGTGGTCTCGCCGTCGGGGCTCCAGCCGAGAAGCGCGAGGTAGTTCACGAAGGCGTCGGGCAGGTAGCCGGCGTCGCGGTACTCCTCGACGCTCGTGGCGCCGTGGCGCTTGGAGAGCTTCTTGCCGTCGGCGCCGAGGATCATCGAGATGTGCGCGAACATCGGCACGGGCGCGCCAAGCGCCTCGTAGACCATGACCTGGCGCGGCGTGTTGGAGAGGTGGTCGTCGCCGCGGATGACGTGCGTGATGCCCATCATGGCGTCGTCCACCACGGTGGCGAAGTTGTAGGTGGGTGTGCCGTCGGAGCGGAAGATCACGAAGTCGTCGAGCTCCCTGGCGTCGAAGGTGACGTCACCGTGCACCGCGTCGTGGATCACGACGTCGCCGCGGTCCTCGGGCACCTTGATGCGCAGCACGTAGGGTTCGCCGGCGTCGATGCGGCGCTGGGCCTCCTCGCACGAGAGGTGACGGCAGCGGCGCTGGTAGCCCTGGAACGGGTCGTGGCGATCCTGGGCCGCCTTCTTGTCGGCCGCGAGCTGCTCGGGTGTGCAGAAGCACGGGTAGGCGTGGCCCTCGTCCCAGAGACGCTGGGCGGCCTGCCTGTAGAGGTCGAGTCGCTCGGTCTGCTTGTAGGGGCCGTAGTCGCCGCCCACCTCGGGGCCCTCGTCCCAGTCGAGGCCCAGCCAGCGCATGGCGCGCAGGATGATCTGGGTGTTCTCCTCGGTGGAGCGGGTGGGGTCGGTGTCGTCGATGCGCAGGATGAAGGTGCCGTGGTTCGCGCGGGCAAAGGCCCAGTTGAAGATGGCCGTGCGCGCGCCGCCCACGTGGAGCTTGCCGGTGGGCGAGGGTGCGAAGCGAACGCGTACGGGCTTGGTGTCGTCGGACATGTATCGTCCTCCCTGGAGGCTGGTCACATACGTCGAAAGTATACCTCGGCTTGGAATGGCCAGCGGGAGGGACGAGTCGGCGGTGCAAACGGGAGGGGGCTGGAGCGCCGTTGGCGGGAGGGTGATGCAATGGCTCGACTGGAAAGGGGAATGGACGGCAGTGCGACTGGAGGCGGCCCAGGCCGTCCAGCCCGGGCCGCCCGCAAGCGGACTATGCCTTCGCCAGCCCCGACGCCTCGTCGATGGCGGCGAGCTCGTCGTCCGTGAACGTCGTGTTCTCGAGCACCTTGACGTCGTCGACGACTTGCTGGGGCTTGGGGGCCCCGATGAGCACGCTCGTCACGGCCTTGTGGGCAAGCAGCCACGCCACGCTCATCTCGGCGAGGGTCTGGCCGCGCCCCTGGGCGATCTCGTTCAGCCGCACGATGGTTGCGTGTGCGCGCTCGACGTCGGTGGGGTGCAGGAAGCGCGGGTCGTGCGCGGCACGCGAGTCGGCGGGGATGCCGTCGAGATAGCAGTCGGTGAGCAGGCCCTTCGCGAGCGGAGAGAAGCAGATGAGCCCCTTCTGCAGGCGCTCGGTGGCCTCGAGCAGGCCGTTGTCCTCGACCGTGCGGTCGAGGATGCTGTAGCGGTTCTGGTTGATGACGAACGACACGCGCAGGTCGGCCAGCACGCGCGTCGCGGCCTCGAGCTGCTCGCCGTTGTAGTTGGAGAGCCCCACATAGAGCGCCTTGCCGCTCGTCACGGCCTGCGCGAGTGCGCCCATGGTCTCCTCGAGCGGGGTGTCGGGGTCGGGGCGGTGGTGATAGAAGACGTCCACGTAGTCGAGCCCCAGGCGCCCCAGGCTCTGGTCGAGCGGGGCCGGTGCCCACGCGCGCGGAATAGCCGCAGGACAGGCGGCGGAGGGACGCCGACACGCCGCCGTTCGCGGAATCGGGCGATTCGGCGAGCGGGCGAACGGTAGGTTTTCGCAGGTGAGCGGTACCATCCCACAACTCGTCCAGAGATTGCTCGGCGCGTCGGCAGACAGGCCTCGCTATGCATGGCCCTCACGGCTGACCAGGCCGGTATACAGCGGGTCATTGTCCCCAGCTAATGTGAAATAAACAACAATATACTTAAAATATGCAATTACCATTACTCTTGAACAGCCTGACCTAGTCAACTGCCCGTCCCATCCGGCCGTCTAGATGACCATGCTATTCTGCTCAAGCGCAGGTAGACGAACTACCGCTCACCCTATGCGTCAGATTTGAGGCACATTCTCCGGTATCATTGATGCCAGGCACAGAGGCATGGTTTTATGCATGCCCAAGGTTCCGTGGTCATTTGGGCGCCCCAGCGGCGTCCCGTATCCAATCTGGAGGTAGCTATGGCAAAGGCGGAAAAGGTCATCGACAGCCTCGACGCGCTGAGCTCAAGGCTCGCGTCTATGCGCAAGGCCCAGGCCGAGTTCGCGACGTTCAGCCAGGAGCAGGTCGACAAGATCTTCCACGCGGCGGCCATCGCGGCCAACAAGGCGCGCATCCCGCTTGCGAAGGACGCCGTGGCCGAGACGGGCATGGGCATCGTCGAGGACAAGGTCATCAAGAACCACTACGCGGCCGAGTACATCTACAACAAGTACAAGCACATGAAGACCTGCGGCGTCATTGAGGACGACCAGGAGTTCGGCTACAAGCGCATCGCCGAGCCCTACGGCATCGTGGCGGCGGTCATCCCCACGACCAACCCCACGTCGACGGCCATCTTCAAGTGCCTCATCTGCCTGAAGACCCGCAACGCCATCATGATCAGCCCGCACCCTCGCGCCAAGAAGTGCACCATCGACGCCGCGCGCATCGTGCGCGACGCCGCCGTCGCCGCCGGCGCGCCCGAGGGCATCATCGACTGGATCGGCTCGCCCTCGCTCGAGCTCACCAACGAGCTCATGCGCTCGGCCGACATCATCCTGGCCACCGGCGGCCCCGGCATGGTCAAGGCCGCCTACTCCTCCGGCAAGCCCGCCCTGGGCGTCGGCGCCGGCAACACGCCCGCCATCATCGACTCCACGGCCGACATCAAGCTCGCCGTCAACTCGATCATCCACTCCAAGACCTTCGACAACGGCATGATCTGCGCCTCCGAGCAGTCCGTGACCGTCCTCGCCGACGTCTACGACGAGGTCAAGGCCGAGTTCAAGGCCCGTGGCTGCTACTTCCTCAAGGGCGCGGAGCTCGATAAGGTCAGGAAGACCGTCATCATCAACGGCTCCGTCAACGCCAAGATCGTCGGCCAGAGCGCCCATACCATCGCTAAGCTCGCCGGCTTCGACGTGCCCGAGAAGACCAAGATTCTCATCGGCGAGGTCACGAGCGTCGAGCCGTCCGAGGAGATGGCCCACGAGAAGCTCTCGCCGGTGCTGGCCATGTACAAGGCCCAGACCTTCGACGAGGCCATCGACAAGGCCGAGCACCTCGTCATGGACGGCGGCCCCGGCCACACGAGCTCCCTCTACGTCGCCACGACGGAGAAGGAGAAGATGGCCAAGCACGCCAATGCCATGAAGACCTGCCGCATCCTCGTCAACACGCCCAGCTCCCAGGGCGGCATCGGCGACCTCTACAACTTCAAGATGGCCCCGTCGCTGACGCTCGGCTGTGGTTCCTGGGGCGGCAACTCCGTCTCCGAGAACGTCGGCCCCAAGCACCTGCTCAACTACAAGACGGTCGCAGAGAGGCGGGAGAACATGCTCTGGTTCCGCGCACCCGAGAAGGTCTACTTCAAGAGGGGCTGCCAGCCGGTGGCACTCGACGAGCTTGGCACGGTCATGCACAAGAAGCGCGCCTTCATCGTGACCGACCAGTTCCTGTTCAAGAACGGCTACATCAAGCCGATCGAGCAGAAGCTCGACGAGCTGGGCATCGAGCACGCCTGCTTCTGGGACGTTGCCCCCGACCCGACGCTTCAGTGTGCGCGTGAGGGTGCCAAGATTCTCACGAGCTTTGAGCCCGACGTGATCATCGCCTTCGGCGGCGGCTCGGCGATGGACGCCGGCAAGATCATGTGGGTCCTCTACGAGCACCCCGAGGCCAACTTCGAGGACATGGCCATGGACTTCATGGACATCCGCAAGAGGGTCTTCACCTACCCGGAGATGGGCTCCAAGGCCTACTTCGTGGCCATCCCCACCTCCTCGGGCACGGGCTCGGAGTGCACGCCGTTCTCCGTCATCACCGACGCCGACACGGGCATCAAGTGGCCGCTCGCCGACTACGCGCTGCTGCCCAACATGGCCATCGTCGACGCCAACAACATGGACTCGCAGCCCAAGGGCCTCACCTCCGCCTCCGGCCTCGACGTCCTCACGCACGCCCTCGAGGCCTACGTCTCGGTCATGGCGAGCGACTGGAGTGACTCCATGGCGCTCAAGGCCATGAAGCTCGTCTTTGAGTACCTGCCGCGCGCCTACGACAAGGGCGCCGCCGATCCGGAGGCCCGCGAGCGCATGGCCAACGCGAGCTGCCTCGCCGGCATGGCCTTCGCCAACGCCTTCCTCGGCCTCAACCACTCGATGGCGCACAAGCTGGGTGCCTACCACCACATTCCGCACGGCCTGGCCAACGCCGTCATCCTCACGCGTGTCATGCGCTACAACGCGGCCGAGAGGCCCACGAAGATGGGCACCTTCCCGCAGTACGCCTACCCGCACACGCTCGAGCGCTACGCCGAGGCTGCCCGCTTCTGCGGCGTCACCGGCAAGACCGACCAGGAGGTCTTCGATAAGTTCGTCGACAAGATCGAGGAGCTCAAGGCCCACTGCGGCGCCAAGAAGACCATCGCCGAGTACGGCGTGGACGAGAAGTACTTCCTCGACACGCTCGACGAGATGACCGAGAACGCCTTCAACGACCAGTGCACGCCGGCCAACCCGCGCTACCCGCTCATGAGCGAGATCAAGGAGCTCTACCTCGACGCCTACTACGGCCGCGAGCCCAAGAGCTACGAGGACTAGGCAGGTCTGTGCCGGCCGTGGCGCACGGACTCGGTGCGTCTCCCGAGGCGCCCCACGGCCCGGCCGGCATGCAATGGAGGGTCAACCCAAAGGAGGGTGAGCCATGGAGCTTCCCGAGAGCAAGGTCGAGCTAGTCCGGCGCGGCAACAAGGTCGTCTACGACTGCGGCGACCGCATCGTCAAGGTGTTCAACGTCTCCAAGCCCGAGAGCGACGTCTTCAACGAGGCGCTCAACCTGGCTCGCATTCAGGAGACGGGCATCCGCGTGCCCAAGATCCTCGAGGTCTCGAAGAGCCCGGAGGGCTGGGCGCTCGCGACGGAGAAGGTGCCGGGCACCACGCTGGCCGAGCGCATGCAGGCCGACACCAAGAAGAACCAGGACCAGTACCTGGAGCAGTTCGTGCGGCTGCAGCTCGAGGTGAACGGCCATACGGCGCCTCTGCTCAACCGTCAGCGCGACAAGTACGCGCGCATGATCAATGGCCTTACCGAGATCGATGCCACCACGCGCTACGAGCTGCTCATTCGCCTCGACGGCATGAAGGCCGAGAACAAGGTCTGCCACGGCGACTTCAACCCCACGAACGTGATCGTGGGCGAGGACGGTCTGCTCTACGTCTGCGACTGGGCGCACGCCACACAGGGGTCGCCTGCGGCCGACGCTGCCATGACGTACCTGCTCTTCGCGCTCGAGAACCTGGACCTGGCGGACAGGTACCTCATCATGTTCTGCAAGATGGCGGACATGCCGATGCAGGTCGTACGCCGCTGGACGAGCATCGTGGCCGCGAGCGAGCTGGCGCGTCACCGTGACGCCCACGAGGAGGAGTTCCTCCGCAGCTGGATCGACGTGGCCGAGTACCAGTAGGCCATGGCGCGGCCGACTTTTCCGGCCTTGCTTGTACGTTCGAGGGGCCTGCAGGCGGCGGTTGCCGACCCGCAGGCCCCTTTATGCTTGCTTTCGATAGGCGGGGATTGCTGTTTTGAGCGTACTGATGCTGCGCGATAAGGTTCCGTCGCCGTTCTGGCCCCCTGTTTCGCGCCCTTCCGTACGTTGCCTGCTGGCATCAGGTGGGGCTGGTGCAGTTGTTGCGGATGTGTGTATCGACTTCGAGGGGCCTTCATAGTTGCGTGCAGTTTTGTCGGTAATGGGTGCTTGCTTGTTACCCATAACCGTCAAAAACGCACGCAGTTTGACTGGCGTTACGAGGGGATACCCATTGCCGTCTAAAACGCACAACCAGTCAACGAGGCACGCAGAACTGGGTGCTCGGGGCGTCTACGTTACGACGAGAAGCGCAGGGCTGGGCGCCCAGGTGCGTCTACATCGCGGCGACGTGCGCAGGCCTGGGCGCTCGGAGCGCCTACATCACCTTGGTGCTCTCGATCTTGTGCTCGACCCACTCGTTGAGGCGGATGACGGGCCGGCGCAGCACGAGGCCAAGCAGAAGGAATGGGATCGTGAACGAGAGCAGCGTGACGAGCTCGGCCCAGTAGTCGGCGCCGTAGAGGCCGAACATCGCCGCGCGCATCGCGTTGGCGCTGTGAACGAACGGTAGGTAGGGATAGATGGCCTGGAACGGTGCGGGCAGCATCTGCATCGGGAAGGTGCCGCCCGAGCCCGCCACCTGCAGCACCATGAGCACCACGGCGATGGCCTTGCCCACGTCGCCGAACGACGCCGTGAGCGCGAAGATGATGTTGATGTAGGTGAACGACGACACGAGCCCCGCGAACACGAAGAGCACGGGGTGCGCACACTGGACGCCCAGGAAGTAGAGGTCGCCCAGGCAGATGAGCAGCGTCTGCAGCACGCCCACGCTCAGGAACAGCGCGATGCGACCCACATAGGACTCGCCGTGGCCGCAACCCGTCTCGCGCAGGGCCGCCTCTGAGGGCGAGGCCTTCACGAGGGCGCACAGGATGACGCCGCCGATCCAGATGGAGAGTGTGGTGTAGAACGGCGTCATGGCGCTTCCATTGTTCTCGATGGGGAAGATGGCGTTGCGGTCGATGCTCACCGGTGCGGAGATGAACGAGGCCAGCTGGCTGGGGCTCGCCGAGAGGATGTCACGCACCTGGTTGATGTCGTCGGAGTCGAGCGCGTCCTTGACCTGGGCCTGCAGGCCCGAGAGGCGCCCGGCGAGCTGGTCGAGCTCCGAGGCGGTGGCGTCGAGCGAGTCCTTGGCGCCGCCGAGCGAGCCGGAGGCGTCCTGGGCGGCCGAGCCCACCGAGTCGAGCGTCTGCCTGATGGAGCCCACGATGCTGTCGGCGTTCGCGGCGGCGGAGTCGATCTGGCTCGCGAGACCCTGGAGCGACCCGCGAACGCTGTCCTCGTAGTCCTTTTGCACCTGAGCAAGCGACCCCTTGGCGCTCGCCACCTGGTCCTTGAGCTTGTCACGGGCGGTCTGGGTGTCGGCTGTGCCGGCCTTGAGGTCGTTGATGGTTTTCTCCAGCTCGTTGGAGAGACCCGTGAGCTGTCTGATCGTCTCCTGGACGCTCTTGTTGAGGCCCTGGATGGTGAGGCGCGTCTCGTGGATGGTGGTGATGGAGGCGTCGCCCTCCTGGAAGCTCTCCTCGAAGGACTTGTAGAGCGTGTCGGAACCGGCGAGCTTCTCGGACAGGGCCTTGAACTGGTCGTTTATGGCGTCGACGGAGGTCTTGGCCTGCGCGAGGCCGTCCTCGAGCTTGCCCACCTGGCCGTCTGCGGTGTCGAAGGCCTGGTCGATGGCGCCCGACACCGAGTCGACGCTCGAGGCACCCGTGGCGATGGCGTCGTTGATGGAGTCCGTGGTGCCGTCGAGGGCGTTGCCGAGCCCGCGGATGCCGTCAGCGGTGTCGCGCAGCGTGCCGCCCACGTTGGCCGCGCTCTCGAGCGAGGCGGACGCGAGACCCGAGCCGCTGCCGAGCAGGTCCTGCGTGGAGGAGATGATCGCCGAGTAGGCGCGCACGTTCTCCGTGACGTCGCCCACCTGCGAGATCGAGCTCGTGAGCGCCTGGTCGAGCTTGCTCGCCGCCTGCATGACCTGCGCGTCGGAGAGGGTGGAGTCGAGCTCGTCGAGCAGCGACGTGCCCACCTTCACCACCGATGACGAGAACGAGGTCTCGATGTCTTGCTGGATCTGGGTCGAGGACTTGTCCGTCACGATCGTGGCGATGGAGTTGGCCTTCTCGTTCTGGTAGAACTCGACCGTGGGCTGGGTGGGGGAGTCGGACAGGATGCTCATCATGTTGCGCGAGAACTCGGCCGGGATCACCACGGCCGCGTAGTACTTGCCCGAGCGCACGCCCTCGACGGCGTCGTCCTCGCTCGTGACCTCGTAGCCGAAGGTCTCCGTCTCGCGCAGGTCTGACACGACGCGCTCGCCGGCGTTGACCTCGACGGGCGCGAGCTCGCTCGCGTAGCCCTCGTCGTTGTTGGCGACGGCGACCTTGAGGTTGGCGGTGTTGCCGTAGGGGTCCCAGCTGCCCGCGATGTTGAACCATGCGTAGAACGTGGGCACCACGATGATGCCGAAGATCACGACGAGCGCGATGACGTTGCCCCTGAGGTGGGCGATGTCCCTGCGGATGAAGCGAAGGATGTGGCGCATCAGCGCTCGCCTCCCGTCTGGTCGTGGTCGTCTGGGAGCTTCTCGGTGGGCTGGGCTGGGGCCACCTGGGTGGCGTCGGCGGGGTCCTCCTCGCGTGCCTTGCGGTCGAGGCGCATCTTCTGGATGGGCGCGAACGCCATGAGCTCGCTTCTCAGCTCGTCGTCGAGAAGGCCGTAGAGCTGCTCCCTGTCCATGCTCGCGAGTGCCGTCTTCTGGCCGATGCGGCTGTGGAGGTACTCCACCACGATGAGGAAGGTGCAGATGGCGATCATCGACGCGATCCACAGCACGAGCATGAGGTACTTGGCCGGCAGGATGAACAGGAGCGCCACGAGCAGAAGCGGGATGGCCACGAGCGCCTGGAAGCCGCGGCGCACGAGCGTGGGGTACATGAGCTCGAACTTGGCCGCGCGCTGCAGGAACACCTGGCGGTAGCTGCCCGAGTCCATGAGCACCTTCACGATGGTGGACAGGCGGAAGTAGGAGCCCCTCATCCCCACGCGCTCGGTGTACATCATGTCGGTGTCGGCGAGACGGCGGTCGAAGAGCGCGTTGATGTTGAGGAGGTGACGGCGCGCGGCGATGCCGATGAGGGCCGCCGGCACGAGGTAGACGAGCAGGACGGCGATGTCGGTGGCGTAGTAGCCGTCATAGAAGCCCGCGATGGCCTCGCGCATGGCGTTGATGCCGTAGGTGAACGGCAGCCATGGGTGCAGGGCCTGGAAGAAGTCAGGCTGGAGCTCGATGGGGTAGGTGCCCGAGGCGCCCGGGATCTGCAGGATCACGAGAAGCACGCCGAGTGCCTTGCCGATGTGCTTGAACGCCACCGAGATGGAGTAGATGAACGACACGTACACGAACGAGCACACCATGCCCGCGCCCACGAAGGCGGCCGGGGACACGCACTGGATGCCGAGGAGCAGGTCTCCCAGGCAGCAGATGAGCGCCTGCACCTCGCCGAGCAGCATCATGAGCAGCCATCGGCCGAGGAACCCCTGCCAGGGCTTGAAGGTGCCGATGCCCTCGCGGTCGACCTCGAGCTTGTAGATGGCCACGAGCACGAAGCCGCCCACCCAGAGCGCCAGGTTGGTGTAGAAGGGCGTCATGCCCGAGCCGTAGTTGGCCATCGGGAAGATGCGGTTGCCCTCCATCTTCACCGGCGCGCCCAGAAGCGTGCCCGTCTCGTCCGGGTCGAGCCCGAGGACCTTCTGCACGGCGTCGAGCGACTGCAGGCTCTGGATGCCGGCCACGTCGTCGGCGAGCGACCCCACGTTGTCGGCCGCCTTGTCGAGCAGGCCCGCGGTCTGGGTGAGGGTGGTGGCGCCCTGGGCCAGGATGTTGTCGAGCTCGGCGAGCGACGAGTCGGCCTGGCGAAGCATCGGCGAGAGCGCGCCCACGGTGCCCACGAGCTTGCCGCCGGCGTCGGAGAAGGAATCGAGCGAGCCCGAGAGCTCGGGCATCGTGGTGCTGGCGAGCTTGGACTGCAGGTCGACGAGGCCCTGCGTGCTCTCCTGGATGGTGTCGTTGACCGAGCCGGAGAGGTTCCTCACCGAGTCGTTGTCGGCCTTGATGTCGTCGGATATCTGCTTCAGGCGCGCGAGCTGGTCCTTCTGCGTCTTCGTGAGCTGGACGAGGAGGTCGACCTCCTGCTGGAGCTCGGTCTCGACCTTGTGCTTGGTCTCCCCTGTGGCGCCGTCGGGCAGCTTGATGCTCGTGATAGTCTCCTTGGACGTCTCGAGCGTGGTCTTGAGGCTCTGGGTGGTGCCGTCGAGCGCCTGGATCTGCGCGATGGCGGCGTCGACCTTGCCTTGGGCCCAGCCGATGTCGCCCGTGATCTGGCCGATGTCGTAGTTGGCCGTCGACGAGATGCCCGAGACGGTGGAGACGCCCGTGCCGAGCGCCTGCGAGAGCTTGGTGGTGAGCGTCTGGGCGCGCTTGCGCGTGTCGGAGAGCGAGCCCATGGCGTCGTTCAGGGTGCCGGAGAGCGAGTCGGTGGTGCCGGCGAGCTTGGTGAGCGTGCCGCGTGCGCTCGAGATGGCGTCGCGCGTGCCGGAGATGGAGCCCTGCGCGTCCGAGAGGTCCTGCGCGAGCCCCGAGAGCGAGGACTGGGTGTCGCGCAGCTCGCCCACGATGCTTGCGTTGGCGTCGTCGACCTTGCCCATGGCCTCGGATACGCCCTGCTGGAGCTTCTCGGACACGGTGGAGCCCACGACGCTCACGAACTGCTCGGCGATCTGCTGCTCGAGCGTGGTGGCGCCGGTGTCGGTGACCTTGGGCGAGATGGCGTTGACCTTCTCGTTGACGTAGTAGGCGATGTGGGCCTGGTCGGTGTTGCCGTCGAGGACGTCGGCGAGCGAGGAGGTGAAGTCCGACGGGATGACGAAGGCGGCGTAGTAGGTGCCGGCCTCGACGCCCTGCTTGGCCTCGTCCTCGTCCACTAAGGTCCAGCCCAGCTGCGTGTTCTCCTCCAGCCGGTCGTGGATCATGTCGCCGGCGTTGGTGTAGCCGATGCCGGGGATGTCGGCCCCGGCATCGTTGATGGAGACGGCCACGGGCACGGTGCTCGTGTTGTTGTAGGGGTCCCAGTTGGCGAGGATGTTGATCCAGGCGTAGAGGGAGGGGATGAGGCACACGCCGAACGCGATGATGACCGTGACCGGGTTGATGGCTATTCGCTTGAAGTCACGCAGGAAGATGCGCAGGGCTGTCTTCACGTCGTATCCCGTCTGTCGAGCGTGCGCGGCTGGGGCGTCGCACGGTGTCGTGTCCCCTGCGGCCGAGGTTGCGGCTGGGGGTGGAGGCGCCGGGTGCGATGGTGGTGTGATGGCGTCCTGCTTGCGGCCGGGGTGGGTCCGGCCTGGGGCTGTGAGCCCCCTGGTTGTGGGCACGGGCGAGCGAGTGCGGCACCCGACTTGGGCCTGGGGGCTGTGGTCTGGTGTCGAAGTCTAACGTCTACCCATTGTAGGGAGGCCATGCCCTCGCCCGCATGCGACAACGGACAAGTTTACATAATTCTGGCATAGCCGGTTGCGGAGGGCGAGGTGGCGGCTGGCTCCGGGGCGCGACCTTCGGGTCGTCGTGATTCCCCGTCGCCCGTCTCCTCTGCGCCGCTCCGCGCCCGACTCCTCTGCGCCGCTCCGCGCTCGCCTCTGCTGCGCCGCTCAACGCCAGCCTCCGTTGCGCCGCTCCGCGCTCGCCTCCGTTGCGCCCCCCAACGCCAGCCTCCGCTGAATCCCGCCTCCCTCTCCTCCACTGTCTCTCTTATCGAACGTGCGTTCAACCGACTTTTTTGGCTTGTGACGGCCTCTATTTCTCGGTTATCCGCACGTTCGATCGGGGAGCAGCGATCGCAGCCTGGCTTGCCCGCACCGGTGGAGGCCTCTCCCGCTGTGTCGCCTCCTGTCGCGCTACCTTCTCCGCGCCGCCTCCCGTCGTGTCGGTTGCGCGCCTGCGGGTCCGTGCGGCTCCTGCCTTGGTGTATAGTCATTGCAGCTTGGACGTGGGGTCGGGGCTCGTTTTTCCCGCCGGGCGTCTGCATTTTATATATGTACTCGAGTGGCGGCACACGAAGATGACACGAACCCAGCCGTTGCCCGATCGGTCGCCCGCCGCGCGCGGGCCGGCCCGTCGAGCGCAGTCACCTGGCCGCCCCGGAGGGGGATTGGCACATGGGAATCGTGCGTCGCAATCCGGCCGTCTACGCCGGCCTTGCCGGGGCGCTCGCCTGGGCGAGTCCCGTCTCGGCGTCTGCCCTCTCCGTCTTTGGCCGCGAGATTCCCTCGGGAGATCCCGGGGTGGCCTTCGTGTCGGGTGCCGTCATGGGTGCCTTCTGCGCCACGTGCGTGACGCTCGTGGCGACGCACGCGGGCAGGCGGCGCGAGGCTCGTGGCGATGCTTTTGCCTCCGCTTATGGCGTGCGCGGCGTCGGTGCCGCGGATTCGGCTGAGGAGGGGCCCGTGGGCGAGCGGCCGGTCCGGTCGGGCACGCACGCGGCCGTGCGCCGGGAGGGCGCGCCTTCGCACGGGGTGCCCCTCGAGCCCGCCGACCTCGTGGAGGTGGACGCCGACGTCACGGCCTCGGAGGTTGGCGGGCCCCATCGCAAGCGCTCGGGCGTGACCGGTTCCATCTACCTGCCCGACCTCGACGAGGCCGCCGGCGCCTCCGCGCTCGCCGACGCCATGGAGGCCGAGCGACGCTCCGCGGAGGTGCGCCCTGGCGAGGCTGGTGCTTCGAGCGGTCCCGCCCGCGAACTCTCCGACCTCGAGGAGGCGGCCGAGCGCTACGTGCGTGGCTTGGAGCTGGGGCGTCGCATGGCTTCGAAGGCGCGCGGCGTGGCAAGCGTGCTCGCGGAGCGTCTCGAGACCTCGCACATGGATGGCATCCCCGTGATCGAGCGCGCTGACGGTACGGTGGCCGACCTCGGAGAGCCGTGGTGGAACGGGGCCATGGGCGACCACGTCGTCGCCGGTGCTGAGACCCGCGCGCCCGGCGGCGAGGGCGTCGAGGATGGCTTGGCCGGAAACAGCGTGGCCCTCTTCACGGCGCAGACCTTCGAGGAGGATCAGGCGGCGCGCGAGGCGTGGCTGAGCACGCAGGCCGAGAAGGGCGCGTGGGCCGAGGGCGCCACGGCTGCCGCCCCGCCCGCTCGGGCCGCACTGGCTCCCGTCGCCGGTCCGGCCAGGCGCGCGCCCCGCCACATGGCCGCGTCAGACAGCTTTGGTGCAGAAGCGTCCGAAGCCTCGACACCCGAGGACCCCATCGACCATCATGTGGAGGAGCTTGTCTGGCAGGAGATGCTCTCCAGGAGGCACTCCCCGCGCCACGCCGCCAAGTCGGGCCCACGCCACATGGCCGACGTTCCCGCGCACGACCAGTACGCCGTCCGCGCGCCCGAGCCCAAGCCGCGCCGGCGCTTCCGCCGCCCCTCGGACTCGCACGGCTACCTGCGTGTCATTGACGGTACGGGCCCCTTCGCGCACCACGGGGCGCGCGAGCAGTAGGGCGCGGGCGTCTCGTGAGGCTGTGGCTTGCCTGGGGGCGGCCGCTGCTTCCCGGCCCGTCTCGCCCTGGTGTCTCGCCTTGCCTGCGTGCCTCTCCTTCGCATCCCTCCTCGGCATGGCCCGCGGCCCTCGGCGTGCTACACTGGGCCCCGACGAGTTCGTGCATCCAACGCACATAGGGTGGGACCGGTCATCGTGGCTGGTCCCGCCTTTTTTGTTGGCCCGGGCCCGTCGCGCGGCACCCGTCGCGCGGCGGCGGCCCAGGCCGGGTAGTCCCGGCGTTGGCGGGGTGCCGTCCCGACAAGCGGCAGAGAGGCTTGTGGTCCTTGTGGGAGAGAGCGCGACTGGCAGCGGCGTCCGCGGCGGGCAGGGGAGCGGCGGGCGCACCTTCAGCCGATGGGCGATTCTGCTCACCGTCCTCGTCATGACGTTCATGGTCTGCCTCGACTCCAGCATCGTCACGGTGGCCCTGCCCGTGATGCAGAAGGAGCTGGGCGTGGGCATCGACCAGATCCAGTGGGTCTCGTCGGTCTACCTCATCAGCACCTGCGTGGGCGTGCTGTCGTTCGGCCGCCTCGGCGACTTGCGCGGCAAGGTGTACGTGTTCCAGGCGGGCGTCGTCATCTTCACGGTGGGCTCGCTTCTGTGCGGCCTCGCCCAGACGATGCCGATGCTCATCGTGGGCCGCGTCGTGCAGGGCATCGGTTGCGCGGCGGCGATGGCCAACAACATGGGCATCATCACCGAGGCGTTCCCGCAGCATGAGCTGGGACGCGCCATGGGGCTGCTCGCCACGTTCGTGTCGCTCGGCATGATGGCCGGTCCCTTGCTGGGCGGCATCATCGTCTCCACCTACGCGTGGGAGGGGATCTTCCTCATCAACGTGCCGGTGGGCATCGCATCGTTCGTGGTCGGACTCAAGACGCTGCCTCACGTGCGGCCTTCGGCCGACGCCTTCTCCCGCGCGGGCTCGATGCTCGACGCCGCGCGCCTGTGCTTCTCGAACCCCACGTTCGCCATCAACCTCCTTACCATGCTCATCGTGTTCATGGGCATCGGCTCCTACGAGTTCGTGCTGCCGTTCTACTTCCAGGACGCCCACGGGCTCTCGGCCGGCGTGTCGAGCCTGCTGTTCATGGTGCTGCCCATCGTGAACGCCGTGGTGGGGCCCATCTCGGGCTCGGTGAGCGACCGCGTGGGGTGCGAGGTGCCCACGTGCGTGGGGCTGGGCGTGTACGTGGCGGGCCTCCTGGCTGCCTCGACGCTCGACGAGACGAGCCCCATCTGGCTCGTCGTCTGCTTCGTGGGGCTCATCTCGATGGGCAACTCGATCTTCCAGGCGCCCAACAACTCGCTGTTCATGGCCTCGGCGCCGACGAGCGCGCTGGGGTTTGCCGGAAGCGTGTCGAGCCTGGCGCGCTATGCGGGCATGGCCGTGGGCATCTCGAGCGCGTCGGCGATGCTCTATGGGCGCATGGGCCAGGCCGCGGGGCATGCGGTCACGGGCTATGTGGAGGGACGGCCGGACATCTTCCTGGCGGGCTTCTCGTTCGTGTTCTACGTGCTGGCGGCGGTGGCGGCCGTGGGCCTCGTGCTCACGCTCGTGCGCCTGGTGCTCAGCCGTCGCGAGGGGTAGCGAGGGTTGGCCCGGCTCGGCTGGGGGCGGCGGGTTCGTCGTCCTGCCTCGGCTTGGCCTGGGAACGGCGGATGCGTCTGCCCGGCCATCCAGGCCAGAGGACGTTTCTGAAAAAGGTATTTCGTGCAATTCCCTTTTCAGAAACGCCCTTTGCGGTTGTGGCAGAGGAATCCCTTTTCAGAAACGTCTTTTGGTCGGGCTGCGGGACAATCCCTTTTTCAGAAACGTCTTTTGGTCGGGCTGCGGGACAATCCCTTTTCAGAAACGTCTTTTGTCCGCGCCTTCGGCCTGGCGGGTCGTTGTGACTGGTGGGCCGTTGCGTTACTTTCCGCCGATGAGAGCCTTTATCGGAATCCTTTCGCCGGCCGAAACGGGCAGGCCGAGAAGGGTGAGCCGAGGCGGGCTGGTCAACCAGCCCGACCCCGTGGCCTCGCCATGGGGTGGTACCATCTCGCACGGAGGAATCCGAGGGGTTGGCGCCGCCGCATCGCGCGCTGCCGGCCAAAGACGGGGTGGTTGGATGAGCACAGAGAAGCTGGAGTCGGGCGAGGCCGCGGAGCCTGTCGCCCCGGCTCGCGTCACGGACGACACTCTCGAGGGATACCTCGACGCGGTCGCCTCGACGGCGCCGGTGCCGGGTGGCGGCGGCGTGTCGGCGCTCGCGGGGTCGCTCGCCTGCGCGCTTGGCTGCATGGTGGCCGGTCTCACGGTGGGCAAGCGCGCCTGCGCCGACTTTGACGAGGGCGCCCGCGAGGCGCTCAGGAGCTGCGAGGAGCTGCGCCGCCGCATGCTCGAGCTCTCCAACGCCGACGCCGAGGGCTTCGTGCCGGTGACAGCGGCGCTCAAGCTGCCGCGCTCCACGCCGGAGGAGGCCGCCGCCCGCGCCCGCGCGCTCGACGACGCGCTGCTCGGCGCCTGCGACGCGCCGCTCGAGGTCCTGAGCCTCTCGCTCTCGGCGCTTGGGGCCCTCGGCGCGCTGGCCGAGCGTGGCAGCAAGATCGCCGTGGTCGACGTGGGCGTGGCCGCGAGCCTGGCACGCACCGCGGCCGACGGCGCCGCGCTCACGGTGCATGCCAACGCCCGCATGATGGGCGACCAGTCCCGCGCCAAGGAGCTCCGGGACCGCGCCGACTCGCTCGCGGGCCTCGCCGAGGTGCGCTCGCGCGAGGTGTACGTGACGGCCAAGCGCCGCTACCTGTGACGATATGACGACAAGCCGCGCCAGGGCAGATGCTCTGCGCCGGTCCGGGGCGCGGGGGAGAAGTGACCATGGAGAACGAGAAGAGCGCGGGCGCCGATTGTGCCGGCCGTGAGCCCCGCGAGCTCAGGGGCGCACCGGTGGCCAAGGCCATCTGCGGGGCCCTGGCCCCGCGCGTCGAGAGGCTCGCGGATGCTGGCGTGACGCCGAGGCTCGCGATCGTGCGCGTGGGCGAGGGTGCCGGCGAGCTTGCCTACGAGCGTGGTGCGCGCTCGAGGATGGCCAAGGTTGGCTGCGAGGTCCAGACCTCGGCGCTTGCCTCGGACGTCTCGCAGGCGGAGCTCGAGCGCACGCTGCGCGAGCTGGCCGACAACCCCGCCGTGCACGGCATCCTCATGATGCGGCCGCTGCCGCCCGGGCTCGACGAGGCCACGGCCATCGCCTGCGTGCCGGCTGCCAAGGACGTCGACGGCATGACGACGGGCTCGCTCGCCGCGACCTTCTCCGGCACGGGCGAGGGGTTCGCGCCCTGCACGGCCGAGGCGGTCGTGCGCCTGCTCGAGCACTACCAGGTGCCGCTTGCGGGCGCGCGCGTCACGGTCCTGGGCCGGAGCCTCGTGGTTGGCCGCCCTGTGGCGCAGCTGCTGCTTGCATGCAACGCCACGGTGACCGTGTGCCACTCCAGGACGCGCGACCTTACGGCCGAGACGCGCCGCGCCGAGGTGCTCGTGAGCTGCATGGGCCGGGCGCACGCCGTCACGGCCGACATGGTGTCGCTGGGCGCGGTGGTCGTCGACGTGGGCACGAACGACGACGGCAACGGTAGTATCACGGGCGACGTCGACTGCACGGCTGTCTCGCAGGTGGCCGCCGCCGTAACCCCGGTGCCGCGGGGCGTCGGCTCGGTCACGACCTCGGTCCTCGCCGAGCACGTGGTCGCCGCCGCCGAGCGTGCGCAGGCCGCGGCCCGTTAGTTTCGGCCTGTCCGGTTGGCGGCGTCGTCTGATCGCGCGGATGTCGTCCGGATGAGCCTCCTTATTGCGTTGGGCCCCTGAGGGTCAGAATGTTGTACCAATTTGGCCGACGTGCTGACCCCAGGGGGCCTACGCGTTGGGGCGGCTTAGTTAGTTGCGTGTGCGGCGGTTATCGGGTGCCGGAAGGCCGGTTGACTGCCGCATGCGAGACGGAGGCCGTGAGGTTGTCTTGTCGGATGCGAGGGTCCAGTTGGCCGCAGGGACTGCTGGGTTTGCAAAGCGAACGTGCGGAAAACCGAGAAATAGTGGCTGTTGTGGCGTCTGGAACTCGGTTTTCCGCACGTTCGATTGGATGGGCCTCTGGCTGAGGCCGATTGGACAGGCCGCGGCTGTGGACAGCGGTGCGTGCGGGCTTGCGGCGGATGCGGGCTAGCGGCGGATGCGGGTAAGCGGCGTCCGCGGGGTAAGCGACGGGTTAGCGGCCGAGGGCGTTGGCGGGCGAGTCGTCGCCGACGAGGGGCCGTGAGACCGCACCCCGCATCGCCAGGCCCCGCGCGGGTGCGCAGCCTGGTGGCGAAGAAAACAGGTTTACACATTATCGATTGGGGAATACACTGACCGTGTCCTTACGAGGACGCTCGTCAAGAGGCGCATGCGGAGGGCGGCCACACCTGTCCAAGGGGTTCCAAGATCGGCACCAACAACCCCGTCTGCCTGCGCAAAGAGCCGAGGGACCGAGCCCTGTGACGCTCCGGCAACCCACCTCGCGGCGCACGCCGCCGGGCAGGGTGCCAAGTCTCGGCGGCCGCGCAAGAGCGTGGTCGGAAGACGGGGGAGCAGTGACCAGGCTTGGCTGTCATCGACGTCCCCTTTTCGGAGGGGACGTTTTTCGTTCCCGGGTGGGCATGCGCCCGCCGCGCCCATCTGCCCGGGCGCGGGGAGGCCTGCCCGCCTGCAGAGCCGGGACGCGCACGTGCGGGCGCGGCCCACGTCCGGCGAGACCCTCGCCGGGAAGGAGCTCAGGATGGCAGACAAGGCAACCAACGTGACGGCCGCGGGCGACGTGCCCGAGAGCGGCAGCTACTACTTCACCTCCGAGTCGGTGACCGAGGGGCACCCCGACAAGATCTGCGACCAGATCTCGGATGCCGTGCTCGACGCGATCCTCGAGAAGGAGGCGCGCCTACAGGCCGACGGCTACATCGCGCCCAACGGCCAGCCCGCCAACGTCGACAACGTGCGATGCGCGTGCGAGACGTTCGTGACCACCGGCACCGTCGTCATCGCCGGCGAGATTCGCACGCAGGCCTACGTGGACGTGCAGCACATCGCCCGCGAGACCCTGTGCCGCATCGGCTATGACCGCGCCAAGTACGGCTTTGACTGCGACACCTGTGGCGTCATCAACATGATTCACGAGCAGAGCCCCGACATCGCCCAGGGCGTGGACGAGTCCTACGACGCCCAGGCCGGCAAGACCGTCGACCCGCTCGACCTCATCGGCGCGGGCGACCAGGGCATGATGTTCGGCTACGCCTCCGACGAGACCGACGTGCTCATGCCGATGCCCATCTACCTGGCGCAGAGCCTGGCCAAGCGCCTCGCCGACGTGCGCAAGTCCGGCGAGCTTCCCTACCTGCGCCCGGACGGCAAGACGCAGGTGACCGTGCGTTACGAGGGTGGCAGGCCCGTCGCGGTCTCGGCCATCGTGGTCTCCACGCAGCACGCGCCCGAGGTCAAGGACATAGGCATCATCAAGCGCGACGTCGCCGAGCACGTTATCGCGCCGGTGCTCGATGAGGTGGGCATCGAGTGGCGCGGCGCCGAGATCTACGTGAACCCCACCGGCCGTTTCGTGGTGGGTGGGCCCATGGGCGACACGGGCCTCACCGGCCGCAAGATCATCGTCGACACCTACGGCGGGATGGGTCGCCACGGCGGCGGCGCGTTCTCGGGCAAGGACTGCACCAAGGTCGACCGCTCGGCCGCCTACGCCGCGCGCTGGGTTGCCAAGAACATCGTGGCCGCGGGTCTCGCCCACAAGTGCGAGGTGCAGCTGGCCTACGCCATCGGCGTGTCGCACCCGCTCAGCATCCTCGTGGACACAAAGGGCACGGGCAGCGTGAGCGACCGCGTGATCGAGCGCGCCGCCGAGCGCGTCTTTGACCTGCGTCCGGGCGCGATCATCCGTGACCTCGACCTGCGCCGCCCGATCTTCGAGAAGACGGCCGCATACGGCCACTTCGGCAGGAACGACCCCGACTTCACCTGGGAGGCCACGAACCGCACGACCGAGCTCCGCGAGGCCGTCGCCGACCTCACCCGCTAGTTCGCCTGTCACATTTCCTTCCGGATGATTTGTCACATTCTGGCGGGCCGCTTTCGGGCGGCCCGCCCTTTTGTGCCCCACATCAATGGCAATAAGAGAGAAATGTGGCAACAAGAGAGAAATGCCACGGCCTGGCGGATCCGAGTGCGCGGAGGCGATGGAGGGGAGGTCGATGCCGGGGACACCCCCTCCTCGCGCCATGGTAGAATTTCCAACCGTTCATCCTGAGGAAAGTAGGATACATGGCTCTTACAGGCGCCCAGGTTCGCGCGCTGCGCTCGAAGGCTCACCATCTCGACCCCATTGTCTCCGTTGGCAAGGCTGACATCACGGATGCTGTCATCAGCCAGGCGGATACGGCGCTCGAGAACCACGAGCTCATCAAGTGTGGAGTTCAGAACGGCAGCACGCTCTCCACTCGCGAGGCCGCCAACATGCTCGCGGCTGCGGTCAAGGCCGAGGTGGTGCAGGTCATCGGGCACAAGTTTTCCCTGTATCGCCTGAGCCACAAAGAGGACGTCGAGCACGTTCTCTAGTATGGGGTGACTATTCGCTCTTCCAAACATGGCCGTGGGCCTGAATCGTCTCTTTGCCCGCCTCAGCGCCTTGGACTAGGGATCAGTCCGAGGGGTGGGGGGTCTTTGTTCGAAGGCTCTTTTTTGCGGCATGAGCGGTATGGCACGGCGTTCGTTTTTGCATCTGTGGTCACGAACACACGATAGTTGGCACCTCGGTCAATCATCGAGGCCGAGGCGACGTCCTTGTGACGGGAAACTCTTTACATAAGCCCTGATAATTCGTCTGTTATTGCGCCGGATCTGCTTGCCTTGGCTTTGGTTGATAAACCGCCCGGCGTAAAACCGGATGCTTGGGCGGATTCTACCGCGTATTCCGGCGAGAAAAAGCCAACTATCGTAGTGCCGTGACCATCGTCTTAATCATGAATGACCGTGCGAAGCGCACTGGCGCCGTAACGTGGATATCAAATGGACAGACAAGGCAAAATAGACGTGCTGCCTACTCGTTTGCCGTCAATCCAGGCCCCGTGCATGGCTTTCCAATGGCGCGTCCGCCGGAGTGGCCACGGGAAGTTACGTAGGCGGGGTGCCCGTTGAATAGTCTCGTGTCAATTCGACGTCTCCGCCCTGTTTGGCCGCATTCCGGGCTCAGGCTTTCAACGAGTACGCTGTGATGGCGGCTCTATTCCCAAAGACTGTAAACTCATTGTACTACTTGTACTATAACAGTATAATGTAGTGATTGCCGTATTCTGTACCTTCCGGTCATTTTGCATGACGAGGACCAAATATGTGGGGAGGGGCTGGACATGGCGCTTGTGATAACCGTCGACAAGCTCAGCGAAGAGCCGCTGTACGAGCAGATTCGCAGGCAGGTTGTCGCCGCGATCGCTGCGGGAGACATTCGACCCGGTGACGCGTTGCCAAGCGTTCGCTCGCTGGCGCAGGACCTGGGCATCAACCTGCATACGGTCAACAGGTCCTATGCGACGCTTCGCGACGAGGGCTTTGTAATTCTACTCGGCAGGCGCGGGGCCTTCGTGGCCGATGTGGCGTCCGAGCCCTCGACGGGACTGGGGGAGGCTGAGCTGGAACGTAGGCTTGCTCGTCTTGCCACCGAGTTCTTCGCGAGTGGCGGCACTGGCGAGGAGTTCCTTGCTGCCGCGAGTCGCGCGGCATCCGCTTCTTCCAGGCGCGTGACTTCCTCCTGACGCATCCATATCGGGGCGCTCGCGAGGCCTCGGTTGCAAGCGCATCGGGGCGCTCATGAGGCCGCGGTTGCATGTGCATCGGGACGCTCGCGAGGCTGCGGCCATTGCGGAACCCGTCACCGCGTGTCATAAGTCCCGCTTGCCAGGACTAGAACGTAGCCCTTAGAAAGGGGTTGCCATGTTCGATTCTCCAGAGGCCATGACTTTTGGCGTGCGCATCACGCTGCTCGTCTGCGTGCTTGCCCCGGGACTGCTCACGGCCGCGACACCCTGGCTCATGCCAAGGGGCGAAGTCTTTGCCGTGACGCTGCCCGCCGCTGCCCTGCGTGACCCACGGCTGCTGGGACTGCGCCGCCGCTACGCGCTTACCATGGTCGCCCTGACCTTCATCCTTGTCGTCATTGCGCTGCTCAACATCGAGAACGTCGCGATCTTCGTCGCAGTCTCGCTGCTTCTGCCGATCGCCGGCTTCTTTGGCATGCTCGCGTGCCGGTCTCGCGTTCTTTCCCTCAAACGCTGCGAGGGCTGGAGCCTCACGGGGTCCCGCACCATGTCTGTCAAGCTGCCGCCGGAGGCTCCCGGCCCCATCTCGCTTCGGTGGAACCTGCTCTATGTCCCCATCATCCTCGCAACTATCGTCCTTACGGTGGAGCTCTATCCCGCGATGCCCGAGCGCCTCGTCATGCAGGTGGGCTTTGACGGGCAGGCCACCAGCTTTGCTGGCAAGACGCCGTGGTCGGCGGGCCTTCCCGTCATCATGCAGCTCTTCATGTCGGGGGTCCTCGTGGCGTGCCACATCGCCATCGCCCAGAGCAAACGGCCTGGTGCGTCGGCCTCGCCGATCGCAACGGCGCTGGGCTACGGCATGTTCGCCCAGGGACAGACCATCGTGCTGCTTGGCACGGGCCTCGGCCTTACGGCGGGCATGGCGACGATCACGCTCGCAGATGCCGGGATCGTCAGCCTGACCTCCGCGGTTGCCGTGCTACTGGCGGTGACCCTTGCTGCCCTGGCGGCGTCGATTATGGTCGCGCTTCGCTATGGGCAGGCTGGCTCCCGGCTTGGCGCGGACGTCGAGGAGTCGGCTGCGCCAGACTCCGCCACGTCCGACGATGACGCCCATTGGAAGGCCGGTGTCATCTACGTGAATCCGGGCGACCCGAGCGTCGTGGTGCCAAGGCGCTTTGGTGTTGGATGGACGCTCAACCTGGGCAACTGGCGCGGCTGGCTTGCGCTTGCGGTGCTGGTGGGCGTGACCGTCCTGTTCTGCGCTGCCGTCGCGGCAATCTGATTCCCGGTCTGCCGCGCGTCAGTCCGTGGACGCGGAAGCCCCGCCGTGGCGCGTCCCAACCCGCGCGTGCTATGGTCTTTTGGCGCGCCGGCGCATTCCGGCGCGTTGCCCGATACAGAACGTCGAGGAGCCCCCGTGTCCCAACGCATCGTCAACCTGCTCGTCGGACCGGAGTCCGAGGACATGCGCCTCGACGCCTTCCTCGCCTCCGGCGCCGGCATGCCGTCACGGTCGGCCTGCGCCAAGCTCGTCGAGGCGGGCCAGGTCACCATAAACGAGACGCTGGCCACCTCCAAGTCCGAGAGGGTGCTGCTCGGCGACCGCGTTCGCGCCCTCGTCGACGAGCCCGACCCCGCCACCTCAGACCCCACGCTCGCCCCCAACCCCTACATCCCGCTCGACATTCGCTTCGAGGACGAGCACCTCATCATCCTCTCCAAGCAGGCGGGGCTCGTGTGCCACCCCAGCCCCGGCCACGTCGACGACACGCTCGCCAACGCCCTCGTGGCCCACTGCGGCCCCGAGCACCTGGGGCGCCTCCAGGGAGACGACCGGCCTGGCATTGTGCACCGGCTCGACATGGACACCTCGGGCCTCATGCTCGCGGCCAAGGACGACGCCACGCAGAGGGCGCTCCAGGACCTCATCCGCCTGCGCACGCTCGACCGCCGCTACGTCACACTGGTCTGGGGCTACGTCGCGGCCGATTCGGGCACCATCGACACCGGCATTGCCCGCTCCACGCGCGACCGCATTCGCATGGCCGTCTCGGACGACCCGGGTGCGCGCGAGGCCATCACCACCTTCCGCGTCCTCGAGCGCTTCGAGGCGGGCCGGCGCGACGAGGGCTACACGCTGCTGGAATGCCACCTCTACACGGGCCGCACCCACCAGATCCGCGTGCACATGCGCCACATCAACCACCAGTGCATCGGCGACCCCCTCTACGGCAGGGGAGACCTCGCCCAGAACCTGGGTCTTACGCGGCAGTTCCTCCACTCGTGGCGCGTGAGCTTCGCCCACCCCGTCTCGGGAGAGACCATAGAGCTTTGCGACACGCTGCCGGACGACCTCGCGGCTGCGCTAGAATCGCTGGATGGCCGCTCCATGGGCCGCACGCGGGCGGGCGACGAGATCGTGCCCCGGCTGCTCGGCGAGCCAGCGGCCTAAGGCGTCGCCCCTGGCCCCGCCGCCTCGACATGACCGCACGTGGAAGGGTCTTCCGTGCAACTCAACCGCCTGGGCCTCACGCCCATCGTCATCTTCAACCTCATCGTGTGGGCGTTCTTCACGTTCGCGTACTTCTACCAGTTCGTCTACATCTTCGTGACGTGGCGACGCGGCTCGGTCCGCCTTCCCAAGGCCAGGCGCAACCACCGCTACGCCTTCTTCATCGCGGCGCACAACGAGGAGAGCGTCATAGCCAACCTCGTGCGCTCCATCAAGGAGCAGGACTACCCTGCGGAGCTCATCGACACCTTCGTGGTGGCCGACGCCTGCACGGACAACACCGCCGAGGAGGCCCGCCGCGCCGGGGCCATCGTCTACGAGCGCAACGACCTCGCGCGCAAGGGCAAGAGCTGGGTGCTCGACTACGGCTTCGACCGCGTGCTCGACGAGTACCCGGGCAAGTACGAGGCCTTCTTCGTCTTCGACGCCGACAACCTCCTGAGTCCCACCTACGTGACCGAGATGAACAAGGTCTTCGACGCGGGCTATCTCGTCTCCACGAGCTACCGCAACTCCAAGAACTTCGACTCCAGCTGGATCAGCTCGGCCTATGCGCTGTGGTTTTTGCGCGAGGCCAAGTTCCTCAACAACTCGCGCATGCTCCTCGGCACGAGCTGTGCCATCTCGGGCTCGGGCTGGATGGTGAGCTCGCGCGTCATCCAGGGCATGCACGGTTGGGACTTCCACACGCTCACCGAGGACATCCAGTTCTCGACCTTCTGCGCGGCCAACGGCATCCAGATCGCGTACGCGCCGGCCGAGTTCTTTGACGAGCAGCCCATCACCTTCGCGGCCTCCTGGACGCAGCGCATGCGCTGGACCAAGGGCTTCTACGAGGTGTTCTTCTCCTACGTGGGCGACCTCTTCCACGGCATGGGCAAGAAGCGCTTCGCCTCCTACGACATGCTCATGACCATCGCGCCGGGCATGCTCCTCACGCTGCTCTCGGCCTTCGTGAACGCCACCTACCTCATCATCGGCGGCATGAGCAGCGGCTACCTCGCCACGTCCAACGAGCTCGCCATGTGCGTGGGCTCGCTCGTAATGACGTTCGGCTCCATGTACGTGACGTTCCTCATCCTCGCCATCATCACGACGGTCTCCGAGCGCAGCCACATCCGCGTGCGCAAGAGCCGCCGCTGGCGCGTCATCGCCAACATATTCACGTTCCCGCTCTTCATGATGACCTACATCCCCATCACGGTGGCGGCGCTCTTCAAGAAGGTGGAGTGGGTGCCCACCAAGCACACGGTGTCGGTCTCAATGGAAGACATCGAGGCCGAGCCCACCGACGCCGCCGAGTCCGCGAAGTAGGCGCCGGCCACGCCGCTCCCGCGTGCGGCGGACGCGGGCCCGCCCGTGGCCCTGGCCGAGGCGGCGCGGCACCGAGGTCGCGTTGCGCTACAATACCGACCAATTATGTCCAGCTAGTGGCCGCGCATGCAGCCGGAAGGGGCTACCACATGGCAACGTTCTTCGAGGGCGAGTCGCACACCTTCTCCGAGTACCTGCTAGTTCCTGGCTATTCATCCCACGAGAACATACCTGCCAACGTGTCGCTCAAGACGCCGCTCACGCGCTACCGCAAGGGCGAAGAGCCCAGGATCACCCTCAACATCCCCATGGTCTCCTCCATCATGCAGTCGGTCTCCGGCCCGCGCATGGGCGTGGCGCTTGCCACCGAGGGCGGCATGAGCTTCATCTTCGGCTCGCAGACCGCCGAGTCCGAGGCCGACATGGTCCGCTGGGTCAAGGACTACAAGGCCGGCGTGGTCGAGAGCGACTCCACGCTCACCCCGGACATGACTATGGAGCAGGTCATGGACCTCAAGGCCAAGACCGGCCACTCCACCATGCCCGTGACCGACGACGGCACCCCGCACGGCAGGCTCCTCGGCATCGTGACGAGCCGCGACTACCGCCCCAGCCGCGACGACCACCAGGCCAAGGTCGCCACGTTCATGACGCCGCGCGAGAAGCTCGTCGTGGCTTCCGAGGACACCACGCTCAAGGTCGCCAACGACATCATCTGGGAGCACAAGCTCAACGCGCTGCCGATTGTCAAGGCCGACGACACGCTCGTGGGCATCGTGTTTCGAAAGGACTACGACTCGCACAAGTCCAACCCCGACGAGCTGCTCGACGCCAACAAGCGCTACATGGTGGGCGCGGGTATCAACACGCGCGACTACGCCACGCGCGTGCCGATGCTGCTCGAGGCCGGCGCCGACGCCCTCTGCATCGACTCCTCGGAGGGCTTCTCCGAGTGGCAGAAGCTCACCATCGACTGGATCCGCGAGCACTACGGAAACGACGTCATCGTGGGTGCCGGCAACGTGGTGGACGCCGAGGGCTTCCGCTACCTCGCCGACTGCGGCGCCGACTTCGTGAAGGTGGGCATCGGCGGCGGCTCGATCTGCATCACGCGCGAGACCAAGGGCATCGGCCGCGGCCAGGCCACGGCGCTCATCGACGTGTGCCGTGCACGCGACGAGTACTTCGAGCAGACCGGCGTCTACGTGCCCGTGTGCTCCGACGGCGGCATCGTGTACGACTACCACATGACGCTCGCCCTCGCCATGGGCGCCGACTTCATGATGCTCGGCCGCTACTTCGCCCGCTTCGACGAGAGCCCCACGCAGCGCGTGAACGTGAACGGCCAGTACATGAAGGAGTACTGGGGCGAGGGCTCGGCGCGCGCCCGCAACTGGCAGCGCTACGACCTGGGCGGCGCCGCCAAGCTCAGCTTCGAGGAGGGCGTCGACTCCTACGTGCCCTACGCGGGCGCGCTCAAGGATGGCGTTGAGTCCACGCTCTACAAGGTCAAGTCCACGATGTGCAACTGCGGCGCCAAGACGATCAAGGAGCTACAGGAGAAGGCGCGACTAACCCTCGTGTCCTCCACGTCCATCGTCGAGGGCGGCGCGCACGACGTCGTCCTCAAGGACCACAACCAGTCCGTGAGCTACCGCTAGGCCCCCGCGCCCGTGCCGGTGGCAATACCTGCACCGACGCGCCCGCACGTAACAACCGCAATGCCGCGTCGCACCTGCCCTGGCGGGTGCGACGTCTGTGAAGGAGCAAGCATGCCCGCACCCACCAAGGACTTCCCCGCCTACGACGCCGAGGCCATCGAGACCAAGTGGCAGCGCGTCTGGGAGGAGAACCAGACCTACAAGACCGACACCGACCCCACCAAGCCCAAGAAGTACGTGCTCGAGATGTTCCCGTATCCCTCGGGCGACCTGCACATGGGCCACGCGCGCAACTACACCATCGGCGACGCGATGGCGCGCCAGGCGCGCATGAGGGGCTTCGATGTGCTGCATCCCATGGGCTTCGACGCCTTTGGCCTGCCCGCCGAGAACGCGGCCATCAAGCACCATACGCAGGCCAAGAAGTGGACCTACGAGAATATGGACAACGCGCTCGCCACGATGCGGCGCATGGGCTTCTCGTACGACTATGACCGTCTCGTGCGCACCTGCGATCCCGAGTACTACAAGTGGGGCCAGTGGATCTTCGAGAAGATGTACGAGCGCGGGCTCGTCTACCGCAAGAAGAACCCGGTCAACTGGTGCCCGAAGTGCAAGACCGTGCTCGCCAACGAGCAGGTTACCGAGGGCCGCTGCTGGCGCTGCGACTCGCTCGTCGAGAAGCGCGACCTCGACCAGTGGTACCTCAAGATCACCGACTACGCCCAGGAGCTGCTCGACGACCTCGACAAGCTGCCCGGCTGGCCCGAGCGCGTGAAGCAGATGCAGGCCAACTGGATCGGCCGCTCCGAGGGCGCCGAGGTGGACTTCATCCTTTGCGACAGGGACGGCGAGCCCATCCCCGGCGACGAAGGCAAGATCACCGTCTTCACCACGCGTGCCGACACGCTCTTCGGCTGCACGTTCTTCCTGCTCGCGCCCGAGTACAAGGGCCTCATGGACCTCGTGGCCGGCACCGAGTACGAGGCCGCGGTCAAGAAGGTCGTCGACGATGCCGAGAAGGTCTCGGCCGTCGAGCGCGCCCAGGGTGACCTCGAGAAGCACGGCGCCTTCACGGGCCGCTACGTGGTGAATCCCATCAACGGCGACAAGGTGCCCGTGTGGGTGGCCGACTACGTCATCTCCGACTACGGCACCGGCGCCGTCATGGCCGTGCCCTGCGGCGACCAGCGCGACTTCGAGTTCGCCCGCAAGTACGACCTGCCCATCGTGCCCATCATCCTCACCAAGGACGACCCGCTCTATCCCGAGCTCAGGGACGAGCGCGACAAGCGCTTCACGACCGTCAGCTGGGACGGTGCCATGGCCGCCGAGGGCACGCTCGTTCAGAGCGGCAAGTACACCGGGCTCACGGGCGGCAAGCACTCAGAGGGCGAGAGCGCCGTCGTGGCCGACCTCGAGGCTGCCGGCACCGGCCGCCGCAAGGTGAACTTCCGCCTGCGCGACTGGCTTATCTCGCGCCAGCGCTACTGGGGCAACCCCATCCCGATGGTCCACTGCGACCACTGCGGCTACGTGCCCGTCCCCGAGGACCAGCTGCCGGTGACGCTTCCCGAGAACCTCGACCTCGGCGCCGGCGAGACGCTCGCGAGCTGCAAGGACTTCTACGAGACCACCTGCCCTGTCTGCGGCCGCCCCGCCCGCCGCGAGACCGACACGATGGACACGTTCACGTGCTCGAGCTGGTACTACATCCGCTACTGTGACCCGCACAACGACAAGCTGCCCTTCTCCAGGGAGGCGACCGACCGCTGGATGCCGGTCGACAACTACATCGGCGGCATCGAGCACGCGATCCTGCACCTCCTCTACAGCCGCTTCTGGACCAAGGTCCTGCGCGACCTGGGCCTCATCGACTGCGATGAGCCCTTCACCAACCTGCTCTGCCAGGGCATGGTGAAAGACGAGCACGGCGACGTCATGAGCAAGTCCAAGGGCAACGTGGTGCCGCCCAAGAGCGTCATCGAGCCCTACGGCGCCGACACGATGCGCCTCACGATCCTGTTCATCGCCCCGCCCGAGAAGGACTTCGACTGGGACCCCAACGCCGTGGCCGGCTGCAACCGCTTCCTCAAGCGCGCCTGGAGGCTCGTGTGGGAGCTCGCGGGCACGCCTGGCGCCGACGCCGCCGGCTCGGTCGACACCGGCAGGCTGGACGAGAAGGCCTCCGCACTCTGGCGTGAGCTGCATCGCCTGGGGGCGCGCTGCACGGCCGACTTCGACCGCCAGCAGTTCAACACCGCCATCTCCGCGGTGATGGAGCTTGCCAACGCGGCCGGCGCCTGGGTGGCCGACGTGAGCGCCGAGGACCGCGACGCCGCGCTCGCCGCGCGCGTGGCCCACGACATGGTGGCCATGCTCGCGCCCATCTGCCCGCACTGGGCCGAGGAGCTCTTCCACGCGGCGCTTGGCCGCGAGGGCTCGGTCTACGACGAGCCGTGGCCCGAGTTCGACGCGAGCCTCGCCGTGGCCGACACGGTCGAGATCGCCGTGCAGGTCATGGGCAAGGTGCGCGGCCACGCCACGGTGGCGGCCGACGCCAGCAAAGACGAGATGCAGGCCGCGGCGCTCGAGGCCGTGAGCTCGCTTCTCGAGGGCAAGACGGTGCGCAAGGTCATCGTCGTGCCGGGTAAGCTTGTGAACGTGGTGGCCAACTAGCCCATACGAGCGGCGGTGCCCATGCGGCACCCTGCTCTCGTGCGCGGACGGCGCGGCGTGGGCCTCGCGTGCCCTCGCACGAGAGCGGCTGCGGAAGGGGGAGTCGATGAAGTGTCCCAAGTGCGGCAAGGACCTCGGGGAGGGTCTCCTGCCGGCCAGGTGCCCGTCGTGCGGCGCCAACCTCTCGCCCGACGTGGGCCACAGGAACGGCGCGCGCATGGCCGCGGCTTCGCGGGCGAGCGTCGAGGGCCTCTCGGGCGTGGGCCGCGGCCGGCGCGACCGGTCGTTCACGGCCAAGCGGGTCGCGCGGCTCGTCATCGGCTTCGCCATCGTTGCGGCCTTCGTGGGCATCGTGTACGTGATCGCGTACCAGATGGAGTTCATCGGCGGAAAGACCGTACCCGACGTGGTGGGCTGGAGAAGCGAGCGCGCGGTCAAGGAGGTTGAGTCGGCCGGGTTCGAGGCTGAGACCAATGAGATCGACTCCACCGCGCAGCCCGAGGGCATGGTCGTGGCCGCGCACCCCGGTGCCGGCACCCGCGCCGACGCCGGCTCCACCGTCACCCTCGACGTCGCGAAGTGAGTGGTGCAGGTGGGGACGTGTTCGTTCTGCACACCCCGGGGCGTGCAGAACGAACACGTCCCCACCTGCACCCCCACCTGCACCGAATTGTGGAGATATGGGTGAGATGGGCGCACGCGGGCCGGCGGAAACGTCGCACTTGACGCGTGAGCAGGTTGTTTACTACACTCACCAGGATTTGAGGTTGTATCGAAGGGAAGTGGGGTGGAGTTTTCGCCCCGCTTCTCTTTGTCTGTAGGGGCACCGCGCGCTCGCGGGCCCGAGGAAGGAGGCGCCATGGCGCAGGACAGGGCCGCCGGCATCCTCGCCGCGCTTGAGACCGCGGCAGGGGCGCACGGCGTCGACGTGGTCGACGTCGAGGTGGTCGGTGCCACGAAGGCCCCCACGGTTCGGGTCCGCATCGACTGGGCCGACGAGGCGCGCGGCACCATCTCGCTCGACGACGTCGCGGCGCAGACCGGCTGGGTCTCCGAGGCCATCGACGAGCTCGACCCGTTCCCTGGCTCCTTCACGCTCGAGGTGAGCTCGCCGGGCCTCGACCGGCCGCTTCGCCGCGCGCGCGACTTCGAGCGCTTCGCCGGCCAGCAGGTGAGCCTTACCACCACGGCAACCGAGGGCAGGCGCCGCTTCACGGGCACGCTCGAGGGCATGCGCGAGGGCTCGGTCGCCCTCTCGACTGACGAGGGCGAGGTCCTCATCCCGCTCGACCAGGTGCGCCGCTGCACCATCAAGCCAGACTTCTCGGCCGCCACGAAGAAGTCCTCCAAGTAACCACGACTCCCGAGAAAGGGGAACCACCACATGGCATCCGAGATGATGGAAGCGCTCATGCTGCTCTGCCAGGAGAAGCACATCGACGAGCTGTACCTGCTCGACCGCCTCGAGCAGTCCCTCGCCAAGAGCTACGCCGACGTCCTGCACCTGCCCTGGGGCGCCAAGGTCACCATTGACCGCACCACGGGCAAGATCTACGTCTACCGCCTCGAGCCCGTCGACGACTCGATGGACGAGGAGGGCAACTACACCCAGTTCAACGAGATCGACGTCACGCCCAAGGACACGAGCCGCATCGCCGCCCAGCACGCCAAGGCCGAGATTAACGCCATCGTGCGCAACGCCGCGCGCGAGCAGATCTACCAGGAGTTCTCGCAGCGCATCGGCGACATCATCACCGGCACCGTGCTGCAGTCCACGCCCGACTTCACCATCGTGAAGATCCGCGAGGGCGTCGAGGCCGAGCTTCCGCACTTCGACCAGCACCGCTTCCCCGACGAGCGCAACGAGCGCCCAGCCGGCGAGCGCTACAGCCACAACCAGCGCATCAAGGCCATCATCATCGACGTGCGCGACCCCAACGCCAACGTGCAGCCCATCCGTGGCGAGCACTCGCGCCCCTCGATCGTGATCAGCCGCACCCATCCCGACCTCATTCGTCGTCTCTTCGAGCTCGAGGTCCCCGAGATCTACGACGGCGTGGTCGAGGTCCGCTCCATCGCCCGCGAGGCCGGCGCCCGCTCCAAGGTGGCCGTCTCCTCGCTCGACGACCATCTCGACCCCGTGGGCGCCTGCGTGGGCCCCAAGGGCAGCCGCGTGCGCACCGTCGTGGGCGAGCTCCGCGGCGAGCGCGTCGACGTGGTGCTCTGGAGCGACGACCCGGCCCGCTGCGTGGCCAACGCCCTCTCGCCGGCCAAGGTCTCGCGCGTGCTCGTGGACGAGGAGAACAACTACGCCACGGTCATCGTGCCGGACGACCAGCTCTCTCTCGCCATCGGCAAGGAGGGCCAGAACGCCCGTCTCGCCGCGCGCCTCACGGGCATGCACATCGACATCAAGAACGAGAGCCTCGCCGCCGGCGTCCTCTCCAAGATGAGCGCGCCTGCCGCCGAGGAGCCGGAGGACCTCATCGACGAGGAGGGCCACCGCTGCGAGTACGTGAGCCCCTCGGGTGTGCGCTGCCGCAACATGGCCCGACCCGGCTCCAAGTTCTGCGGCGTCCACGAGAAGATGGCCCTCGTCGATTCCGCCGAGGTCTCGAGCGACCCCGACTCGCTTATCTAGTCCTGCGGGCACGACCCGCCCCATCCACGCCCGCACGGAAAGGTGACACATGGCAAAGACCCGCGTACATGACCTTGCCAAGGAGTTCGGCATGACGAGCAAGGAGATGCTCGGCCACCTTGCCGACATGAAGATTCCGGCCAAGTCTGCCTCGAGCACCCTCGAGGACGTCTACGTCTCGCTCGTCCGCAAGAAGATGGCCCCCATTCTCGAGGCCCGCGCCGCCGAGATCGAGGCCCAGAAGAAGGCCGAGGAGGAGGCAAAGGCCAAGGCCGAGGCGGAGGCCAAGGCAAAGGCCGAGCAAGAGCGCATCGAGGCCGAGAGGCGTCGCGAGGCCGAGCGCGCCAAGGAGGCCGCCGAGCGCGCCGCACAGGAGGCCGCGCGCAAGAAGGCCGAGGCAGAGCGCGCCGAGGCCGAGCGCAAGCGCAAGGAGGAAGAGGAGCGGAACCGCGTGCGCGACAACGCGCCCAAGTCCATCCCCTCCATGACGAGCCTGCTCGACCAGATCGCCCAGCAGGAGAAGATCCTGAAGGCCCAGCGCGAGGAGGCCGCCGCCAAGAAGGCCGAGGCCAAGGGCGAGGGCAACCGCCGCCAGCGCTCCGGCCAGCAGCGCCCCGAGCGCTCGGGCGGCGCGCGCGGCCAGCGCTCGCGCCAGGATGCGGCGCCTGCCGCCGAGAGCGCCCCGGCCGGCCCCGCGAGCCCTGAGAAGGCCCAGAAGGCCTCCCGCGGCAAGCATCGCGCCCACCACGGCGAGGAGGGCGAGGACCGCTACAGCCGCATGGCCAAGGCCGCCGAGGAGTACAACCGCGAGCGCGTCCTCGAGGAGGCGCGTGCGAGCGTGGACGAGGCCCAGCGCGAGAGCCAGGGCCGCCGCAAGAAGCGCAAGGAGCGCCGCCAGAAGCAGCAGGCGGAGGCTGCCAAGGAGCAGGCGATCGAGGAGGCCATCGCCAACGACCAGAACGTGGCCGAGATCGGCATGGTCAAGGTCCCCACAGGCTCCACGGTGGCCGAGCTCGCCGAGCTCCTCAACGTGCCCGCGTCCGACATCGTCAAGCGCCTCTTCCTGCTCGGCAACCCCCTCACGCTCACCCAGAGCATGTCCGACGACCTCATCGAGCTCGTCGCCGACGACCTGGGCCGCGAGGTCAAGGTCATGAGCAAGGAGGAGGAGAACTCCTTCCCCTTCTACGACGACCCCAAGGACCTCCTGCCGCGCCCGCCCGTGGTCACCGTCATGGGCCACGTCGCCCACGGCAAGACGAGCCTGCTCGACGCCATCCGCCACACCGGCGTGGCTGAGGGCGAGGCCGGCGGCATCACGCAGGCCATCGGCGCCTCCGAGGTGGTCATCAATGGTCGCAAGATCACGTTCATCGACACGCCTGGCCACGAGACCTTCACGGCCATGCGCGCCCGCGGCGCCAAGGTGACCGACATCGTCATCCTCATCGTCGCCGCCGACGATGGCGTCATGCCCCAAACGGTCGAGTCCATCCACCACGCCAACGCGGCCAACGTGCCCATCATCGTGGCGGTCAACAAGATCGACAAGCCGGGCGCCAACCCCGACCGCGTGCGCCAGGAGCTCACCGAGTACGGTCTGGTGCCTGAGGAGTGGGGCGGCCAGACGATGTTCGTGGACATCTCGGCCAAGAAGAAGATCGGCATCGACGACCTGCTCGAGACCGTCCTGCTCCAGGCCGACGTCCTCGAGCTCAAGGCCAACCCCAACACGTTCGCCTCCGGCAACGTCCTCGAGGCCAAGCTCGACCGCGGGCGCGGCTCGGTGGCCACCGTCCTCGTGACGCGCGGCACCCTGCACATCGGCGACGCCGTGGTGGCGGGCCTCGCCTACGGCCGCGTGCGCGCCATGCTCGACCCCAAGGGCCGCCCGGTCAAGGAGGCCAAGCCCTCCGACCCGGTCGAGATTCTGGGCCTGCAGAGCGTGCCGGCCGCCGGCGACGAGTTCCGCGTCTTCACCGACGAGCGCGACGCGCGCAACCTCGCCGACGAGCGCGCCCTCAAGGCCCGCATCGAGGAGCAGAACCGCGTCAAGCACGTCACGCTCGAGACGCTCTTCTCCACGATGGAGGACGCCGATGTCAAGGAGCTCAACCTCGTGATCAAGGCCGACGTCCAGGGCTCGATCGAGGCCCTGCAGGACTCGCTCGACAAGATGGACCAGTCCGAGGTGCGCATCAACACGATTCACTCCGCGGTGGGCGCCATCACCGAGACCGACGTCACCCTGGCCGACGCCTCCAACGCCATCATCATCGGCTTCGGCGTGCGCCCGGATGCCAAGGCTCGCTCGGCGGCCGAGCGCGAGGGCGTCGAGATCCGCACCTACAGCGTCATCTACAAGGCCATCGAGGACATCGACGCGGCCCGCATCGGCATGCTCAAGCCCACCGAGAAGGAGGTCTCGACCGGCAACGCCGAGGTCCGCGACACCTTCAAGGTGCCCAAGGTCGGCATCGCCGCGGGCTGCATGGTCACCGAGGGCGAGATCGGCCGCGACGACTCCGTGCGCCTCGTGCGCGACGGCATCGTGGTCTTCGAGGGCAAGATCGCCTCGATTCGTCGCTACAAGGATGACGTCAAGAGCGTCAAGGCGGGCTTCGAGTGCGGCATCGGCCTCGAGAACTTCCAGGACATCCACCCCGGCGATGTCATCGAGGGGTACAAGATGGTGGAGGTCGCCCGCACCGAGTAGGTCGTGCGGGCGGGGGTGCGGCGCCGGCTTCGGCTGGGGTATCGCCGCGCCCCAAGGCCCGCGCCCCCGCCGGGCGCTCCGTGCAAACGGGTGCGTATTCTTGTCCGGTAAGGGTGCGACGATGTCCCCACGCAAGGTTTCAGGTCTGGCGGCCCCTCGGGGCCGCCTCCCATAGGCAGGTGAGAGCATGAAGCAAAACGCCGCGTCGAGGCGCTCGGGCCAGATTGCCCGCGAGAAGCTCGCGAGCATCCTTCTGTTCGAGGTCTCCGACCCCGAGCTCGATCTCGTGACGGTCACGGGGGTCGACGTCTCGGTCGACCGCACGTTCATGCGGGCCTACGTCTCGTGCGCCCCCGAGCGCTACGACGACGTCATGGCGGCGCTCGGTCGCGCCAAGGGCCGCATCCGCTCGCTTCTGGGCCACGCGCTGGGCTGGCGCGTCACGCCCGAGCTGGCATTCTCCATCGACACCTCCACCGACGAGGCGGAGCGCATCGCGCGCGCGCTCGAGCAGCGCCCGCCCACCATCGACGTGGAGAAGGACGAGAACGGGTACCCGGTCGAGGACGCGCCCGAGGTGGCCGCGTCCGACACGAACGAGGCGTGAGGGAGTCATGAACGCGGGCGACGAGCAGGTCTTCGCAGAGCAGAGAGAGTCCTTCGGGCGCATCAGCGGCCTCATCGACGAGGCCGAGAGCATCGTCATATGCGCCCACACCAACCCAGACGGCGACGCCTTGGGGTCGGGCCTTGCCCTGGGCCAGCTGATCCGGCAGCACTGGGAGGGCAAGCGGGTCACCAACCTCCTGGCCGACGACGACGTGGTGCCGAGGCTCTACCGCTTCCTGCCGGGCGCGGACTCGTTCGTGCGCGCGAGCGAGTACGAGGGCGACCCCGACCTCTTCATCGTGGTCGACCTCTCGGTGACGCCCCGGCTCAACAACGCCCGGGTGGTGCTCGAGCGCTCGCGCCACGTGGCCGTGATGGACCACCACCCCTCCAACGCACCCTTCGGCGACGTCTTCCTCGTGCGCCCGGACGCGGCGGCCTCCGGCGTCATCGTGGCCGAGTTCGGCCTCTTTTTGGGCGCGCACATCACGCCGGACATCGCCAACTGCCTGTTCTGCGCCATCGTCACGGACACGGGCCGATTCCAGTACCAGAACGCCGACTCCGAGGCCTTCGAGTGCGCGAGCATGCTCGTCGACGCCGGCGCCTCGCCGTCGATGATCTCGCTCAACGTCTACCAGAGCTTCCGCCTCGCCTACCTGCACCTTGAGAGCCTGGTCATGGGCCGCATCGTCACCTTCGACCACGGTCGCATCTCCTACTCCTACGCCACGGCGGCGGACCTCGAGCGCACCGGGGCCCTGCCCGACGAGTGTGACGGCCTCATCGACGTCGTACGCAGCGTCGAGGGCACTGAGGTGGCGCTCTTCCTGAAGGAGCTGCCGGACGGCTCGGTCCGCGGCAACCTGCGCTCGAAGGGCGAGCACGACATCTCCGGCGTGGCCCGGTCGCTTGGTGGCGGCGGCCACAAGGCGGCGGCCGGCTTCACGTCCACCACGGGTATCGATGCCACGCTGGCCACGGTTCTGCCCCAGCTCCAGGCCGTGCTCGCCTCCTCCGACGTGGGGACGGCGGGATGAGGCGGGGCACGAGCGGCATCAACGCGCTCATCGCCGTCGACAAGCCCGTGGGCATGACCTCGCACGACGTGGTCTCGCGCGTGAGGCGTGCGGTGGGGGAGCGTCGGGTGGGGCATGCCGGTACGCTCGACCCGGCCGCCTCTGGCGTGCTCGTGGTGGGCATCGGCCAGGGCACTCGCCTCATGGGCCTGCTCACGGCCGAGCGCAAGGGCTACGTGGGCCTCGTGGCCCTCGGCAGCGAGACCGACACCGACGACGCCGAGGGCACCGTCACGCGCGAGGCTCCCGCGCCCGTCTGGGTGACGGACGCCGGGCGTGCCGGCGAGGCCGTGGCGGCGCTCGTGGGTGACGCCATGCAGGTTCCGCCCGCGTACTCGGCCATCTCGGTGGGTGGCGTGCGCTCCTACGCCCGGGCCCGCGCCGGCGAGAAGTTCGAGCTACCGGCCCGTCCCGTGACCATCCACGACGCGCGGCTCCTCGCCGTGCAGGAGGTGGGTGGGCGTCCCGCGTGGCTCTGCTCGTTCGACGTCTCCAAGGGCTGCTACATCCGCTCCATCGCGCGCGACCTGGGCCGCGCGGTGGGCTCGGCCGCGCACCTCGAGGCGCTTCGCCGCACGAGCTCGGGCCTGGTCTCGGTCTCCGACTGCGTCTCGCTCGGGGGGCTCGAGGAGCTGGGCCCCCGTGTGGTCGAGCGCGCGCTCGACCCGGTGCGCGCGCTCGGGCTTGCCGTGCGCCCGCTCTCCGAGGGCGAGGCGGCCGACGTCGCCTGCGGCCGGAGGGTCCCCGTGGGCCCGCTTGCCTCCACGCTCGCCGAGGGCCAGGCCGCCTGCCTCGTGCGAGACGGGCGGCTGCTCGGCATCTGGCGGCGCCAGGGAGAGCAGCTCGCCTGTTCCACAAACTTTCCGGGAGGAGTCACGGGGGTGCGCTCATGACCTCACACAATCGAGACATCCAGCCCCTCGGGCCCGCGTGGGAGCGTCCGCTCGCCGCGGCCGAGCTCGCGGGGATGCTCGAGCGGGAGCCCGCGCTTCTGCCCAAGCTGCCCGAGCCCATCGCCTGCGTGCGGGGCATCCGACTCTATGCCAGGGGCGAGGCCTGCGCCCACGCGCTCTGGCAGGGTGACGAGGGGGCATCGCTCTCCTCCTCGGTCTGCGCGCTCGGCGCGTTCGACGGCGTGCACGCGGGGCACCGCGCCCTCGTGGAGGCCACCGTCGCCGAGGCCCGCGAGGCCGGCGTGCCCGCCCTCGCCGTCACCTTCGACCCGGACCCGGCCGACGTGCTCACGGGCCCCCGTCCCACGTCGCAGCTCCTGTCCATTGCCGACAGGGCCCGCCTGCTGCTCGCACTCGGCCTCGACGGGGTGCTTGTCGTCCCGTTCACGCCCGCCCTCGCGGCCACCTCGCACGCGGACTTCATGGCCTCCGTGCTCGTGCCCGTGGCGCATCCCTCCTCGGTGCACGTGGGTAGCGACTTTCGCATGGGCAGGGGCGGCGCGGGCGACGTCGCGGCACTTGCCGAGGTGGGCGCGCGCATCGGCATGGCGGTGCGGCCGCACGACCTCGTCCGCTCGCTCGGCGAGACCGTGAGCGCCACGCGCGTGCGCGACCTCGTGCGCTCGGGAGACGTCGAGGGCGCGGCCCGGCTGCTCTGCCGCTATCACGCGGTCTCGGGCACTGTCGTCCACGGCAGGGGAGAGGGCACGGCCTTCGGCTTCCCCACGGCCAACGTCGAGTGCGCGACCGAGGCCTGCCTGCCCGCCGAGGGCGTCTACGCTGCCGTGGCGCTCGTCGACGGCCATGCCTGGCCCACGGCCGTGAACGTGGGCAAGCCCAGGACCTTCTGCGGCGAGCAGGGCGCCGCCTTCATGGAGGCCACGCTCGTGGGCTTCTCGGGCAACCTCTACGACCGGCCGGCCACGGTCTGCTTCGTCGCGTGGCTCCGCGAGCCGAGGAAGTTCGCCTCGCTCGAGGAGCTCGAGCGCACGGTGCTCGGCAACATCGAGTGGGTCCGCCGCTACCTGGGCGCGGGCGAGGTCTCGCTGGGCGAGGCCGCCGCCCCCGACGCCGCCGCGCAGGGTGCCGCATCCGTCTCCCGGGACGCGTAGCCGTGATCAGCGACGAGGACAAGGAGCGCGTCCGCCAGGCGACCGACATCGTGGCGCTCGTGAGCGAGACGGTGGTGCTGCGCCCGCGTGGCAGCAACGACTTCTGGGGCTGCTGCCCCTTCCACCACGAGAAGAGCCCGAGCTTCCACGTCACGCCGTCGACGGGCCTCTGGCACTGCTTCGGCTGCCATGCCGGCGGCGACGTCTTCGACTACGTCATGAGGCGCGAGGGGCTCGACTTCCTCGACGCCGTGCGCTACCTCGCCGAGCGTGCCCACATCGACATCGACGAGGGCGGGCCCGCCGAGCGGCACGGGCCCAAGCGCACCCGCGTCATCGACGCGCTCGAGGCGGCCCAGGAGGCCTTCTCGCTGCGCCTCATGCGCGGGCGCGGCGCCGGGGCCGACGAGGCGCGCCGCTACTTCGCCTCGCGCGGGTTCAACTCGGGCATCTGCGCCCGCTGGCACCTCGGCTACGCGGACCCGTCGGTGTCGCTGTGCCGCGAGCTCCAGCAGCGCGGCTTTGCGCGCGACGAGCTCATCGCGGCCGACCTCGCGAGCAACCGCGGGGGGCGTCTGCGCGACCAGTTCTTCAACCGCGTCATGTTCCCCATCCACGACGAGCAGGGCCGCTGCATCGGCTTTGGCGGCCGCGTCATGGGCGACGCCAAGCCCAAGTACCTGAACACGCGCGAGACGAGCGTGTTCCACAAGTCGAAGCACCTCTTCGCCTTCGACTACGCCAAGGAGAGCATCACCGCCAAGGGCTACGCCATCGTGTGCGAGGGCTACATGGACGTCATCTCCATGCACGAGGCCGGCTTCACCAATGCCGTGGCGGCACTTGGCACGGCGCTCTCGCTCGACCACGTGAAGACCCTCTCGCGCTTCGCCAAGACCATCGTTTGCATGTTCGACGGCGACGCGGCGGGCCAGCACGCGGCCGAGGCCTCGCTTCGCTACATCGAGAGCACCACGGCGGCGCTCTCGTGCGTGGTGCTGCCCGACAACCTGGACCCCGACGAGTTCCTCAAGGCCCACGGCGCCGACGCCATGGCCGACCAGCTCAGGCGCGCGCGTCCCCTGCTCGACTTCGTGCTCGACAAGAAGCTCGACGGCTTCGACCTCTCGAGCCCGGGCCTGCGCCTGCGTGCCCTCGAGGAGATCGCGCGGCTGCTCGCACCGCTCAAGCACTCCTACCTGCTGGACTCCTATGCACAGCAGGTGGCGGGCAGGCTTGGCGCGGAGGCGTCCGTGGTAAAGGAGCGCATCCGCTCCGCGCCGATCGAGCGCGTGGAGGAGGAGCGCGAGCCCGTGCTTCGCGACGGCCCCGGCCGTGGGCGCGCGTGGGGCCGGGGCGGCGCCCCACAGTCGGCGGCGCAGTCTTCAGAGGCCGACCCCCACGAAGACATGCCGCCCTATGACGACGTCCCGCCCGACTACGACGGCGGCTACGCCGACGAGGGCTATGGCGCCGGGCCCGTGGGCGCGTCCGGCGGGGGAGCGCCGGCCCAGGAGGCCCCGGCGTCGCTCGCCGCGCTCTCGCCCGAGGAGCGCACGCAGCTCACGGCCGAGCGCAACCTCCTCACCATGCTCGCCGACCATCCGGACCTCTTCAGGCCCTACGCCGACCGCATCGCCACCTTCACCTGGGCCGACGCGCGCCACCAGACCATTGCGTGGGCTATCCTCGCCACGCCCGAGGGCACGAGCCCGGCCGACGCCGTGGTCGCGGCGAGCCGCGCCTGCCCCGACGCCCCGCGTGTCCTCTCCTCGGGCGCCTTCGCGGCCACAAGCTCGTGGGATGCGGAGAAGAATGTCGAGTTCGTCGTGAACGAGGCCGAGATCCGCTCCATCGACCGGCGCGTAGCCACGCTCACGGCGAGGCTGCAGGCAAGCGGCTCGGGCGCCGACTCGCTCGACGCCCTGCGCGAGCTTGACACCCTGCGCAAGCGCCGCCGCGAGCTTCGCGCCGCCCAGCCGCTCGAGTGACCTTGGCCCCTGCGGACGCCGTGGCCCTTTCTTCGCCCGACTGGACCCGTCTCCCCTCGGGTCTCTCTGCTGGGCTTCAATTTGTCCCCGTCCCCTCGGGCCTCCCCGTTGGGGCCCAATTTACCCCCACCCCCACATTTTGTGGAATCTGCCGGTTAATCGATGCAGAACGGGTAATATAGAACAACCTGTGCATCGACAGTGCGTCGAGAGGAACTACGTGGCAAGCAAGAAGGTTAAGAACGAGCCGAAGCTCTCTCCCGAACTCGAGGGGGCCCTCGGCCAGCTGGTGGACTCCGGCAAGTCCGCCGGAAGCGTCTCCGAGGATGACATCCAGCTCGCCCTGCGCGACGTTGACGTCGACGACGACGAGCTGGAGGACCTCTATGGGGCCCTGCGCTCGCGCGGCATCGACGTCGTGTCGTCCGACGAGGGGAATGACGTGTCCTCCGACATCGACGACGCCAACTCGGACTCCGACGACGACTCGGACGTTAACATCGACTCGATCGACAGCGAAGACGACCCGGAGTCCATGCCGGTCGAGAAGATCCCGGCCATCCCGGCCGCGCCCAAGCGCTCTAAGAAGGGCTCGAGCCTGAAGGCGCGCCGTCGTCAGGACGCCGCCACGGTCATGCTCACCGGAGACCCGGTTCGCATGTACCTCAAGGAGATCGGCAAGGTCGACCTGCTCACGGCCGCCGAGGAAGTCCACCTCGCCATGAAGATCGAGGCGGGCACTGACGCCGCCGAGAAGCTCGAGGCCCACGAGCGGGGCGAGCTCGAGCTCTCGCGCGTGCAGCTGCGCCGCCTCAACCGCATCGAGCAGGTGGGCCTCGAGGCCAAGCAGGCGCTCATCAGCGCCAACCTGCGCCTTGTCGTCTCCATCGCCAAGCGCTACGTGGGTCGCGGCATGCTCTTCCTCGACCTCATCCAGGAGGGCAACCTCGGCCTCATCCGCGCCGTGGAGAAGTTCGACTACACCAAGGGCTTCAAGTTCTCGACGTACGCCACGTGGTGGATTCGCCAGGCCATCACGCGCGCCATCGCCGACCAGGCGCGCACCATCCGCATTCCTGTCCACATGGTCGAGACGATCAACAAGCTCGTGCGCGTGCAGCGCCAGCTGCTGCAGGACCTTGGTCGCGATCCCACCCCCGAGGAGATTGGCGAGGAGATGGGCATGAGCGCCGAGCGCGTGCGCGAGATCCAGAAGATCAGCCAGGAGCCTGTCTCCCTCGAGACGCCGATCGGCGAGGAGGAGGACTCCCAGCTGGGAGACTTCATCGAGGACGCCCAGGCCGTGGCGCCCCCCGAGGCCGCCAGCGACTCCATGCTGCGCGAGCAGCTCGACCAGGTGCTCGACGGCCTGGCCGACCGTGAGCGCAAGGTCATCAAGCTGCGCTTTGGCCTCGAGGACGGGCACCCGCGTACCCTCGAGGAGGTCGGCCGCGAGTTTGGCGTCACGCGCGAGCGCATCCGCCAGATCGAGAGCAAGACCCTGGCGAAGCTTCGCCACCCCAGCCGCTCCGGCAAGCTGAAGGACTACATGGAGGAGTAGAACTCCCAGCAAAACCGCAGCTAGATGACTATGCATGACGGATATATTGACTAACTTTGCCTACGAGTCCTTAAGACTGGTCTCACGAACGCACGCCCAGCCCGCCGTGGAAGGCGCTCCTTTCCACGGCGGGTTATTTGTGTTGCGGATGCCAGCGCCAACGAGCGTCTCGACGGTAGCTACTCCCCGTTCCTCCCCATATTCGGCGAACGTAGCAGTTTTGGACACGCGCCTCTCGGCCAACTGGGGTTTTGCGATGCCTCTTGTCCTAAACTGCTACGTTCGCCTCAGCTGCTACGCTCCCGTGGGCGGGTGGGGAGGCGGCTTCTCATATGCAGTGACGAAGGGGCGAATTCAGCATTCGGAGAATGCGTGCCGTCCTCGCCGGAATGCAGCAATCCAATACCATGCAACAAAGAAAAACCCGCCAGTCCGAAGACTGACGGGTATCATGTACTGGCTCCTCGGGTAGGGCTCGAACCTACAACAGCTCGGTTAACAGCCGAGTGCTCTACCATTGAGCTACCGAGGAATTTGTCAAAAGCGCGGCTGGAAAGCTATTCTTTGAACCCCCTCCGCCGCAGCGCGATAGCTAGTATACAGAAGCTGTGAGTGAGCGCAAGGGTAAATTTAGAGATTTTTGCTGTGCTAGAATCTCGACCTACGAGCAGGCGACGCATCGCCGATTGTCGGGCCGGGCCTCACGGCTGACGGTCGCATCTTCAGGCAACCGGTCCCAGGGTATGGGCCCTGCGCCTCGCACGTCTGCTAAGCATCCGACAGGTCTGGAGCCGCCGCGTGTCACAAGCAAGCAAGAGCGCCTTCATCGAGGGACAGGGAGCCAAGGATTTCTTCATCCTTCGCGAACTCGTCACCAAGGACTTCAAGCTCAAGTACAGGAGAAGCGTTCTCGGCGTGGTGTGGAGCGTCCTGAACCCGTTGCTCATGATGATCGTCATGAGCTTCGTGTTCTCCTCCTTCCTGCGCTACGCGTCCATCGACCACTACCCGCTCTACCTCATCCTGGGCAACATCACGTGGTCGGTCTTCTCGGACTCCACGGGTGCCGGCGTGGTCTCCATCATCGACGCGGCGCCTCTGCTCAAGAAGGTCAAGGTCAACAAGCTCGTCTTCCCCTCCGAGCGCGTGCTGTTCTCGCTCGTGAACTTCGCGTTCTCGCTCGTCGCGGTCGTTCTCGTCATGGTGTGGGAGCAGGTGTGGCCCACGCCGGCGCTGCTGCTCCTGCCCATCTGCCTCGTGCTGCTCATGTTCTTCTGCATTGGCATGAGCCTGCTGCTCTCGGCCCTCGCGGTCTTCTTCCGCGACGTCATCCACCTGTGGGGCGTCCTCATGCTGGCCTGGATGTACGCCACGCCCATCTTCTGGCCGGTTGACTTCATCGCAGACGTTCCCTATGCCGCCGTTCGCCTCATCATGCTCGCGAACCCGATGTACAACTACATCACCTTCATGCGCATGATTTTCATCAACGGCCAGGTGCCCGAGCTCATCACCTTTGCCATGTGCGCGTTCTGGGCAGTCGCTGCCCTTGCGCTTGGCTTCTTCGTCTTCCACAGGCTCGAGCGCAAGTTCATCCTCTACATCTAAGGAGGGACGCAATGTCCGATTCCATTCTCATGCGTCCCGAGATCCCCGGCGAGGATGCTCCGGTCGTCGTGGACGTCAAGGACGTCTCGATGGTCTTCAACATGGCCTCCGAGCAGCTCAACTCCCTCAAGGAATACTTCATCAAGCTTGCCCGTCGCGAGCTGCTCTTTGAGGAGTTCCATGCGCTCGACCACGTGAGCTTCCAGGTGCGCAGGGGTGAGGCATTCGGCCTCGTGGGCACCAACGGCTCGGGCAAGTCGACGATGCTCAAGATCATCGCGGGCGTGCTCGAGGCCACAAGCGGCACGTGCGAGGTCCATGGCGTCATCGCGCCGCTCATCGAGCTTGGTGCCGGCTTCGACATGGAGCTCACGGCGCGCGAGAACATCTACCTCAACGGCGCGCTGCTTGGCTACAAGAAGGAGTTCATCGAGGACAACTTCGATCGCATCATCGACTTTGCCGAGCTCAAGGACTTCGTGGACATCCCGCTCAAGAACTACTCGAGCGGCATGGTGGCGCGCATCGCCTTCGCCATCGCCACGGTCACCACGCCCGACATCCTCATCGTGGACGAGACGCTCTCGGTGGGCGACTTCCTGTTCCAGCAGAAGTGCGAGCGACGCATCAAGAACCTCATTGACACCAACGACTGCACGGTGCTCCTCGTGAGCCACTCCATCGAGCTCGTGAAGAGCATGTGCGACCGCGTGTGCTGGATCGAGAAGGGCAAGCAGAAGATGCTGGGCCCCACCGACGAGGTCTGCGCGGCCTACGAGTCGTATCACGGGTAGGGGACATGGAGACCAAGGCAGGGCGTAGGCCGAGACAGCCCGCGGCCGACCGCGTCGACGTCACCGTCGTCGTGCCCGTCTACAACGTGGAGCGCTACCTCGATGCGGCGCTCGCCTCGATCGAGCGCAACGACCGCTGCTCGCTCGAGGTCCTCGTCGTGAACGACGGCTCCACCGACGGCTCGCTCGCCATCATGCGCGCGCACGAGGCCAAGGATGCCCGCGTGCGCGTGATCGACAAGGCCAACCAGGGCTACGGTGCCACCGTCAACCGCGGCCTTGCCGAGGCGCGCGGCACCTACGTGGCCATCATGGAGCCCGACGACTGGGTCGAGCCGCACATGTACGACGAGCTCATGGCCTTTGCGCGCAGCTTCTCGCCCGAGCTCGGCGCGGACGCGCCCGACGTGGTGAAGAGCCCGTACTGGCGCATCGTCGGCTGCGGCACGGGCCGCGAGCGGCGCCTGCGCTGCATCTACTACGGCTGCGTGCGTCCGGCCGGACAGCCCTTCACCATCGACCAGGCGCCGCGCCTCGTGCGCCACCACCCCTCCATCTGGAGCGCCCTCTATCGCAAGGCGTATCTGGAGGAGCGGGGCATCCGCCTCATGGAGCTGCCGGGTGCCGGCTGGGTGGACACGCCCTTCGGCTTCGAGGCACTCTGCGCGGCCAAGCGCATCGTCTACCTCGAGAGGTCCTTCTACTGCTATCGCGAGGACCTGCCCGGAAGCTCGTCCAACCGCCGCATCGGCGCGATGTCCTTCGAGCGCTGGGGCGCCATGGCCGACGTGGCCCAGCGCCTGCACGTCACGGACAGGGGCGTGCTCGAGGCGCTCTACTACGTGGGGCTTCGCTACGTGACGGGCGCGCGCCTCGAGGGCTCCCTCGACGACGCGGACGTGCGGCCCGCGCTCGACGCGATGTGCTCGCGCATGGACCCGGCCATCGTGGCCGGCATGACGGACGCCTCGCCGGCGGCCCGCGCCTTCGTGCTCGAGCGGGCGGGGCACGCGGTGCCGCGCATGTCGAAGGCCCGCTACCTGGCCTCGCTCGTCGCGGAGTTCGGGCGCTCGTGGCGCTCTAACGGGGCGGGCTACGCCCTCGGCCGGATCAAGTTGGCGTTTAAGTAGGGGAACGCGGTGCCTTACGTGGGGCCGTGGCCGGCGCCCGTATGGCCACCGGCCGAGCGGCACCGGCGCCAGCACCTGCGACATCATCTGCCGCCCGGCTTTCGCCGTCCCGCCCATGCGCCCGTCTCCGCCCTCGACAGAAATTCCAGACCCTGACGGCCCGGCAAAGCCCTACACTACAGGAGACCTTTAAGACGGCGCGGGACGCCGGCAAGGCTCATGAGCGCGACCCTGGGCACATGGCTCGCGCGCACAACATGGATCACCTCGCAGACGTCCCATGCCGCTCGTGGCAGGGCGTCTTTTTTTTGCGAAGGGAGCCACATGGAACAGCTGGGACCCAAGGCGACGATCATGGACGAGGCGGCGATGGCCAGAGCCCTCACCCGCATCGCCCACGAGGTCATCGAGAATAACGAGGGTGCCGCGAACCTCGCGCTCGTCGGCATCGTGCGCAGGGGCGCCAACCTCGCGACCCGCCTCGCCTCCGAGATCGAGGACATCGAGGGTATCCGCCCGCCGGTGGGCAAGCTCGACATCAGCTTCTACCGCGACGACGTGAGCCGCCGCGTGGCGCCGGTTCTGCACAAGACCGAGATTCCCTTCGACGTCGACGGCAAGGACATCATCCTCGTCGACGACGTGCTCTTCTCGGGCCGCACGGTGCGCTCGGCGCTCGACGCGATCATCGACTTCGGACGTCCGGCTACCATCCAGCTCGCCGTCATGGTCGACCGCGGCCACCGCGAGCTGCCCATCCGCGCCGACTACGTGGGCAAGAACGTTCCCAGCTCGCACGAGGAGGACGTCCGCGTCTTCGTGAGCGACCTCGACGGCAAAGACGCCGTCGAAATCTGGGACGTCGCCGCCGAGAAGCAGGCCATCAAGAGCGGGGAGGTCGACGCCTAGCATGCTGTCCGTTCGAAACCTCATCAACACCACCGACCTCACGGCCGACGACATCACGCAGATCCTCGACACGGCGCGCACGTTCGAGGAGGTCAACCACCGCACCATCAAGAAGGTGCCGGCGCTTCGCGGCCGCACGGTGGTGAACCTGTTCCTCGAGGCCTCCACGCGCACGCGCTCCTCGTTCGAGATCGCCGAGAAGCGCCTCTCGGCCGACTCGCTCAACGTCCAGGGCTCCAACTCGAGCGTCTCGAAGGGCGAGTGCCTCGAGGACACCATCAAGACCCTCGACTCCTACGGCATCGACATGTTCGTCTGCCGTGCCCGCAACGCCGGTACCGCCCAGCGCATCACCCGCTACACCGACGCGTGCGTCATCAACGCCGGCGACGGCAAGCACGCCCACCCCACGCAGGCCCTGCTCGACCTCTACACGATGCGCGAGCGCTTCGGCCACATCGATGGCCTCAAGGTGGCCATCGTGGGAGACCTGCTGCACAGCCGCGTCGTTGGCTCGCTCGCGCCGGCGCTGCGCACCATGGGCGCCAAGGTGACGCTCGTGGGCCCGCCCACCTTCCAGCTGCCCGACCCCGAGGTCTTCGGCTGCGAGGAGACCTACGACTTCGACTCCGTGATCGAGGACGCCGACGTCATCTACATGCTGCGCGTCCAGCTCGAGCGCATGGAGGGCGCCACCATCCCCAGCAAGCGCGAGTACAACCGCCTCTGGGGCCTCAACGCCGAGCGCCACGCCCGCATGAGGGAGGGCGCCATCGTCATGCACCCGGGCCCGATGAACCGCGGCATGGAGATCGACTCGGTGCCGGCCGACGCCGCCAACTCGTTCGTGACCAATCAGGTGGCGGCGGGCCTCTACACCCGCATGGCCGCCATGTACCTCTTGCTGGGAGGAGAAGAGAATGCTGCTGATTAGGGGAGCCCACGTCGTCGACCCGCAGGTGGGCCTCGACGCCGTCCGTGACGTCGTGGTCGAGGACGAGCGCATCGCCGAGGTGGCCGAGTCGGTGCAGGTGCCGGTGGGCGCCGAGGTCATCGACGGAACCGGCAAGTACCTCGTGCCTGGTCTCGTGGACATCCACGTCCACTTCCGCGACCCCGGCTACGAGTACAAGGAGACCATCGAGACGGGCTCGGCCGCGGCCGCCGTGGGCGGGTTCACCGACGTGGCCACGATGCCCAACACCGACCCTGTTGTCGACACGGGCGAGGGCATCCGCTACCAGATCGCCAAGGGCGATGCCTGCGGCCTCGTGCACGTGCGTCCCATCGGCGCCTGCACCAAGGGCGAGAGGGGTGAGCAGCTCGCTGAGATCGGTGACATGGCCCATGAGGGCGCCTGCATGTTCTCCGACGACGGCCATGGCGTCCAGAGCGCCGGCATGCTGCGCACCGTCATGGACTACGTGCGCCAGTTCGACCGCGTGGTGGCCTGCCACTGCGAGGTCGACTCGCTCTCCAACCACGGCCAGGTGAACGAGGGTCGCGCGAGCACGCGCCTGGGTCTCGCCGGGTGGCCGGCCGCCGGCGAGGAGGTCGAGATCGGCCGCGACATCGACCTCTGCCGTCTCACGGGCTGCGCGCTGCACATCTGCCACATCTCCACCGCCCGCGGCGCCGAGCTCGTGCGCGCCGCCAAGGCCGAGGGCCTGCCCGTCACGGCCGAGGTGTGCCCGCACCACCTCTTCCTCGACGAGACTGCCCTGGACGAGACCTACGACACCAACCTCAAGATGAACCCGCCCCTGCGCACGCCCGAGGACGCCGCCGCGCTGCGCGAGGCCCTCGTCGACGGCACGATCGACTGCGTCGTCACCGACCACGCGCCGCACGCGCCCTTCGAGAAGGAGCGCGAGTTCGAGGCCGCGCCGTTCGGCGTCGTGGGCCTCGAGACGAGCCTGCCGCTCGTGCTCACCAACCTCGTGGCCACGGGCAAGATGAGCTGGTCCCGCCTCGTCGAGGCCATGTGCGTGGCGCCCCGCCGCATCGCCCGTCTGGAGCCGGTGCGTGTCGAGGAGGGGTCGGTGGCTGACCTCACCCTCGTCGACCCCGCCTACGCCTTCGACGTGACACCCGAGCTCTTTGCCGGCAAGGAGTCCAACTCCGCCTTCCTGGGCGCGCACCTCACGGGTCGCGCCACCGACACGCTCGTCGCCGGCAGGCACGTCCTGCGCGACGCCAGGCTGGCCTAGGCCAGTCCCTCACCCTTCGATTCTGTGCGCCCGGGCCGGGGAGCCCGGGCGCCTCGCGCGGCGGCCCCGTGCCGCCCGGTCGCACAACGAGAGGAGCGACATGCCCATACCCACACCGCCCGCGGCGCGCATCCACGACTTCACCGTGGTGGAGAACGCGCCCGTGGCCGAAGGAATCTGGCGACTCACCATCGAGGCGCCCCGCCTTGCCCAGACGCTTCGGCCCGGACAGTTCATGAGCTTCGAGGTTCCGGGCGACAGTACGCAACTCGTCCGCCTGCCGGTCTCGTTCTCCGAGGCCAACGTCGAGGCAGGCACCGTCGAGACGTACTACGCCGTCGTGGGGGACGGCACGCGGCGCCTCTCGGAGATGGTGGCTGGGTCCGGCTCCACGGTGCTGGGCCCGGGCGGCAACGGCTGGCGCCTGCCCAAGGACGCGATGCGTGCGCTCGTGGTGGCGGGCGGCATCGGCATCACGCCGGTCATCGCCGCGGCGGGCATGTTCCAAGACGCCGGCGTGGCGCACGACGCCGTGGTGGGCACGCTCACGGCGGCCAAGCTCTGCGGCGCCGATGCCTTGGCCGAGCGCGGCTGCGGCGAGGTGCGCGTCACCACCGACGACGGTACGGCCGGCACCAGGGGCTTCGTCACGGCCGAGGTCGAGCCCATGCTCGCCACGGGCACCTACGACCTCGTGCTCACGTGCGGTCCCCAGCCGATGATGCGCTCGGTGGCACGTCTCGCCGAGCAGGCGGGCGTCGCCTGCCAGGTCTCGGTGGAGCGCATGATGACCTGCGGCTTTGGCGCGTGCAACACCTGCAACGTGGAGACGACGAGCGGCATGATGGGCGCCTGCACGGCCGGCCCCGTCTTCGACTCGAGGAGGCTGGTCTGGTGAGCGAGCAGAACATCGACGTCGCGGCCGGCGCTGCGGCAGACGCGGCCCCGCGCGTGGACATGTCGGTCGACCTTGGCCCCATCCACCTCAAGAACCCCATCAACACCGCGGCTGGCACCTACGGCTTCGGCTGGCAGTTCGAGGGCTTCTACGACGTGAGCCAGCTGGGCGCCATCACCACCAAGGGCTGCGCCGCCGAACCCTGGCAGGGAAACCCCGCCCCCCGCATGACCGAGATCTGCTCGGGCGTCATGAACTCCGTGGGCCTGCAGAACCCCGGGGTCCGCGGCCTCGTGGCAAGCTCGGGCGAGTACCTCCAGCAGCTCTCCGACAAGGGCACGGCCGTGATCTGCCAGGTGGCGGGCCACTCGGTCGACGAGTACGTCGCCGCCGTCGAGCTCTTCGAGGAGCTCGCGCCCTTCGCCGCCGGCCTCGAGATCAACATCAGCTGCCCCAACATCGCCGCGGGCGGCTGCGCCATGGGCTCCACGCCCGAGGGCGCGGCCGAGGTCATCCGCGCGGTGCGCGGCCGCACGAAGCGCCCGCTGCTCGTGAAGATGGCGCCGGCCCGCGTGGTCGACGTGGCCCGCGCGCTCGAGGTCGAGGGTGCCGACATCCTCACGGTCATCAATTCCATCCCAGGCATGGCCATCGACGTGCGCACGCGAAGGAGCAGGCTCTCGAGGCCGACGGGCGGCATGTCGGGCCCGGCCCTGCACCCCATCGCGGTGCGCATGGTGTGGGAGGTCCACAACGCCGTCAAGCTGCCGATCGTCGGCGTGGGCGGCGTCATGAGCGGCGCGGACGCGGCCGAGTTTATCCTCGCCGGTGCCACCTCGGTGGCCGTGGGCATGTCCAACCTCGTGCGCCCCGACTCCGCGCCGCGCATCCTCGCCGAGCTCACGGAGTGGGCCGAGGGCCAGGGCGTCTCGGGCATCCGCGAGCTCGTGGGCGCGTTCGAGGGATAGCGAGTGAGCCTCGTCGCTGACCCCGGCAAAGCTCGCGCCCAACTTTGATGGGTACCCGCGCGTAGGCGACCAACTTGGACGAGGGCTTGCGCATTCGCGACGTGCTTGGATGGTCGCCTCCGCCTTAGCGACCAACTCGGACGTTTTTCTCCCGCTTTTCGTCCGAGTTGGTCGGTGTTGCCCCTGGCGAGCCGTCGGGCGTCCGGGTTGGTCGCGTGTCGCAGCCTGACCGGGCGCCTGCTGGGACAGGCGCAGGAATACACGTGAGACGCGCCCGCGCGAGGCGGGCGAACGCAGAAGGAGAACCACATGGGACGTTTCGACAGCCTTCCCGCGCGCGATCGCATCATGGTCGCGCTCGACTGCACGCCCGACGAGGCCCGCGAGCTGGCGGGTCGCCTCGAGGGCCATGCCACGTGGCTCAAGGTGGGCATCACGCTCATCTACGCCGGCGGGCTGCCGCTCGTGCGCGAGCTCTCCGAGCGCGGTTTCAAGGTCTTCGTCGACGCGAAGTTCCACGACATCCCGCACCAGGCGAGAGGCGCCGTCCTCGCCGCCGCCACGAGCGGGGCCGATCTCATCACCGTCCACGGCTCGGGCGGCGCCGCCATGCTCGAGGCCTGCCACGAGGGCGCCGAGCTCGCCCGCGAGCGCCTCGGCCATGCCCCGCTGCTCGCGGCCATCACGGTGCTCACGAGCATGGATGCCGCAGCGCTCGCCTCCGTGGGCGTGCGACGCCCCATCCCCGAGCAGGCCGCCGCGCTCGCCACGCTGGCCCAGCGCTCGGGCATCGACGGCGTGGTCTGCTCGCCCAAGGAGGCACGCGAGATGCGCGACCTCCTGGGCCCGGACGCGCTCGTGGTGTGCCCCGGCGTGCGCCCGGCCGGCTCCGCGCTGGGCGACCAGAGCCGCGTGGCCACGCCCGCCCAGGCCATCGCCGCGGGGGCGAGCCACATCGTGGTGGGCCGTCCCATTACGCAGGCCCCCGACGCGGCCACTGCCTTCGATGCCATCGAGCGAGAGGTCGCGAACGCGCTCTAGCCGACATGCCAGTGCGCCCGCGGGCGGCGACGCAGGCCCCCGTCCGTGGTATATGGCGAGGAAATCGCATGTTTTACTTGCAAACTCGCCGCTAGATTGCCATAGTGTCATACAGCCGTTTCGCAGGGGGTACTTTACCCTGCGGTTTCTTGTTCGTTAGCACCTACGTTTGGAGGAAACATGGCTCTCCCTCAGCTTTCCGAGGAGCAGCGCGCTGCCAACCTGAAGAAGGCCGCCGAGGCCCGTCACGCCCGTGCCGAGCTTCGTGACAAGATCAAGACCGGCAAGGTCACGCTCGAGTCCGTCCTGAGCTCCGACGACCCCGCCGCCACGCGCATGCCCGTCCGCGCCCTGATCGAGTCGCTCCCGGGCTATGGCAAGGCCAAGGCCGCCAAGATCATGGATGAGCTCGAGATTTCCCCCAAGCGTCGCGTCCAGGGCCTCGGTGCCCGTCAGCGCGAGGCGCTCCTCGAGATCCTCTCGAAGTAGCCGTGTCTCGCACCCCAAGGCTCTTCGTCGTCTCCGGGCCGTCGGGAGCGGGGAAGGGTACGCTGCTCGCGGGCGTTCGCGAGCAGCGTCCCGACCTCGGCCTGACGGTCTCTGCGACTACGAGGGAGCCACGACCAGGCGAGCGCGACGGTGTCGACTACCACTTCCTGAGCGAGGACGAGTTCGAGTGCAGGGTCGCTGCCGGCGACTTCCTCGAGTGGGCCAACGTCCACGGTCACCGCTACGGGACGCTTCGCTCCGAGGTCGACAAGAACCTCGCCGCCGGGCGCTCCGTCATCCTCGAGATCGACGTCCAGGGCGCACTCAACATCCGTAAGGCCTACCCGGCCGCCGTGCTCGTGTTCATCGAGCCGCCCTCGATGGAGGTCCTCGAGCGGCGCCTTCGCGGACGTGGCACGGAGGACGAGGCGAACCTCGAGCTCAGACTCAAGGATGCCGCCGGAGAGATGGCGCTTGCGCCCCGCTACGACGAGCGCATCGTCAACGATGACCTCCAGGAGGCGACCGCGCGCCTGCTCGCCGCGCTCGACTCCCACGAGATGAATTGAGGTTTCACGTACATGTCTGTCATTAAGCCCGAGATCGACGAGCTGCTGGCCAAGACCGAGCACAACCCGTTCCTGCTGTGCTCCGTCGCGTCCAAGCGCGCCTGCGACATCAACAACATGCTCCGTGGCCAGCACCTCCGCGTGACGGCCATCCAGGACGTCGACGACATCACCACCGTCGTCTCCGGCCAGGACTCCACGTCCATCGCTATGGACGAGATTGCCGACGGTACCCTTGGCTACGTCCAGGAGGACTTCGACGAGGCGATCAAGGACACGACCACCAAGATTGCCGGGTAGTGCCGTGACGACGCGCGTCTGCATCGTCCATTACCACGAGATTGGCCTCAAGGGAAAGAACCGCTCCACCTTCGAGCGCCAGCTCATCACCAACCTCAAGCGCGCGCTCAAGGGTCGCTCGGCACATGTCGAGCGGCTCTCGGGCTACGTGCGCGTGAGCTTCCCCGATGGCGAGGTGCCCGATGGCGTCGTCGACCTTGTGTCGCGCGTGCCGGGCGTGGCCCGCGTGTCGCTCGCGTACCGCTGCGCCCGAGAGCCCGAGGAGTACGAGGCCGCCGCGGTCAAGGCCATGGGTGCCTGCGAGGGCTTCGAGACCTTCAAGGTCCACGCACGCCGCTCCAATACGGACTATCCCATCCACAGCATCGAGCTCAATCGTCAGGTGGGCTCCGTGCTCTGCGACGCCTTCCCCGACAAGCATGTCCAGATGCATCACCCCGACGTCACGGTGAACGTGCACGTCGTGCAGGGCGATGTCTATGTCTACGCCGATGCCACCTCGGTGCGCGGTGCAGGCGGGCTGCCCGTGGGCACGGCCGGCAAGGTCGTCACGCTGCTCTCGAGCGGCTTCGACTCGCCGGTGGCCACGTGGATGGTGGGCCGCCGCGGCGCCACCTGCGTGCCGGTGCACTTCTCGGGCCGTCCCATGACGAGCGACGACTCCGAGTGGCTCACGATCGACATCGTGCGGGCCCTGGGGCCTGCCGGCATGGTTGGGCGCCTCTACGTGGTGCCCTTCGGTGCCTGCCAGCGCGAGATCTCGCTCAAGGCGCCCCAGGCGCTGCGCGTCATCATGTACCGCCGCCTCATGTTCGAGGTGGCGCAGCGCGTGGCCGAGATCGAGGGGGCCAAGGCGCTCGTGACGGGCGAGTCGCTCGGCCAGGTCGCCTCCCAGACGCTCGACAACATCGCCGCCACCGACGACGTGGCCCAGATCCCGGTCTTGCGTCCGCTCATCGGCTCCGACAAGGTCGAGATCCAGGAGCGTGCCCGCCAGATCGGCACGTACGACATCAGCGCGCAGGACGTCTCCGACTGCTGCACGCTGTTCATGCCGCGCCGTCCTGAGACGCACGCGCGCCTCAGGGCCGTGCGCGAGGCGTGGGAGACCTTCGACCACGCGGCGATGGTCGAGCAGCTCGTGCGCGACATCGAGTACATCGACTTCGACGCGTGCCCCTCGTACCGCCCGCCCAAGGAGCTCAAGGCCCGCCATCGCGACCTCGCTCCCGCCGAGTGGAATGCCTCGCTGTCACATTTCCTTCCGTATGATTTGTCACATTTCGGGCGGTCCGCTTCATGCGGGCCGCCCGCTTTCTTTGCCCGAGTCGGGTTTGCGACCGCACGTGGTTGCGGTCTTGGCCTGGCTGGTCATGCCTGAAGGTGCGTGCCGTTGAGGGTTTTCAACACAGCTGCGACCTGCGCTTTATTGGTTATCAACAATTCCTGAGGCCCTCTTTTGCATCCAGGCCCCGATTCC
>CWGU01000043.1_pt1 | contig 63694 bp, 59 predicted proteins | sample 667921 | NCBI WGS metagenome assembly CWGU01 (sample SAMEA3735815, study PRJEB9488) | human gut metagenome | biome: ENVO:mammalia-associated habitat; material: ENVO:feces | place: Malawi | collected 2009-02-27 | reverse complement strand
ACAAATCATCCGGAAGGAAATGTGACAGCTGGGACGGGAGAGCGCATGAGCAGTCGTTCAGGCGTCGTGGCCGCTAAAGTGACGGGGCCGTAAAGACCTGTCCAGCACAAGGAGTTCTCTTCCATGGACCTCTTCCCTGAGATTCTTGCCGACGCGACCAAGGACACCCTCGTCCTTGTTCCGTTCCTGTTTGTCACGTACCTTGTGCTCGAGAGCCTTGAGCATGCGGCCGGTGCCCGCGTGGCCGCCACCGTGCGCAAGGCGGGCTCGGCCGGACCCATCGGGGGCGGCATCCTCGGCGTCCTTCCGCAGTGCGGCTTCTCCGCGATGGGGGCGACCCTCTTCGCCGGCCGCGTCGTGACGCTCGGCACGCTGCTCGCGGTCTTCCTCTCCACGTCCGACGAGATGCTGCCCCTGCTCGTGGCCGAGCGGGTCGACCTGGGCCTCGTCGGCCGCATCCTCGCGGCGAAGGCCACCATCGGCATCGTCGTGGGCCTCGTGGCAGATGCCATCCTGCGCCTCGTCGCCCACAAGAGCCACGCACATGGTGCCGACTCGCTCGTGGGTGGTCTTTCTGAGGCGGGCGCTGGCGTTGGCCACATCCACGAGCTCTGCGAGCGCGATCACTGCCACTGCGAGGATGATGAGGACGTCGAGCACGCACGCGAGCCCCGTGATGCGTACGACCATGGGAATGGGCACGCCCACGCGCACGACCATGCCGGCCACGAACACGCGCACGGCACGAGCGGCATGCTCGGCTCGGTCGTTCGCGGTGCCGTCTCCCATACCGTGCAGGTGACGGTCTTCATCTTCGTGATCTCGCTCGTGCTGTCGGTGCTCCTCGACACCCTGGGCGAGGAGGCCATCGCGTCCATCCTGGGCAGCAACGCCGTCGTGGCCACGTTCGTGAGCGCGCTCATGGGCCTCATCCCCAACTGCGCCGCGAGCATCGTCATCACGCAGCTCTACCTCGATGGCGCGCTTGGCCTGGGGCCCATGATGGCGGGCACGCTTGTGGCGGGCGGGGCCGGCTTCCTCGTGCTCTTCCGCACCAACCGAAACGTGCGCGAGAACGTCTGCGTCCTTGCCATCCTGCTCGCGGTGGGCATTGTCAGCGGGCTCGCTATCCTCGCCCTCGGCCTCTAGCGCGAGACGACGCTTGCCCCGGTCGGTTGTCACCCAGGTGATGTACGCACAAGGCGACTAACGCCAGGGCAAGGACGCGCCTCTGCTCCTATCAGCCCAGCTACTTTGCCCTGTTGAAGAGAGCGCAGACCTTGCGGCTCACGATGCCGGGCATGGAGCGGCCAAACGCGTAGCAGGCCTTGGAGACGAGCCCTGGCGCGCAGACCGCCCTCCCGCGCGCAAGCGCCACGAGCGCGATGCGAACGACCTCCTCGGCACTCAGCATGAAGGCGTCCCGGCCCTGCGTGTTGGTGCCGGCCACGCTCCAGAACCCGGTGCGCACCGGTCCCGGGCACACGGCGAGCACCTCGACCCCGCGCTCCGCCAGCTCCTCGTGCATCGCCTCGGAGAGCGACAGCACGTAGGCCTTCGTCGCATAGTAAGTGGCCATGTAGGGACCTGGCATGACGCCCGCGACCGAGGCGACGTTCACGATGGCGCCACTGCCCCGGGCGGCCATGCGCGCGGAGTAGGCGAGCGCGAGGCCGGTCAGGGCCTGGATGTTCACCTGCACGAGCGCGCGCTGGCGCGCGGCGTCGCTCTCGGCAAACGCCGCGGCGTAGCCAAAGCCGGCGTTGTTCACGAGAAGCTCCGGCTCGATGCCGAGCGCGTCGACCTTGCCCACGAGCTCGTCCTCCCCGTTAGCGGCCGCGAGGTCGGCTGTCACCGTGCGCACGCCGGCCCCCAGCCGACCCAGCTCGCCGGCGAGCGCCATGAGGCGGTCGGCGTCTCGCCCGTGCAGCACGAGTGACCACCCGTCCCGCGCGAGCTGCCGGCAGAACTCCTCGCCAAGGCCTCCCGTCGCGCCCGTCACCAATGCCCAGCGTCCGCTTGCGGTCATGGCCGTCCCCTTTCCGTCGCGACGCTCCGCCGTGCCGCCGCCCACGTCTCGACCCGCGCCCTTGCGCCGGAACCCGTCTCCGGCGCGCGTTCGGGTCATCCCGTACCATCACGTATGAGCCGTATGTACCCAACCCCATGTGCGCAAACGGGGGAGAGGGCCTGCTGCCAAGCCCCTCGCCCACGTGCGCTCATGCCTGTGATACCATACCGACCTGTTGGTGCCCCGCACTTGGTTCGTCGACTCACCGACGACCTACCCAGTCTGGGGTGAATCAGAGGCGTCCGGCACGTCCGGCGCAGACAGAAAGGTGAAAGACATGGCAGTCACCAAGGAGCGCAAGGCCGAGCTCATCAAGACCTACGGCAAGAACGAGAAGGACTCCGGTTCCGCCGCCGTCCAGGTCGCCCTCCTCACCGAGCGCATCCGAGAGCTCACCGAGCACATGAAGTCCCACAAGAAGGACTTCCACACCCGTCGCGGCCTGCTGATGCTCGTCGGCCAGCGTCGTCGTCTTCTCGGCTACATCAAGAAGAACGACATCAACGACTACCGTGAGCTCATCGCGAAGCTCGGCATCCGCGACAACATCCAGTAAGTAGGACCTACGGGGCGCTGCGGCGCCCCTTTTCATAGCAGGTGCCCACAGGGTCTGGGCGCGGCGGGCCTGCGCGACGCGCGATTGCGATAGCGCCAGACCGAGCGGGAGGGACGCCTCAGGGCGCACGGTCCCTCCCGGGGCCCGCACGACGGCCCGTCTGCGATGTGGCAGGCGGAGATAAGGGAAAAGAAATGGCAAAGGTTACCCACGAGTTCGACCTCTACGGCAAGCACTACACCCTGGAGACCGGTGAGCTGGCCAAGCAGGCCACCGGCGCCGTCCTCGTCAAGCAGGGCGACTCCACGGTGCTCGTGACCGTCGTGGTATCCAAGGAGCGCAAGGACTACGACTTCTTCCCGCTCACGGTCGACTTCATCGAGAAGATGTACGCCGTGGGCCGCATCCCCGGCGGCTACCTCAAGCGCGAGGCGCGTCCCTCCGAGAAGGCCACGCTCACGGCCCGCATGATCGACCGTCCGCTGCGCCCGAGCTTCCCGGCCGGCTTCCGCAACGAGGTCCAGGTCGTGGCCACCTCGCTCGTCGCCGACCAGGTCAACCCGCTCGACGTCATGTGCGTCATGGGCGCCAGCTCCGCGCTCACCGTGGGCGGCGTGCCCTTCGAGGGCCCGCTCGCGTGCGTTCGCATCGGCCGCAATCCCGAGACCGGCGAGTTCCTCGTGAACCCAACCTACGAGGAGCGCGACGCTTCCGACCTCGACCTCGAGCTGGCCGGCACGCCCGACTTCATCTCGATGCTCGAGGCGAGCGCTGAGGAGATCAGCGAGGAGGACATGCTCGCCGCCATGGCGTTCGGCCAGAAGGCCATCGCCGCCTTCTGCGAGGAGCAGAAGGCCTTCTTCGCCAAGGTCGCCGAGGTCAACGGACCCATCCAGCAGCGCGAGTACGTCTATGACGAGCCCGTCGCCGCCGTGCACGGCCGCGTCTTCGCCCACTACGACGAGATGAGCGCCGCGCTCAAGGATGCCGACAAGCTCTCGCGCATGGGCAAGGTCGACGCCCTCAAGGCCGCCATCACCGCCGAGTTTTCCGACGAGGAGCAGGCCCAGTGGAGCCGCGAGATCCCCGTCGAGCTCAAGGCCCTCGAGAAGCACGCCATGCGCTGCATGGTGGTCGAGACCGGCGAGCGCGTCGACGGCCGCCGTGCCGACGAGATCAGACCGCTCATGGTCAAGCCCAACTACCTGCCGCTCGTTCACGGCTCCGGCCTCTTCCAGCGCGGTCAGACGCAGGTGCTCTCCGTCTGCACCCTCGGCATGCTCAACGAGTGGCAGCGCCTCGACACCATCGAGCCCGTCGACGGCAAGCGCTACATCCACCACTACAACTTCCCGCCGTACTGCACCGGTGAGACGGGCCGCATGGGCAGCCCCAAGCGCCGCGAGATCGGCCACGGCAACCTCGCCGAGCGCGCGCTTCTGCCCGTGATCCCGTCTGAGGACGAGTTCCCCTACACCATCCGCGTGGTCTCCGAGGTCATGGAGTCCAACGGCTCCAGCTCGATGGCCTCCACCTGCGGCTCCACGCTCGCGCTCATGGATGCTGGCGTGCCGCTCAAGCGCCCCGTATCCGGCATCGCCATGGGCCTCATCCAGGAGGAGGGCAAGACCGTCGTCCTGTCCGACATCCAGGGCCTCGAGGACTTCCTTGGCGACATGGACTTCAAGGTGACCGGCACCGAGCGCGGCATCACCGCCATGCAGATGGACAACAAGGCCACCGGCCTCACTCCCGAGATCCTCTCCGCCGCCCTGCACCAGGCGCACGAGGGCCGTGCGTTCATCCTCAATGCCATGCTCGACGCCATCCCGGCGCCGCGCGAGACGCCCAAGGACACCGCGCCGCAGATCATCACCATCCAGATTCCGCAGGACAAGATTCGCGACGTCATCGGCGCCGGCGGCAAGGTCATCCGCGGCATCCAGGACGACACGGGCGCCACGGTCGACATCCAGGAGGACGGCTCGATCTTCATCGCCGGCACCGCGGGCGCGGGCGAGGAGGCCGCCGCGCGCATCAAGGCTATCGTCAAGGTGCCCGAGGTGGGCGAGGAGTACACCGGTCGCGTCGTGGGCATCCAGCCGTTCGGCGCGTTCGTGGAGCTGCTTCCCGGCAAGGACGGCCTGCTGCACATCAGCCGCGTGGCGCAGGGTCGCGTCGACAAGGTCGAGGACGTGCTCTCCGTGGGCGACGAGGTTCGCGTCAAGGTCCTTGAGGTCGACGAGAAGGGCAAGATCAGCCTCGACCGCCTCGACAAGCCCGAGGTTCCGGGTGGTTCCAAGCCGGCTCGACGCGAGGGTGGCCACCGCGGCTTTGGCCACGATGACCGTCCGGGCCGCGCCGAGCGTGCGGGGGAGCGTGAGGGCGAGCGCAAGCCGCGTCGTCACCCCGGTGACAACGGCAACGTCGGCCGTGCCCCGCGCCGCCACCACGAGGGCTAGACGCCTCGCCTGACAGCATCGTTTTCCTTGGCAGGGGGAGCCGTCGGCTCTCTCTGCCTTGGCGGTTCGGTGCGGTCTGGCGGGTCCGGCGCCCCGGGACGGTCCATGCTTGGGCGCGCGGGTGCCCCGCATGCCGCTGGTTCGCGTCTGCGCGTCGCGCTCCGGCATTCCGGACGCCTGAGGTCTGCGGCGGTCCGCATGGCTTGTCTCTTTGGCGCGTCCCCCCCCGCTTGTACCTCGCTCCCTTGCGTGTGTTTTGAGCGGATTTGTACACCTTCTTGGACTCGCGGGATCTGGGTGTGCGTTTCTTGCGTTTCTGAATATTCAGAACCGAAAGAAATGCACACCGTCCGAGAGAGTCATTTCCCGAGGCATACAAATCTGTCGATTCTGCACGTGAGGCCAAGGTCTCGTGCTGCGGCAGCCATCACTTGCGCACCACGTTCCTTCGGACAGACTCCGACCCGCCGATGCGGGTTAGAATTCCACACGACGCGACCCGCCAACTCCGGCCCCAGGGCGCGCGAGCGAAGGTGCTGCCCGGGGGTTGCAAGAAAACAAACGTAGTGTCGCCACGAGCGGCAGCAGATCATGTGCCGCCCCGCGCGGCTCACGACAGAAAGGACCATTCACACATGGCTAAGACACCGACCCTCAGGATCATCCCCCTGGGTGGTCTCGACGGCATCGGCAAGAACATGACGGCCTTCGAGTGCGGCGACGACATGGTGCTCGTTGACGCCGGTCTCATGTTTCCCGACGACGACCAGCCCGGCATCGACCTCGTGCTTCCCGACTACACCTACGTTCTCGAGAACGAGCACAAGCTTCGCGGCATCGTGATCACCCACGGCCACGAGGACCACACGGGCGCCCTTCCGTACCTGCTCATGGACCTCACCAAGAAGGTCCCCATCTTCGCGAGCAAGATGACCCTCGGCCTCATCGAGGGCAAGCTCGCCGAGCACAACATCAAGAGCCCCAAGTTCCGCGAGGTCTCCGACGGGTCCAACGTCAACCTCGGCTGCTTCTCGGTGCACTTCTTCGCGATGACGCACTCCATCCCCGGCGCGTTCTCCATCTTCATGAAGACGCCCGCCGGCACCGTCTTCCACACGGGCGACTTCAAGCTCGACCAGACGCCCATCGATGGCGTGCGCCCCAACTACCAGGCCATCTGCAAGTTCGCGCACCAGGGCATCGACCTGTTGCTCATGGACTCCACCAACGCAACCAAGTCCGGCTTCACGCCGAGCGAGGCTACGGTTGGCCCGTCCCTTCGCCACATCATCAAGAACGCGCCCGGCCGAGTCTTCGTGGCCAGCTTCTCGAGTCAGATCCACCGCATCCAGCAGGTCTGCGACATCGCCACGTCCGTGGGCCGCAAGGTCGTCGTGACGGGCCGCTCGATGGTCACCAACACCAAGATTGCGCGCGAGCTCGGCTACCTCAAGGTGGCCGAGGAGGACATCCTCGATGCCTACGAGCTCAAGGACATCCCCGACGACAAGATCGTCGTGCTCTGCACCGGCAGCCAGGGCGAGCCGCTCTCGGCCCTCTCGCGCATGGCCAATGGCGAGCACCGCTCCCTCTCCATCCACGAGGGCGACACGGTCATCATCTCGGCCACGCCGGTGCCGGGCAACGAGAAGAGCGTCCAGGGCATCATCAATTCGCTCTCCAAGATTGGCTGCGACATCTACGACAAGGACAACGCCACCGTCCACGTCTCCGGCCACGGCCGCCAGGAGGAGCTCAAGCTCATGCTCGGCATGACGAGCCCGCGCTACTTCATGCCGGTCCACGGCGAGGCGGTTCACCTGCGCGCCAACGCAAAGCTCGGCGAGGCCATGGGGATTCCCCGCGACCACATCTTCATCGTCGACAATGGCGACTCGCTCCAGATGCGCGACGGCAAGGTATCGGTGGGCCCGTCGGTCGACTCCGGCATCATCTACGTCGACGGCCTGCGCATCGGCGACACCGACCCGGTGGTCCTGCGCGACCGCCAGAAGCTTGCCCAGGACGGTATCGTGACCTGCGTCGTGACGCTGCGCAGCCGCTCGCACAAGGTGGCCGACGTCGACGTCTCGAGCCGCGGCGTCTCCTTCGCGAGCGACGACGAGCTGCTCGCCGGCATCGAGGACCTGTGCCGCTCCACCATCGATCGCACCAACCAGGGCAGCCCGTCGGTCGACGTGCTGCGCAAGGCGGTGCGCAACGCCCTCACCAACTTCCTGTGGTCCAAGACCCACACCCGTCCGATGATCATCCCGGTCGTCATGGAGGTTTAGCACCAGATGCCCGCCAAACGCAGCCAAAACGCAAAGCGGCAGGCCCGTCGTCCCCAGACGTCCGCGCAGGCGGGCACCGCCAACGACCTCGTGGGGGTCGCCATCATCGTGCTGGCGCTCTCCATGATCGTGGCGCTTGCCTCGCCGAGCACGGCCATCGTGACCCACGCGATGGCCGAGGGACTCAGACTCGGCTTTGGCGCGGGCGCCATGCTCGTGCCCATCGCACTCATCCTGTTTGCGTGCACGCTGTTCCTGCCCACCGACAACCCGCTCGTGGCGCGCGTGGCGCTGGGCCTGGGACTCGTGGTCCTCGCGGCACTCTCGATGCTCTCGATCCTCGCGCCCGAGGCGACATTGGGCGCCGACACTGTGCTCTCCGCCAGCGTGGCCATCGTGTCGGGCGGCTACGTGGGCTCGGGTGTGGCGTGGCTCCTGCTCACGCTCGTGGGGCAGGTCGTGGGCATGGTGCTGCTCGTGGGCCTCGCGGTCGCGGGCATCGTGGTGTGCGGCTTCTCCATCTCCAACCTGGCGCTCAAGATCAAGCGATCGATGGGCGTTGCCGCCGAGCGCATCCAGGAGGCGCGCGAGCGCGGGGCGACCCGCCGAGGGGACGAGCCCACTGACTACCTTGGCGACGAGCCGTGGGACGACGAGGAGGGAGACGACGCCGCCGAGCCCATGGAGGAGCCTCGCACGCGCCAGGTGATCGAGCCCAAGACGAGCTTCATCGGCAACCGCAAGACGAGCGTGCTGCGCCGCGGCCCCAGACAGGTGCATGAGGTCGACCACAAGACGGCGACGCTGCCGCTCGACCGCGCGTCGGGCGACGCCGGCGCCGCGGTGCCGCGCGAGCCTGCGACGGCGCTCCTCAGGAGGAGGCGCCACCCCGAGCTCGACATCAAGGACGCCCGCCCGGCCCAGGAGCTCGCGCCCGAGGCCGCGCCTGTCGCCGCGGACGTGGCTGCCATCCTCGCCGAAGACGCGCCCGAGGCGGCCTCGCCCGTGCGTGCCGGCCGTGCCGCGGCAGCGACTCCCGTATCCAATGCGCCCTCCACCTCGGGCGACACCGCCGCCATCCCCGACTTCCTGCTCGCGGCCGCGGGGTCGCGCGGCCAGGCAGGGGAGGACACGGCTGGCCAGCCCGAGGAGGCACCCGCGGACTCGGGGGACACCGCAGCTGCCGCCGCCCGCCCCGCGCCCAATGGCTCGCGCTCCAAGGCCCAGGCAGCCCCCGCCACGACGAGGCGCCCCGGCGAGGGCTCGGACGACTTCGTCCTGCCGCCGCTCTCCCTGCTCAAGAGCAACCCCAACTCCGCGAGCTCGGCCTCGTCTGACTCCGAGCTCGAGCGCACGGCCCGGCGCCTGCAGTCCACGCTCGAGGAGTTCGGCCTCACGAGCCGCGTCTCCGGCTGGACGGCCGGCCCGCTCGTCACCACCTTCAAGATCGAGATGGGCGAGGGCGAGCGCGTCAGCAAGATCACCAACCTGCAGGACGACATCCAGCTCTCGCTCGCCTCGGAGTCGGTGCGCATCTTCGCGCCCATCCCGGGCACCTCGCTCGTGGGCATCGAGATTCCCAACAAGACGAGGCAGAACGTGTGCCTGGGCGACGTCCTGCCCTTCGCGCAGGGAGGCCCGCTCGAGTTCGCCATCGGCCGAGACTCCGAGGGCGCGCCCGTCGTGGCCGACCTCGCGCGCATGCCGCACATGCTCGTTGCCGGCACCACCGGCTCGGGCAAGTCGGTGCTCATCAACGCCATCATCATGTCGCTCATCATGCGCACCACCCCCGAGCAGGTCCGACTCATCCTCGTGGACCCCAAGCGCGTGGAGTTCTCCTGCTACGCGGGCTTGCCGCACCTCTACGTGCCGGTGGTCACCGAGCCTCGCCAGGCGGCGAGCGCACTTCAGTGGGCGGTCACCGAGATGGACCGCAGGCTCAAGGTCTTCGAGCGGGCGGGCGCGCGCGACGTGAAGGTCTACAACCGCATGGTCGAGGACGGCAAGTTCGACGACCAGGAGAACCCGCCCAAGCCCATGCCCTACCTCGTCATCGTCATCGACGAGCTCAGCGACCTCATGATGGTGGCCGGCAAGGACGTTGAGGCCTCCATCGTGCGCATCGCCCAGCTCGCGCGTGCGGCCGGCATCCACCTCGTGCTCGCCACGCAGCGCCCCTCGGCCGACGTCGTGACGGGCCTCATCAAGTCCAACGTCGACACGCGCGTGGCCCTTAAGGTCTCGAGCTCCATCGACAGCCGCGTCATCCTCGACCAGACCGGGGCCGAGCGCCTCATGGGCAGGGGGGACATGCTGTTCAGGAAGGCCGGCGGGGTGCTTCGCCGCGTGCTGGGCGCCTATGCCAGCGACGCGGAGATCGAGAGCGTGGTAGGCTTCATCCGCGACCAGCGCGAGCCCGAGTACCACGCCGAGATCCTCTCGGCCGTCGTGCCCGGTCAGCCCGGCGCGGGGGCGGGCGCTGACCCCGCGGAGGAGGACGACCCGCTCGTCTGGGAGGCGGCCCAGGTGGTCGTGGACTCTCAGTTGGGTTCCACCTCCGGCCTCCAGCGCCGGCTCAAGGTGGGGTACGCTAGGGCAGGTCGAATCATGGACATGCTCGAGCAAAAGGGTGTGGTGGGTCCCCCCGACGGCTCCAAGCCGCGAGAGGTCCTGCTCGACACCGACGGTCTCGAGGAGCTCCGCCAGGCGGAGGAAGCCTACAGGGAGGTGTAGCCAGGGATGCCACGAACGAGATTCGCAGAGATTCTGTCGAGCCGCCGCAAGCAGCTCCGGCTCTCCATCCCGCAGGCCGCAAAGGTCCTGCGCATGCGCGAGAGCGTGCTCGAGGCCTTCGAGGAGGGCGACTTCGAGCACCTGCCGCCCCTGGGCTATGCCCAGGGCATGGTGGCAAGCTATGCCCGCTACCTTGGCCTCGACTCGCGCGAGCTCACCGAGCTCTACGAGCGCGAGCACGCCGACTACGTGAGCGGCGTGACGGGCCACGAGCCGAGGGGCCTCGCGCGCCTCGACGACGAGCCCGGCCACAGGGGACCGGTGTCTGCGGCGAGCCTCGCCCGCGCGAGCGGGCCCACGCCGTCTCCCCTGTCCGGCCGCTACGGCGGCTCGACGGGCTCGTCGGACTACCGCATCGGCCCCTACGAGACGGGTGCCTCGCGCATCGCCAACCCTGACTACGCCGGGCGTCCCACTGGCGCCGCGGCCGACGGCGAGGCGCGCGGGGGCAGGGAGCGCCGCTACACCACGCGCGTGCCCGTATCCGAGAACGAGCGCGGGCGTCGCCAGCAGGTAGATCGCGTGCGTCGCGCGAGGAGCGCGGAGGACGCCTACGGCGCCCCGTCCCGCTCGACGTATCGCTCGGGCGCCGGCGGCTCTGCCCGCGACCGCGACGACATCACGACGCGCCGCGTGGGAACCGGGCAGTACCGCGACGACATGCGCTACGACGACGTCGCGAGGCCCTACCGCCCCTCGTCGACGCGCGCCGGCCGCGAGGCCACGCGCCAGATCGCGGCCCCCGAGCGCCCGCGCGTCCGGCGCCGCCAGCAGCCACCCGCGGGCCGCGACCCGCGCTCGCGCAACCGCCGTCCCGAGCCCAGGCGCGGCGCCGCCGGCATCCTCGACGCGCTGCTCTCCGACTCCGGGCGCCTTATGCTCGTCATCGGCCTCGTGCTCGCGGTCGTGCTCGTCTTCGTGATCGTGTTCTCGGTGCGCTCGTGCGCTTCGAGCAAGTCCGAGCCCGCCGTCACCAACGTGGTCACGGCCGTGACCACCTCGGCCACCACGTCCGCCACCACGGCAAGCGAGACTGTGCAGGCAGTGCTCTCCGAGGCTGCCGCGCGCCAGGCCGCTGCCTCTGCCCAGGCCGCGGCACAGGAGACCAAGGTCACCGTGAGCGTGGCCGACGGCGCCTCCACCTGGGTCGAGATCGTCAAAGACGGCCAGTCGCAGATCGCCTCCACGGTGACGGGCGCCTGGTCGCAGGACTACACGGTCACGAAGTCCATCTCGATTCGCGTCGGCGACCCGAGCGTCGTCACGGTTGACAAGAACGGCGAGCGCCAGCGGCTCTCCGGCAAGACCGGCGGCGTGGCGAGCATCACCATCCAGGGCACCGACCCCACGGCGGCCACCACCGCCTCGACCACGGAGGCCGCGACCACCACGACCAAGAGCTCCTCCGGCCAGTAGCTGGGGGCGGAAGGGACACACATGGCTAAGGACTCGAGCTTCGACGTCGTCTCCACAGTCGACATGCAGGAGGTCGACAACGCCTTCCAGCAGACCGCCCGCGAGCTCACGCAGCGCTACGACCTCAAGTCGTCCAGGGCCACGATCGAGCTCTCCAAGGCTGACGCCACCATCAGCGTGGTGGCCCCCGCCGACTTCGTGGCCAGGCAGGTCATCGACGTGCTGAACGGCCGGCTCGTGAAGCGCGGCGTCGACCTCAAGAGCCTCTCCTGGGACGCCCCCCAGGCCGCGAGCGGCGGGTCCGTCCGCGTGGTGGGGCACGTGGTCCAGGGCATCGACAAGGAGTGCGCCAAGCGCATCTCCAAGGACATCCGCGACCTCAAGCTCAAGGTCAAGGCCACCATCGACGACGACAAGCTGCGTGTGACGAGCGCCTCCAAGGACGCCCTCCAGGAGGTCATCTCACACCTGCGCGCGGCCGACTACGGCATCCCGCTCCAGTTCACCAACTACCGCTAGGCCCCGCACGCGCGGACGGACGGCCCCGCCGGTCCCTCGGGCCAGCGGGGCCGTTCTGGCGCCGGCACGTCCCGTCCCGTCCGCGCGCCTGTCCGCCTCCCTGGCGGACCTGGCAACCACCCAAGACTCGCAAAGGAGCCGCTCCACCCATGACCCACGCATCTGAGGCAGAAGCCCCCCAAGTCCTGTTCGTCACGCTTGGCTGCGCCAAGAACGAGGTCGACACCGACCGCATGCGCAGCCTCCTTTTGCGCGCCGGCTACGGCGAGGCCGACGACACGGACGAGGCCGACGCCGTCATCGTGAACACGTGCTCGTTTCTCGCGAGTGCCACGTCCGAGAGCGTCGAGCGCACGCTCGAGCTGGCCGAGGCCGCCCGCGAGGGCGTGCGCGAGCTGCCCATCGTGATGTGTGGCTGCGTGCCGTCGCGCTACGGGGCTGACCTCCCCTCCGCGCTCCCCGAGGTCGCGAGCTTCGTGCGCACCGACGAGGAGGACGGCATCGTCTCGGTCATGGACGGCGTGCTCGGCCGCGAGTCCGTCTTGCCCTCGGCCTCCGGCGCTGCGGCGGGACCGCTCGCAAGCCCCCTTCGCACTGTCCAGGGGGCGAGCGCCTACGTCAAGATCTCCGACGGGTGCGACCGCTTCTGCAGCTTCTGCGCCATCCCCTACATCCGTGGCCGCTACGCTTCGCGCCCCTACCGCGAGATCGAGCGCGAGGTCTCGGCGCTTGCCAGGGAGGGCGTGCGCGAGTTCGTCCTCATCGGCCAGGACACGGGCATCTGGGGAGAGGACCTGGGGGAGGGTGACACCCTCGCGAGCCTCCTCGCGCGCCTGGGCGAGGTGGTGCGCCCCTACGGCGCGTGGCTGCGCGTGCTCTACCTGCAGCCCGAGGGCATGACCGACGAGCTCGTCGCCGCGATCCGCGACGTTCCCGAGGTGCTTCCCTACATCGACATCCCCATCCAGCACTGCGACGCGCGCGTGCTCAGGAGCATGAACCGCACGGGCTCCGCCGAGGAGTTCTCGGCGCTGTTCTCGCGCCTGCGCCGCGAGATCCCGGGCATGGTGCTCAGGACCACGGGCCTCGTGGGCTTCCCGGGCGAGACCGACGAAGAGTTCGAGGAGCTCCTCGCCTTCGTCGACCGCGAGGAGTTCGACTACACGAGCGTCTTCACCTACTCACGCGAGGAGGGCACGGCCGGCGCACGCATGAGCGACCAGGTTCCCGAGGACGTCAAGCTCGAGCGCACGCAGCGGCTCCACGACGTGGCCGAGGAGCTGGGCTTCTCCGCCACGGCCAGCCACGTGGGCGAGGTCGTGGACGTGATCGTCGACGGGCTCGACACCGACGGCGAGGCACCCGAGCTCATCGGGCACGCGTGGTTCCAGGCGCCCGACTGCGACGGAGCCGTGCACATCCCGGAGGGGGAGGCCGCCGTGGGCGAGGTCGTGCGCGTGCGGCTCACGGAGGCGTTCTGCTACGAGCTCGAGGGCGAGATCGTCCGTGGTGACGAGGAGGGGGAGGTGGCCTAGATGGCCGCTGGCAAGAGGGGTCATGGCATCTGGACGCCGGCGAACGTGGTGACCTGCGTACGCGTGGTGCTCGTTCCCGTGTGGGTGGCCCTCGCACTCTGGGTGGGCCCAGTCGTGGTCACGGGCGGCTCCGTCGAGGCCGGCGTTGGCGTGGCGGTGCTCTTCGCGCTGCTCTCTGCCACCGACAAGCTCGACGGCTACCTCGCGCGAAGCCGCGGCGAGGTCACGACCTTCGGCAAGTTCCTCGACCCCATCGCCGACAAGCTGCTCGTGGTGGCGGCGCTGCTCGTGCTGCTTGCCTGGGACCTCGTGAGCCCGGTGGTGCCCATCGTCGTGATCGCGCGCGAGTTCCTCGTGAGCGGCCTGCGCATGGTCGTGGCCACGAGCGGCACCGTGGTGGCGGCGAGCAGCCTCGGCAAGTGGAAGACGGCCACGACGATGGTCTCGATCGTGGCGCTGCTGCTCTCCGTGGCGCTGCCGTTCGGTTCTGCTGCCGTGGCCATCCAGCTCGCGGGCCATGCGCTGCTCGCGGTGGCCGTGGTGCTCACGGTCTGGAGCGGTTTCGACTACTTCTGGAAGTCCCGCGAGGTGCTCTTTGCCGACGAGGACTATGAGGGTTCGCCCGAACACGGCACCACCGCGATGTTCGGCAGCATCGCGGGCGCGGTCGAGACGCTGCCCGGCGTGGCGTCCGAGGGTGCCCTCGCGGCCGCGCCCACGTGGGACGATTGCGTGAGGGTCGCCGCGCGCGTGCTCGAGGGCGCTCGCGAGCGCGGGCTCACCGTGGGCGCGGCCGAGTCATGCACGGGCGGGCTCGTCGAGGGCGCGCTCACGGCGGTGCCTGGCTCGTCCGACGTGGTGATGGGTGCGGTGGGCAGCTACGCGGTCTCCGTGAAGCACCACGTGCTCGGGGTCTCCGAGGACGTGCTCGGCTCGGTGGGGCCCGTCTCGCCCGAGTGCGCGGCTCAGATGGCCGAGGGTGCCCGCCCGGCGCTCGGCTGCGACGTGTCGGTGAGCGTCACCGGCATCGCCGGCCCTGGCGGCGCCGAGCCGGACAAGCCCGTGGGCCTCGTCTGGTTTGGCGTCTCCGACGGCGTCAAGACGCACACGGAGAGCGAGGTCTTCCCGGGCGGCCGCGCCGAGGTACGCCTGCGTGCCGTGGTGCACGCGCTCGAGCTGCTCGAGCGCACGTGCTCGGGGCATGCGCTTCACGAGTAGTTTCGCTTGACGGCGCCGGGGCAGGGGAGCCTCGGCGCCGTTTCTGGTTGTGGTGGGGCGCTGGAGTCTTGGAGTCTCAAGCCTGTTGCAATGTGGCCTCGTGCGAGTGCGTGGTCCGCCGTGGCTCTTGGTCTTCAGCAGTAACCCCGCGGCAGGTGGTCGTGCTGGGTCGCCGTGTTATGCAGAACAACCAGGTGCCGTTTTATGTGCTCTTTCTGGACTTTGGAGTCGGTCTTGGCCCGAATGCGCCGTCTGCGGACGAATCCCAGCCGCCTATGGAAAACCTCGTCAGCCTCCAGGCTTCCGTTACGACGTCTGCCTCGTGTGTCGGGAGCCTGTCAGGTCCTGTCGGGTCCCTGTCGGGAATCTACGGCGCTCGCGCCGATATTCTTGTCCTGTCCGATTGACTGCGAACGAACGTTCGCGTACGATGTCTCAAGACGACGGAAGGAAGGTCATGGCAAAGTCCAGCGGAAACGCGCGCGAGGTCCACGCTCCCACCACGGGCGAGGAGCGCGAGAAGATGATCGAGCTCACCACCAAGGAGATCGAGAAGAAGTTCGGCACCGGCTCGATCATGAAGTACGGCGAGGAGGGCCCGGACCTGCACGTCGAGGCCATCCCCACCGGCTCGGTCGTGCTTGACGAGGCCCTCGGCATCGGCGGTGTGCCGCGCGGCCGCATCGTCGAGATCTACGGCCCCGAGTCCTCGGGCAAGACCACGCTCTCGCTCGAGATTCTCGCCGAGGCGCAGGCCATGGGCGGCGTCGTCGCCTTCATCGACGCCGAGCACGCGCTCGACCCGGGCTATGCCGCCCGTATCGGCGTCGACATCGACGAGGTGCTCATCTCACAGCCCGACACCGGCGAGCAGGCCCTCGAGATCTGCGACATGCTTGTGCGCTCCGGTGCCATCGACGTCGTGGTCATCGACTCGGTGGCCGCGCTCGTCCCGCGCGCCGAGATCGAGGGAGAGATCGGCGACACCACGGTGGGCCTGCAGGCCCGCCTCATGAGCCAGGCGCTGCGCAAGCTCGCGGGCTCGCTCTCCAAGTCGAATACCACGTGCATCTTCATCAACCAGCTGCGCGAGAAGATCGGCGTCATGTTCGGCAACCCCGAGACCACGCCGGGCGGTCGCGCACTCAAGTTCTTCGCCTCCGTTCGCATGGACATTCGACGTATCGACTCCATCAAGCAGAACGGCGAGGTCATCGGCAACCGCGTGCGCGTCAAGGTCGTCAAGAACAAGGTGGCCCCTCCCTTCAAGACGGCCGAGTTCGACATCATGTACGGGACGGGCATCTCCAAGGAGGGCTCCATCCTTGACCTCGGCGTCAACGAGGGCGTCATCGACAAGGCAGGCGCCTGGTACACCTACGAGGGCGAGCGCCTGGGTCAGGGCCGCGAGGCCGCCAAGGAGTTCCTGCGCTCCACGCCTGACCTCCGTGACGAGATCGAGCAGAAGGTACGTGCGGTAGTGGGGCTCCCCTCGGCGCTCGACGACGAGGACGCCGACACCGACGACGACCTGACCGACGACGCCACGACCCCGGCGGACGATGCCGAGTAGCACGCGACCTCGCGGGCGTAGGGTCGCCCGCGAGCCATGGTGCCACGAGGCGACCACCGGCTTCTCCTACGAGATCGCGCTGCCCGCGCGTGCGGCGGCGGCCATCGGGGCTCGAAAGCCCCTTGCCAAGGTCACGCCGGAGGGTTCGGAGCCGGTCTGCGTTCCGGTCGCCGTTGCCCGTGCCCTGCATGGCTCGGACGTTCCCGAGCCCGAGAGCCGTGCGGAGCTGCTCTATCGCATCCGCGAGACGGCGGACGCCTGCGCCTGGGCCCGGGTGGTCGACATGGTCTCCCGTCGCGAGTACTCCTCGACGGAGGCCATCGAGCGGCTCCGGCGTGACGGCTACTCCGCCGAGTGCGCCGCCCGCGTGGTCGAGCGGGCCCAGCGGCTCCGCGTCATCAGCGATGCCCGCTTTGCCGAGTCCTTTGTCCGTGCCAAGGTCTCCGCTGGCTGGGGTCCCGTCCGCATCGAGCGCGAGCTCTCTCGCAAGGGAGTCGAGCCCGCGGACGTTCCCGGCTGGCCGGAGGAGTTCGTGGGTGCGGGGGACGACGTCTCCGCCCGTGCGCGCGAGGCGCTCGAGCGCAAGCGCGTGCCCGAGAAGAACGCCTATCCCAAGCTCGTGCGCTTCCTCGTCTCGCGGGGCTACTCGCTCTCGGTCGCGAAGGACGCCGTCTCTGCACGCCTTGCCGAGGAGTCCGAGAGCGAGGCGGGTGGCTGGTAGGCGCCGCCCGCGGCGAATGTGGTGCCGCTTGCGTAGCTGTTTTGCCCCGTTGCCTCGTGCGCGTTGACTGTCGGTATGTCTATCCGTAAGATAGAACAACCATTTGGGTATCTCTCGTCCGCTGTGCCCGCACGGCAGACGTCCTTTTTTGTCCGTTGCATCTGCGTTTCGCAATCTGCATAGACGCCGGGAGCCACTCGGATGGTGGGCTCCGTCCTTATGGGGCGGTTTCCTGAACCAGCCAGAAAACGAGTGATCCTAGGAGTCGGAATGGTAATCGGCATCATCGCCGCGTTGGTGGGCCTCCTCATGGGCGCCGCCATCGCCTACTACGTCAGCAACAACAAGAACTCGGCACGGGTGCAGGAGGCCGACCGCCAGGTCAGCGAGGCCCGCAACGCCGCCGAGCAGCTCAAGACCGATGCCCAGCGCCAGGCCGAGACCGCCAAGAAGGAGGCGGTCCTTGCCGCAAAGGAGGAGATCCTCAAGCTCCGCCAGGCTTCCGAGGCCGACGAGAAGCAGCGCAAGAGCGAGCTCCACTCGCTCGAGAGACGCATCATGCAGCGCGAGGAGTCGCTCGACCGCAGGAACGACGCGCTCGACCGCCGCGAGCACCAGCTCTCCAGCCAGGCCGGCCAGCTCGACCGTCGCGCGAACGACCTCGAGGGCCTCTGCAAGCAGCAGACGAGCGAGCTCGAGCGCATCGCCGCCCTTTCCACCGAGGACGCCCACAAGGAGCTCCTCGACCGCGTGCGCAAGGACACCGTGCGCGAGGAGGCCCAGATTCTCCGCGAGAGCGAGCAGCGCACCCGAGCCCAGGCCGACAAGACCGCCCGCGAGATCGTGACCACGGCCATCCAGCGCTGTGCCGCAGACCAGGCCGGCGAGGTCACCGTCACCAGCGTGCACATCCCCTCCGACGACCTCAAGGGCCGCATCATCGGCCGCGAGGGTCGAAACATCCGCACCTTCGAGCAGATCTCGGGCGTCTCGCTCGTCATCGATGACACTCCCGAGACCGTCCTGCTCTCGAGCTTCGAGCCCGTTCGTCGTGAGACCGCTCGCGTGGCCCTCGAGAACCTCATCGCCGACGGCCGCATCCACCCGGCGCGCATCGAGGAGATGTACAAGAAGGCCGAGACGCTCGTGAGGCAGCGCGTCCAGGAGGCCGGCGAGCAAGCCGCCTTCGACACCGGCATCCACGACCTGCACCCCGAGATCATCAAGACCCTCGGAGCTCTTCGCTATCGCACCTCCTTCGGCCAGAACGTGCTCCAGCACTCGCGCCAGGTGGCCGAGCTCTGCGGCATCATGGCCTCCGAGCTCGGACTCGACCCGGCGCCCGCCAAGCGCGCCGGCCTGCTCCACGACATCGGCAAGGCCATCGACCACGAGGTCGAGGGCCCGCACGCCGTCATCGGCGCCGACCTTGCCCGTCGCTACGGCGAGCGCCCCGAGATCGTGCACGCCATCGAGGCGCACCACGCCGACATCGAGCCCAACACCATCCTCGACCAGCTCGTCATGGCCGCGGACGCCATCTCGGCGGCTCGCCCGGGCGCGCGACGCGAGAGCGCGGAGACCTACATCAAGCGCCTCCAGAAGCTCGAGGAGATCTCCAACGCGCACGAGGGCGTCGAGCGCACCTATGCCATGCAGGCCGGCCGCGAGCTGCACGTCATGGTGCAGCCCGAGAAGATCTCGGACGCCGAGGCCACGGTGCTCGCCCACGACATCGCCAAGCAGATCGAGGACGAGATGGAGTACCCCGGCCAGGTGCGCGTCGTGGTCATCCGCGAGTCCCGTGCCGTCGACGTGGCCAAGTAGCCCATGGCGGGGGAGACTCCCACGAGGGGCCAGGGAGACCCCGGCATCTCGCTCGTCGACTTCGTGGCCAAGGTCTCCGGCGAGACCGCCGTCAGGGTCGAGGAGACGCTCGGCGATGGCTTCGTCCGCCTGCGCGTGGGCGAGGCCGAGCGCCGTCAGGCCAAGCATGACATCCGCTGCATCGAGGACGTCGTGATCGAGATGCTCCGCAACTCGCGTGATGCCGGGGCGCATCGCATCCTCGTGGCCACGAGCCGCGAGGGCGACGCCCGCACCCTCGTCATGCTCGACGACGGCTGCGGCGTCCCCGACTCGATGCGTGAGCGCATCTTCGACGCGCGCGTCACCTCCAAGCTCGACACGGTTCACATGGACCGCTGGGGCGTCCACGGCCGCGGCATGGCCCTCTTCTCCATCAAGGAGAACACGCGCTCCGCCCGCGTGCTCGCCTCCGGCCCGGATCTCGGCTCCTCCATCCGTATTGACGCCGACGCCTCGCGCCTCCAGGAACGCAAGGACCAGAGCACCTGGCCCACCATCGGCAGGGGCGACGACGGAGAGCATCAGCTGAGGGGTCCGCACAACATCATCCGCACCTGCTGCGAGTTCGCCCTCGAGGAGCGCTCGGGCTGCGAGGTCTTCCTCGGGTCGGCCGCCGAGGTCCTGGCCACGGCGCGCGCCCTTGCCCAGGCGGAGCCGACCTCGTCGAGGCTCCTGTTCGTCGACAGTCTCGACGAGGTCCCCGTCATCCTGAGGCCCGCGGTTGCCGGCGACGCCCACGAGCTCGCCCATATCGCGTCCTCGCTCGGCCTCGACATCTCCGAGCGGACGGCCCACCGCATCCTCGCCTCGCAGATAAAGCCCCTACGCCCGGTTGCCGCGCGCCTCACGCACCACGCGGGCGCGCCCGGCAGACGTGAGGTCGACCTCATGCGCGACTGCCGCGGTCTCAAGCTCGCGGAGGATGACACCGAGGAGTTCTCGCGCATCATGGAGCGAGCCTTCGACTTCATCGCCGAGCGCTACTATGTGAGCCTCTCCGCGGAGCCTCGGGTGAGCGTCTCGCACGATCGGGTCACCGTCACCTTCGACCTCGAGAAGGGGGATTGACCCACCATCTCGGGGCCGGGCCTCGCTCTTCCCGGGGTACTGGCTGGACAACGCACGACCAAGCGCTACCATCACACAGAACACGCAGTTGATTCATGGCATTTCACACGAGGAGAGCATTACCCATGGACTACCTGAAGGTCTCGAGCAAGTCTTCGCCCGCATCGGTGGCAGGCGCCATCGCGGGCATGGTCAAGGACGGCGTGCCCGTGAACATCCAGGCCGTCGGCGCCGGGGCCGTCAACCAGGCCATCAAGGCCGTGGCCATCGCCCGAGGCTTCCTCATCCCCGCGGGCATCGACATCTCGTGTGCGCCCACCTTCTCCGACATCGACATCGACGGTCAGAGCCGCACGGCCATCCGCATCTCCGTCTACGTGCACCGTCTCACGCCCTCCGACGCCACGAGCCTCGAGCAGTCGGCCGGGAAGGTGGTCGCATAGTGCGCACGCCCGCATCGCTCTCCGGACTTACGTACCACGTCAAGACCTTCGGCTGCCAGATGAACCTCCACGACTCCGAGCGCGTCTCGGGGCTCCTGGGGTTGTGCGGCTGCATCGAGGTCGCCTCCCCCGACGAGGCCGACATCGTCGTCTTCATGACCTGCTGCGTGCGCGAGAAGGCTGACACGCACCTCTATGGCCAGGTCTCGGCCATGGTGAGCGCCCCCGAGCCCCCAAGCGGCAGGCGCATCGTGTGCGTGGGCGGCTGCATCGCCCAGCGTGACGGCGCGCGCATCCGCGAGCACATGAGGAACGTCGACGTCGTGTTCGGCACGCGCGCGCTCGCGAGCCTGCCCGAGCTTATCGCCGACGCGCTCGAGGGTGGCTCGAAGGAGGTCGTGGCCGACGTCTCCGAGGACGATCCCGGCTTCTCGACCGACCTGCCGAGCCGTCGCGAGGACGCCTGGCACGCCTGGGTGCCCATCATGACGGGCTGCAACAACTTCTGCAGCTACTGCATCGTGCCCTACGTGCGCGGGCGCGAGCGCAGCCGTCGCCTCGAGGACGTCGTGGCCGAGGTCGACCGCCTGCGCGCCGACGGCGTGCGCGAGGTGTGCCTGCTCGGCCAGAATGTCAACTCCTACGGGCGCAACGTCTACGGGCACCCGCGCTTCGCCGAGCTCCTGCGCGCGGTGGGGGAGACGGGCATCGAGCGCATCCGATTCACGAGCTCGCATCCCAAGGACCTCTCCGACGAGACCATCGCGGCGATGGCCGAGACCGAGGCCGTCATGCCGCAGCTGCACCTGGCCGTGCAGAGCGGCTCCACGCGCGTGCTCAAGGCCATGAACCGCCGCTACACCCGCGAGGACTTCCTCTCGCTTGCGAGCCGCATCAAGCACGCCATGCCCGGCATCGCACTCTCGACCGACATCATCGTGGGCTTTCCCGGCGAGACCGAGGAGGACTTCGAGGACACGCTGTCGCTCGTGCGCGAGGTGGGCTTCTCGTCGGCGTTCACGTTCATCTACTCCAAGCGCTCCGGAACGCCGGCCGCGAAGGTCGACGACCCGACTCCGCGCGAGGTGATCCAGGAGCGCTTCGACCGGCTCGCCGAGCTTGTGGCCACACTTGCCCACGACGCCAACCAGGAGGAGCTCGGTCGCACGGTCGAGGTCCTCGTCGAGGGTCCGTCAAAGAGGGACGACGACATCCTCGTCGGGCACAGCCGCAAGAACAAGACGGTGCACTTTCCGCTTCCGGAGGGCGCCTCTGCCGAGGGTCTCGTTGGCAAGCTCGTGGACGTCCGCGTTGACGAGGCCAGGACCTGGTACCTCAGGGGCCCTTTGGTCGGCGACGCGCGATGAGCGACCCCTCGCTTCCAGGCCCAGTCGTCTGCATCGTGGGGCCCACGGCCTCGGGCAAGAGTTCGCTTTCCGAGCAAGTCGCCCTGAGGCTGGGGACGGACGTCATATCCGTCGACGCGATGCAGGTCTACCGGGGCATGGACATCGGCACGGCCAAGACGCCAGTCTCCGAGCGGCGCGTGCCGCTCCAGATGGTCGACGTGGCCGATGTGGGCGAGGACTTCTCGGTGGCGAGGTTCCAGGAGATGGCCCGCGAGCTCGTCGATGGGCGCGTGGGACGCGGGCTCGTGCCGGTGCTCTGCGGGGGCACGGGCCTCTATCTCGACTCGGTTATCGACGAGATGGACTTTCCCTCGGGCGTGACGCATGGGGGAGCGCGCGACGCCTACGAGCGCATGGCTTCCGAGCAGGGGGCCATGGCCCTCTGGGAGCTCCTCCGCAACCGCGATGCCCGTAGCGCCGCGGAGATTCACCCCAACAACGTGCGTCGTGTCGTGCGGGCGCTCGAGATGCTTGACGAGGGCGTCTCCTATGCCGAGAAGCACGAGGGCCTGCGCAGGCGTGTTCCCCACTATGACGCACGCATCTGGGGTCTCACGATGGATCGCGAGCGACTCTACGCCCGCATCGATGCGCGTGTCGACCAGATGATGGTCGCGGGGCTCGTCGACGAGGTGTGGCACCTTGTGGACGGGGGGCTGAGCACCTCGCTCACGGCTGGCCAGGCCATCGGATACAAGGAGGTCATCGACCTTCTCGAGGGAAGGGTCGACAAGGACGAGGCCGTCGAGCTCATCAAGCGGCGTACGAGGCGCTATGCGAAGCGTCAGCTCTCGTGGCTTCGAAGGGACGGCCGCACCCGTTGGGTGGATCTTGACCGCATGAGCCCGGAGGAGGCTGTCGACCTCATCGTGGAGGACGCTCAAGGCCAGGCAGTGTCTTTCCAGTCGAATCTTCACGCCACAATTCCGTATCCCAAGAGGAAAGAGTAGGTCTTGGGTCGCTTCAAGCACATCTCAACCGCGCCCGTCCCCGAGCGCGCACTCATCGTCGGCGTCGACACCGGCAAGGGCGACTGGCTGCTCAAGGACTCTCTCGACGAGCTCGCGCGCCTCGTCAACACGGCCGACGCCGTCGTGGTCGCCCGCGAGACTCAGCGCCTCGATGCGCCCGTTCCTAAGACCTTCGTGGGCTCGGGCAAGGTCGAGGAGCTCGTGGGCATCGTCAGGCGCATGGACATCGACATAGTCGTGTTCGACGACGAGCTTACGCCCTCCCAGCAGGCCAACCTCGAGAAGGCCTTTGGCGACCCGGTCAAGGTCATCGACCGCACGGCACTCATCCTCGACATCTTCGGCCGTCACGCCACCACGCGCGAGGGGCGTCTTCAGGTTCAGCTCGCCCAGCTTCAGTACCTTCTTCCTCGCCTTCGCGGCATGTGGAGTCACCTCATGGGCGAGCAGACGAGGGGCGGCATCGGCAGCCGATTCGGCCAGGGCGAGAGCCAGCTCGAGGTGGACCGCCGCATCGTGAGGGACCGCATCTCCCAGCTCAAGCACGAGCTTGAGCGACTCGAGACGAGGCGTATCACCCAGAGCAAGGCCCGCTGGGACTCAGGCGTGTGGCGCGTTGCCCTTGCCGGCTACACCAACGCCGGTAAGTCGACGCTGCTCAACGCCCTCACCAACTCCGGCGTGTACGCCAAGGACGAGCTCTTCGCCACGCTTGACCCCACCACCCGCTCCATCGACCTCGCCGAGGGCCGAAAGATCACCCTGACGGACACGGTCGGGTTCATCCAGAAGCTCCCCACGAACCTCGTCGAGAGCTTCAAGTCGACACTCGCCGAGGTGCGCGCGGCCGACCTTGTCCTCGAGGTCGTTGATGCCGGTGACGAGAACTGGCGCAAGAAGGCCGAGGCTGTCGAGGGAATCCTCTCCCAGATCGGCGCCTCGGGCATCAGACGCGTCCTCGTCTTCAACAAGTGCGACCTCCTGGCTCCGGACGAGCTCTCCGAGCTGCGCGGGAGCGAGCCTCGGGCCGTCTTCGTCTCAGCTGCGACGGGCTCTGGTCTGGCCGGGCTCCTCCATCGTATCGCGAACGAGGCAAGTGTCGGCGACGTGACCCTTACGGCTCGCATTCCCTACGAGAAGGGCATGCTTGTGAAGATGGTCCACGAGCGTTGCCAGGTCATCCGAGAACAGTACGAAGACGGTGGCCTTCTCGTCACCTGCAAGGCATCCGAGCGCATGGCGGCCACGTTGGCTCCCTACGTTACCGAGTCCTGACGCAATCACCGCCGCTGCCCTCTGGTAGTCCTCACGAGGCTTTTAACCTAACGTAGGCCCCCTTCCATCACGCAGACAGCCGGTCCTCGTCAAGTCAAAACCAGCTCTCACTCCATCGCTTCTCTTAGCTGGGTTTGCCGAGACCCCAAACCTTGCTTCTACTTCAACACGGCTCTCAGCCAGTTCTTGCCAAGCTCTTACCTAGCCCGTCACTGGCATCGTTATGGCCAGCAACACCGGCTGGTGTAGGACGTAGACGGGAAGGGCGTGCCTGCCCACCCATTCCAGAGGCCTGCAACTCAGGCGCTCGAGCCACATGGGCTCGCCTCTGAGTGCCACGAGCCGGCCGATGCATACCCCCGCAAGGTAGAGCAGCGTGTAGGGGAGTGGTGGATAATAGTCTCCCGAGGCAAACGTGGGACCCGGGAAACCCAACCAGCTCAACAGGCCGCTTCTGTAGGGGCCGAGGGGAACGGCAACCGATGGTCCCCCAAATTGTCCTAGGCCAAAGCGGCCCTGGGGCACCTCCAGACAGAGGAGGAAGGCTACGACGAGGGTCACAGTGCAGACCGTAATTGTTCGTGCGCCCCTTTGGGAAGCACCGACCTTATCAAGCAATGCCCCTAAGAGCCATGCCACGAGGGTGCTCACGCCCATGCAGTAGATGATGCCGTAGCTGATGGGCGTGTCGACGGCAGCCACGAGGGTGACAACATAGATGGCGGCGGCAACGCCCAGGTAGCGTGCCGCCCTCCTCAGGTTGCTTCTGGAGTGGCTGCACATCATGCCAGCGACCAGCAGAAACGTCCAGGAGATGGAGGCTCGCCAGACATCTTGGTACGGTGGCCTGAACCATGGCAGGGACACATCCTCGATGAAGGCAAGGTCGTAGCAGAGATGAAAGCCCACCATGGAGACCACCGAGAAGCCCCGGATGACGTCATAGCCGTGGATGCGTCGCCTCCCGGCCGGCCGGGCCGATTCGGAGCCCCTCGGCCGGCCGGTTGCGTCCGTGCCACCAGCTTCCATCACATCGTCCTAAAGAGGCCCGTCACGCACCCGAGGATGGTCGGGTTGTCTGCGTATATGGGCTCCATGGTGTCGTTCTCCGGCTGGAGCCGCACGCGGCCCCGCTCGCGGTAGAAGGTCTTCACCGTGGCCGAGTCGTCGATGAGGGCCACGACGATCTGGCCGTTGTGGGCGTCGCTCTGCTCCTTTACGACGATGTAGTCGCCGTCAAGGATGCCGGCGTTGATCATCGACTCTCCACGGACGCGCAGCACGAAGGAGCTCGAGTCCCCCACGATGTCGGTGGGGAGGGTGAGGTTCTCCTCGACGTTCTGCTCGGCGAGGATGGGGATGCCGGCAGCAACGCGTCCGACAAGCGGGAGCGTGACCGTGTTCGCGCTGACGTCCTGCTCCACGCGGGCGAGGCTGACGCTCTGCTGGAGCTTCTCGCTGCCCGGCCCGCAGATCTCGATGGTCCTCGGCTTGTTGGGATCCCTGCGGATATAGCCGGCGTCCTCAAGCTTGTGAAGGTGGGAGTGCACGGTGGACGGCGAGGAGAGGCCGATTGCCCCGCCAATCTCACGTACCGACGGCGGGTACCCGTGAGCCGCCGTGAAGCTGCAGATGAAGTCATAGGCCTGCTGCTGGCGCTTGGAAATCTTGGTCCTGGTCATGGCTCCTCCTTCTACGTTGAGGACATCATACACGCGTTCGTAGGAGAGTTCAAACATTTGTTCTTATTTTTGCTTGACACGAACATGTGTGCGTGGATACTTGATATCAGAAAGGGAACAGACGTTCCAGTCCGGTTTTTTGTCCGCTTAGGCCCGTATACCTAGAGACAACAAAAGGACGAGCGAAGGGGTGTCACATGAATGTCAACACTCGATATGGCGAAACGATCTATACGTATGAGGGTTCCGCTGCGCTCAAGCCCAGGGAGTCGCACCGCCTTCGTCTCGTCGAGGGTGGCCGCTCGAGGGCCCACGGTTGGGCGATTCCCTCCGGAACCAACCGCAGGGTTGCGCACAGGTCTGTCGACACCGTCTCTGTGCCCGTTCCGAAGACACGTGCCGGGTATGCCCCCAACGTCACTCCCTATGTGAGCGAGAGCCAGACGCTCGCCGTCTACGCCGCCGGCATCATCATCTGCGCCATGGTCTTTGGCGCCTGGCTCATCCAGCGCCTGCTGGGCTAGGTGCCGCCTGGAGCCAAAGGCAACCGTCACATGCGGTACCGGCCCTGCAAGCCCACAACATCGTGTGGTATCTTCCAAGTGTCATTATCATCTGGGAGGTACCATGCGCTGTCCAAAGTGCGGCTGCGAGGAGTCCAAGGTAGTCGACTCCCGGCCTGCCGAAAGCAATGACTCCATCAGGCGGCGTCGCGAGTGCGTCGCGTGCGGCTTTAGGTTCACGACGTACGAGCGACGCGAGGAGCTGCCCCTCGTCGTGCTCAAGCACGATGGCTCCAAGGAGCCCTTCGATCGCGAGAAGCTCATGAGGGGCCTTGTGCGGGCGACGGTCAAGCGTGACGTTCCCATCTCAACGCTCGACGCCCTCATCGGCAGCATCGAGTCTGAGCTGAGGGACCATGGCAAGACCGAGGTCTCCTCAAGCACGCTTGGTGAGATGGTCTTGCATCGCCTACTCGACATCGACAAGGTAGCCTACGTCCGCTTTGCGTCCGTCTACCGAGACTTCAAGGACATCGAGGAATTCTCCGAGGAGCTAAGGAGGCTCTCCAGTGAGTGAGGATGCCATCACCCTGCCCATCAAGCGGCTTGATCCCACGGTCGAGCTACCAAGCTACGCGTATGCCGGTGACGCCGGCCTCGACCTCAGGGCCAGCGAGAGCGTCGTGCTCAAGCCCCTCGAGCGCAGGCTTGTCTCGACGGGGCTGGCGATTGCCATTCCCGAGGGCTATGCGGGCTTTGTCCAGCCTCGAAGCGGGCTTGCGCTTCGCAAGGGGCTCTCCATGGCCAATACTCCGGGGCTCATCGATGCCCACTACCGTGGCGAACTCAAGGTCTGTGCCGTCAACCTCGATTCCCAGAACGACATCGTCATCGAGCGCGGCGAGCGCATCGCACAGCTCGTTATCCAGAAGGTCCCGGTCGTCACGCTGACCGAGGTCGACGAGCTTGACGAGACCGACCGTGGTACGGGCGGATTTGGGTCGAGTGGTACAGACTAGCAGTCCCTGGTTCCCAAGGGCGCTCACTAACGCAAAACCATCTCAACAGATTGAGAGGTATTCATGACAGACCCAACGACACATGACCTCATCATCCTTGGAGGGGGCGCGGCTGGCCTTACGGCTGCAATCTACGCCACGAGGGCCGGCATCGATGCGCTCACGATCGAGCAGGGAGCCTTTGGCGGCCAGATCACGACCACCGACGAGGTAGACAACTATCCAGGCATCGAGGGCGTCAGCGGGGCGGAGCTCGGAACCAAGTTCCAAGACCATGCCGAGAACCTCGGCGCCAAGTTCGCCTTTGACGCCATCAGCTCCATCTCGTTTGATGAGAAGGAGTCTCGTTTCTCCCTTGTGGGCGACGAGGGCTCCTATCAGTCCAAGACGCTCGTCTATGCCGCCGGCGCCACGCCGAGGAAGGCCGGATTCGAGGGCGAGGACCTGTTCCGCGGCAGGGGAGTCTCGTATTGCGCCACCTGTGACGGCATGTTCTACACCGGTAAGCACGTCTTCATCATCGGTGGCGGTAACTCCGCTTGCGAGGAGGCCGTCTTCCTCTCGAGGTTTGCCTCTGACGTCACGATGATCGTTCGCAAGGACCATCTGCGCGCCATGAGCAGCGGCATCAGGCAGGTCGAGCAGAACGAGAAGATTTCGGTTAGGTACCTAACTAGTATCACAAAGCTCGAGGGGGAGACCCTTCCCACGAGCATAACGTTCAGGGACAACGTCTCTGGCGAGGAGCATGTCGAGACGTTCGACCCGGGCTCGTTCGGCATCTTCGTCTCGGTCGGCCACGTTCCCCAGTCTGGACTCGTGAGGGAGCTCGTCGAGCTCTCGCCGGATGGCTCCATCGTAACGGACGACTCAATGGCCACCAAGACGCTAGGTCTCTTCTGCGCAGGCGACGTTCGCACCAAGCCCCTGCGTCAGGTCATCACCGCGGCGGCAGACGGCGCCATCGCGGCGACGAGCGCAGCCCTGTTCCTTGGGGAGCTTGTCATCTAGCAATGTGCGTTCGGATTAAAGGTGACGGCTCCTAAGCGGAAACTCACCTGAGTCTAAGCTCAAAAGCGGCGCGCCCAATAACGAGGCCTTCAACTAGCGTCATGTGCCCGGCCGGTCAAAGACCCATATCCAGAGCCTTTGGCCGGCCTTGCCATATACATTCGCTGAAACTTGACAATCGAATCGTTCCACTTGGTACAGAATGCCCTCTCGGGAGTACACGACTCCCCTTCTTAGGTTCTAGCTAGATAATCGATAATATATCTTATGTAAAGTAGAGAAGAGTAAAAGAACGGAGAGCCCCCAACCTCATTGCAGCTGGACATCCTTCGATACCTCAAGCCATTCTACTCTTGGCGTGGAGCAAAGCTGCCGTGGAGAAGCCTTCTGACGCGCAACTCAGAGTCATCCCCGCGCTGTTCCTCGAGGAGCACGAGGAGACGGTCGCCCTCCATGAGCCGCGTGGAACCTCTGGGCATAATCTGCTTGCCACAGCGCGTCACGGTGACGATGAGCGCCTGCTTGGGCCAGTCCAGCTCCGATATGAGCCTTCCTGCGGCGTCACAGCCGCTCTCCACCACATAGGAGTGAAGCTGACGTCCCTGGGAGCCCCAGCGGTCGTGAGCCTCGTCCGCGCTCAGGCCCAGGAGCTTGGCAAGCAAATGCTCGTAATACGGGTCCACATGTAAGACGTTCGCCGTTACGTAGGCAACAACGCTCACCACCGAGAGCGACAGGAGCGCGTCAAGGCTCCCCGTCAACTCGAAGGCAAGGACCACCGCCGTGACGGGCGCCCTGATGGCAGAGGCGAACATGCCCGCGATGCCAAGCACCATGAAGTTGGTCACAAGTGCCGGGTCAAGGCCAAAGAGGGACGCCCCCGCCTCACCGAGAAGCGCACCCGCAAGCGCCCCCATGACCACGAGCGGAAAGAGCGTGCCACCTGGGACGCCGGCCCCAAAGCAGACGCCCGTGAAGAGGAACTTGCCGATGAGGAGGGCCGCGAGCAGGGCAACCGTTATGCCGGTGGGCTGCTCGAGAAGCTTGAGAATGGCATCGCCGCCGTCCATGAGGATGGGGGCAGACAGCGCGACGCCACCCGCTATGACAAACGGGACGAGGAAGCGACCGAACGGAGACTTCCAGCGAATCCTCGAGAGGATGTCCTGGATGGCGAACATCCCCGCGTTGTGTGCGACGCCAACGAGGCCCATCGCCAGGCCAAAGACGACGAGAACCCAATAGCTCTCGTGCGGCAGAAACCCGGAGAGGCCAAAGGCGATGACCGGCTTGAGACCAAGGATCTGCGAGGCAACGTAGTCCGATACGACGGCCGCGCACATGACCGAGATGATGAGGGCCGCGTTAAAGGTCTTATGAATCTCCTCGAGGGCAAACATGACGCCCGTCAACGGGGCGTGGAAGGCGGCCGCCATGCCGGCACCGGCCCCGCAGGTGACAAGCAGGCGCTCCTCTCCCCTTCCACGACGAAGAAGCTTGGAGACGGCCTTGCCCGCCATGCCTCCCAGCTGCACGGACGGGCCCTCGCGTCCCAGGGAGAGGCCGCCCAGGGCCGCGAGGGTTCCCTCGGCGAACTTTGCCACGACCACCCTGTGCCATGGCATGTCCATGGACCCCATGACCTCGGCGTCGACCTGGGGAATGCCCGAACCCGACGTCGCAGGCTCCCAGCGAACGAGCGCCGCAACAGCGACGGCCGCCAAGACCAGTCCCAAGAAGAGCATGGCGATGCGCTCGGGATGCTCGCCAAAGGTGGACACGAAGGCGCGAATGGTGCCCTCCGCCCAGGTGAGCGAGAGACGATAGAGCGTGACGAGGAGGCCTCCGGCTAGGCCTACGAGGCAGCCCTCCCAGACGAGGCTCACCTGGAACCTACCGGAAAGCCTCCTCACCACGGGATCGGTGTGCACTGACAAGGCCTTGACGTCCTAGTGAACCTTGATGAGCGAGTAGATTTCCTGCGGGAACTCCTTGGAGATGACCTCGCGCGGGTGCAGGTAGTCAAGCTCGAGGATGAAGGAGAAGCCCATGATCTTGGCGCCGGACTGCTCGACGAGCTTGGCCGTCGCCAGGGCCGTGCCGCCCGTGGCCACGAGGTCGTCGACGACGAGCACGCGGTCGGTCGGCTTCAGGGCGTCCTTGTGGATCTGGAGCTCGTCCGTACCGTACTCGAGGGCATAGCGCTGCGAGTAGACCTCACGAGGGAGCTTGCCCGGCTTGCGGGCGGGAACGAACCCGGCACCAAGACGATAGGCAACGGGAGCGCCGATGAGAAAGCCCCTCGCCTCGGAGCCGACGACCTTGTTGATGCCCATGCCGAGAAAGTGGTCGACCATCGTGTCAACGCAGGCGGACAAGCCATGCTCGTTGGAGATGAGCGGCGTGATGTCCTTGAAGATGACGCCCGGCTCGGGATAGTCGGGAATGTCGATGACGAGGTGCTCGTAGGCAAACGGCCTATCCTGCGTGTCTGACATGGCTAGCTCCTTGATTTTGGGTTCTTGACCTGCCCAAGCGGCACGGGCGCTCGCCCATGCCTTAAGACACAACTGGTTATACCCCTTAGCGCGCCCGATTACCTCGCACGTCTCTCAGCCCTCTCGTCGCCGTCGTCCAGAGAGCGACGGATGAGCGCGGAGCGAACCGAGTTCGTGAGCGCAAGCATGCGGTCGAGCGCGAGGTTGCGGCGGTGCCTGCGGTCCTTCTCGCTCTCGCCCTGGTGTCGCGAGATGGAGACAAGCGCCTGCTCGAACATGGGTGACTCTCGATTGGAAGCCGTGACGTACTGGCGCAAGTTCTTGGGCTCGATGCCAAAGCGGCCCAGTTCGGCGCAGGCGCGAATGAGCGGAATGTCATGACCGTCGACGAGGTCGCGCCCGGCGGGAGACCGTCGCAGGCGGATGATGCCGCAATCGGAGAGACGCCGCACGAGCGCGATGGGGATGCCAAGCACCTCCGGCACGCGCTCGATGGGATAGAGCTGGTCTGCCATTGCCGCGTCGACAGCGCTCATGGGGTCGGGCAGAGGCTCGAAGGGATCGGATGCACTCCCCTGCTCAGCCTCGTGCTCCTCGGAGACCTTCTTGCCGTCAAGCTCCTCCTTTATGACGGAGAGCGGCAGGAACTTGCTCTTCTGGAGATAGAGGATGGTCTCGAGTCGCTGGATGTCGCGTGAGGAGTAGAGGCGATACCCACCCGGCGTACGCGACGGGTTGAGCAGCCCCTCGTCCTCAAGGTAGCGGACCTTGGAGACCGACAGGTCAGGATACTGCCGCTGCAGCCTCCGCACGACCTTTCCGATGGTGAGGTAGCCTGCATCGGCCATGGGTGGACCCGCTACTCTCCGGTTGCGATCTTCGTCGTGGTGCGCGTGGTGTGGAACACCATGCGGAACGTGCCGATCTGGATGGTCGAGCCGTCCTGCAGCGTGGCGTTATTGACGATGGCGCCATCGACCCACGTGCCATTGAGAGAGCCGAGGTCCTCGATCGTGGCGGAGAGGCCGGAGACGCGCAGCACCGCATGGTGGCGCGAGACGGTCATGTCGTTGAGGAAGACGGCGCTGCCGGGGTCACGGCCAATCGTGACCTCAGGAGAGTCGAGCACGAAGGTAGAGCCGGTCTGCGGGCCCTTGAGAATGGTGAGCGTGGGATACTCGGGGCGGGAGACGCCCATGAGGTCAGGAACGGTCGCGTCGGACGTGGGCATGCAGAAGATGGCCGTTGCGTCGCTGTTGGTGTTTGGATTCTGGTTCTGCATGACTTCCCCCTGTGCATCGAAGTGTGAATGACATTGTACCCCTAGCGGCAGGCTATGGCCTCCACCATGACTCGCGCGCCGTGAGGCAGGGCGCGCACCTCGACGCACGAGCGGGCGGGAGCGGGCTGAGAAAAGCGCTCCGCATAGACCTCGTCTGCCTGCTCGAGCTCGGCAAGCGAGGTGAGGTAGATGGTCGTCTTGGTGACGTCGGCGAGACCGAGCTCGAGCTCCCTGAGGACCGCCTCGACGTTCCTGATGCAGCGGGCCGTCTGCTGCCCGATGCCGCCAGGCACGAGCTCGCCGGAGGTGGGCTCGATGGGAAGCTGTCCGGAGACGAACACGAACCTCGCGGCACTCGTGCCCTGGGAATAGGTTCCCTCGGGCTTGGGGGCATCCTTTGTCGTGATGGCGTACATGTGACTCCCCTCCTAGGCAGCGGCGTTCGCGAGGCCCGCGTTGGCCGGCAGCTGGTCGAGCCTTCCGAAAAGCCCGATGCCCACCGGCGTACGCACGAGCTTCGGACGAGTCGAGTATGACACCGTAGCCACGACCCTGCCGTCCTGCGTCCACTGGCACACTCCCACGCCCTCGTTGGGAACGCTCAGGACGCCCGAGGTCCTCAGGGTGCGCTCGTATGTGGTGGCGCCGCCATCGGGCCAGACGAGCCCTTTCGTGGAGGTGTCGGCGGAGACCACGGCCGAGAGGCCAAAGTGATAGGCATACGGCTGGACCGCGACGATCTGTCCCGCCCGCGAGAGCTGGTAGCGCTGGTAGCGCGTGAAGGCCCAGTCCATGAGCGCCCTCGTGTCCGAGAAGCGCCCCTGTGCCGTCTTGCAGCCGAGGACGCAGGTGTAGAGGGTGGTGCCTCCGCGACGGGCGGCACCAAGGAAGCTCGTGACCGTGTCGCCCGTACCGGTCTTGATGCCAAGGGCGCCCTGGTAGCTCGTGAGGAAGGTGTCCACGGTGGGGAACGTGATGCTCGCGGAGCCGATGGGAACCGTCACGCTCGTCCTTCTCACCGTGTCCGAGATGAACGGGTAGCGCGTCATGGCATAGCGAGCCAGCGTCACGAGGTCGGATACGCTCGAGTGGTGGCCCTCGGCATCGAGGCCGTGGGGGTTCACGAAGTGCGTGTGGGTCATGCCCAGCTCTGCCGCCTTGTCGTTCATCTTGTCAACGAACGCCTGCTCGGAGCCCGCACAGGCAACGGCAACCTCGTACGCCGCGTCGTTTGCCGAGCGAACGAGCATAACGCGCATGAGGTCCTCGAGCGACGAGGTCTGTCCCGGCTGGTAGCCGGCGACCATGGCGTTCTCGGGCAGGTCCGTTGCTGCCTGGATGGTCACCTGCGTGCCGAGGGAAACGCCGCTCTCGAGCGCGACGACGGCCGTCATCACCTTCGTGACCGAGGCCATGTTGATTTCCTCGTCAGGGTTCTTCTCGAAGAGCACGTTGCCGGACGAGTCCACGACGATGGCAGCCTCCGCCTCGGAGAGCGTGGGCTCTGCAGTGTCCGCGCGCGCGACACGGGGGGACCAGGCGAGCGCAAGGACGAGAAGAAGCGACACGGAGACCAGCGCCCGAAGTCTGGCGGACGACGGGCAAGGGAGCCCCACGAAGCCCCGCGACCGCCGGAACCCCGGTCTGGCAGCTTGGCTAGATGCGACCTGGAAGCAAGGGCTCTCGGTCAGACTCACTTATGCCTCCTCGCCAGGGCCTTGGCAGCCTTGACGATGGCCATGCCCTCGCTCGTGTAGACGATTGCGGTTATCACCGAGAAGACGCAACCGGCATAGACAAAGAGGAGGCCGACGGGGCCTCCCTGGGCATTGAGGCCCGGAAGCCAGGAGAGCGTCGTGACCCCAAGCCCCTCGATGACGGGAACGCCAAGCAGAAGGTCGCAGAAGCCAAACATGAGCAGGGCCGTCGTGATCTTGCCTACGTAGACCACGTCGACGGGGCGCTCGCGATAGTGCCGGACGATGAGGCCACCGCAGGCAAGGTACACGTCGCGACCGATGAGGAGGAAGGCCACCCAAGCGGGAAGCTCCGAGGTGACGACGAGGCCGAGGACGCCCGTGAACAGCAGGGCGCGGTCACAGATGGGGTCCAAGATCTTGCCGAACCAGCTCACGGTCTGCGTACGGCGCGCAATCTGGCCGTCCATCCAGTCCGTGCTTGCGGCGAGCGCGTAGATGAAGATGGAGAGCGGGCGGTTGATGTGCTGCACGAACATGCAGAGGAAGACGACGGTGAGCGCCATACGCGCAACGGTGATGGCGTTTGCGACCGTGAGGACCTTGTAGGAGGGATTCTCGGAGCTACCGACCGGCGCATCCACGTTGGGCTCGATGCCCTGACGTACCTTTTCCTCGAGCCATGGGTTCACGGTTAATCTACACTCCCTGAAATTGAGATGGCAGACTGCGCCTACGCACAGTCCTTGGGATGATACCCCAAGCCATGGCCGAGCCACCGTCCATACACGAAGGTGACAGTGATGTGAGATTCGACCTCCTGAGGGAGGTACTGGGCGAGCATCCCGAGCTATTCTGGGTCAACAGAGGCTGTTCCTACATCTATGACGATTCGGACCCGCTTACGCTGAGCCCCACGCACCTCTACGCCGCCAGCGAGATACCCTCGATGAGGGGTGCCCATGAGGAGCGGGCCGCACAGTCACTCGCGTGGACCCCGAGACCCTCCGCTCCATATCCGAGCTCCCCAAGGGGGCCCAGAGGAAGCTATTCGTCGACTACCAGAGGGAGTCGATGAGCCCCACGCGGCTCAGGGACCGGGTCCGGGGGTCGCAGCCCCTCACGTACAAGGATGGGATCAAGGCGCTCGAGCAGGCCGTCGCGTCGGTCAGGAGGGCGGCTGACGTCGCCGAGGCGGGGCTTCCGATCTCGCGCGGCCTCGTCGCCGACCTCAGGCAGGAGACCGCGCGTCTCGAGAGGGCCATAGGGAGGGGTTGACCCGCCCGAGGGGTCAGAATAACAGTTAACAGAGATGTAACAATATTCATCAGCTTTTCATGGGAAAACGGCCTGCTTTTATATTTATATGCTCTATGCGATATGAAATCCAAGGCCTCGGAAGCCATTTGAGTACATGGATTTTTAACGCTCCGAAAAAATGGTACAAATTCAAAAAAAGCTAGGGGCAACAAAGCCCCTAGCTGCATGTTTGGTCGGGTGGACTGGATTCGAACCAGCGACCCCTTGACCCCCAGTCAAGTGCGCTACCAAACTGCGCCACCACCCGTTATGTTGCCGCTCTCACTCGCAGCAGAAGAGAAGATACCATCAGCCCCCAGCCAGTGCAAGGACTTTTTTGGGCAATTGTCATCTCGCGCTTGCAACGAGGGGTCACGATGTGCGAAGCAGCTCGTTTCTCTCGTCGAGGACAAGGAGGAGGGCGAAAACCGCAAGCGTGATGGGGGTCATGAAGATGCCGATGAAGATGAGGAGGGCCTTGGGACAGTCCGAGCCGTGGTCCTTGCAATAGTCCGCGAGCAGCCTCACGACGATGAAGTACGAGCTGAGGGGAAGCAGGACGATTATCCCCACGACCAGAAGCTCGGGAACACCCATGCCAACCAGCATCACAACCAACCCCTTTCGTGTCAACGACAAGGCAAAGGCGGGACGAGATGGGGCGAGAGGTGAAAAGACGGGAGTCCCCTTTGCCCCCATGATCTCAGGGGCATTTTCCCAACGCTGAATCTGACGGGCATCACCGATTCGGCCAGCGGCCCGAATCATGATGCGGGCGGAGACGGGCCGCCCTGCGCGGGCGCACGGCTCCCCTGTCGGCCGAAGGCGGGCACCGTTCGCTGCACGCCAACCGCGCGTTATCATCGAACGGACGAACATCACGATTCTTGGCGGTGCCATGCTCAAGCTCATAAGATATCTTTCCGGTTATGGCAGGGAGTGCGTCCTCGCTCCCCTCTTCAAGCTTCTCGAGGCCGCCTTCCAGCTCCTCGTGCCCTTCGTGATGGCAAGCGTCGTCGACGACGGCATCGCCCGTGGCGACCGCGCGCACATCATGACCTGTGCCGTCATTCTCGTGGTCATGGGCGTGGTCGGCTGGGTCTGCGCCGCCACGGCCCAGTACTTCAGCGCCAAGCTCGGCGCCGGCTTTGGCACGGCCCTTCGTGACGACCTCTTCCGCCACGTCATGGCGCTCTCTCGAGCCGACGTCGACGAGCTGGGCACCTCGACCCTCGTGACGAGGCTCACCAACGACTCCAACCAGATCCAGGACGGCGTGAACCTGTTCTTCCGGCTCGTGCTGCGTTGCCCCATCGCCGTCTTTGGCGCCCTTGCCGCGGCCGTCTACGTCGACGGATATGAGGGGGCGGTCTTCGCGATCGTCGTAGCGCTCGTAATCCTGCTCGTCTGGCTCGTCATGCGCGCCGCGGTCATGCGCTACCGCCAGGTCCAGCACCGCCTCGACGGCATCCTGCTTCGTGTCTCCGAGCAGCTCGAGGGCGTGCGCGTCCTTCGCGCCTTTGGCCGGGAGCAGGCAGAGTCCCGGGAGTTCGATGCCGCCGCGGAGGAGCTCCGGGGCGAGCAGGTGGGCGTGGGCGACGTCTCGGCCCTCATGAACCCGCTTACCTACGTGGCCGTCAACCTCGGGCTCGTCGCCGTGCTTGCCGTGGGTGGTGTGCACGTGGACGCGGGCGGGCTCACGCAGGGCCATGTGGTGGCCCTCGTGAACTATATGTCGCAGATGCTCGTCGAGCTGCTCAAGCTCGCGAACCTCGTCGTCGTGCTCTCCAAGGCGGAGGCCTGCGCCCGCCGCGTCAACGAGGTCTTTGCCCGACACCCGGCCATGCAGGATGGAACTGCCGTGGACGCGGACGCCCCGGCCTCGCTCGAGTTCCGCGACGTGAGCCTCACCTATCCGGGCGCCTCGGCTCCCGCGCTCTCGCACGTGAGCTTTCTCGCCAGGCCCGGCGAAGTCGTGGGCATCATCGGCGGCACGGGGTCGGGCAAGTCGACCCTGGCGGCGCTCGCCATGCGCTTCTATGACGCGACGGAGGGCGAGGTGCTCGTGGGCGGCAGGGACGTGCGCGACTGGCGCCTCTCCAGCCTGCACGAGCTCGAGGGCATCGTCGACCAGCGTCCGCGCCTCTTTGCGGGCACAATCGCCTCCAACCTGCGATGGGGTGCCGAGGGTGCCAATGAAGGCCAGCTCGAACGTGCCGTCGCCACGGCCCAGGCAACCGACGTGGTGGAGGCCAAGGGAGGGTTCGACGGCGAGGTGGAGCAGCTGGGAAGGAACCTCTCCGGAGGCCAGCGCCAGCGCCTCTCCATAGCCCGCACGCTCGTGAGGCACCCGCGCATTCTCATCCTTGACGACGCATCGAGCGCCCTCGACCTTGCGACCGACGCGCGCCTGCGCCACGCCCTCCGCGAGGACCTGGCCGGCGCCACGCAGGTCGTCATCTCGCAGCGCGTCTCGGCCATCAGGCACGCGGACCTCATCCTCGTGCTCGACGGCGGCCGGCTCGTGGGCAAGGGCACGCACGAGCAGCTCCTCGCCTCCTGTGAGGTCTACCGCGAGATCTGCGACTCGCAGCTCGACCGCGGGGAGGTGGCCGCATGAGCGCAGCCAAGGCAAAGCCCACAACGGCCGGCACCAAACGAGCCTCGAGCATGGGCACCCTTCGGCGGGCGCTCGGCTTCCTCTCCTCCCATGCGGCGACCCTCGTGGCATCCGGGCTGCTCGCGGCGGTCGTCACGGTGACGACCCTGCTCGTGCCCGTGCTTTCGGGACGTGCCGTCGACTGTCTCGTGGGGCCGGGCGAGGTCGACGGGGCGAGGCTCCTCGACGCGCTTCGCCTCCTGGCCCTGTCCATTGCCGGGACCGCCGTCTCGCAATGGCTGCTCACGGCGCTCACCAACCGCGTGGCCTACGACGTCGTGCGCGACATGCGCGTCGCGGCCTTCTCTAAGCTGCAGCGCCTGCCCATCTCATACCTCGACTCGCACCGCCACGGCGACGTCGTGAACCGCATCGTCACCGACGTCGACCAGTTCTCCAACGGCCTCGTCATGACCTTCCAGCAGTTCTTCACGGGCGTGCTCACCATCGTGCTCACGCTCGCGTTCATGTTCTCGTTGAACCCGCTCGTGACGCTCGTCGTGGCGGCCGTGACGCCGCTCTCGATCGTGGCTGCCAAGGCCATCGCGGGCAGGGGCTACACCTACTTCCATGACCTGAGCGCGAGGAGGGGCGAGCTCACGGCCCTCGTCGAGGAGTACGTGGGCGGCAAGGGCGTGGTGGAGGCCTTCGACGCCCAAGAGCTTGTCCAGGGCCGCTTCGAGCAGGTCGACGATCGCCTCGCAAAGGCGAGCTTTCGCGCCGTCTTCTACTCGTCGCTCATCAACCCCACGACGCGCTTCGTGAACGCGCTCGTCTATGCAGGCGTGGGCATCTTCGGTGCGCTCGCGGCCATCGATGGGGCGCTTACCGTCGGCGGCCTCACGGCATTTCTCAGCTATGCCAACCAGTACACGAAGCCCTTCAACGACATCTCCGAGGTGGTCACGGAGCTCCAAAACTCCCTTGCCTGCGCGGCGCGCCTCTTCGAGCTGCTCGACGAGCGTGAGGAGGAGCCGGACGCGTCCGACGCCCTCGAGCTTGCGCACGTACGCGGCCAGGTTGACATCTCGCACGTCGACTTCTCCTACGTGCCGGGCCACCCGCTCATCCGCGACTTCGAGCTGCACGTGCGGCCGGGCGAGCGCGTGGCCATCGTGGGTCCCACGGGCTGCGGCAAGACCACGCTCATCAACCTGCTCATGCGCTTCTACGACGTGGACGCGGGCTCCATCTCCGTGGACGGCCGCGACGTGCGCTCCGTGACGAGGCGGAGCCTTCGCGCGGCCTGGGGCATGGTGCTGCAGGAGACGTGGGTCAAGAGCGCGAGCGTGAGGGATAACATCGCGCTGGGCAGGCCCGACGCCTCCGACGAGGAGGTTCGCGCCGCCGCGCGCGCGGCCTTTGCCGACGAGTTCATCGAACGGATGCCACACGGCTACGACACGGTGCTCGGCGGAGAGGAGGCGGCCGTCTCAGCCGGCCAGCGTCAGCTCCTCTGCATCGCGCGCGCCATGCTCGCGGACGCTCCCATGCTCATCCTCGACGAGGCCACGAGCAACATCGACACGCGCACCGAGGTCAAGGTGCAGGCGGCGTTCTCGCGCCTCATGGAGGGCCGCACGAGCTTCGTGGTGGCACACCGCCTCTCCACCGTTCGCGACGCCGACCTCATCGTGGCCATGCGCGACGGCCGCATCGTGGAGACCGGCACCCACGACGAGCTGCTCGCCAGGGGTGGCTTCTACGCGGGCCTCTACCGGAGTCAGTTCGAGCGGTAAAGCCCCTCACCGACGATGGCGCCGATGCCGAGCTTGAGGGTGCGGGCCATGTCGGGCACGGCCATCGTGGGGGTTCCCTCGGGCTTGCGGCGAGTACACGGTGGTCTCCCCGGAACGGCGGGCGGGACGCGGCGGGTGTCGGGATGGCCCCGCGCCCGGCCGCTACCTCGCGACCCGGACGCCCTTCACCTTGCCGAGCTGCTTCTCGCCCCTGCGGTCGGCACCCCAGAAGCACACCGAGACCATCCCGGGGCCCACGTGCGAGCCGATGGTGGGGCCGATCGCGGAGCGGAGAACCTCGAGCTCGGGGTCGAAGGAGCGCAGCGTGCCTGCCAGCTCGTAGCCGTCCTCGAGCGCGTCGGCGTCTCCCACGGCGGCCACGCGGCCATGAGGCTCGAGCTCGCGGTTCCTCTCGAAGTGGTCGCACATCTTGCGCATGCCCTTGCGCCGGCCGCGCGCAACGCCGCGGATGCCGAGAGAGCCGTCGAGGTTGAAGTGCAGGAGCGCCTTCACGTCGAGCGCGTCGCCGATGACGGCCACGCCCTTGGGTAGGCGGCCGCCGCGGTGCAGCGCGTCGAGGTTGTCCACCATGAAGATCGTGCGCACGTGGTAGCGCGCATCCTCCACCCAGCGCACGAGGTCCTCGGCGTTCATGCCCTCGTCGCGCCTCTTGCACGCGCCCTCGAGCAAAAGGTTGAGCGCCGTGGAGGCCACGAGCGAGTCGACGGCGTAGATGCGCACCTCCTCGTCAGGGTGGGCCTCCTTGAGTCGCTCGAGAGAGGCCATGGCCCCCTGGTAGCCACCCGAGATGCCACTCGAGATGCAGAGCATGACCGTAGGCACGCCCGTGTCGTATGCGGCCTGGAAGGCCTCGTCGTACTCGAGCTGGGAGGGCTGCGAGGTCATGGGGCAGGCGCCGCGGCGGATGGCGTCGTAGAATTCGTGGGCGCTCCTCGTCTGGAAGAGGTCGTCGTCCCCGGAGAGGCCGCCGTCGGGCTTTCCGGCCTCCACGTAGTGGAAGGGAATGACGCGCACGCCAAGCTCGCGGGCGCGCTCGGCCGAGAGGTCGCACGTGGAGTCGCACATGATCTGGCAGATGACGGGCATGGTTCCTCCTTGCTCGCGGGCGGCCCTGCCGCCAGCGCTGTCGTTTCACAAAGGGTAGCGGATGCGGGCGAGGCCAGTGGCACGCGCCTCAGCCCTCGAGGCGCTCCCCGACCTCGAGCCACTCGCCCTCGAGGCCGTCGAGGGCCGCCTTGGCCTCGTCCACCTTGGCCTGCGCCGCCTCGAGTGCCTCGTAGTCGGTGGGGTCGACCTCCCCCATCGCGCGCTCGAGCTCCTCCACGCGCCCGCGTTGGGTGTCGCACTTGCGCTCGAGGCTCGCGAGCTGCTTCTTCAGACGCCACTCCTCGGCACTCGAGAGGCCGCCCTCCCCCGCCGGGGCCTGGGCCGGTGCCTCCCGGGCCTTCGCCTGCGAGACGGGGGCCTTCGGCGCTGGGCCGTTGCCGGAGACGTCGCCCGAGCCATGCCGCTCGCCAATGAGTCGCAGATACTCGTCCACGCCGCCGGGCACGTGGCGCAGACTGCCGCCGATGAGGGCGAACTGGTCATCGGTCACGCGCTCCATGAGGTAGCGGTCGTGCGTCACGAGCAGGAGCGTGCCGGGCCAGTCGTCGAGCAGGTCCTCCATCACGGCGAGCATGTCGGTGTCGAGGTCGTTGCCGGGCTCGTCGAGGATGAGCACGTTGGGCTCGTCGAGCAGCACGCACATGAGCGCGAGTCGCCTCGACTGGCCGCCGGAGAGGTCGCGGATGGGCGTGTCGAGCTCGCGCTTGTCGAAGCCCAGACTCTCGAGGAGCTTCTCTGGCGTGTACTCCTTGTCGCCGATGACATAGCTCCTCTTATAGCGGCCCAAGAGCTCGCGCACGCGCCAGTCGAGCTTGTCGGCGAGCAGGTCGATGTGCTGCGACAGGATGCCGAGCTTGACCGACTTGCCGATCTTGACGTGCCCGCTCGTGGGGGCCTGCTTGCCGTCGAGCAGGCGCAGGAACGTCGTCTTGCCGGCGCCGTTCTCGCCGAGGATGCCAAAGCGGTCGCCCGGACCCACGAGCCAGTCGACGTGGTCGATGACGGTGCGGCCCCCGAAGGCAACCGTGGCCTGCTTGAGCTCGAAGACCTGCTTGCCGAGGCGGCTCACGGCAAGGCGCTTGAGCTCGAGCGGGTTTCTGAGGGGCGGCACGTCGGCAATCATGGCCCGCGCCGCGTCGATGCGGAACTTCGGCTTGCTCGAGCGCGCCTGGGCCCCGCGCGAGAGCCAGGCGAGCTCCTTTCTCAGCATGTTCTGGCGGCGGTCCTCCATGACGGCGGCCTGGCGGTCGCGCTCGACGCGCTGCTGGATGTAGGCCGAGTAGCCCCCCTCGAACGGGTCAATCGTGCCGTCGTGGACCTCCCACATGCTCTCGCACACCTCGTCGAGGAACCACCGGTCGTGCGTGATGCAGAGGAGCGCCCCCTCGCCCGAGGCCCAGCGGTGGCGCAGGTGGCTCGCGAGCCAGGTGATGGCTCCCATGTCGAGGTGGTTGGTGGGCTCGTCGAGCAGGAGCACGTCCCACGAGCCGATGAGCAGGCGCGTGAGGTCGACGCGGCGGCGCTGGCCGCCCGAGAGCGTGCCCACCTTGGCGTCCCAGTCCACGTCGCCGATGAGCTCGGCGATGATGCGGCGCGTCTCGGGGTTGGAGGCCCACTCGTACTCGGGCACGTCGCCCACGACCTCGTGCGCCACGGTCTCGTCGTCGTCGAGCTGGTCGGACTGGCCGAGCATGCCCACGGTGATGCCGCCGCGCCAGGTGACGGTGCCGTCGTCGGGCTCGAGCCTGTGGTCGATGAGCTGCAACAGCGTCGACTTGCCATCGCCGTTATTGCCCACGATGCCGATGCGGTCGCCCTCGTTCACGCCGATTGTGACGTCGGCGAGCACGCGCTTGCCCGGCCACTCCTGGGAGAGGTGCTCGCAGCCGATTAGGATTCCCATCTCACTCCTCCTGCGCGCCGTCACGCTCGCGGCGCAGCTCTCTCATCGTCTCGTCGACGTCCGCACCGTCCGCGAGGGACCTGAGCGCACGGATCTCGGCGGCATATCCGGGCAGCTCGTTGGGCGTCTCGAGGATCATCGGCAGGTGCCGGGTGCGCTCGTCTCGCACGATGGCGGCAAAGCAGGCAAGCCCCAGGTGCCCGAGGCCCAGGCGCTCGTGGCGGTCCTTGTGCGCGCCCACCGGGTTCTTGGAGTCGTTGAGGTGAAGTGCCCGGAGCCGCCCGAGCCCAAGCACCCGGTCGAACTCGTCGAGCACCGCGTCGAGGCTTGCCGCCACGTCGTAGCCCGCGTCGCTCACGTGGCAGGTGTCGAGGCAGACGCCCATGAGCTCGTCGTGGTTGACGCGCTCAAGGATGGTCGCGAGCTCCTCGAAGGTGCGGCCCACCTCTGAGCCCTTGCCGGCCATCGTCTCGAGCAGGACACAGGTGGCCTGACCGGGCACGAGCGTGGCGTTGAGCCCCTCGGCAACCTCCCCGATGCCCGCCTCGGCGCCCTGGCCCGTGTGGCTGCCCGGGTGGAAGTTGTAGTAGGTGCCCGGCAGGAGCTCGAGCGTCTCGAGGTCGGCCGCCATGGCACGCCGCGCGAAGTCCCTCACCTCGGGCTTTGCCGAGCACAGGTTCATCGTGTAGGGCGCATGCGCCACGAGCGGACCAAAGGCGTGCGCGGCCATGAGCTCGCGCAGGGCGGCGGCGTCCGCGGGGTCTGCCGCCTTGGCGTTGCCGCCGCGCGGGTTTCTCGTGAAGTAGGCGAAGGTCGTGGCGCCAATCGAGAGCGCCCGCTCGCCCATGGCGAGAAACCCGCCCGAGCTCGAGAGGTGGCAGCCGGCCGACAGCGCGGTGTCCGCTCTCGGGGCTGCCGAGGCGGGCGCGGCGGTTTCGGGCTCGCTCACTCCTTGCCCACCTTAGGCATGAGGGTGGTCTCGTCGAGGACGTCGTCGCCCGTGAGGCCCGGCATGAGGACGGTCTCGCCGAGCGCCGCGGCCCCTCCGGGGGCGGCCGCGGGCTCGCTAACGCCCAGCATCGTGGCGAGCTTCCTGACGATGACCTCGGCAACCTCGCTCTTGGGCATGGTATCAAGCTGCTCCACGCCGTGCGGCGAGACGAGCGCGCAGGTGTCGGTGTCCGAGCCGAAGGACGAGTCGGCGCGCGAGACGTCGTTGGCCACAATGAGGTCGCAGCCCTTCTTGGCGAGCTTCTCGCGGGCACGCTGGATGACGTTGCCGGTCTCGGCAGCAAAGCCGATAACGATGCGCTCGCCGCGGTTCTTGGAGAGCGTGGCGAGGATGTCGTCGTTCTCCACGAGCTTGACCTCGCCGAGCGGCTCGGTGGCCTTCTTGAGCTTGTGATTGGCCTCGGTGGCCGGGCGGTAGTCGGAGACGGCCGCGGCCAGGATGGCGGCGTCGGCCAGCTCGAAGGCGTCCTTGGTGGCGCTCAGCATCTCGGCGGCCGTGGTGACGCGCATGATGCCCACGCCCGTGGGAACCGGCAGTGACACGGGCCCCGAGACGAGCGTCACGTGAGCGCCGTGGGCAGCGGCGGCCTCGGCGATCGCGTAGCCCATCTTGCCCGAGGAGGCATTGGAGAGGTAGCGCACCGGGTCGATGGCCTCGTGCGTGGGGCCGGCCGTGACCACGACGTGCTTGCCCGTGAGGTCGCCGGCGGCCCGGAGGCGAAACATCGCCGCGGCCACGATCTGCTCCACCTCGGCGAGCTTGCCCGTGCCCACCTCGCCGCAGGCAAGGCGGCCCACCACGGGACCGGCAAAGAGCACGCCCTGCTGGCGCAGCGTCTCCACGTTGGCCTGCGTGGCGAGGTTCTCCCACATGTGCACGTTCATGGCGGGCGCCACGAGCTTGGGCGCGGGGCACGCGAGCAGCGTGGTGCTCACCACGTCGTCGGCGAGGCCGTTGGCCATCTTGGCCATGACGTTGGCCGTGGCCGGGCACACGAGGGCGAGGTCGGCCCACTCGGCGAGCTCGATGTGCGGGATGGGCGAGGTCTCGTCCTCGAAGAGGTCGAGCGTGACGCGGTGGCCCGAGAGGGCTTCGAAGGTGCGCGGGCCCACGAGCCTGGTGGCGGACTCGCTCATGCAGACGCGCACGTCCACACCCTGCTTCTGAAGGCCACGCAGGACCTCGCAGGCCTTGTAGGCGGCGATGCCGCCGGTGACGAAGAGGGCCACGTGCTTGGCGCGGGTGGCGGCTTGGGTGAGCGGCATGGGAACCTAGGCCTCCCGGGAGACGACGAGGATGCGGCGGCAGTAGGGACAGGTGGTGATGTCGGAGTCGCTTCTTCGGATGTCGGAGAAGGAGCTGGGCTGCAGGGCCACGCGGCAGGCGGAGGGGCGGTTGCCCTCGAGCGACTCGACGGCAAGGCCGCCAAAGCGCTTGCGGGCCTCGTCATAGCGCCCCATGAACTCGGGCGATATGGTGGCGACGACGCGCTCGCGCTCGGAGGTGAGCTCCTTGACCTGGCTCGTGATGTCGGCCGCGGCCTCGCGCCAGGCGTCGGTCTGCGCCTTCTCCTCGGCAGCGAGACGCTCGGCGAGGCTCCGGGCGTTGCGCTCGGCACGCTCGACGGTCTCGAGCTTCTCAAGCAGGCGCTCGGTGTCGAAGTCGACCTTCTCGAGCTTCTTGGCAAGCGAGGAGAGCGACAGCTCGAGGTCCTGGGCGGCACGGTGGTCGGCCCCGGCCGACACGTCTGCCTGCACCTCGCTCACCTTGTCCGTGAGCATGGCCTTACGCTCGTCGAGGTCGGCAAGGTCAATCTCGACGTCCTTGCGCTGGCCCACGATCTTGGTGAGCTCGGAGGCGACCTTCTTCGACGCGGCGCGGGCGGCGGCAACCTTGGCCCTCTGGGGGAGCTGGTCTGCCGCCTTCCTGAGCCTCATGAGGGAGAGGTCGATCTCCTGGAGCCTAAGCAGCGAGGTTGCCTCTGACACGTGAATCACTCCCCAATGCCCCACGCGTGCCAGCGAAGGGGCTCGTCCAAGACCTGTATGCGCATGTCAGGCGCCGCGTCGCGGAGGGTCCGCGCAAGCAGCCCCGCATAGGGGCGCTCCGAGGCGTCGTGTCCTAAGAGTATAGCGTCCACGCCCGCGCAGGCGAGCTCGGAGAGGCGATGGTATCCGGCCTCCCCTGTGATGACGAGGCCGACGCCCCGCCGTATGGCGTCCGCCCCGAAGCCGCCGAGCGAGCCCGAGCAGAACGCGACCGTGCCCGGCGCGTGGCCGCCCGCGCCCCACACGGTGGGCACACAGCGAAACGCGGAGGCCGCACGCGCCGCGAGCTCGTCAAGCGCGAGCGCGCCGGAATCGAGCAAAGCCCCGTAGCCGTCCGGCTCCTGGAGCCTGCCCATTCGCGGAAGACCCAGCAGGTCGGCCGCGAGGTCGAGGGCCGCGTCGGAGCGGTCGAGGTTGGTGTGCATGGCCACGAGCGATACGCCGAGCCTCGCCGCCACAAACGCCGTGGCTCCCCCCACCGAGGACGTGCGGACCTCGGGCGTCATGGGAAACGGCGCGTCGAGAAACGCCGGGTGGTGCGTCACGAGAACGTTGCACCCCAGCTCATGGGCCTGTTCCACCGTGGACGGCATCGCATCGAGTGCGCACGCGACGCCGCTGACCTCCGCCAGGGGGTCTCCCACCGAAAGCCCAGGCCTGTCCCAGCCCTCAGCCCTCTCCAGCGGGAACGCATCGGCGAGCATCCCCACGACCTCATCGACCCTCATACAACCTCCTACCAAGAAGAGAGATAAGAAGCTCATAGCTCCGAGCAGACAGGCCCGGGGGCGCGCCCGGACGCCTTGGCTCGCGACTCAGACAGTCCTCGGCGCACAGAGCGCGCCTGCGGAACTCGTCTCGAGCCAAGGCGTCCGGGCGCGTGGGGACCGATGCGTCGGCTCGGCGCGAGTTCCGCAGCCGAGCAAAGCGAGGCGAGGACTGTCTGAGCGCAGAGTCGACGCATCGGTCCCCTTCCCGCAGCGCCCTACCCCTCGGCGACGATGTCGAGCAGCGCGTCGCAGAAGGCGTCGAGGTCTGCGGCGGTGACGCGCTCGTCAAAGCTGACGCGCAGCGCCCCCAGGGCCTCGTCTCGGGCTATCCCCATTGCGGTGAGGACGTGGCTGGCGTCGAGCGAGCCAGAGGAGCAGGCAGAGCCCGCCGAGACCTCGAAACCGCGCTCGTCGAGCTGGAGCACGAGCGACTCTGAGTCCATGGAGGGCACCATCACGCTCACCATGCCCGGCAGGCGCGTGTCGTCCACATGGGCCACGGTCGTGGGCTCGATGCCGGTACCGGGTGCGCAGAGGCGCTCGTAGACGTGGTTGGCGAGGGTGGCCACCCGTGGCCTCACCTCGGCCATGTCGTCGGTGACGAGGCGAGCGGCACAGGCGAAGGCCACGGCGCCCGCGACGTCCTGCGTGCCGGGACGGTGACCACCCTCCTGGCCGCCGCCCAGGCTCTGAGCCTCGAAGGGGCAGCGCATGCGGATCGCGAGCGCGCCCACGCCGATAGGGCCGCCGATCTTGTGGGCCGCTACGGAGACGGCTTCGGCGCCGGGCGCGTCGAGCGGGATGCGCCCGAAGGCCTGCACGGCGTCCACGTGAGCGAGCGCGCCGGCCGCGTGAGCGGCCGCGACGATCTGGGCCGTGGGCTGCACGACGCCCGTCTCGTTGTTGGCGGCCATGACGCTCACGAGGGCGCACGAGTCGCCCATCGCGCGACGCACCTCCTCGGCCGAGACCACGCCGTCGCGCCCGGGCCGGGCAAGCTCCACCTCGAAGCCCCGGCCGCGAAGCAGGCTCGCCACGTCCAACACCGAGTCGTGCTCGATGGCGGAGAGTACGACCCGGTTCCTCCTGTTCCGGCTCCTCCTGCGCGCGCCCTCGGCCATGCCGAGCACGGCGAGGTTGTTCGACTCGGTGCCGCCCGAGGTCATGACGACCTCGCCCGGGCGGAAACCGCAGCCGATGGCACGGGCGAGGTCGCGCCTGGCCCCGTCAAGCACGCGGGCGGCCTCGCGCCCGCGTGTGTGGAGCGAGTTGGGGTTGGCCATGCCGAAGGGCTCGTCGTGATAGGCGAGCCAGGCGTCACGCGCCTCGGGGCGAAGCGGGGCGGATGCGGCGTAGTCGAGGTAGACGTAGCGATCGACACCCATCCTGGCTATGCCCTCCTCGTGAGGCCCTGGCGGCCGGCGTCGCGGATCTGGGAGATGGCCGCGGCTCGGTCCTCGGAACCGTAGACGGCGCTGCCGGCCACGAGCACGCTGGCGCCGGCCTCGACTATCTGGGCGGCGTTGGCCGCGCCCACGCCGCCGTCGACCTCCACGAGCGGCGAGACGCCCCGCTCTGCCGCGAGGGCGCGGACCTGGCGAAGCTTGCGCAGCGTGTTGGGGATGAACTTCTGGCCGCCGAAGCCGGGGTTCACCGACATGACGAGCACGAGGTCGAGGTCGGAGATGATGTCCTCGAGCACGCTCGCCGGCGTGGCGGGGTTGAGCGAGATGCCCGCCTTGGCGCCCGCCTCGTGGATGCCCATGACAACGCGGTGCGCGTGCGTGGCGGCCTCCCAGTGGAAGGTCACGATGTCGGCGCCGGCGCGGGCGTACTCCTCTGCCGTCTCGTCGGGGTTGGTGATCATGAGGTGCACGTCGGCCGGCAGGTCGGAGTTGGCCTTCGCCGCCTTGACCACGTTGGGGCCGAACGTGAGGTTGGGCACGAAGTGGCCGTCCATGACGTCGACGTGCACGAAGTCGGCGCTCGAGATGGCGTCGAGGTCGCGCGCGAGGTTGGCGATGTCGGCGGAGAGGATGGACGGGGCGATCTTGACGTCTTCGATCATGGGTTACTCCCCTTCTGTCGTGGTCGTGCCCATACCGTAGAACTCCCTCGTGGGGGTGCGCCCGATGAGCATGGCGGTGGCGGTCTCGACGGACATGCCGCCGTAGATGACGTTCCAGACGGCGTCTGAGATGGGGACCTCGACGCCCTTCTTCTGTGCGAGCTCGCGCACGGAGACGACGGCTCGGGCGCCCTCGACGACCATGTGGGTGCTGGCCTCGAACTCGTCGAGCGTGCGACCGGCCACGAAGGCCTCGCCGAAGCGGCGGTTGCGCGAGTGCTCGGAGGTGCAGGTGGCCACGAGGTCTCCCATGCCGGCAAGCCCCATACAGGTCATGGGCTCGCCGCCGAGGGCCGCAACCATGCGGCCAATCTCTGCGATACCGCGGGTCATGATGAGGGCGAGGGTGTTGTCGCCCAGGCCCAGGCCGGCGCAGATGCCGCAGGCGATGGCCATGACGTTCTTGACCGCGCCGCAGGTCTCGACCCCGCGCACGTCGCGCGAGACGTAGACGCGAAACGCGGGCGTGGAGACGAGCGAGCGCAGGCGCTCGGCGAGTTCGAGGTCCTCGGCGGCGAGCACGGAGGCCGCGAGGGCGCCCGTGCAGACCTCCTCGGCGTGGTTGGGGCCCGAGAGCGCCGCGATGCGCTCGGGACGCCCCAGCTCGGAGGCGGCGACCTCGCTCATGAGCAGGCCCGAGTCCGGCTCGATGCCCTTCGTGAGCACGAGGGCGGGCACCTCGGGCACGAGGCTGGGCGCGAGGCTCGAACAGACGTCGCGCAGGTGGTTGGAGGGCAGCGCAAGCACGCAGGCGTCCGCGCCCTCGAGGGCCTCGCCCAGAGACGCCGTGGCCCGCACGTTGGGCGCGAGCGGGTAGTCGGGCAGGTAGCGCGCATTGTGGCGCGTCTCGTTGATGGCGTTTGCCGTGGCCTCGGAGTGGCACCAGAGGCTCACCTCGTCGGCGTTCGCGGCAACGAGGCCCGAGAAGGCCGTGCCCCACGAGCCAGCGCCGATGACGGCGACGCGGCTCATCGCCCGGCCTCGCCGGAGCCGGGCTCGGAGGGGCCGCCCTTGGCATCGACGGCCGCGCCGTCGCTGCCGACGACGGGATCGGTCCCGGTGCCGGCCTTGTGGAAGGCGAAGGCACCCTCCTTGCCCTCGGCGAGCTTCCTCATGTTGGACCGGTGCGCCCACACGACGGTCCAGCCGGCCACGGCAAGCGTCACCACGAGCGGCCAGTTCCAGCCGTAGACCAGGCCCGCCACGACGGGCAGCGCCGCCGCCACGGTGATCGAACCGATGGAGACGCGCTTGGTGGCGGCCACGAGCACGATGAACACGGAGAGCTCGATGAGGGCCACGGGCAGAAGGAAGCCGAGAAGCGACCCCACGCCCACGGCGATGCCCTTGCCGCCACGGAAGTGCAGGAAAGGCGAGAAGATGTGGCCCCACACGGCGGCCACCATGACGAGGCCCACGAGCCAGGCGCCCGCGCCCGTCGGGGCCACCGAGATGCCCGTCGCGTTCGTGAGCACGAAGTCCGGCTGCTGGAAGAGCCAGCTCGCGAGGCCCGTGGCAAGCGCGCCCTTACCCGCGTCGAGCAGCAGCGTGAGCGCCGCGGCGCCCTTGCCGATCTCGCGCGCCACGTTGGTTGTCCCGATGTTCCCCGAGCCCACCTTCTGTATGTCGACGCCCTTGGCACGGGCGATGAACTTGCCGAAGGGGATGCCGCAGACGAAGAACGTGGCCAGGAGATAGGCCACGAGCGGCCCCCAGTTGATGGAGTTGTCGAAGAGCATGGTTGGCATCGCTGCCGGGTTCATGTGCGCCTCCGCGTGTCTCGTGAAGGGCCCCGGGGCTTGCCCGGGGCCCAGCCCTACGCCGTCTGCTGCTTCTTGCGGAACCTCAGCCGCACGGGCGTGCCCTCGAGGTCGAAGACTTCGCGCAGGCGGTTCTCGAGGAAGCGCCTGAAGTTGTCGTCGACGAGCTCGGGATAGTTGCAGAAGAACGTGACGGCTGGCGGGCGGTTGCCCGTCTGGTTCGCGTATTGGATGCGCAGGCGCTTGGGGCCGTCCACCTTGGTGTGGCCGCTCTCGCGAAGCCGGGCGAGCAGGTCGTTGAGCTGGCCCGTGGGGATCTTGCCGTTGTGCGCGGCGCCCGCGCGGTCGACGACGCCCCACACCTTGTCGAGCGCGCGGCCCGTGAGGGCGCTCGTGCGCAGGACCGGCGCCCACGGGGCGAAGGCGAGGCGGCGTGCCACGGACTGCATGACGTCCTCGCGCGCCTCCTCGGTGGTGACGAGGTCCCACTTGTTGAGCAGCACCACAAGGCCGCAGCCGCGCTCGATGGCGAGGCCAGCCACCTTCTGGTCCTGCTCGGTCACGCCCTCGGAGGCGTCCACCACGAGCACGCAGACGTCGGCCTCGTCGATGGCGCGAAGGCCGCGCACCATGCTGTAGTACTCGACGTCCTCGTGCACGAGGTTGCGCTTGCGCATGCCGGCCGTGTCGACGAGGCGGTAGCGGCGCCCGTCGTGCTCGACCACGACGTCGAGGGCGTCGCGCGTGGTGCCGGCCACGTCGGAGACGATGGAGCGCCTGCGTCCGGCGAAGCGGTTGGTGATGGAGCTCTTGCCCACGTTGGGCCTGCCGATGATGGCGACGCGCAGGGCGTCTGCCGGGTAGGCGCCCTCGGGGGCCTCCTTGGGAAGGGCCGCGACGACCTCGTCGAGGAGGTCGCCCGTGCCGTGGCCGTGCGTGGCCGAGATGGGGCGCGGCTCGCCGAGGCCGAGGGAGTAGAACTCCCAGATGGTCTTCTCGTCGTCGGGGTTGTCGAGCTTGTTGGCCACGAGGAAGATCGGCTTCTTGGTGCGGCGCAGGATGCGCGCGACCGTCTCGTCCTCCTCGGTGATGCCGATGCTCGCGTCCACCACGAAGATGATGGCGTCGGCCTCCGCGCAGGCGGCCTCGGCCTGCTCGCGGATGCTGCCGGCGAAGGCGTCGTCGGACTTGCCGGTCTCGATGCCGCCGGTGTCGACCAGCGTGAAGTCGCGGCCGTTCCAGTCGGCGTCGTGGTAGCTGCGGTCGCGCGTGACGCCGCGGCTCTCGTGGACGATGGCCTCCCGGGACTGGGCTATGCGGTTCACCAGTGTGGACTTGCCGACGTTGGGGCGACCGACGACGGCGACGATGGGCTTGGGCATGCATACTCCTTGCTCGTGTGTTCCAAGCCAGATAGTTTACCATGCATCCCCACCGCGCCCCCAACCACCACAGAGGCCACGAATGCGCAAGGTGGCTAGGGTGCCCATGCGAGAAGGACTTACGTCAGGTCACGGCACCCAGACCCAAAAGGCGGAGCCGCGCACCTAAGCCGAGAGCTCCCGGATGCGCGAGACGACCTCGTCGATCTGCGCGGTGGGCGTGCTGGCGCCCGCGGTGACGCCCACGTCGCGTGCGCCCGCGAACCAAGCGGCCTCGAGCTCGGCGGGCACCTCGATGTGGTGCGTGCGCGGGCAGGCGGCCGAGCAGATCTCGGCAAGGCGCGTCGTGTTGGCGGAGTTGCGCCCGCCGATGACGACCATGACGTCGGAGCGCCCCGCGAGCTCGCGCGCGGCCTGCTGGCGCTCGCTCGTGGCCTCGCAGATGGTGTTCACGACGCAGACCTCGGGCACGCGGGCCATGAGCTCGCTCACCACGGCGTCGAGGGTGGCCTTGGCCTGGGTGGTCTGCACGACCACGCCCACGCGCTTCGAGAGGGTCACGCCGTCGAGCGCGGCCACGTTGGCCACGGCCACGGCACCCGGCGCATGGCCGAGGATGGCCTCGACCTCGGGATGGCCCGCCTCGCCCACGACGAGCACCTGGTAGTCGTCTCGCTGGAGGCGCTCGGCGGCGTGGTGGACGCGCTTCACGTAGGGGCAGGTGGCGTCGACCACGGCAAGGCCCCGCTCGTGGACGACCTCCTCCACCTCGGGGACCACGCCGTGGGTGCGCAGCACGAGCGTGGATCCCGCCTGGTCGGGCACGTCCTCTACCACGGTGACGCCGGCCCGCTCGAGGCCGGCCACGACCTGCGGGTTGTGGATGAGCGGGCCCAGCGTGTGGACGGGCCCCGTGGCCTCGGCGGCCACCTTGTGGACGAGGTCGAGGGCGCGCTGGACGCCGTAGCAGGCGCCCGCGTGCCCGGCGACGGTGATGGTTGGCATGTGGATGAGACTCCTTCGTGGCTACCAGAGGTCGGGATGGCGTGCGCGCAGGTCGTCGCGCAGGGCGTACACCCGGCTCATGGCCGTCTGCTCCATGGCGCTCGTCTGGGCCTTCCTGCCCTTGGCGTCGAGCGAGGCAAACGAGATGGGCGAGCCGTGCGCGATCACGGGCGTGCGCCTCCTCGTGCGGCGCGTGTGGTAGGGGTCGGCGGCGCCCACGACGGCCGTGGGGATGACGTCGGTCTTGGCCATCTGGGCAATCATGGCAAAGCCGCCGTGCACCTTGATCTTCTGGTCGTCGTTCTTGATGCGCGTGCCCTCGGGGTAGACGAGGACGCACTCGCCGCGCTGGAGGGCGTCCTTGGCGGCGCGAATGGCGCCGAGGTCGGCCGAGCCGCGGTCGACGGGGATGCCGCCCATGCGCCGGAAGAACCAGCGCAGGATGGCGACCTTCTCGAAGTCGAGCTTGTAGATGGGACGCACGAAGACGCCCCTGCGCCACATGCGCGTGATGAAGACGACGGGCTCCACCATCGAGGTGTGGTTCATGACGATCATGCGCCCGTGGCCGCGCGTCTCGGCGAGGAGCGCCCCCTCGTTCTCGATGGTGGTGGGCCACAGGATACGCCCCACCACGTAGACGACGAAGTAGCAGAAGGCAAGGAGCGCGCGCGTGGGCGCCGGGTAGTCGGCAATGCCGCTCCTCACGTAGTCGAAGCCCTTGACCTTCTCGGAGCGCGCCCTCGAGCCCTTGGCCTCGCCTGCCATCAGCGGGCCTCCCGCATGAGGGCCGCGATGCGGTCGCACACCTCGTCGACCGTGAGGTCGGTAGAGTCGATGTGGACGGCGTCGGCGGCAGGCTTGAGCGGCGAGGCCTCGCGCGTGGAGTCGGCCTTGTCGCGGGCCACGAGCTCGGCCTCGATGGCGGCCGTCTCGGCGGCGTCGGCCTGGGCGCTGGCGTCCTTGGCAGTGTCACCGCCCTGGCGCTGTACGGCGCGGCGGCGGGCGCGGGCAGAGGGGTCGGCGAAGAGGTAGACCTTCACCTCGGCTGCGGGAAAGACCACGGTGCCGATGTCTCGGCCCTCGGCCACGACGTCGCCGGCCTCGGCGGCCTTGCGCTGGAGGGCGACCATCGACTCGCGGACCGCGGGCACGGCGGCCACGGCGCTCACGTTGGCGTCGACCTCGGGGGTGCGGATCTGGGCCGTGCGGTCCTCGTCGTCGATGGTGAGGCGCTCGCCGCCCGCGCCGGCCGTGAGCGAGATGTCGAGCCCGCGGGCGAGCGCGGCCACGGCGTCCGCGTCGGAGACGTCGACGCCGCGCTCGAGCGCGGCGCAGGTCACGGCGCGATACATCGCCCCGGTGTCGAGGTAGGTGAGGTGCTCGCGCGCGGCCAGGGCTCGCGCGACGGTGGACTTGCCGGAGCCGGCCGGCCCGTCGATGGCGACGATCATGTCAGTTCCTTCCCGTGACGTTGACGGAGTCTCCCGGCACGAAGCCGCGCTCGGCGCGGGCGCGCAGCTCCTCGGGCGTGAGGCCCGCGCTCTGCAGCTGCACGCGCGTGCCGTCGCTCACGAAGACCTGCGAGGAGACGTTGGGGACGATGTGGTTCCAGAACGCATCGAGCGGCTCGCAATAGATCGCGCCGTAGATGGCGCGCGTGAGCCCGCCGTGGGTGACGCAGGCGGTCTTTCCGTGCTGCGTCTTGGCCCACGAGATGAACGAGCCCGCTCGGGCGACGAGGTCCTCGAGCGACTCGCCGCCCTCCATGGGCACGGAGCGGCCCTCCGCGTCGAGCGGCCAGGGAAACGCGACGCCGCGCTCGTGCGCCTCCACGAGCGAGACGCCCTCGAGTGCGCCGAACTCGACCTCGACGAGGCGGTCGTCGACCGTGGCGGGGATGCCGAGACGGGCGGCCACGCCCTCGGCAATGCAGCGGCAGCGCGAGAGCGGCGAGGTGAGGATGCGGTCGGGCGCCCAGGCGACGAGGGCCTCGATGGCGCGGTCGCGCTGGCGCTCCCCCTCGGGGCTGAGCGCCACGTCGCGCCTGCCGGAGTAGAAGTGTTCCACATTGCCCACGGTCTCCGGGTGACGCATGAACAGGATCCTGCCAAGCTCCGTCATCAGGCCCCTCTCCCCTCTCTCGCCGCGTGCAGCGAGGCCGAGCCGCCTCGGCGTCCGCGCGAGCCCACGTGCGCGTCGCTCCCCCTGTCGGCCTTCCGCGCGGCCGGGCGCCGCGGGCCATCCGCGCCCACGGACGCGAGCAGCCGGGAGACCTCGTCTTCCCCTAGCCTACGCCATGAGCCGGACTCGAGCGAGCCGAGGGCGAGCGGGCCGAACGTGTCGCGGTGAAGCGCCACCACCTCGTGGCCCACGGCCGCGAGCATGCGCTTGACCTGGTGCTTCCTGCCCTCGTGGATGGTGAGCGCCCATACGCTCCGTCCCCTGGGCGCCCCCTCGGGCGCAACCGCGCGATAGGCGGGCGAGCCCGGCGAGACGCACTCCACGCGCGCGGGCGCGCACGGGCCGTCGTCGAGTGTGATGCCGGCCTCGAGCCGGGCACGCTCGGACTGGGTGAGCGTGCCCTCCACGAGCGCCACGTAGTGCTTGTCCTTCTCGAAGGAGGGGTGGAGCAGGCGCTGGGCAGCCTCGCCGTCGGTGGTGAAGAGCAGAAGCCCGGTCGTGTCGCGGTCGAGCCGGCCCACCGGGAAGAGCCCGGGGTAGTTGGCCGTGGGGACGAGCGAGGCCACGCAGGGCCGCCCTCCCGGGTCGCGCATGGTGGTGACGTAGCCCGCGGGCTTGTTGAGCACGAGGTAGACGGCACCGTCAGAAAGCTGCACCTCGCGCCCGTCCACGCACACCACGTCCACGGCCGGGTCGACCTTGCTTCCGAGCTCGCACGTGACCTCGCCGTTCACACGGACGCGCCCGGCCGTCATGAGGTTCTCGGACCCGCGGCGGCTCGCCACGCCCGCACGCGCGAGGAACTTCTGCAGCCGCATGGGCACGACGCGCTCACTCCTCATTCGACAGCTCCCCGTGTTCCGAGGGTCCGCCGGCGCCGGGTGCGTCCCTGGCCGGGGTCTCCTCGCCCGCGCCGTCGACGTCGGGCCCAAGCCGGTAGTCACCGGCACGCTCGTCGACGTCAGTGCCGGCGTCGAGTAGGTCATCGTCGCCCTCCTCGAGGGTGCTCTCGATGCTCCGGCCGCTCAGGCGCTCGCGGATGAAGCGGCGCGACCCATCGTCGGGGGCGAACTGCTCGAGGTCGGGCAGCTCGCGCAGGCTCTTGAGGCCAAAGCGCTCGAGGAAGGCCTGGGTGGTGGCATAGCGGATGGCCTGTGGACGGTCTGGGTCGCGCCCGGCCTCACGCACGAGCCCCTTGTCCACGAGCGAGGCCACTACGCCGTCTGAGTTGACGCCGCGGATGGCCTTCACGCCCTCGCGCGTGACCGGCTGGTGGTAGGCGATGACGGCGAGCGCCTCGAGCGCCGCCTGGGAGAGCCGTCGCGTGTCCCAGCTCATGACGAGGGCCTCCACCTCGTCGTGGTAGGCGGGGTGCGTGTAGAGCCGCCAGCCGCCGGCCACCTCGCGCAGCTGAAAGCCACGATTGGCGTCGGCGTACTCGGCCGCGAGCTCCGCGAGGGCGCCCGCGGCCTCTCCCGGGGCCACGCCCAGCACGCGGGCCAGGTCCGTGGCGGCCACGGGGTCGCTCGACGAGAGCAGCATAGCCTCGAGCGCCCCCTTGAGGTCTCCGGGCGAAAGCGTCTCCAGGTCCTCCATCAGTACTCCCCCTCAAGCTCCGCGAGGGCGGCGGCGTCGGGCTCGTAGTCCGGCGCACCCTCCACGCGATCGATGTCTATCTCGCCAAAGTTCTCGAGCTGCGTGACCTCGATGCTCCCCAGCTTGTAGAGCTGGAGCATCGCCAGGAAGGTGACCACCACCTGCTCGGGCGTGGCGTCGCCGTCGAGCAGCTCGGAGAAGGTGACGTGCGACCGCGAGCGCGTGACGCGGTCGACCGACGCAACCGTGAGCGCCACGGGCAGGCGCTTGGGCGCGATGTGTTCGGCCTCGAGCAAGAAGCCCTCGCGGCGGCTGTCGAGGTCGGCGCAGATGACGGCGAGGCCGCGCAGCGTGATGCCCTCGAGGTAGTCGGGCATGGTGTGGAGGAACTCCGGGTCGGGGCCGGCTGTGCGAGGGTGCATGCGCGCCTCGGCCTCCATGCGGCTGCCAAGCGCCGCGGCGGCGTTCCTGAACTGCTTGTAGGCGATGAGGCGGGCCACGAGCACCTCGCGCGCCTCGTCGGCCGTGAGCCCGTCGAGGTCGTCGTCCTGTCCGCGTCGTCGTCATGGCGGGTGGGCTTAAAGTCCTGCGGCACGAGCGAGGCGGCCTTGATGTCGAGCAGGGTCGCCGCCACGAGCACGAAGTCGCTCGCGACGTCGAGGTCGAGCTCGCCCATGCGCTCCACCTCGGCGAGGTACTGGTCGGCCACCTCCGAGATGGAGATGGAGCCGATGTCCACGCGTTGGCGGCTCACGAGCTGGAGCAGGAGGTCGAAGGGGCCCGAGTAGGCCTGCGTCTGGACGCGGTAGCTCATCTAGGCGCCAATCAGGAGCTGGTAGAGGTTGCCGGCCGTGACGTCGAGGTAGGCCCCCAACGGGTCGAGGCCGATGCGGGGCAGCAGGTAGAGCACGATGATGAGGATGGGCATGGCATAGCGCTGCACCTCGTAGTAGCGCTCGAGCGCCTCGCCCTCGAGGAAGTGGCAGATGACCTTGGAGCCGTCGAGCGGTGGCAGCGGGATGAGGTTGAAGAAGCAGAGCATGAGGTTCACCCATATGTAGGTGGCCGCCGCGGTGAGCACAAGCTCCATGGGCGTGTAGCCGATGAGTGGCAGCTGGGCCTGGAGGTAGAGGGCGGGGTTGGCGTCGAGCGCAGCGTAGGCCAGGCGGAAGACGGCGGCGCCCGCGAGGGCCTGCACGACGTTGGAGGCGGGGCCGGCGAGCGCTACGAGCGGCTCGTCGCGCTTCCTGTCCTTGAGCCTGTAGGAGTTGTAGGGCACGGGCTTGGCGTAGGCGAAAACCGCCCCCACCGTGAGGTACATGACGAGCGGCAAGACGATGGAGCCCACCGGGTCGACGTGCTTGGCCGGGTTGAGCGTGAGGCGCCCGGCGCGCTTGGCGGTGTCGTCGCCGCAGAGGAGCGCCACCCAGCCGTGCGCCACCTCGTGGATGACGGCAGCCATGAGCAGAAGCCCTATCGTGAGGACGAGCTGGACGATGTCGATGTTCGAGCGCATGGGGCACCTCCCCGGTCTCGTTCGTTGCGGGCCTTATCGTGGGGCTCCCGCGGTCGGCCACGGCGGCGCGGTGGGGCACGGGCGCGCCGCCGCCCTCGCTAGCGAAGCCGCTCGGAAAGCGCGGACAGTCCCCAGTCTAGGAGAACGAGCACGAGCGCGCAGAGCAAAAAGTCGCCACGAAGGGAGCCCCCGCCCGGAATCGACACGACGAGCAGGCCCCGCACCGGCCCGGGCACCGCTGCCTGGACTGCCATGCCAAGCTCGAGCTGGAACTCGCGCAGGCCACCGGCCGGGAGCGCGAGCACCACGACGCAGACCACGAGCAGTCCCGCAGCCACGGCAAGGGCCGCCACGAGGGCGCCCAGGGCCATGCGACCGGCCGAGGACGCGCCGCTAGGCATCCGGGCCCTCCTCGAGCTTGGCGGAGAGGTCAAGCCACTCCTCCTCGAGTGCGGGGATCTTCTTCTTGAGTGCGTTGTACTCGGCCATCGCCTCGTCGAACCTCTTGGCGTCGGCGTAGAGCTCCTCGGAGGCCATGAGCTGCATGAGCTCGTCGTAGCGCTTGTGGGCGGGCTCAAGCGCGGCCTCGACCTCCTTGAGGCGCTTCTTGGTGGAGCGAAGCGCGGCGTTGCGCTGCTTTCGGGCCTCGGCCTCGGCGCGGCGCTGCTCCTTGGTCTTCACGTTGCGGCCGGCGGGCGTGGCGTCCGCCTCGGACTTTGCCTGGGAGGCTGCCTTTGGCGTAGCGGCGGGGACGGACTTGGCGGCACCGGACGGGGCGCCCTCGGCCTCGGCGGCCGCGCGCCGGGCAAGCTCGTCGCGCTTCCAGAGGTAGTAGTCGTAGTCGCCGTCGTAGACCGTGACGCGGCCGTCGCGGATGTCGACCACGCGGGTAGCCACGGCACGCACGAGGTGCTCGTCGTGGGAGATGAGCACGATGGTGCCCGGGAACTCCTTGAGCGCGTCCTCGAGCATGTCGACCGAGTCGATGTCGAGGTGGTTGGTGGGCTCGTCGAGGCAGAGCAGCGCCTCGGGCGCCACGAGCATCTTGGCCAGCGCAAGGCGTGCACGCTCGCCGCCGGAGAGCACGCGCACGTGCTTGTCGACGTCGTCGCCGTTGAAGAGGAAGGCACCCAGGAGGCGGCGCTGCTCGGGCACGGTCCACTGCGGGGCCACCGAGTCGACCTCCTGCAGCACCGTGTTGGACTCGCGCATGCCCTCCAGCTGGTGCTGGGCGTAGTAGGCCACGCCCACGTGCAGGCCCAGCTCTATGGCGCCCGTCGTGGGCCTCTCCTTGCCGAGCAGGATCTTGAGCAGCGTGGACTTGCCCGCGCCGTTGGGGCCCACGAGCGCCACGCGGTCGCCGCGATAGAGCGTGAGGTTCACGCCCGTGTAGACGGTCTTGTCCTCGAAGGACTTGGAGACGTCGGCGAGCTTTGCCACCATGTCTCCCGAGCGCGGCGGCTCGGGAAAGGTGAAGTGCACGTGCCTGTGGCCCTCGGGCAGGATGACGAGCTCACTCTTGATCTGCTCGATCCTTCGCATGCGCTCCTGGGCCTGCGCGGCCTTCGTGGGCTTGTAGCGAAACTTGTCGACAAAGACCTGCATGTGGGCGATCTCGCGCTCCTGGGCGGCACGCTTGGCCCGCATCTGCTCCAGGTTGTCCTCGCGCTGCTTGAGGTAGCTCGAGTAATTGCCCGTGTAGGTGGTAATGCGGCGGTTCTCGACGGCGGCCACGTGGCTCACGCACTTGTCCATGAAGGCTCGGTCGTGGGAGACGAGCAGCACGGCGCCCGAGTAGCCGGAGATGAACTGCTCGAGCCACTGGACGCTCTCAAGGTCAAGGTGGTTGGTGGGCTCGTCGAGAAGCAGAAGGTCAGGGTGCTTGAGCAGGAGCTTGGAGAGGGCGATGCGCATCTGCCAGCCGCCGGAGAACTCCTCGGCAGGCTTGTCGAGGTCGGCCACGGGAAAGCCGAGGCCGCAGAGGATGGCGCGCGCCCGGCTCTCGAGCTCGTAGCCGCCCAGGTGCTCGAAGCGGTCCTGCGCGCGGGCGTACTCGTCGAGCAGGGCGTCGAGCTCCGCTCCCTCGGGCGTGTCGGCGATCTTGGCCTCGAGCTCGTGGGTCTTGTCGCCCAGGCGCTGGATCTCGGTGGCGGAGGCCATGACCTCCTCGAGCGCCGTGTCGTGGCCGGCGAGCTTGGTCTCCTGCTCGAGGTAGCCCACGGTGGCGTCCTTGGCGAAGCTCACCGTGCCGGAGTCGGCCGTCTCCTGCCCCATGATGATCTTGAGTAAGGTGGTCTTGCCGGCACCGTTGGGACCCACGAGCGCCCAGCGCTCGCCGGCGTTGACCTGCAGGGACGCCTGCTCGTAGAGGGTGCGGGCGCCAAAGGACTTGGTTATCTTGTCGGCGAGCAGAATCACGCGTGCGCTCCTTGGCAGCTTGGGTTGTATGCGGCGGGTGTGGCGTGTCGGACGGGGCGGGCACGGGCCGCCCCCCCCGCCCGTCACGCGCGGGCGCCGCTAGTCCTGGCAGAGGTGGATGGCAAAGCCGGCAACCTCGCGCTTGAAGTAGACGAGCTTGGTGGAGCCGTCAGGGTTGAGGGCGCGCGAGTCTTCGTTGATCTCGAAGCCGCGCCCGGCAAACCAGCGCTCGGCGGCCGGCAGGTCGTTCACGCCAAAGCCGATGTGGCCGTTGGTGCCGCGGCCGCAGCCGCTCATGACCTCGACGAGGGAGTCGGCAAACCAGGAGACGGGCGTCTCGTGGGGCTCCAGGCCCATGAGGGCCTGGAAGAGCTCGGCCACCTCGCGCGCATCCTCGGGGCTTGCGGCGTTGATACCGACATGGGCGACGTGCAGGCCAAAGGCCTCGACCGGGTTGGTGATGGCGTCTGCCATGATGCGCTCCCTACCTCGCGGTATGAAAAAGGGCGACGGAGTAATCCGCCGCCCTGCCTTAGATGGTGGAGATAAGGGGGTTCGAACCCCTGACCTCATGACTGCCAGTCATGCGCTCTCCCAACTGAGCTATATCCCCGAAGTGGTGGGCGATGCTGGATTCGAACCAGCGACCCCATCCGTGTGAAGGATGTGCTCTACCCCTGAGCCAATCGCCCACTTCTCGACTGCCGTCGTACGCAGCGAGGTAGATAATAGCATGACGGCTTCGCGGATGTCTAGGACTTTTTTTCGACAACCTTGCGAAGCCGCCCGGCGTAAAAGAGACCCGCAGCGTAGAGTAGAAGGTCGACCGCCGCCGAGAACACGAGCAGGCCGTCAGGGGTGAGCCCCAGCACCGCCCACACCACGAAGAGCACGAGCGTCGAGGCGCTCACGGCGATGCCTGCCGCAGAGCCCCACACGAGCGCGCGCAGCGACGACCCTCCCACGAGCGCCCGCTTGCCGAGCCTGCCCACGAAGACGAGGTACGCGCCGGCGGCCACGATGAGCGCCCCCAGCACGAGGATCGAGATGGCGGCCGGCGCGCGCGAGGCATGCGGTGCGGAGAAGAGCGCCGAGAGGCCCATGAGGATGCGGAGCGCCCCCCACGCGAGCATGATCGACGCATAGCCGCTCACGAGCCTGAAGGTAGGGCGCGAGGCCTCGTCGACGTCCGCCTCGTGCGCGGGCACGTCGTCGGCCGCGTCCACCATGAAGGTGCGCGACGGCGTCCTCTGGCACTCCCCCTGCTCGCCGCAGAGGTCCTCGAAGCGGCGAAGGGCAAGCGAGAGCGTTCCCACGAGCACGAGCGATATCGCGGTCGAGAGCAGCGAGGTCGCGTTGGACGTGGCAAAGGCCACCAGGAGGTAGGCCAGGCAGAAGGCAAACATCACGCGCCCGAGCAGGATGGCGCGGCCAAGCAGCGCGTGGCGCGTGCGCGCAAGCAGCGAGCAGACGCCAAAGGCGACGCCGAAGAGCGCGTCGAGCGCGGCGACCACCCATACGCAGGCGATGACGACCAGCGCCGAGACGCTCGCGCCCGCGATGTCGACGGAACCCGGAAGGGGCGTCGCCACCTCGATGACGCCAGCATAGGCCACCGTGGTGAAGGCCAGGAGCGCCACCCCGACCGCCGTGGAGAAAAGGTGCCAGACGAGGCAGGAGATGGCGAGCACCCCGAGGCCCCGCTCTCGCCCGTCGATTTCCTGTGTGTCCATGGCCTGCCTCCCCTGCCGCGGGTGTCCCGCGAGCGCAGCCGCGGCGGGGCCGTCCGCCCCCGTAATCCCAGTCATTCTACCCACTAGTCTTGAGTAGGGCGTCGACGAGGGCGTTGTCGTCGGGGTCGGGCGAGCCGAGCGGCAGGCCGCACGCCTCGAAGAAGTGGCTGCCCGCGAACTGCCGCGCGCGGAACGAGTCATGCTCGCCGTCGTCGAGGTAGCGCACCGTGCTCCTGCAGTCGGTGGTGCCGCAGAACAGGATGCCACGCCGGCGGACGTAGTCGAGGTAGGTGGCGTCGTCGCTCCAGAGCATCGCGCCCGCCATGCCCTCGAGCTCGTAGGCCACGGCAAAGTCCTGCCACGAGCTCGCGCGCAGGCGCACGTAGCGGTCGAGGACCGACGCCATCCGCGTCACGCGGGCGAGCGTCTCGGGCGCGCTCATGAGCGTGACGTCGTCCGAGCCCGGAAGCTCGCGGCCGCCCGCGATGCGCTCGAGGCAGCCCAGGGCGCGCTCGCGCTCCTCGTCCTCGAGAAGCACCGCCGGCACAGTGAGCTTCATCGACTCGTCGCTAAAGAGCTCGATGGCCGAGTGAGGGTCGGCCGAGCCGAGCGGCACCGACGTGCGGAAGATGAGCGAGTCGTGCGCGTGCTGGGTGTGGCACTCCATCGACTGGCGGGCAAAGGCGGCGCGCATCGCGGCGGCGTGGGAGTTCGCCACGGCCCGGCCGGCCTTGTCGGGCGAGGAGTTGCCCATGCGGAAAAGGTAAAGGTCGAAAAGGGCGAGGCCCTCGGGGTAGTACATCGTGCGGCGGCAGAACTCGGAGACCTCTGCGCGACGCCTCGTCGCCTTACCGTAGAGCTCAACCAGGGCAGAGCCCACCGCCGGCCCCGACGTGGAACCCTCGCGTACCTCCACGACGCCGTCGGCCACATAGGGCGGGAAGTCCCCCTCCTCGACCTTCACCACGAGCACGCCTTCGTCTGTGGTGCCGGGCTTGATGACGAAGCGCATGTCGAGCCTGGGCATGGGCGTCACGTGGCGGCGGCAGAGCTCGCCGATGGCCTGCGAGAAGTCGAAGGTGTCGCGCTTGATGGGGCAGATAGAGCGGTCCGCGTCGGCGATGCCGATGATGAGCCATCCACCGGAGGAGTTTGAGAATGACGCGATGATCTTGGGGACCTTGCGGCGCACGGTGATGCCAAACGTCTGCTTGAACTCGAGCGCGTAGCCCTCATCGAGGTCGGCGAGCTGAGAGAGGTCGTCCCAGGTCACGTCAACGAGGTCCTTGGGCGAGCCGTGCTCGTCTCGAAAGGGACTGAATGCCATGCGTCGGGCTCCCTTCGCTGTGCCCGGGCCGGCTCTCCGGAGAATGCCCGCCCGAGGCTCTCACTATGGTAGTACTCGTTGAGAGGCGCGGGACGCGTGTCGCCTGAGATTGGAAGCCTGAGGGGCTTGTGGGCGTCATTTGCGAACGCGGAGAAAAACTACTTGACGAAGCCCTGACGTTCCCGTATATTCTCCTTCG
>CWGU01000046.1_pt1 | contig 65973 bp, 57 predicted proteins | sample 667921 | NCBI WGS metagenome assembly CWGU01 (sample SAMEA3735815, study PRJEB9488) | human gut metagenome | biome: ENVO:mammalia-associated habitat; material: ENVO:feces | place: Malawi | collected 2009-02-27 | reverse complement strand
AGGAGCCTCCGGAGGCGTGCCCCAGATGCGGGTGCCCCCCGCACCGTCAGGAGGGGCCGCGACGCCGACGGGGCGCAAAGGAGGCTCTGCCGCGGGTGCGGCCGCAGCTTCCGGGCGTCGACGGGGCGGGTGCTCGGCACCACCAAGCTGCCCGCGGCGACCTGGGCGCGCTACGCCGAGGCGATGCTCGCGGGCGCCACGCTGCGCGACGCCGCCGCCGCGTGCGGCGTCTCGCTCAAGACCAGCTTCTCGATGCGCCACCGCCTCTGCGAGGTGATGGCGTCGATGCTGCCGGCCTTCGAGGCGGGCCCGGGCTGCCCGGTGGAGGCCGACGAGGCGCTCGTGCCCGACTCGCTTTCGGGCAACCACTCGAGGTCGGCGGGTTTTCCATGCCCCGCCCCGCACGCCGGCGCGGGGGCGACGGGGCCGCTGCCGGCGTGAGCTCGGACAAGGTCAGCGTGCTCACCATGGTCAACGCGAGGGGCGATGCGATGGCTGTGGCGGCCTGCCGCGGCAAGATGGGGGTCGCCGACGCCCGGCGCGCCATGGCGGGCTGCGCGCTGGAGGGGGCGGTGGTCTCCACCGACCGCCAGCGCGGCTATGTGCGCGCCCTGGCCGAGATGGGCGTGGCGGCCCACGAGAGGTTCGCCTCCTCCGGCCCGCGCGCCCCGCTCAACCGCGTCAACGCCCTGCACTCCGCGCTCAAGGCGTTCCTCGCCCGCTTCAGGGGCGTGTCCACCAGGCGCCTTCCCAACTCTACCTCGCGTGGTTCTGCTGGGCGCGCTAGGCGCGCCGGGGCGGGGACGCCGCCTCGCTGCTGCGGGCGCAGATGGGATCGGGGACATACCGGACGAGCTGGCGCGGGCTCTGGCGGCAGCCGTACCCGTTCCACCCGGAGATTTCCATGTCATAGGCGGGTTAACACAGCCTCAGTAAATAAGTTGCGAAAGTGCATTTTCCTAGAGGTCAAGAAATATTCGGTTGACGGTGCCGTATTATACGTTGTAAGGTACATAACATGTTTTGGCATTGTGAACATATCTTCTGGCTCAACGTCCGTCGCGACCTCATGACGTCGCGCGGCGATGCCGTCCGCAAGGGCGCCAAGGCGGCCCAGCGCACCTCTGCCCTCATATAACGCATCACAACCGAATACTGTTCCGCGCTTTGCGGATGGCCTGTTCCCGTTTAACGGGGTCGATGGCGTATACCCCCTCCGGCCGTTTCGCCGAAGGGGCCTTGCATGGTTATTCAATACGACCGAAAGGACGAATGTATGACAGAAGCAAAAGCCAAACCGAAAGTAGAGAAGAGCGCGGTGATCATCGTCGGCGTGATCACGCTCGGCGCGTTCGTCTCGCTGTTCAACCAGACCGTTATGGCCCCGGCGCTGCCTTCGCTCATGAAGGAGTTCAACGTCACCGCCGGCCTGGCGCAGTGGGTCACCACCATATACATGCTCGTCTCGGGCATCATGGTGCCAATCTCGGGCTACTTCATAGACAAGTACCCCACGCGCAAGCTGTTCTTCCTGTCCATGGGCCTGTTCGTGGTGGGCACCGTGGCGTGCGCCGTGGGTCCCAACTTCGCCATCCTGATCATCGGCCGCGTGCTGCAGGCCGCGGGCGCCGGCATCCTTATGCCGCTCGTCGGCACGGTGCCGCTGCTGGTGTTCCCCGTTGAGCTGCGCGGCACGGCCATGGGCATCGCCGGTATCGTCATGGCCGCCGGCCCCGCCATCGGCCCCGTGCTCGGTGGTCTGGTGATCGACTCCATGGGCTGGCGTCCGATGTTCATGATCATCGCCGTGCTCGCCCTCATCATCCTGCTGCTGGGTATTCCGCTGATGAAGAACGTCGGCACGCTCAAGGATCCCCGTCTGGACATCCCGTCCGTGGTCATGTCCACCATCGCCTTCGGCGGTCTGCTGTTCGGCTTCTCCAACGCCTCCGACATGGGTTGGGGCAGCCCCATGGTCATCGCCCCGGCCGTCATCGGCGTGATCTTCTTGATCCTGTTCGTGCGTCGCCAGCTCAAGCTTGAGACCCCGGTGCTCGAGCTGCGCTGCCTCAAGACGCGCAACTTCCTGGTCGCTGCCCTCATGGTGACCCTTATCAACGCCGCGGTCGCCGGCACCAACGTGGTGCTGCCGCTGCTCATCCAAAACGGCATGGGCGCATCGGCTACCGTGACCGGGATGGTCATGCTGCCGGCATCCATCGTGGGCATCGTGCTTTCGCCCGTGTCCGGCATGCTGTTCGACCGCATGGGGCCGCGTCTGGTCACCGTGGGCGGCATGGTGATCCTCACCCTCGCGCTGTTCGGCTTCGGTTTCACCGGTGCCGGCCTTACCGTTGGTCTTGCCGCCACGCTGTGCGGCCTGCAGGCTGCCGGTCAGGGCTTTGCCAACATGCCAGTTAACACCTGGGGCGTCAACACGCTGCCCGATGAGCTGATTGCCCACGGTAACGCCATCGCCAACACCGGCCGTCAGGTCTTCGGCGCCATCTCCACCGCCGTGCTCGTGACCATCATGTCCTCCGTGCAGGCCCACGCCGCGGCCGGCGGTGCCGACCTCGCGGCATCCACCGTTGCCGGTGCGGGCGCCGCATACTTCGGCTGCGCCGCCATCGCGCTGGTCGGCCTTGTGATCGCGTTCATCTTCGTGAAGAAGAACAGCAGTAAGACCGCCGCTCCGGCAAAGGTCATCTCCGAGAAGTAGCGCATCGCGTTGAGCTGCTCGGATCCCCATATGAACAACGGCTCCCGTCTCGTATATGAGGCGGGAGCCGTTTTGTTTTGGGAACTGTTGAGCGGCGGAGGGGGGTGTCCCTATAGTTTTGTCAAGCCGCAGAGGAGGACTTTTCAACATCCCCGTCCGCTGATGGCTCGATATATGGCACCCTGTCGCGCATGACGGCATAGATCACCCTGAGCCTCTTCCTCGCGACCGCCTTGAGCGCCTTGTTGTGGCGCATGCCTCTGGCGACGCATCTGTCGTAGTACCTCCCGAACCTGTTCTTGGTGCCCACAAGCGAGTTGCAGCTGAATATGAGCAGGTTCTTCAGGGCCTTGTTGCCCGCGCGGGTGCTTGTCACCGAGCTCAGCGAGGTGCCGGAGTCTCTGTCCTTCGGAGCCAGGCCGCAGTATGCCGCAAGCCTGCTGTCGCCCTGGAAGAGGCTGATGTCTATCGAGGTCACGAGGGCCGCGGCGGTCTTTGGTCCGATGCCTGGAACCGTGAGCAGGCACTGGTAGGTCTCGTCCTCCGATAGCATGCCCTCCAGCCCGGCGGAGAGCTCGGCGCGCATCTGGGGCACGCCTCCGGAGGCTCCTCCTCCGCGCCCGCCGGCATCTCGCCGGCGACCGCCTCGAGCAGCAGCCCCAGCATCTCCTCGCGCTCCTCGGGGCGCATCGCCCTCACGATCGCCCCGTACCCGAACCTGTCCTCCACGCCGCCTCCGATCGCCCGATTACTGACGATCAGAGGTTACGGCCCCGTGGGGGCAGAAGATGCAATTAGCGGGTTAACACAGCCAATTATGAAAAAAGAGGCGCAGCAAAGGCTGCGCGAGCGTCTTACTGGGGCGATTTGCCCCGTGAAACGAGAGAAAGGGTCGAGCACATGGGGAGCCAAGGAGATTTGCTATCGGGAGTCGCCACAGCGCACGATTTGATGCATCGCGTGGTGGGGCTGCAGAACCGCATCAACCAGCTGAGCACGCAATTCGCTGCCAAGACGGAGAAGAAGACCAAGCGGCATCCCGTGCTCTACGCCGTAGCGGGCTTCCTCATCGCGTTCGCGCTCATCACGAGCACCCCGCTGAAGGCCATCACGTACCCGATAACCATCCCGTTCTTCTCGGCGGGCGGCATGGAGCTTCAGGTGATGGTCTGGAACATCGTTAACCTCGTGGTGTCCGCCATCAACGGCGCGGTTCTGTACGGGGTCATCTCAAAGTCGGCCGACAAGGGGCGAGAGCGCAAGAACGCCACCATCGACCAGAGCAACGCGCAAGTGGAGGCCAACAACCAAGCGCTCGTGCAGAGTATCGAGCAGACGAAGCGGGAAATCTTCGCCGTGCAGCAGCGCTGGGCTGCGGAAGTCGCGCCGTGGTACCCGATGGACTACGACAACATCGACGCCGTGGACTTCTTCCTTACCGCCGTGCGCAACCACCGCGCGAGCACCGTGCAGGAGATGGTTAACCTCTACGAGACAGAGCGGCATCAGCGCCGTATGGAGCAGGGGCAGCAGCAGATTCTCAACCAGCAGCGCATCGGCAACATGCTACAGCTAGGCAATCTGTTCATGCAGGGGCAGGTTCTCAGCCAAGCCCAGCAGATAAACGCAAACACCGCAAGCGCCAGCAGCAACCTCGACTGGATTGCCAACGCGATGGGCAAGCGGTAGCGGCCCGCCATCGAACCCCGCTGCATGGATCATGGCGGTTTTCGCCACGATCCATGCAGCGGGCAGCCTATGTGGAGTAGCCCGTATGGCGGCTGCCACCACTTTCGAGCACCGTATACAGCAAGCGCAAAGGAGCGGAACAATGGATAAAACCGAACGGACGAGAAGAGCGGCGCGTTTTGCGGCGCTGCTCGCGGCATGCGCCCTGCTGCTGTTTCTGGCGGCGCGCCCCGCGTACGCCGTAGAGGTGGCGGGCGGCGACGGCTGGTCGCTGGACGATGCGGGCGTGCTCACGCTTTCCGAGGACATAGCCCCGATAAGCGCGGGCGGGGCCTACGAATGGGAGCCGTACGCCGCGCAGGTCAAGGAGGTCATGGTTGCCGAAGGTGTGACCGAGGTGCCCAGCATGGCGTTCGCCACGCGAGGCGGCGTGAGCTACGCCAGCCTGCAGAAGGCGACCATGTCCTCCACCGTGAGAACGATTGGCGTGAGTGCGTTCGCCGACAACCCCTCGCTCACCGAGGTGTACTTGAACGACGGCTTGGAGCGCGTGGAAAACGTGGCGTTCGGCGGAGCGGGCTTCGCGGAAATCGAGCTGCCCGAGAGCGTGACATGGAGTTCGGACGTGTTCATCGACTGCGACAGCCTCGTCTCGGTGACCATCCCCGCGGGCTCTGAATGGGGCGGCGGCAACGCGCAGTTCTACGGCTGCGACAGCCTTGAAACCGTATATATCGAGGAGGGCGTGGCGCAGATTCCCGCCACGTTCCTCAACGGATGCGGCAGCCTCGAATACGTGTGGGTGCCCAAGTCGGTCACCGAGTTCGTAGGCACGCCCATTCTGGGTGGCTGCATCATCGGGTACACGGGCACCGCTGCCGAGGAGTACGCGGACTGGAGGCAGGAAGTCGGCGTTAACGTGGTCGATTTCCACGCCATCGACGGCGACGAGCACACCTACGGAGAATGGCAGACGGTGGCCGAGCCCACGTGCACGGAGAGCGGCGAGCAGATTCGCACCTGCGCAATCTGCGGAGCCGAGCAGTCGCAGGAGCTTGCCGCAACGGGGCACATCTGGGACGGCGGCGTTGTGACGAAGGAGCCCACCGAGAGCGCCGAGGGCGTGAGGACGTACACCTGCGCGGCATGCGGCCAGACTAAGACCGAGCCCATCGCCAAGCTCCCGCAGACGGGCGGGGACGAGCCGCAGAGCGGCGACCGACCCGATGGGTCGGCGGATGCGAACGAGGGCTCCGCTCAGGAAGGCGCGCAGGACGAGCTTCCCCAGACGGGCGACGGCACGTTCGCGCTCATCGGCCTGCCTGCTCTTGCTCTGCTACTTGTTTCGGCGGGCGTGATTCTGGCGGCAAGAAATCGGGCGAAGCGCTCGTAGTCTAAGGCGATTCACGTAGCAAGGAGGGAATCATCCATGAAGCAATACACGAGAAGGAACGTTTTGAAGCTGCTCGGGGTTGGCGCGGTAACCGTGGCTGGCCTCGGACTGGTCGGGTGCGGCGGCTCGGACGAGGGTGCGGGCGGTGCCGCCAGCAGCGCGAGCGAGCCCGTGCCCGCATCGCAGGCGTTCGCGCAGGCGGGCGTATGGATGCAGTACGACGGCGACGAGCAAATCGGGAAGGACGTAGAAATCGAGCGCATCCTGTCGTTCGACGGCAACGGCAACGTGGCTGTGTACCAGTGCGACGGCGCGACCTTCGGCGACCTGAACGGCCTTTCCAACGAGCAGATAATCGAGCTCGCCAAGGAACAGGACAGGGCAGTGTTCGAGGCGGGGAAGCAGACGGCTATCGAAAGCGCCGCCGAGGCCATCCAAGCGTGGCAGCAATGCTACGACACCCTGAAAGCAGAAGCTGATGCGGGAACCTACGACTCCATGAACAACTACGGTGCCTACGGCATCGAAGGCGTACCCGAGGAGGAACGCGCGGCGGCCATCGAAGAGTTCCAAATCGCGCTGGAGAACACGAAGAGCTCGCTCGATGCCGCCAACGAGGGCCAGGCATTCAACGAGGCGGCGGAGTATCAGGAGCCGCAGCTCCAGCCCTACACGCTCGCGCTCGAAACCGACGGCTCGGGCAACGTCGCGGCGGGCGAGGAAATCCGCTTCCCAGCGCGCCGCTTCAGCTTCTACCAGATAGAGGTTGACGATACGACGGACCTCGAAAGCCCCGAGACGCGCTTCCGCGTGCTGACGGACTACGGCTGGCACAACGACGCCGAGATTCCCGAGAGTGCCTTCAGCGCCCCCGAGGATTCCATCGGACTGTACTCGTCCAACTACTCGACCACGCAGGCGGTCTACGATACCACCTTCGGCGGGTATTCGGGCCTCGCCACCGTCGCGGAGGAAGGTCACGCGGGCTTCACATGGGACACGACCGACGCAGAGGGCGTAGAGGTGGATTAGGGAGCCGCGCATCGAGCAAATCGCAATACGACCGCAAGGCCGCATCCGATTTTCGGGTGCGGCCTTTTCGTTTCGGGCCGCATCTCGTCGCGCTCGATCCCCGATTCCGCAGCAGATCACGTCTTGCGCCGTGAGTATGCCTGCGGCATCGGGGAGGTCGCGCGAAGGGAGGTGCTGAACATGAAAGATAAGGATAAGGACAAATTCAGCATCGAGGAAGAGACGGAGTGGCGTATTCAGGTTCTCAAGCGCACGGCACGCATCAGCGCGGCGAAGGCCAAGCAGCTCGAGCGCGAGGGGAACGCGATGCGCAGGAAGGAGCCGCTCGAGGACAGGGAGGGGCTCGAGGGCACCCTGAGGTGCATCGACAACGTGATGGAATGGCGCTTCGTGGACGAGTTCGGGCGCGTGGAGCTCGACGCGGACATGCTCTCCATGCACATCACGGTCAGGGAGCTGCGGTTCATCCGCGCATGCATCGTGCGCGCCATCGAGGAGCTGGAAGGAGGCGCGCGGTGAGCGGCTACGGGATAAAGACGTACGCCGACCTCGCGGAGACCTGCGGCGGCATGGTGCTTGCAAACGAGATGGCCTACCGTCCCATGGAACTGGTAAGCGGCAGGTGGACACCTTGGGAGGAAATCTTCCAGTGGTACATTGTGCAAGACGCGAGCTTCCTCATGAATCACACCGACGAGCCGGTGTTCTACGACGGCGAGCTTTGCCTGCACGTACTTGGGGTCAGGCATTTTGGGACGGCATGGGATATGGTTCCAGCTCCAGAGATTCATTAAGCGCGAGAGACCAACGGGCGTAGCGAGAAATCGCTGCGCCCGTTATTTTTTTCGCACCCAGCACCGCCTTGCGAAACGTCGTCGCGCGGGGACTTCGCGCCGCGAAAACGAACGCCGAATGGTCGCCCATAAACGAGGGGAAGACGCGCCCTTTTCGCAGGCTGCGCGAATTGCGAAAGCTGATCGATGAATTTCAGCGCGAAGGTTCGCCGCCGCTTCGCGGCATAAATCAGGCGAAACCACCGCTGCCCCTTCCGCTCTACGCTTCGAGGACAAAAACGGCAAAAGGGCATAAGAGGGGCTGACGCAGCTTGCGCTGCGGTCGGCATAGCCGACAGCCCCCATGCCCACCGCCCACGTACTTCGTACAAATAAACCCACGGGCATCGAGCGAAGCGAGATGCGCACAAGCGAAGGGCATGCGTATGGAGAGCCCGTGAATCTCAAAAAACAGCACTGACTTTTTTCTCCTCATTTATGAATGGATGCAAACAGAAATGCTTGTTTATCAGGCTTTTCTCGATTTGCGGATACATGGCGACGCAATTAATCTCGGCTCGTAATGAAATTGCGTTGCAAGCAACGCCGAGTGAAAAGGAGGCTCGAATGAGCAAGAAGGCAAGTGTTCAGGATGCGCCTGAGAACCCCGTGTACAGCATGCTCGAAAACGCCATGTGGGTCGTTGATGAAAATGAGGCAAAGAAGTTTCTCGGAACAAACAGGCTTCTGCAGCTAATGGTAGACAGAGTGGACGGCGTTGGTCCCACGTTCCTTAGCTTGAACGGCGACTCCTCGCGTCGTTATTACTTCGTGGGCGACCTGCTTTATTGGAACAAGATGCATTGGAACAAGAATCGTCCCTAGGAATCTTGAAAGTCATTCAACGTAGCCCGTACCACTAGCAATTATGCGCCCCGATGCACTAATGAAGCAGCATCGGGGCGCATCCATAAAGAGAGGAGGTGACAAGAGTGCCCACGAGGAAAGACAGCAAGGGGCGCATCCTTCGCCAAGGAGAGGGGCAGCGTCCAAACGGCCAGTACTATTTCAAGTTCAAAGACGCGAAAGGCAAGACGAAGTACAAGTACTCGTGGACGCTCACCACGCACGACCTCCCTCCCAAGGGCAAAAAGTCGGGGCTGTGCCTCCGCGAAATTGAGAAGCAGGTGCAACGCGATCTGTTTGACCGTGTTGCACCAAGCGGGATGACCGTTCTCGAATTGGTTGAAAAGTACGTTGCGACCAAGACGGCGGTGCGCCCGACTACGCGCGCGGGCTATAAGACGGTTATGAACTTTCTCGCCAAGGACGAGTTCGGAAGCAGGAAAATCGGCGATATAACGACGCTCGACGCGAAGAATTGGCTCATCTATCTTCAAGGCGAACTCGGGAAAAGCTACAGCGCGATTCACTGCATTCGAGGAGTACTTCGCCCAGCTTTCCAGCTTGCGGAGGAAGACGACCTCATCAGGCGCAACCCGTTCAACTTCGAGCTCGCCACCGTGCTCGTTAACGACTCCATTGCGCGCGAGGCCTTGTCCCCACAGGACGAGCGCAGGTTCCTCGATTTCATCAAGGGAGATAAGCATTACTCGCAATATTACGAAGCGTTCTACATCCTCTTCAACACGGGGCTGCGCATCTCGGAGTTCTGCGGCCTCACAAAATCTGACCTCGATTTCGAAAACGGAGGCATCCGCGTCAACAAGCAGCTGCAGAGGGGCAGCGATATGAAGTACTACATCGAGCGTCCAAAAACGAAAAGCGGCGAGCGATACGTGCCCATGTCCGAGGAAGTCAAAGAATGCTTCAAGGCAATCCTTCAAAAGCGTGCCAACCCGCCTGTCGAGCCCGTCGTTGACGGGGTAAGCGGATTCCTGCTTCTGGACAAAAACGGCATGCCGAAGGTTGCGATGCACTGGGAGAAGTGCTTCCAGCTCTCCCTCCGCAAGCACAATAGCATCTACAAGAAAGAGCTTCCCAAGATTACCCCGCATGTCTGCCGACACACGTTCTGCTCCAAGATGGCTCGCAAGGGGATGGACCCCGCGAAGCTTAAGTACATCATGGGGCACTCGGACATTAGCGTGACATACAACACGTACACCCACCTTGGATTCGAGGACGTGAGGGGCGACATGCTCCGCATGACGGATGGTGCCGCGTAAGCTAAAGTGTACGAAGTTGTAAATCCGCGAGGTTTACAACCGAATTTACAACTTTTGCGGCGGAAAATATCCGCTCATGCACGAGTCGATTCGGGATTCCGCGACTGGGCGATGATATACGAACAGCGTTTATCACCTGCGGAAACCCTGATATTTGAAAGGAAATCCAGGGATGCACAGAATCATGTTCGTATGCCACGGCAACATCTGCCGATCCACGATGGCGCAGTTCGTGCTCGAGGAGCTCGTGCGGCGCGTGGGCCGTGCTGACGAGTTCGTTGTCGACTCTGCGGCAACGAGCCGCGAGGAGCTGGGCAACCCACCCCATCCGGGCACGGTGCGCAAGCTGGGTGAGGAGGGGATCCCCGCAGGCAGCCACCGCGCCCGCCAGATGAGGCGCGACGAGTACGGAAGCTGGGACCTTATCGTCTACATGGACGAGGAGAACGCGTGGGGCCTCGCCCGCATCCTGGGCCAGAACTCGGCGGGCGGCCTCGACGACTCGGAGGGTAAGTGCGTCAAGCTGCTCTCCTATGCTGCGGACGACTCTGGCCTCAGGCCCGCCGCCCGGGACCGTCGCGGCCGGGTCAGAGACGTTGCCGATCCGTGGTATACCGGCAACTTCGACGACACGTACCGCGACGTGCTTGCCGGCTGCCGGGGGCTGCTCGCCGCGCTCTCATAGAGACGGGCCTCTTCCGGTGCCGTTGTCCTCACCTGGACGGGTCCCGGAGCAGCCTGAACGAGTCGAGCCGATAGTCGATGAGGCCGTCGGCTCGCATGCGCGAGAGCTCGGCGGAGAGGGCGCTGCGGTCGACCCCGAGGTAGTCGGCGAGCCGCTGACGGTTGAGCGGGATCCGAAATGACGTGGCGCCGGCGTGAAGTGCCTGGTCGGAGAGGTAGGACAGCACCTTGCCCCGGATGGTCTTGGGCGTCGTGTTCGCGGCGCGTCGCGCGAGCAGGAGGCTCTGGTGGGCAAGCGTGCGAAGCAGGTTTCGCGAGACGGTCGTCAGGGTTCGGTCGATGTCGGGCGCCGGGGCCTGCGCCCGCACGCCGGGGCCTCCGCCCATGATGCGGGCGACGTCGACGAACAGCACCCTCGTGGGCTCTGTGGCGATGACGTCGACCATGAGGGGCTCGTCGGGCACGCAGGCGTAGGCCTCCGCAAAGACGCGGCGGGGTCCCACGCGGGCGAGCAGCGTCCGGCTGCCCCGGGGGTCCGTCGACTCGACCGTGACCGAGCCGGTCATGACGAGTCCAAGCTCCGAGACCTGCTCGCCCCGGTGCATGACGGCCTCCCCCTCGGCAAACGAGTCTGCCCGGGAGTTGAGCCAGGCGAGGAGCGCACGGACCCCATCGGGCGTGACCCCCTGGAAGAGCGGCATGATCGCGAGGTCGTCGAAATCCAGCGTGTCCAGCGAGACCCTCTCCATGGCGGCGCTCCCTCCGAGTCGTGCACGATGCGAATTCCAGACGGACGGGCCTCGTGCCGAGCGAGACCGGCTCTCCTTCCAGCCTCGCGCTGACCCTCTGCCCTTTGTGGGTTCGGCCTCTTCCCGAACCAGTTCCGGCCTTCTCCGTTTACGAGTTCGGTTTCCCCGATTTCGAAGAGCTGGCCCGGATGTTGTAGATACAACCGACAACTTGTCATCGGGACTATAGCCTTTCCTCCGCACGGCAGACAAGGACGCGCGGCACCCACGACGAGAGAGACGCGGGGGACTGCGGACAGATCAGGGCGCGGGGGCGCCTGTGAGGAGAGGAGAGACATGACCGAGGACAAGATGGGTTCGGGCCGTACCGTCGCGAGCGGCGAGGGTGCCGTCGGAAACGAGGGGGTTCTCGAGGCGGTGGCCGCCCAGGCCCGCAAGATGTTCTGCTTCCAGTGCGAACAGACGGCTGGCTGCGGCGGCTGCACGAGCGCTGGCGTGTGCGGCAAGTCGGCGCTCACGGCGCGCGAGCAGGACGAGCTCACCGGCGCGCTCGTTGGCCTCGCTCGCGCGCTCGGCGACCAGGCGCCCTCCCGGCGCGTGTCCGACCTCGTGCTCGACGGCCTGTTCACCTGCGTGACCAACGTCGACTTCGAGCCTACGGCCGTCCGCGCACTCACCGACCGCATCCACGCCGAGCGTGATTCCATCGCGAGCGAGCGCGGCGTCGCGGTCGCTGACTACGACATGGACGAGCTCTGGAACGCGCCCGAGGATGTGCGCTCGCTCAAGTCGCTCGTCCTGTTCGGCATCCGCGGCATGGCGGCCTACGCGCACCACGCGGCCGTGCTCGACTATCGCGACCCCAAGCTCGCCTCCTTCTTCTGCCGCGCCCTCGCGGGAATCGGCAGCGATGCCGGCGCCTCCGAGCTGTTGCCGCTCGTGCTCGAGGTGGGCGAGCAGAACTTCTCCTGCATGGCCCTGCTCGACGGCGCTAACACCGGCACGTACGGCAAGCCGGTTCCCACGTGCGTCGAGCTTGGCATCGAGCCCGGCCCGTTCATCGTCGTGACCGGCCACGACCTGCGCGACCTCGAGCAGCTGCTTGAGCAGACCGACGGCCGCGGCGTCAACGTCTACACGCACGGCGAGATGCTGCCCGCCCACGCCTATCCGCTGCTCAAGGCCCATCCGCAGCTCAAGGGCAACTTCGGCACGGCTTGGCAGAACCAGCGTCGCGAGTTCGACGCCATCCCGGCCCCCGTACTGTTCACCACGAACTGCCTCATGCCGCCCAGGGGCAGCTACAAGGACCGCGTGTTCACGACGGGCGTGGTGCGCTTCGAGGGCTGTGCGCACGTCGAGGCGGCCGCGGATGGGCGCAAGGACTTCTCAGCCGTGATCGATAAGGCCCTCGAGCTGGGCGGATATGGCGAGTTCCACCAGCAGGAGGGCATGAACGGCGGTCGCAGCGTCACGACGGGATTCGGGCACGACGCGGTGCTTGGCGTGGCCGACAAGGTGGTCGAGGCCGTCCGCGCCGGCAAGCTCCGCCACATCTTCCTCGTGGGCGGTTGCGACGGCCCCAAGCCCGGCCGCAACTACTACACGGACTTCGTGCGCAACACGCCCGCCGACACGATCGTGCTCACGCTGGCCTGTGGCAAGTTCCGCTTCAACGACCTCGACCTCGGCGAGCTGGGCGACACGGGCCTTCCGCGCCTGCTCGACATGGGTCAGTGCAACGACGCCTACAGCGCGCTCGTGGTGGCGACGGCACTTGCCGAGGCCTTCGGCTGCGGCGTGAACGACCTGCCGCTCACGCTCGTGCTCTCCTGGTACGAGCAGAAGGCGGTCGCCATCCTGCTCACGCTGCTGCACCTCGGCATCAAGGGCATCTTCCTCGGCCCGACGCTGCCCGCCTTCGTCTCCCCGGGCGTGCTCCAGACGCTTGTCGACGCCTACGGCATCCGCCCGACGACAACCCCCGAGGCCGACATGGCGGCGGCCCTCGCCTAGCCCTCCAGAGGCGGGCGCGTGCCGCGAGGCCTCGCGTCGATTGACGAGACCATCCCATAGGCACCTCCCTACAATCTCTCGGTAGGGAGCAAGGGAGGTGCCTATGGGCGAGGCAAGAGGACGCGGGGCCGTGGGCGGCAGGGCGTCTGCCGGCGGGGCGGCGTCAGGCGCGGGTGCGCCGGGTACTGCGAGGGAGGCCACGCACAAGGCCACTGCGCCGCAGCTCAGCTGGCGCGAGTACGCGGAGCTTGCCAAGCAGTCGCCGGAGCGCATCTACCGCGACTGCGTGACGGACGTCTTCCGTGCCACGGGCCCGGGAGGCCAGGGCGTCAACACGACCGACTCGGCCGTGCGCATGCGCCACGTGCCCTCGGGCGTCACGGTGGTGTCGCGCGAGTCGCGCAGCCAGCTGCAGAACCGACAGACCTGCTTGGCCAAGCTCCACGACATATTCGCCCGGAGGGCCCACCCGCCTCGTCCACGCAAGAAGACCAAGCCTACCAAGGGCTCGAAGGAGCGCCGGCTCAAGGCGAAGCACATCCGCGGCGAGCGCAAGGCCCTTCGATCGAGGCGGGACTTCGAGTAGGGGTGGCCCGGGGGACGGCTCAGGACTACGGGCGGGCCTGGAGACGGCCTAGGGCCACGAGCGGGCCGAGAGGGGCTCCAGGGTTGCGGACCGGTCGCGACATCCCAATACGCGCCGCTCCGACGCCCCATTGTCAAGCACTTTTCCAAGAAGTACCGCTCGCACGCAAAAACCTACCGTTCGCAGAAGACGACCGTTCGATGGCGGTCACCTTTCTCATATGGGTACCCTCGCTCCTTGGATGGGGCCACAGGGGGTGGGCCTGCCTTGGCCCGGGGTTTGACCACGACAAAGGGAGAGTCTTTATGGCAGCACTCAAGCTCATGCGCGCTCCGCAGAAGTACGTCCAGGGCAAGGACGCCCTGCTCCAGTTCGAGAAGGAGCTGGGCTTCCTCGGCAAGAAGTGGCTGTTCGTCTGCTCGCACAGCGGCTACAAGGCCACGCACGACAAGATCGAGAAGAGCTTCGGCGACTCCGGCGCCACGCGTCGCTACGAGATCTTCGGCGGCATCTCGTCCAACGGCGAGATCGAGAAGATGCGCAAGATCGTCGCCGACGAGGGCATCGACGTCGTGGTTGGCGTGGGTGGCGGCTCCGCCGGCGACACGGCCAAGGCCACGGCCTACTACGAGAAGCTGCCGGTGGTCATCGTGCCGACCGTCGCGGCCACCGACGCTCCCTGCACCGGCCTGTCTGTGATCTACAACGACGACGGCTCGTTCGACAAGTATCTCTTCTATCCCAAGAACCCCGAGGCCGTCATCATCGACTCCGACGTCATCGCCCATGCGCCCGTCTCGTTCCTCGTGGCCGGCATGGGCGATGCCCTGGGCACCTACTTCGAGGCCCGTGCCTGCGACCGCACGCACTCGCTGTCCCTTGAGTTCGGCGGCATCACCCGCTCCGCCATGGCGCTCTGCGAGCTCTGCTACAAGACGCTTCGCGAGTACGGCACGCAGGCGCTCGTCGCGGCCGAGAAGCACGTCGTGACTCCCGAGCTCGATGCCGTCATCGAGGCCAACGTGTACCTGTCCGGCGTGGGCGCCGACAACGGTGGCCTGGCCGTGGCCCACTCCTTCTACAACGGCCTCACCTCGCTGGGCGGCCACTCGGCCCCGCACGGCAACTGCGTCGCGTTCGGTACGCTCGTGCAGCTGCTCGTCGAGCAGGCCCCGTCGGCCGAGTTCAAGGAGGTCCAGGACTTCTGCCTGTCCGTGGGCCTGCCGGTGACGCTCGACGAGATCGGCGTCACCGCCGACGAGCAGGTCCGCACCATCGCCAAGAACTCCTGCGTGGAGGGCGAGACCATCCACAACATGGCCGGCGACGTCACGCCCGACGAGCTCTATGACGCCATCGTGCTTGCCGACGCCCTGGGCCACCAGGTGCTGGGTGACAACACCGAGGGCTGCTAGCGGCTCGGCCAGGTCCGCGCGCTGTCGTACAATTACGCCCATTCACGTATGCGGGCGCCTCGCCGTGCAGGCGGGGCGCCCCTTTCTTCCCGGAGGCACGCATGCAGTTCTCGAAGCGACTCGACAAGTTTGGCGACGAGGTCTTCGCCTCGCTCAACCACCGCAGGCACGAGCTCGAGGCCCAGGATCGCACGGTCATCGACCTCTCGGTGGGCACGCCGGACTTCGAGCCGCCGGCGCACGTGATGGACGCGCTCGTGGCGTCCGCGAAGGACCCCAACGACTGGAAGTATGCCATCTCGGACCTTCCCGAGCTCAAGGACGCCGTCTGCTCCTACTACCAGAGCCGCTTCGGCGTCACTGTCACGCCCGACATGGTCATGAGCGTCGACGGCACGCAGGAGGGCATGAGCCGCCTGGCGCTGGCGCTGCTCGACGAGGGCGACACGGTGCTCGTCCCCGACCCGTGCTACCCGCTGTTTCGCTCCTCGGCCGTGATGGTCGGGGCCAAGCTTGCCTTCTACCCGCTCTCGGCCGAGCACGACTTCCTGCCCTACGTGGACGGCATCGACCCCGAGGTGGCCGACCGTGCCAAGTACATGGTGGTGTCGCTGCCGGCAAACCCGGTGGGCTCGGTGGGCACGCCGGAGGTCTACGCCCAGATCGTCGAGTTCGCCCGTGCCCATGACCTGCTGATCGTTCACGACAACGCCTACAGCGACATCATCTTCGACGGGGTCGAGGGCCACAGCTTCTTCAACAACCCCGGTGCCGACGAGGTGGGTGTCGAGTTCTTCAGCCTCTCCAAGTCGTTCAACGTCACGGGCGCCCGCATCAGCTTCCTCGTGGGCAGGCCGGACGTGGTGGCTGCCACCTACAAGCTGCGCAGCCAGCTCGACTACGGCATGTTCCTGCCCATCCAGCACGCGGCCATCGCGGCACTCACGGGCCCGCGCGACCAGGTGGTCGACCAGGGGCACCTCTACCAGGAGCGGCGCGACGCCCTCTGCGACGGGCTCGAGTCGATTGGCTGGGAGCGGCCCAACGCGCACGGCTCCATGTTCGTGTGGGCGCGCCTGCCGCACGGTCGCACGGACTCCATGGCCTTCGTGCTCGAGCTCATGGAGAGGGCGGGCGTCATCGTGACGCCGGGCGCGAGCTTTGGCCCCGGCGGCGAGGGCTTCGTGCGCATCGCGCTCGTGCAGCCGCCCGAGGTACTGCGCCAGGCGGTCGCGGCGATCGCGCAGGCCAACCTCTAGGGCCGTCGCGGAACCGGAAGAGGGGACTACGGGGGGCGTCGCGCGGGACTGCTCGCTCGGCGCCCCCATGCGTAAGGCCACACGTCGGCTGGCGTACGTACCCAGGATGCCGGCCCGTCTCGCGACATATGTCTTAGAGAGACAAGATGTCCACCAGAGCAAGATCAACCGCTCGTGTAAATCAAGAGCTCATGAAATTCTGTAGGCGGTCGGTTTTCCACGCTTGCGGATTGGGTCGTCTGCGTCTGTAACACGCTGGATACAATTTAGAGCGAAGCAAGGCGACAGGGCAATGTGAGCCGGCGCGCTTCTGGCACGTCCACAGGGGGCTGCCAAACGGGGAGCTGACGGTATATGCCGCCGGTAGTTCGTCGGCCTAGCTGCCGGCGCAAATGATGTGGAGGAACTCGTATGGGACGTTTCACCAACCCGCGTGACCTGTACTTTGGCGAGGGTGCTCGTCACGAGGTCAAGAACCTCAAGGGCAAGAAGGCCATCATCGTCTCCGGCGGTCACAGCATGCGCCGCGGCGGCTTCCTGCAGGACGTCCAGAAGGACCTCGAGGACGCTGGCTTCGAGGTCAGCCTGTTCGAGGGCGTCGAGTCCGACCCGTCGATCGAGACGGTCATGAAGGGCGCCAAGGCCATGCAGGAGTTCCAGCCCGACTGGATCATCGCCATCGGCGGTGGCTCGCCGATTGACGCCGCCAAGGCCATGTGGGTCTTCTACGAGTACCCCGACGAGTCCTTCGACAACATCATCCAGCCGTTCAGCTTCCCGGAGCTGCGCAAGAAGGCCCAGTTCTGCGCCATCTCCTCGACGTCCGGCACGGCCACCGAGGTCACCGCGTTCTCCGTCATCACGGACTACCAGAAGGGCATCAAGTACCCGTTGGCCGACTTCAACATCACCCCGGACGTCGCCATCGTCGACCCCGAGCTCACCTACTCCATGCCGCAGAAGCTCTGCGCGCACACCGGCATGGACGCGCTGACCCACTGCATCGAGGCCTACGTCTCCACGTACGCCTCCATGTTCACCGACGCCAACGCCCTGCACGGCATCCGCGAGATTCACGAGTGGCTGCCCAAGAGCTACGCCGGTGACCACGAGGCTCGCCAGCACATGCACGAGGCCCAGTGCATCGCCGGCATCGCCTTCTCCTCTGGCCTGCTTGGCATCGTGCACTCCATGGCGCACAAGACGGGTGCCGCGTTCTCCGGTGGCCACATCATCCACGGCTGCGCCAACGCCATGTACCTTGGCAAGGTCATCCAGTTCAACTCCAAGGACGCCCGTGCCCACGAGCGCTACGCCTACGTCGCCAAGGAGGTTCTGCACCTTCCGGGCACCACGGACGACCAGCTGATCGACAACCTGATTCAGGAGATCAGACACATGAACGACCAGCTCAACATCCCGCAGGGCATCAAGAACTACGGCGAGGGCGGCGTCAAGTCCGACGCCTCGATCATCGACTACGACGAGTTCGAGGCCAAGAAGTCCGAGGTCGCCAAGAACGCGCTGCTCGACGCCTGCACCCCCGAGAACCCGCGCCAGCCGACGCAGGAGGAGATGGAGAAGCTGCTCGAGTGCGTCTACAAGGACGAGCAGCCTGACTTCTAGGCCAGCCGCGCCAACGCGCACCGCGGGCGGCCGTGCCGCCCGACATGCAAGACTCGGCAGGGAGCCGGGGCCACGTGGCCTCGGCTCCCTTTCTCTTTGTGCGTGCCCGCGCGGAGTGCTATCATCCGCGTTGCTGTTTCAGGGCGAGGTGAAATTCCTCACTGGCGGTAGGTCGGACGCGGGCACAGGGCCCGCGGGCCCACGTCAAAGGGACGTGGTGCGGGAACCGGCGAGTCCGCGAGCCCGTCTGCGCTGGCGCGCAGCAGGGTTGACCCGGTTCGAGTCCGGGACCAACGGTCAAAGTCCGGATGGAAGAGGCAGGTGATCTCATGTCTGAACAGTCTGCGCAGTCCGCACACATCCACGTCGAGAACACGAACAGGTGGAGCACGAGGCAACTCGTGACCATGGCGCTCCTCGTTGCCGTCGGTGCCATCTTCTCGTTCGTGGCACTCCCGATCTTCCCGGCTGCGGCGTTCCTCACGTACGACCCGTCACTCGTCCCGGCCATGGTGGCGGGCTTCGCCTTTGGCGCGGGCCCCGGCGTCGCGGTGGGCGTGCTCATCACCGTGCTCCACGGCCTTCTGACCGGCGGGTGGGTCGGCTCGCTCATGAACATCGTCGCCACGCTCGGCTACATCCTGCCGGCGGCCATCATCTACGCGCGGAGCCGCACGTACAAGGCGGCCATCGGCGGCCTCGTCCTCTCGATGGTTGTGGCCACGGTTGCCTCCGTCGTCGCCAACCTCACCATCGGCGTGGCCTTCTGGTACGGCACGCCCGACGCGGTGCTGCCGCTCGTGGTCCCGGCGCTCATTCCGTTCAACCTCCTCAAGACGTTCCTCAACTCGCTCATCACGCTGGGCGTCTACAAGGCGATCTCCAACTCCATCACCCCGGAGAAGGACCAGGTCCAGGGCAAGGAGTAATGCGAGTGGCGCCAGGTCCCAAGACCATCATCTCCTGCGGGGACGTCACGTTCACGTACGACCGGCAGAGGCTCGCGCTCGACGGCGTGAGCCTCTCCGTTCCTCGCGGCAGCCTCACGTGCGTGCTTGGCGGTAACGGCTCGGGCAAGTCCACGCTCGCGAAGCACCTCGACGCGCTTCTGGTCCCCGACTCGGGCAGCGTTGCGGTCGACGGCCTCGACACGTCGGATCCCGAGTACGTCTACGACGTGCGCTCGCGCGTGGGCATGGTGTTCCAGAACCCGGACGACCAGCTCGTGGCCACGCTCGTCGAGGACGACGTGGCGTTTGGCCCCGAGAACCTGGGCGTGCCGACGGAGGAACTGGGCGCCCGCGTGCGGCGCTCGCTCGTGCAGGTGGGGCTCACGGGTTTCGAGCGGCACGAGACCAACGCGCTCTCCGGTGGCCAGAAGCAGCGCGTCGCCATTGCGGGGGCGCTTGCGATGGACCCCGAGGTGCTCGTGCTGGACGAGGCGTCGGCCATGCTCGACCCGCGCGGGCGCGACGGCCTCATGAAGGTCGTCCGGGAGCTCAACGGGCGGGGCATGACCGTCGTTATGGTGACCCACATCATGGCCGAGGCGGCCGAGGCCGACTACGTCGTCGTGCTCGACGCTGGCCGCATTCGCATGGAGGGGACCCCGCAGGAGGTCCTGACCCGCGCAGACGAGCTCGACGAGCTGGGGCTCGAGGTGCCGCCGGCATGTCGTCTCGCGCTTGCGCTGCGCGAGGAGGGCGTGCGCGGCGTGGAGCCCCGCGTGCGCGAGGACGAGCTCGTGGAGCAGCTCGCGACGAGGGCTGCCCGGAGTGGCATCGTCGCTGCTGGGCATGATATCGCCGCTGGCGGGGAGTCTGCAGGTTCCACGGCTGGCCCAGCTGACCCATCCTCCGCGCTCATCAGCTTCGACCACGTCTGGTTCAGCTACAAGCCTCCCAAGGAGCACGGGCGCCTCCTGCACGGCCGCCTCTCGCGGCGGGGCAGGGCAGCCTGGGGCAACGACCCGGACGCCGTCTGGGCGCTGAGCGACGTGAGCCTCGAGGTGCGCCGCGGCGAGTTCCTCGGCATCGCGGGGCACACGGGGTCGGGCAAGTCGACGCTCGTGCAGCAGATGAACGGTCTCGCGCATCCCACGCGGGGTACGGTGTGCGCGTTTGGCGAGGACCTTGCTCGCAAGGGCGCCTCGGCGGACGTGGTCGCGCGTGTCGGCGTGGTCTTCCAGTACCCCGAGCGCCAGCTCTTTGCGCAGACCGTCTTCGACGACGTCGCGTTTGGCCCGCGGAACCTCGGCTGCGACGAGGCGGAGGTGGCCCGGCGCGCCGAGCGCTCGCTTCGCCAGGTTGGGCTCGACCCGGCCATTGTGCGCGAGAAGAGTCCGTTCGACCTCTCGGGCGGCCAGCAGCGCCGGGTCGCGTTTGCCGGCGTGCTCGCGATGGAGCCCGAGGTGCTCGTGCTCGACGAGCCGGCGGCCGGCCTCGATCCGGCGTCGAGGCGCTCGTTCCTCTCGCTCATCGCGCGGCTGCACGAGGAGGGCCTCACCGTGGTGATGGTGTCGCACGACATGGACGACCTTGCGAGCCTCTGCTCGCGCCTCGTCATCATGAACGAGGGCTCCGTCGCGCTCGAGGGAACGCCCAATGAGGTCTTCCTTAAAGGTTCTGACCTGCAGCGCATTGGTCTTGGTGTGCCAAGTGCCCAGCGAATGGCGGAGGCCCTGCGCGCCCGGGGCGTGCCCCTTGCCGAGGGGCGCCTCTATTCGGTGGCCTCGCTTGCCAGGGCGCTCGCTCCGATGCTGGGGGAGGTTGCATGACGGACGCCTTCTCCTTTGGCAGCTACTGGCCTGGCGACAGCCCACTGCATCGGATGGACCCGCGCGCCAAGCTCGCGCTTGGACTCTGCTTCCTCATCGTGTCGCTCGTGGGGCAGGCACCGGTGGCGCTTGCCGTGCTCGCGCTCTTTGTCGTCGCGCTGTACCGCGTGGCGGGCATACCGGCCGGCCGTGCGCTGCGATCGCTTGCGCCCATGCTTCCCATCGTTGTGCTCGTGTGCGTGCTCAGGCTGTTCACCGACCAGGCCGGCGAGACGCTGTGGTCGTGGGGCGTCTTCCAGATAAGCGAGGGCAGCCTGCGCTCGTGCCTCTCCACGGTCGTGCGCCTCACGGCGATGATGGCGGGCATGTCGCTCGTAACCCTCACGACCACCGCGCTCGACCTCACGACTGCCTTCGAGCACCTGCTTGCCCCGCTTGCGCGCGTGGGCGTGCCGGCGCACGAGCTTGGCATGATGCTGGGCATCGCACTCAGGTTCATGCCCCAGCTCGCGGGGGAGATGCGCGCGACGTATGCGGCGCAGCTCTCGCGCGGCGCGCGGCTCTCGGGCAGCCCGCTGCGCGGCGTGCGGGCGCTCTCGTCGGTGGCGGTGCCGATGTTCGCGAGCGTGTTCCGCCACGCGGAGACGCTGGCGGCCGCGATGGACGCCCGCTGCTACCATGGCGAGCAGGGACGCACCAAGCTGCATCCGCTGCGCCTTGCGCGTCGCGACGCCGTGGGCTGCGCCGTCATGGTGGTGCTGCTCGCGGCCGTGGTGGCGGCAAACGTACTGGCCGGGTAGCGTTGGCGCGCTCGGTGCCGCCCGTTCGACTTCGACAGAGATGGAGGCTGGCATGCCAGCGACGAATCATCCCCAGGAAGAGGGCCTCGAGCTCGTGCTCCGCTACCTCACGTCGGTGCGCGCCTGGTACCTCGCCACGAGCGTGGACCACCGGCCGCACGTGCGGCCCTTCTCGTACGCGGCGATCGAGGACGGGGCGCTCAGGCTCTGCACCGCGACGACCAAGGACGTGTGGGACGAGCTCGAGGAGAACCCCTGGTTCGAGGCCACGTCGTGGTGGCCGGGCCATGGTTGGCTCGTGCTGCGCGGTCGCGTGGACCTTCGCGCGCCCGTGAGCGACGAGGTGCGGCGCGCCGGCTTCGAGCACCTCGAGGGCCTGGGCGAGCACTACGACGGGCCCGACGACCCGACCCTCGCCTTCCCCAAGGTCGAGGAGACCGAGGCCTGGATCTGCGACCACGAACAGTGGATTCCCATCAAACTGTAGGCGAGGGCGCACGTCCTTGAAGACCGCGGAGGCCGGGCGCCGGACCTTCAGCTACTCCTTCGCCGCGAGTAGCCCCCGCATGGCGGCCACCCAGCCGTCGGTCGCGCGCTTGGTGGAGATGAGGATGTTGTCGCGGGCGGCCAGCTCCTCCTTGGCGCGTTCGTGCCCAAGGCCGTTGCACATGAACAGGAACGTGCCCACGGCGTCGGCAATCACGCAGTCGGCGGGGGAGTCCCCGGCGCCAAGCACTTCGTCGGGCTCGAGGCCGGCAAGCTCGATGAAGCGCAGGATGCCCGAGCCCTTGCTCACGCCGGCGGGCGTTATGTGGTAGGTGTGGATGCCCTCGGGGTGCGCGTGGTCGCAGACGAGTTCGCTCGCGCCCGAGATGTGGTTGACCATGCCGTTGTCCGAAAGATAAAGCGGCAGGCCCGAGTGGTCGAGCATGTCCTGGATGTCGTCCTCGGGGGCGTCGCCGCGCAGCGCCACCGTGACCTCGCGATACTCGAAGCCGATGCCGTTATCGTGGTAGGTCTCGAGGTGTCCCGGCCAGCGCGCGAGCACCTCGTCGATGACGCCCGTCTCGCAGATGACATCATGCGGGGTCTTGCCGCTCGCCTCGTCGTAGGGCATCGTGCCCGTGAAGTAGTGCCACTCAGGGTTGCTCGACTGGCGGGTGCAGAGCACGCCGCCCATCTCGGCGATCCAGCCGGGAAAGCCCAGCACGCGCGCGTCCTCCTGGATCATGGCGCGGTTGCGCCCGGTGCAAGGGATGACGCCCACGCCCGCCTTCGTGAGCTCCACGAGCGTCTCGACGAGCTCGGCCGACGGCTCGCCGGCGGTGTTCACCGTCGCCTTGGCGCCGGTGAACATGGTGCCGTCGGCGTCGGTGATGACGTAGCGCACCTTGCGCAGGCGCTCCGCAAGCTCGCCGGTTGGACGCGTCGGGAACGTGGGGTGGCTGGTGGGCATGGGGCCTCCTTGGGCGCGGGCTGACATGGCTGCGGCCGCCCGCCCGGCGGCCGCGTGGGTACGAGCTGGGGGCTAGCTGAGCCTGAGCCCGCGTGCGGCGGCTGCCTGGCGGAAGGCCTCGGCGTCGGGAATCATGGGCTCGAAGCGGTCGCCTCGGTGGATGAGGGTCTCGTCGCCCTTGCCGAGCAGGCACACAAGGGCGGGCTGGCCGTAGGAGAGCGCCACGTCGAGGCAGCGGGCCACGGCCTTTTGGCGGTCGAGCACGTACTCGTGCGTCACGGGCGTGCCGTCGGCAAGCGTGGCGCCTGCGGGAACGTTGTCGTCCATCTCACGGCAGACGTCCTCGTTGGAGTCGTGGGCCGGGTCCTCCTCGGTGGCCACGATGTGGCTGGCCCACCGCGCCGCCTCGCGCGGGAGCTCCACGCGCCGCTCGTAGGCCTTGCCGCCCGGGGCACCGATGAGCGCCACGATGCGCCTGCCCGGGAACTCCTTGGCCATCGAGGCAAAGAAGCTCTGGTAGGAGAGGGTGTTGTGGGCATAGTCCACCACACAGGCCACCTGGTCGTCGGGACTGCCCACGAGCTCCATGCGGCCGGGCACGCGGCAGGCCGCCAGACCTGCGGCGACATGCTCGTTCGAGATGCCGAGGAGCTTGGCGCAGGCGATGGCCACGAGCGCGTTCTCCACGTTGAAGAGCCCCGGGAAGTTGATGGTGACCGGGAGCTGCCAGGCCTCGTCGGTCGTGGCGGCAACCTTGGTGCTTGAGCCGTTGGCAGAGCCTACCGAGCCATGTGCCACGAACGTGAGGCGCGACCCCTCGGGGCGCACGTCGGTGGCCCAGATGTCGGGGAAGGCCATGTCGCAGCTGCCGCACTCGACCGGGTCGGGGCCCTGCGCGGAGACGGCCACGAGCGTGGGCACCTTGCCCTCGAAGTTCTCGCCCTGCGCCGAGCTCAGGATGCGCTCGATGTGGGAGCTGCCGAGGTTCACCACGGCGGCGCGACCCTGGCGGAAGATCTTGAGCTTGCTTGCGAAGTAATCCTCGAACGTGGGGTGCTCGACGGGCGAGATGTGGTCGGTGCCGATGTTCAGGAAGGCGGCGACGTCGAGCTCGACGCCCAGTGAGCGGTCGTACTTGAGCGCTTGGCTCGAGATCTCCATCACCATGGCGTCGAGGCGGGCGTCACGTGCGTTGGCGAGGTGGCGCCAGAGGTCGGGGGCCTCGGGCGTGGTGTTGGTCGACTCGGCGTCCTCGATGCCGTCGTAGGTGTCGATGGATCCGATGACGCCGCAGGTCTTGCGTCCGTTTGCGGCGTCGATGATGTATCTGAGCATGTAGGCCGAGGTCGACTTGCCCTTGGTGCCCGTGATGCCCACCTGGGGAAGCGCGCGGTCGGGGTGGCCGAACGCTGCGGCGGAGACGAGGGCCATCGCGGTGCGCATGTCGCTCGTGACGATGGCGGGTGCACCCTGCGCCACCTGGGCAAGCTCGTTCAGGCGGGCAGGCTCGCAGACGTAGGCCACGGCACCCTTCTCGAGCGCGGACGCGAGGTAGGCAGGCTTGAAGGCGCGTCCCTTGCAGAAGAAGACGTTGCCCGGCTGCACGAAGCGCGAGTCGCAGGCGGCGCCGGTCACGGGCGTGTCGGCCGCGAGCTCGCGCTCGCCCGCGAGGATGCCGCGCTCGTCGAGGAGCTCGACGAGCTTGGAGAGGCTCGTGTGTGGCTGGTGGCTGGGACTGGTGGCTGCGCCGGCGGGACAGGCGACTTCAGGCTGAGTGTTCATGGACACCAGTATACGCGCGGGCGATTGCGGGGGTGAGGGCTGCGGGCTGCGGGCTGGCGGTTGTTCGCTCCGGATGGCGCCTTGCGGTCGCCCGACGATGCCTCGTGGGCTATCGGCTGTCACCTGCGGCCGATCACTCCGTTGCAACGCACCTCGCACGTGGCTGCCCAACGCCATTCGGGTCGTAGCCTGAGGCCTTGCAAGCCATCAACAGCCTCATTGGCTACGAGACGACGACCTCGCCAAAGCCAAGGCCTCGGGCCTCGCGCTCGATGGAAGCCATGCGCTCGTCCGTGGGCGAGGGGGCGTTCGCCATCTCGCCGCGCACGCCAAAGTGCCTGAAGCGCATGAGACGCAGTCGCGTGGAGCCCACGCGACTGCCCACGGTGGCCGCGATGCCGCGCACGGCGTCCTCCGGGTCGTTCCAGCCATCCGTCACGATGACGCGCGCCTCGGCAAGCTTGCCGGCCTCGCTGAGCTGGGCGAGGTTCTTGCGCACCATCACCCCGTCGGTGCCGGTGAGCCGCACGAACCAGTCGTCGTCCCAGGCCTTCACGTCAAGCATCACGCCGTCGGCAAGCGAGAGCAGCTCCTCGTGCTGGGCGAAGTCGATGGTGCCGTTCGAGTCGATGAGGCAACCCAGGCCCACACCCTTGCAAAGGGCAAACAGCTCGCGCAGGAACTCCGGGTAGAGCATGCACTCGCCGCCCGAAGTGGTGACGCCGCGGATGAAGGGCATGAAGCCGCGTACCTCGGCATACAGTTCCTCGGCGCTGAGGTGGCGGATGCGCGGGCTCGAGCGGTGGCGGCACGTCCCGATGCACGTGTCGCACGCGCAGCAGGCGTCCGCGTCCCAGGTCACCGCCCCGGCGTCGATGGCGAGCGCGTGCGCCGGACACGCCCGGACGCACTCGCCACAAGCTACGCAAAGCCGCTGCGTCTCGGGGTTATGGCAGTAGGCGCAGCGGATGTTGCACCCCTGCAAGAAGATGGAGCACCGCGCACCCGGCCCGTCCACCAAGGAGAACGGAATGACATTGTTCACCGGCACATGCGCAGACATCCAAGGAACTCCCAACAAGAAAAAAGAGAAGCCCAGCCTCGTAACCGCGTCAGGCGGGCGGGGCGTACGGGCCCAGCGAGTTCTCCGCACCAAGCGGAGCTGTCTGAGCTGGGAGTACGCCCTGCCCGCCCTTCTGACGACGACCTACAGGCGCACCGTCCGGTCGCCGAGGTCGTTCGCCCGCCAGTTGCCCTCGCCGTCATGCGACGTGTCGGCCAGCACCACCTCGCCGCGCGCGTACTTCTCGATCTCGGAGCGCTTCACGAGGAAGCCCGTGATGCGCACCAGGTCGGAGTCGGACGAGTAGAACGAGAGGTACTTGTCGCCGATGGCGAACGCCGCCTTGATGACGTCGAGGATGGCGTCGGGATTCCCCTCGGCCGTGGGCTCGACGGGGAAGATGTCGGAGACGCCGGCGTTGAAGTACTTGTGCAGGCTCGCGGCCTGGCGGATGTGGTCGTAGAAGACCTTGGGCTCGTCGCCCACCTTGATGCGCACGCCCGGTGTGACGCCCATCTGGTCGCCGAAGCCGGCCTGCGCGTGCAGGGTGAAGCGCCCGACCGCGGCCTCGGAGTACACCGCGTCAAAGCCGTTGACCAGGTCGTAGACCTTCGCGCAGATGCGGTCGGCCAGGGCGTTGGCCTCGGGGTCGGTGCCGTAGGCGCGCCCGTTGTGCAGGTTCAGCAGGGTGGCCACGCACTCGCTCATGCCGGCAAGGCCGAACATGGCCACGAAGCGGTCGCGGTGCACGAGGCCGTCGGTGACGAGCCAATCCGTGTCGAAGAACCCGGACTCCTCGACCTCGAACCTGATGCGCTGGTTGATGTAGTTGCACAGCTCGAGCGTCGCCTCGGGCAGGACGTTGTCCATGAAGTCGTCGACGCTCGTCGCAAGCTTGGCCATGCCGGGCAGCAGCAGGCGGTCGAGGCAATAGGCGCCGCCACCGTAGGGCAGCACGTTATAGCAGCTCACGACCTGGTAGTCGCCCTCGTAGGTGTGCTTGTGGATGGCGTGGTTGGCAAACGCGGGGTTGGCGCACCTCATAGCGCAGCGGATGGCCTTGCGTGCGTAGTCATCGGGGGTCACGCCCGCCTCGTACTTCATCGTGAAGTTGGGCACGGCGTTCTGGACCTCGGCCTCGACCTCGAGCAACAGGTTGCCGGCGCGGGTCTCCTCCGGGCCGATGTTGGCGTGGCAGTAGCCGGAGGCCACCGTGCGGTCGATGTAGGTGAGGAAGCGCGTGAGCTTGGCCTTTGCCTCCTCGTCGGAGACGCCCGCGAGGAAGGGGTCGATCATGCGGTCGAGCTGACCCACCGAGACCGGGCGGCTCGTGACCGACGGCACGTTGTCGTAGACCATCGCAAGGCCCCAGAGCAGGTCGTCGAGGTCCTTGGGGGCATCGAGCTTGAGGAACTTGGAGCCGTTCTCGACGAAGCGCTCGTAGTCGGGCAGGATGTAGCGCGGCCGGTAGGGCGCGTTGCCCTCGCTCATGTCGTCGAGTGCGTGGTTCTCGAAGAAGTAGTCGAAGCGCTTGGTGGTCTTGATGGGACTCACGCTGTTCTCGGCACTCTGGGCCAGGTGCAGCTTCTTCTGCTTGTAGGTGAGCTTCCTCGAGGTGACGATGCTCGTCACGTCTTCGGGCGTGGCCATGGGCTACTCCTTCTCTCTCGTGCCATGCGGCAGGTTCGACTCAAGCTCGTGCCTGAGCTCCGCGTCGAGCCGCCCCAGGCCCGCACGGTCGATGACGATGCCGCAACCGGCGCGGCGGGTGCCGGCCGTCCCTCGGCTAGTCCTCGATGTTGCGCAGGGCCACGGCGGTCTTGGCGCTCAGGCGCACGTTGTTGAAGACGAGCTCGATGTTGGACTCGAGCGAGTCGCCGCCGGTGATCTCGGCCACCTTGGCAAGCAGGAACGGCGTGGTCTCCTTGCCGTGGATGCCCTTCTCGTTGGCCTCGGCGATGGCCTCGTCGATGGCCTTGTCGATCACGGCCTTGTCCATCGAATACTGCTCGGGGATGGGGTTGCCCACGAGCACGCCGCCACGCAGGCCCATCTCGCGCTTGGCGTGGAAGATCTTGGCGAGGTCCTCGGGCGAGTCGACCTCGTAGTCGACGCCAAAGCCGGAGTGGCGCGTGTAGAACGCGGGCAGCTCGGAGGTCTGGTAGCCCAGCACGGGCACGCCGTGGGTCTCGAGGTACTCGAGGGTGAGGCCCAGGTCGAGGATGGACTTGGCGCCGGCGCAGATGACCATGACCGGCGTGTTGGCGAGCTCCTCGAGGTCGGCGGAGATGTCCATGGTCTTCTCGGCACCGCGGTGCACGCCGCCGATGCCGCCCGTGGCGAAGACCTCGATGCCGGCCATGTGGGCGATGATCATCGTGGTGGTCACGGTCGTGGCGCCGTCCATGCCGCGCGCGCACACCACGGCGAGGTCGCGACGGGACACCTTGGTGACGTCGTGGCCCTTCTTGCCAAGGTAGTCGATCTCGTCCTTGGAGAGGCCCGCGCGCAGACGCCCACCGATGACGGCGATAGTGGCCGGCGTGGCGCCGTTCTCGCGGATGATCTGCTCGACCTTGAGGGCCGTCTCGACGTTCTGCGGGTAGGGCATGCCGTGCGAGATGATCGTGGACTCGAGGGCGACGACGGGTTTGCCGGCGTCGAGGGCCTCCTTGACCTCGGGGGCGATGTCGAGGTACTTGTTGAGCTCCTTCATGTGTGTCCTTTCGTGTCGTGCTGTCCTTGACGTACGGGCGCGCGCCAGCGTGCGACGCGCGAGTGGAACCTGGTTTGGTGGGCGCCGGGGCAGCTGGCCGGGGCGCCCGGCTGCCTACGAGGCCGCGGCCGCCATGGGCGTGGCGGGGGAGGGCAACGTGGTCGCCGCATCTGCCTGCGCCATGCGCTTGCGGACGGCGTCGGCGCAGATGTTGGTGTTGATGGTCGCCGGCGACTCTACGCAGATCGACGAGGTGGCGAGCCCCGCGAGCCCCTGGCCCTCGAGGTCCTCGCCGCCGAGGAAGGCCCAGGCGATGGCGGCCATCATGGAGTCGCCCGCGCCGGTGGCGTTGGTCACCTGGCTCCTGATGATGGGGAGGAGCTCGGCGCGCTCGTGGTTGGCGCAGTAGAGCCCGCGCGCGTCGAGCGAGATGAAGACCTGCTTAAGGCCCGTGTCGAGCAGGGCCTTGGCGGCTCGCCCGAGCGACGCCTCGTCGGTGATGGGGACGCCCGAGAGCACCTCGGCCTCGAGGCGGTTGGGCTTCAGGGTGTGGAGCTTTCCCACGATGCCGTCGAGCTTGGTGGCCTTGACGGTGGAGACCGGGTCGCAGAAGAGCGGCACGGAGACGTTGTCGGCAAGCCAGCGCAGGCTCTCGGCGGGGATGTTGGTGTCCACCACGCAGAGGGCCGCGTTCTCGATGATGTCGAGCTTGCGCTCGAGGTGGGCGGGGAGCAGCTGGTCGTAGATGGCCATGTCGGAGATGGCGAGCTCCATGTCGCCGTCCTCGTTCATGATGAAGAGGTAGGTGGACGTGGTGGCACCCGGGATCACGAGCGAGCCGCGCGCGTCGATGCCGGCGTTCCGGCAGCCGTCCATGAGCTCGCGGGCGTGTGCGTCGTCGCCAAAGGCCGAGATGAGCTTCACGTCGCACCCGAGCAGGGCCATGTTGTGGGCGATGTTTCGCCCGGCGCCGCCTGCGGAGAGACGCACCGTGCCCGGGTTGGAGTCGTGGGCCACGAGCGGCTCGGAGGGCTTGCCGGCGATGTCCATGTTGGCACCGCCCACCACCACCGCGTAGGGCGACTCGGACAGGACGTACTGGCGGCCCAGGATGGCCCCCTTCCGGATGAGGTTGGAGATGTGGACCGCCACCGAGGAGCGCGAGATGTTCGCCCGCTCCGCGATCTCCTTCTGGCTGATGGAGGGGTCCTCGCGAATCCACTCGAGGATTTGGCGTTCGCGCTCGGTGACCATCCTGCCTCCGTTCCGGCTGTGCCCTGGGCCCGCGGGTCTGTCCTGGTCCCTTGTCGGGGTCTGTCGTCTGGTGTGCGTGCTGGGTTGGGTGACCGGTCATTGTGGCTGGCCCGATGCCCGGCTTTCGCGGTCGGGGTCTGGTCTTCGTGCCTGACGGCCCCGCGCCCCAGCCTCCGCGTCGAAACGACATCAACAAAGATTTAGAACCATAATCATTTCTTTACTACAGGCATTATACGAGGGGAGTGGGGCGGCGTAAAGCACTCTCTGGAGAAAGGGTGAATTCGCAGGTAAACGGCAGTGAAGGCATGCGGTTGTGCCCGCGTCCGCTTCGATAAACCCCTCGCCCGTGATTAGCCCCTCGCCCGTGATAAGCCCCTCGCCCGTGCGCGATTCGGTTGCGTGCGTGTTTCGGCTGATTGCCGCCGAGCAGCCGACACCCATCACAGACCCCAACACCCCGAACGTAGCGTTTTCGGACAAGGCGCTCTCCGCCAACTGCGGTTTTGCAAGGCCGCCTGTCCAAAAACGCTACGCTCGGTAGGGGCCGGGCCCCCGAGGATGCGCGACTGTAGCAGTTTCGGACAAGAGGTCTTCAACCAACTGGAGTTTTGCGGGTCTGCTTGTCCGAAAAAGCTACGTTCGGCAGAAGGGTGAGGTCCATAATCCCATGAATGTGTGACTGTAGCGTTTTTGGACAAGCGGCTTTCTGCCAACTGGGGTTTTGTGACGTCACGTGTCCGAAAACGCTACGTTCAATGAGGAGTGATCCGTGGTTGTGACGGCTGCGGGCATGCGTGTGCTCGCATGATGGGTGGCGTGTTTCGGATGGGTGCGCTTCGCATGCGCGTGCGAGCTTGCGGGAACGACATTGGATGATGTTGAGCGCGAGGTTAAGGTGCGCTTCGCATGCGCGTGCGGGGCCGCGGGGCGGGCCGGGCGCATCGGCCGTGCGCCCAGATGCGGAGCACGCGCCTGCCGGGCACCTTCCCAAACGCACGCCGGCACGCCGTGCATGGCGCGCGCTCGCATTATCAACAGAAGTTGAAAGGCCGCATACCATTCGCGGGATTCTCGCCACCGCTCGCGGGGGCCAACGATATGCTGCCTGTTCGTTACGTCTTGGATGCAATAGTGTCTTCAGAATGGAAATATCGGGACAGTCGGCTAAACTTTTCTTAAGAACGCAAGGCGACCAGCAAGCCAGTGCCGCAATCCCACCCACCCTACGCTGCAGCGTTGCGGAACCCGGGCCAACCGGCACTGGCGGACACGTACGCCCCAGGAAGGAGCGGCTCCACATGAGCGAGTCCTCGCGAACCAACCGACGGGTCTTCCTCGTCGTGCTCGATAGCTTCGGCATCGGCTCCGAGCCGGACTGGCCGGACTTCGACGACGAGCCAAGCAACACCCTGTGCGCCTGCGCCACGAGCGGGTACCTCGACATCCCCAACCTGACGCGCCTCGGCCTGCTCAACATCGACGGCGCGCTCGAGAGCCCCTATGACGTCGACCTCGCCCCCGTCGCGCACCCGGAGGGCGCCTTCGCCCGTCTGCGCGAGAAGTCGGCCGGCAAGGACACCACCGTGGGCCACTGGGAGATGGCGGGCGTCATCTCGCCCAAGCGCTTCCCCACCTACCCCAACGGCTTCCCGCCCGAGGTCATCGAGGAGTTCGAGCGCCAGACCGGGCGCGGTGTGCTCTGCAACAGGCCCTACTCGGGCACCGAGGTCATCAAGGCCTATGGCGAGGAGCAGCTCAAGACCGGCGACCTCATCGTCTACACCTCGGCCGACAGCGTGTTCCAGATCGCCGCCCACGAGGACCTCGTGCCCGTGGAGCAGCTCTACGAGTACTGCCGCATCGCCCGCAAGATCCTCACCGGCGACCACGGTGTGGCCCGCGTCATTGCGCGCCCCTTCGTGGGCACCGATGCGAGTAACTTCAAGCGCACCCCGCGCCGCCACGACTTCTCGCTCGAGCCTACCGGCACCACCATGCTCGACCAGCTCAAGGAGCACGGCTACGACGTGCTGTCCGTGGGCAAGATCTACGACATCTTCGCCCACCGCGGCATGACCGACTACGTCTTCACCTCCGGCAACCCCGAGGGCATCGACAAGACCATCGAGCGCACCGCGCGCGACTTCCACGGTCTGTGCTTCACCAACCTGGTGGACACCGACATGGTCTACGGCCACCGCAACGACGCCGTGGGCTACGCCAGGGCCATCTCCTACTTCGACAGCAAGCTTCCAGAGCTGCTGGCCGGCCTTCGCGAGGACGACCTGCTCATGATCAGTGCCGACCACGGCTGCGACCCCGTGACCCCCTCCACCGACCACTCGCGCGAGTACGTGCCCTGGGTCATCGCGGGCCCGCGCGTCAAGGCCGGCACCAACCTGGGCACCCGTCCCACCTTCGCCGACATCTCGGCGACCATCCTCGACTACCTGAGCGCGCCCGCGCTCGGCGTCGGCACCTCACACCTTGACGAGATCCTGGAGGCCTAGGCCATGGCAGCGACTCCCACTCCCCACAACCAGGCGACCGAGGGCCAGATCGCCAAGACCGTCCTCATGCCCGGCGACCCGCTGCGCGCCAAGTACGTGGCTGACACCTACCTCGAGGACGTCACCTGCTTCAACCAGGTGCGCAACATGCTGGGCTTCACGGGCACCTACAAGGGCAAGCCCGTCTCGGTCATGGGCTCGGGCATGGGAGTGCCGTCCATCGGCATCTACTCCTACGAGCTCTTCAACTTCTACGACGTGAACAACATCATTCGCATCGGCACGGCCGGCGGCCTCGCGCCCGACGTCCGGCTGCGCGACCTTGTGATCGGTATGGGCGCCTGCACCGACTCCAACTTTGCCGCGCAGTTCCGCATGCCGGGCACGCTGGCCCCCATCGCCGACTTTGGCCTCCTGCGCAAGGCCGTCGAGTCCGCCGAGCGCCTGGGCTACGACTACAAGGTTGGCAACGTGCTGTCCTCGGACGTCTTCTACAACGACGACGAGACGGTCAACGAGCGCTGGGCGTCGATGGGCGTGCTCGCGGTGGAGATGGAGTCCGTGGCGCTCTACCTCAACGCCATCCGCGCGCGCAAGCACGCGCTGTGCCTGCTCACCGTGTCGGACCTGCCGCTCTCGGGCGAGGGACTACCGGCCGAGGACCGACAGACGTCGTTCACCCAAATGATGGAGGTCGCCCTGGAGGTCGCGGTGTCATCATAGGCATGTGCACGAGGCGGGCCGTGCGGCCCGTTTGATAAGGGGGCGGAAGTCCGCCTCGAGGGTGGCCCGGTGCGGAAGGCCGGGTCGCAAGGGAAAGGAAGCGTACCAATGAAGAGCAACATCTCCCGTCGTGGCTTCATCAAGGGCATGGGTGCCCTGGCAGCGGTTGCCGGCCTCGGCCTCGTGGGCTGCGGTGGCGGCGGCAACTCGGGCGGCGACGCCGCTGCCACCTCGGGCTCCGCGTCCGGCGCCAGCTACAAGATCGAGATGGTCACCGACACCGGCGGCGTCAACGATCAGTCGTTCAACCAGAGCGCGTGGGAGGGTCTGCAGAAGCTCCAGTCCGACAACGGCTGGGACGTCAGCTACATGGAGTCCAAGCAGGAGAGCGACTACGCCACCAACCTCGACAAGGCGGTCGACGACGGCTCCAACCTGATCTGGGGCATCGGCTTTGCCATGGCCGAGGCCGTGGGCAACTGCGCCAAGTCCAACCCGGACGTCCAGTTCGCCATCATCGACAATGCCAACCCCACCGGCGCCGCCAACATCACCGGCGTGACGTTCCGCGCGCAGGAGCCGTCCTTCATGGTGGGCTACATCGCGGCCCGCTTCAGCAAGACGGGCAAGGTCGGCTTCGTGGGCGGTATCTCGTCTGACGTCATCGACCAGTTCGAGTTTGGCTACAAGGCCGGCGTCCAGTACGCCAACTCCGAGAAGGGCCTGAACGTCGAGGTCCAGAGCCAGTACGCCGAGTCCTTCTCCGACTCCGCCAAGGGCAAGTCCATCGCCCAGAAGATGTTCTCCGACGGCTGCGACGTGGTCTTCCACGCGGCCGGCGGCGTGGGCACGGGCGTCATCCAGGCCGCCAAGGACGCCGGCAAGTACGCCATCGGCGTCGACCGCGACCAGGCCTACCTCGCTCCCGAAAACGTGATCACCTCCGCGCTCAAGCGCGTCAACACCGCCGTCATCGACGTCTCCACGCAGCTCCAGAGCGGCAAGATCGAGGGTGGCACCAACGTGAGCCTGGGCGCCACGGAGGACTGCGTGGGCATTCCCGAGGAGCACAGCATCATGGGCGACGAGATCTACAACGACGCCATCGCCCTTGAGGACAAGATCAAGAGCGGCGAGATCAAGCCGCCCGCCAACGAGAGCGACCTGGCTTCCTTCAAGGCGTAGGCTCGGAAGCCGGCAAGCACATATTCCCACTACGTCGGGGGACGCTCCCAGGGGCGTCCCCCGACACATGCTAAGAGAGGGAGGTGGCACATGGAGGTCAGTTCCGACTACGCGGTCCAGATGCACGGCATCACCAAGGTGTTCGGCACGTTTCGGGCGCTCGACGGCGTCAACCTCGACGTGAGGAAGCAGTCCATCCATGCCATCCTGGGCGAGAACGGCGCGGGCAAGAGCACGCTCATGAACGTGCTCTACGGCCTGTACCAGGCGGACGAGGGTGACATCTTCCTCAACGGCGAGAAGGTGGACATCCAGAGCCCGACCGATGCCATCACGCACGGCATCGGCATGGTGCACCAGCACTTCATGCTTGTGGAGAACTTCACCGTCACCGAGAACATCGTGCTGGGCGACGAGGTGTGCGGCGCCCCCGGCATCCTCGATCCCAAGGCGGCGCGCGCCAAGGTGGCCCAGATCGCGGACGAGTACGGCTTCGACATCGACCTCGACGCCAAGATCGAGGACATCTCCGTGGGCATGCAGCAGCGCGTCGAGATCCTCAAGGTGCTCTACCGCGGCGCCGACACGCTGATCCTTGACGAGCCCACGGCCGTGCTCACCCCGCAGGAGATCGACAAGCTCATCGAGATCATGCATGACCTCGTGAACAAGGGCAAGACGATCATCATCATCACCCACAAGCTCAAGGAGATCATGAGCTCGGCCGACGAGTGCACGATCATCCGCCGCGGCGTCTACATGGGCACGGTCGACGTGGCGAGTTCGAGCGAGGAGGAGCTCGCCTCCAAGATGGTGGGACGCCACGTGAGCTTCAAGGTCGACAAGAAGCCCGCCACCCCCGGCGACGTGGTGCTGGCCGTGCATGGCCTGCACGTCAAGGACGAGCGCGGCATCGAGCAGGTCAAGGGGCTTGACCTCGAGGTCCGCTCGGGCGAGATCGTGGGCATCGCGGGCATCGACGGCAATGGCCAGACCGAGCTCGCCTATGCCATCGACGGCCTGGCCAAGGCCGAGTCGGGCACCATCTCCATCAAGGGCGCCGAGGTCCAGAACACCTCGATCAAGAACGTGCTCGACCACTCGGTGGCCACCATCCCGTCCGACCGTCATCGCTGGGGCATGGTGCTGCCGTTCACGGTCGCCGAGAACATGGTGCTCGACATCCACGACGAGGCGCGCTTCGGCACGGGCATCCGCCTCGACTACCAGGCCATGACCAAGTACACGCAGGACCTCATCAAGGAGTACGACATCCGCCCGGACAACTGCGAGAACATCCACGCGGGCGACCTGTCGGGTGGCAACCAGCAGAAGGCCATCATCGCGCGCGAGGTCTCGCGCGAGCCCGACCTGCTCATCGCCATCCAGCCCACCCGCGGCCTCGACGTGGGCGCCATCGAGTTCGTGCACAAGTCGCTCGTGCGCGAGCGCGACCGCGGCGCCGCGATTCTGCTCATCTCGCTCGAGCTCGACGAGGTCATGAGCGTGTCCGACCGCATCGAGGTCATCTCGGAGGGCAAGATCGTGGGCTCCTTCAAGCAGGGCGAGGTTGACGAGCAGCAGATTGGCCTGCTCATGGCGGGAGGTGGTAGCAGATGAGTCCGGTAGCAAAGATCTTGAAGAAGCCGATCGCCTCGGCCGTCATCGCCATACTCTTTGGCTTCTGCGTGGCCGCCGTCATCCTGGCCAGCGCCGGCTACGACCCGATCGGCTCGTTCGCGGCGCTGTTCAACGGCGCCTTCGGCAAGCCCAAGTACATCTCGAACGTCATCATCAAGGCGACGCCGCTTCTGCTCACGGGCAGCGCAGTGGCCTTCGCCTACAAGGCGGGCCTCTTCAACATCGGCGGCGAGGGCCAGTACATCGCCGGTACCGTCCTTGCCGTGGTGGTGGGCTCGCAGATCAACCTGCCTGCCCCGCTGCAGATTCCCATCGTCATCTTGGTGGGCATGCTGGGTGGCGCCGTGCTGGGCGGCCTCGTGGGCTGGCTCAAGGCGCGCTTCGGCATCCATGAGGTCATCACCAGCATCATGTTCAACTGGATCGCCCTCTACCTCAACAACTTCGTGGTGCAGACCGACCTCTTCCACAAGGCCAACTCCACGGCCACCATCCCGGTGAACGACTCGAGCTTCACGATGTTGCTGCCCAACTGGAAGGTCTCCAAGGAGGGCATGAACGCGCTCGCGGGCATCCCCTGGTTCAGGGAGATGCTGGTCAAGACCGACATGAACGTGGGCATCATCGTCGCCATCGTCGCGGCCGTCTTCATCTGGTGGCTGCTCACGCGCACTAAGGTGGGCTACGAGATCCGCGCCGTGGGTCTCAACAAGGACGCGGCCCAGTTCGCCGGCATCAGCGTCGAGAAGAACGTCGTGCTCTGCATGGTCATCTCGGGCGCGCTCTGCGGCCTTGCCGGCGCCCTTACCATCACGGGTACCTCGCCGCACTCCATCTCCACGCTGGCCGCCTTCGAGAACAACGGCTTCAACGGCCTGTCGGTTGCCTTCATCGCGGGCTGCTCGCCCATCGGCTGCATCCCGGCGTCGTTCCTGTTCGCCGGCCTCATCTACGGCGGCCAGTCGGTCCAGCAGGTTATGGGCGCCCCCACCGAGATCATCAACATCATGATTGGCACCATCGTGTTCTTCATGGCGCTGGGCGGTATCGTGCCCATGCTGGCCGAGCGCATCGAGCGCAAGCGCAAGCTCCAGGCCGAGGAGGCCGCCAAGGCCGCCGCGGCTTCCGCCGGAAAGGAGGATGACGATGCTCAATAGCCTCATCATGCTCGTCGCCATCACCCTCACGTACTCCACGCCGCTCGTCTTCGGCGCGCTGGGAGGCGTCATCTCCGAGCGCTCGGGCGTCACCAACATCGGCATCGAGGGTATGATGACCGTGGGCGCCTTCGCGGGCGTGGCGGGCAGCTGGGTCACGGGCAACCCCTGGCTGGGCTTCCTGTTCGCCGGCGTGTGTGGCGCGCTCGTGGCGCTGCTGCACGCCCTGGCCTCCGTCACCTTCGCCGCCGACCAGACGGTCTCCGGCGTGGCCATCAACCTCCTGGCTCCCGGCATCGCGCTCTTCGCCTGTCGCAACATGTTCGAGGGCGCCGCGATGTCGCAGCCGGTCACCACGCTGCCGCGCATCTTTGGCGCCACCGGCCTCGCCGGCACGCCGTTCGCGAACCTCAACGTCGACATCACGGTCATCCTGGCGCTCGTCGCCACGGTGATCCTGTGGTTCGTGCTGTACCGCACCAAGTGGGGCCTGCGCATCCGCGCCGTGGGCGAGCACCCCGCCGCAGCCGATACGCTCGGCATCAACGTCTACCGCACCCGTTACGCCTGCGTGCTGGTCTCCGGCCTGCTCGCCGGCTTTGGCGGCGCCTCGGTGACGCTCGCCATCGTGTCGCAGTTCACGCAGACCTCCATCGCCGGCCAGGGCTTCATCGCCCTTGCCGCGGTGATCTTCGGCAAGTGGAAGCCCGTGGGAACCTACGGCGCCTGCATGCTCTTCGGCTTCACGCAGGCGCTCGTGATCATGCTGGGTGGCGGCAGCTTCCCCATCCCGTCGCAGATCCTCTCGATGCTGCCCTACGTCATCACCATTCTCACGCTCATCCTGTTCGTGGGAAGCTCCGTGGCGCCCAAGGCCGACGGCGTGCCCTACGTCAAGGGAAGCAGGTAGGAGGCGCCATGGCAAGGACGGCAGAGGACGCGGCCGAGACGACCGGGGCCGCACGGCCCGCAGACGAGCGGGCGCTCGTGGCCGCGGCCATCGAGGCCCGCGAGGGCGCCTACGTGCCCTACTCGCACTTTGCGGTGGGCGCGGCGCTGCTCGACGCCTCGGGCAGGGTGTGGCACGGCTGCAACATCGAGAACGCGGCCTACACGCCCAGCAACTGCGCCGAGCGCACGGCCTTCTTCAAGGCCGTGAGCGAGGGCGTGCGTGACTTCGTGGCCATCGCCGTGGTGGGCGGCCCGGAAGGCAGGCCCGTGAGTGAGTGGTGCGCGCCCTGCGGCGTGTGCCGCCAGGTCATGCGCGAGCTCTGCGACCCGGACACCTTCCAGGTGGTGCTGGGGCGCACGGGCAGCGAGTGGAGGACCTACCTCCTGCGCGACATTCTGCCGATGGGCTTTGGCCCGGAGGACCTGGGCAGGCCAGCCCCCAAGGCCGCCTGCGGGCACAGCCACTAGGCATCAGCACGAGGGAATGCGGGCCGCCTTGCGGGGCGGCCCGTCTCGTATATGCGGCTGGAGCCCGGCAGGCCCCGGGCGCCAGTCGCCCCCAGCGCGAGAAAGGCGCAACCATGCGGATGTACGACATCATCGAGAAGAAGCGCGACGGCGGCACGCTCACCGACGAGGAGATCAGCTTCTTCATCAAGGGCTACGTGGACGGCACCGTTCCCGACTACCAGGCGTCGGCCCTTCTCATGGCCATCTTCTACGAGGGCATGAACGCCCACGAGACGGCGACGCTCACCATGGACATGGCCCACTCGGGCGACATGGTCGACCTCTCGGCCATCAAGGGCGTCAAGGTGGACAAGCACTCCACCGGCGGCGTGGGCGACAAGACCACGCTCGTGCTGGCGCCCATCGTGGCGTCGCTGGGCGTGCCGGTGGCCAAGATGAGCGGCCGCGGCCTAGGTCACACGGGCGGTACGCTCGACAAGCTCGAGTCGATTCCGGGGCTCACGGTCGACATCGACATGCAGCGGTTCTTCGACATCGTGAACACCGTGGGCTGTGCGGTCATCGGCCAGACGGGCAACCTCGTACCGGCCGACAAGAAGCTCTACGCCCTGCGCGACGTCACGGCCACCGTCGACTCCATCCCGCTCATTGCCTCGAGCATCATGAGCAAGAAGATCGCGGCCGGTGCCGACAAGATCCTGCTCGACGTGAAGTGCGGCAGCGGCGCCTTCATGAAGACGCCCGAGGACGCCATCAGGCTCGCGGAGTGCATGGTGGAGCTGGGCGAGGAGGTGGGTCGCACCACCGTGGCCCTCATCACCGACATGGGCCGGCCCCTGGGCAACGCCATCGGCAACGCGCTCGAGGTTCAGGAGGCGTGCGACACGCTCAAGGGCACGGCGCCCGAGGACGTCACCGAGACCTGCGTGGAGCTCGCGGCCAACATGCTCTACCTCGCCGGGCGGGGAACGCTCGAGGAGTGCCGCGTGGCGGCCCGGGGCCAGATAGCCAACGGCGAGGGCCTCGCCAAGCTGCGCGAGATGGTCGCGGCCCAGGGCGGCGACGCCCGCGCGCTCGACGACTACTCCCTCTTTGCGCAGCCGGCGTGCTCGCGCGAGGTGCGCGCCACCAAGGCGGGCTACGTCTTTGCGATGAACACCGAGCGCTGCGGCATCGCGAGCGTGGCCCTGGGCGCCGGCCGCGCCACCAAGGAGGACAGCATCGACATGGCGGCGGGCATCGCGCTCGCGGCCAAGACGGGCTCCCACCTCGAGCCCGGCGACCTCGTGGCCACGCTCTATGCCGCCACTGAGGACAGGCTCGACGAGGGCGAGCGCATCCTGCGCGGCGCCTACGACATCAGCGACGAGGCCCCGGCCCCCATCCCGCATTTCTTCGCCCGCGTCTCGCGCGACGGCGTGGAGCGCCTCGGGTAGGGCGTCCGGCGTTTGTCGCGTCCGGGCGGCGACGCTTCCCGGGCAGGCCGGCCCCGCGGCGCCGCGGGTGGGTGGCATCACTTTCTCATGTGATAAGATTCCCATGCTCGCGGGCGATTGGCGCAGTGGTAGCGCAGGGGCTTTACACGCCTAAGGTCGGGGGTTCGAATCCCTCATCGCCCACCAATGCCATCACGGGCCGGAGCGCGTCTCCGGCCCTTCTCATGGCGCTCCCGCACGGGGCGGGCGCGCAGGGGATCGGGCGCGGCACTTCCGCGCCGCAACGGAGGCGGAGACACATGTCATCGAACGTGCCAACAGACGGCTTCGACCCAACCGCCGCCGTCCTCCCGTCCGCCTCCGAGGGCATCGACCCCATCAGCAGCAAGCCCATCGGCATCTTCGACTCCGGCCTGGGCGGCCTCACGGTCGCGCGCGCCATCGCGCGCCGCCTGCCCGCCGAGCCCATCTACTACGTGGGCGACACCAAGCGCTGCCCCTATGGCCCGCGCCCCCAGGCCGAGGTGCGCCTCTTTGTGCGCCAGGTGGGCCGCTGGCTCGAGAGCCACGACGTCAAGCTCGTGGTCATCGCCTGCAACACGGCCACGGCGGCCGGCCTCGACGTCATCCAGAAGGCCCTCAAGGTGCCGGTCATCGGTGTCATCGAGCCGGGTGCGCGCGCCGCGATCCAAGCCACGCGCACCCGCAGGGTGGGCGTGCTCGCCACGGCGGGCACCGTGGCGTCGGGCGCCTACGAGCGCGCCATCCACAACCTCGACGCGGGCGTCCAGGTGTCGCAGAGCGCGGCCGGCAGCTTCGTCGACTACGTGGAGCGCGAGCTTGCGAGCGGGGCGCACCTGCACGAGGACTGGATGGCCAACAAGGGCGTCTTCGACACGTCCGAGGTGCGCGAGCTGGCATGCGCCAACGTGGCGCCGCTTCTGGGCAAGGGCGTCGACACGGTGGTCCTGGGCTGCACACACTTCCCGCTGCTCGCCCACGAGATCGGCGAGGCGCTGGGCCCGGGCGTGCGCACGGTGAGCTCGGCCGAGGAGTGCGCGCGCGAGGTGAGCGAGATCTTGGCCCGCAGGGGAGAGCTCGCGGACCCCGAGGCGCCGGACCTGGGAGCCGGCGGCGAGCCCAAGTACCGCTTCGCCACCACCTCGGACGACATCACGTCGTTTGCCGTCGCGGGCAAGTTCATCTTTGGCCACCCGCTCGACTCGATCGAGCACATAGAGCTCGAGACCCTCGAGGCCCTGGCCGACGAGTAGGAAGGCAGGAGCCATATGGCAGACATCGAGATTCCGGAGCGCCGTCCCGCCGGCCGCGCGGCGGACCAGATGCGCAAGGTCACCCTCACGCGCGACGTCATGAAGAACGCGCACGGGTCGTGCCTGGCCGAGTTTGGCGACACGCGCGTCATGTGCACGGCGACCGTCGAGGAGGGCGTGCCCGCCTGGCGCCGCGCCACGCGCAAGGGCTGGGTGACGGCCGAGTACGCGATGCTACCCGCCTCCACCTCCACGCGCACCAAGCGCGAGTACAAGGGGCGCAAGGGCCGCTCCATGGAGATCGAGCGCCTTGTGGGACGGAGCCTGCGCGCCGTGTGCGACCTCGACCACCTGGGCGAGTTCACCGTCACGGTCGACTGCGACGTAATCCAGGCCGACGGCGGCACCCGCACGGCCAGCGTCACGGGCGGCTGGGTGGCCCTGCACGACGCGCTCATGCGCTTCGTGGAGCTTGGCAAGATGAGGCGCCTGCCGCTCACCGGCCAGGTGGCGGCCATCTCGGCCGGCATCGTGGGCGGCGTCCCCCTGCTCGACCTCGACTATCCCGAGGACAGCCACGCCGACGTGGACCTCAACCTCGTGGGGACGGGCGAGGGCGGCATCGTGGAGGTCCAGGGAACCGGCGAGCGCTCCACGCTCTCCCGCGGCCAGCTCGACGAGCTGCTCGACATGGGCGAGGCCGCCATCAAGCGGCTCTGCGCGCTCCAGGACGAGGTCACGGGCTTCTCGGCGTAAGTCCGGGCCGCTTGGCGGGCATGCGTGTCGTTGTGTCTCGCTCGCCCGGCGTCCGCCTCGCCCAAGCCGTCCGCCATCCAAACACGACACAAGACAACCCATGCAACGAAGGGAACCGCCATGCCAAAGGTTGACTACAAGACGCTCGACCCCGCGACCACCGTCGTCGTCGCCACGGGCAACGCCCACAAGGTGACCGAGATCGAGGCCATCCTCAAGCCGGTCATGCCCGGCACCACGTTCTACGCCCTGGGCGAGCTGGGAGACTTCCCCGACCCGGTGGAGAACGGCGACACCTTCACCGAGAACGCCATCATCAAGGCGCAGGCTGCCCTCGACGAGACGGGCCTCACGTCCGTCGCGGACGACTCGGGTCTCGTGGTCGACGCGCTCGGCGGCGAGCCGGGCATCATGAGTGCGCGCTGGGCCGGCGTGCACGGTGACGACGCGCGCAACAATGCCAAGATGATGCGCGAGATGGCCGACGTGCCCGAGGACAAGCGCGGTGCGCACTTCCACTCCAGCGTGGTGCTGCTGCGTCCGGACGGTACCATCCTCACCGGCGAGGGCGACTGCCATGGCAAGATCGGCTACGAGCCCGAGGGCACGCACGGCTTTGGCTACGACCCGCTGTTCTGGCCCGACGACACCCCCGGCCGCTCCATGGCCGACCTCGAGCCCGAGGAGAAGAACGCCATCTCGCACCGTTTCCACGCGCTGCAGGACCTCGCCCGCCAGCTCGTGTAAGGGCTTTTCCCGACCACTTCCCGGCACCCCCGGCCGACGCTAGAATGGGGGTGCTCGGGGCGAGGTTCCGGGTCGGCGTGGACGGGCTGGGGCCCCGACACGACGGGACATAACTTTATAGCTGCGCGACCTCGCCCAGGTGGCCGCCACACGTTGGTTGCGGCCGACGCGGGCCGCACGCCGGGGCAAGACGCCTCCGGTGTCTCAGAGAAGGGACGCGCCATGAAGATCATCCACGCCAAGGACTATGCGGACATGAGCCGCAAGGCCGCCAACATCATCTCTGCCCAGGTCATCCTCAAGCCCGACTGCGTGCTGGGCCTTGCCACCGGCACCACGCCCATCGGGGCCTACCACCAGCTCATCGACTGGTACAAGAAGGGCGACGTCGACTTCTCGCAGGTCAAGACCTACAACCTCGACGAGTACCGCGGCCTCACCCACGAGGACCCGCAGAGCTACCACTACTTCATGAACAAGGAGTTCTTCTCCGGCATCAACATCGACCTGGCCAACACGCACGTGCCCGACGGTGCCAATCCCGACGCCGAGGCCGCCTGCAAGGCCTACGACAAGATGGTCGCCGACGCCGGCTATCCCGACCTGCAGCTCCTTGGCATCGGCCGCAACGGCCACATCGGCTTCAACGAGCCGGCCGACGCGTTCTCCAAGGGCACGCACTGCGTCGACCTCACGGAGAGCACCATCGAGGCCAACAGCCGCCTGTTCGAGAAGGAGGAGGACGTGCCGCGCCAGGCCTACACGATGGGCGTGCAGACCATCATGAACGCGCGCATGGTCCTCATGGTCGCCAACGGCAAGAACAAGGCCCAGGCCGTCCATGACATGTGCTTTGGCCCGGTTGCCCCGAGCTGCCCGGCCTCGATCCTGCAGCTGCACGCCAACTGCGTCGTGGTCGCCGACGACGAGGCGCTGTCGCTGTGCGAGGGCCTGTACTAACGAATCCTGCCGAGTCGCTTGGCATATGCGCCCACAAGGGCAATCGGGCGGTCGGAACCTTCGGGTTTCGGCCGCCCGTCTTTTGTGTGTCGAACGAGATGAGTCCGCCGTGTTCGCGCGGCCCTCCCCGTCAAAGCCTGGAGAGGTCGACCTTGAATGGCATGGATGCGGGCAGGCCCTCAGGTTCGAGGAACATGACCATGTAGAGCGGCAGGTACGTGATCTTGCCGTCTTTCTCAACATTGCCCTTGCAAAGCACGACGCCCTCCTCGAGGCCCCATTCCTCCGTGGCCAAGAGGTTGTTGATGGCGGGGTGCCTCTGCCAGTCCGCTCCGGACTTGACCTCGATGGGCAGGCAGGTGCGTCCGGACTGAACGACGAAGTCAACCTCGCCCGTTCGCTTGCCGTTAAAGTAGTGCAGCCAAAACCCATGCGCGACAAGCTCCTGCGCTATCACGTTCTCGGCGATGCTTCCCAGGTTGACGTCGAGGTTGCCCTGCAGGATGTCGAACTGGACGTTTTCGAGGGAGCTTGCGCACAGTAGGCCCACGTCATTGAGGAACAGCTTGAAGAGATTGCGCTTCTCACTGGCGGCAAGCGGAGCGACGGGGGAGGTTACGTTGTAGCAAGGGAGTGCGACGCCCGCGTCCGTGAGCCAAAGGAAACTGCTCTCATAACGATTCTGTCGTGCCGACTTGGCGAGGTCGGCGAGGACGAACCTTCGATTCCTGTCGTCGAGTTGCGAGGGTATGGCGTCAAAGATCGCCCGTACCTTCGTCTTGTCCCTTTCGGCGGCGTATTTGGCAATGTCCTGACGATAGAGGTCGAGGATGTCACGCTGGATCTTCAGGGCCTGGGCGACGTCGCTCGTGTCGACAAAGCGCTGGACCACTTCGGGCATGCCTCCTATGACGACATACGCCAGGAACAGCTGCATCATGGTCGCATGGACGGACTCCGAGACGGGGGTGCGGTCCTCGTAATGCGAGCGCAGGAAGTCTATGGTCTGTGGCTGTACGCCGGCTGCGAGGCAGAACTCCTCGAAGTCCAACGGGTACATGTGTCGCTGCTCTTCAAAGCCGACGGGATAGGAGGGAACCTCCCTGTTGCGTACGCCCAGCAGGGAACCGGTTTCGATGTAGTCGAACCGCCCGTCTTCGACGAGGAACTTAATGGCCGTCCGGGCGCGGGGGCACTCCTGTATCTCATCGAGTAGAACGAGCGTCTCCTTGGGTTTGAGCGGCTGCCTGAGATATGCGGTGAGGTTGGCGACAAGCGTATCCGCGTCGAGCGACCCATCAAAGACGGATGACGCTGCCGGGTCCAAGAGGAAGTTGAGCTCCGCAAAGGAGCCATAGTGCCTTTTGGCAAACTCCCGAACAAGGGTGGTCTTGCCGATCTGACGTGCGCCAGTAAGCATGAGCGCCTTGTGCGAAGGGGCGTCTTTCCAAGCCTCGAGGGCCTTGAGTTCCTTCCGTTGCAGCATATAGGCTCCTACCAGGTATTTGTAACGTTATAGCTGAGTATAAGGCATGTTGCTGCAACGTTTTCTCGTATTCTATGCGACCTGCTGCAACGTTTTCCGAAAGAATTCGGTCATCTCTGCAACGTTTTACGACAGTGCCCGCGCGCAATCGGCGCGCTCGAGGTCGAGCCCCGAGGGCTTGGAATTGGTTGTCATTGTGCATTCCCCTTGCCGGGCCTTGTGGGACGTCTTGCGGCACAGTACGATGTTCGTTCGCATGAATACACGATGGCCGCATTCTGCCCATGTGCACGAGCCTGCCCGGTCGGGTGGGCCCGCATGGCTGCGGTCGGGATAGAGAGCGTGGCATGGAGAACGAAGTTCCGGCAGTCAACAAGGTCGACGAGATTCGCGAGAAGCTCGAAGGCATGCAGGGCGAGCGCATCAAGGTGAAGGCCAACATGGGCCGCTCGCGCATCGTGGAGCGCACGGGTACCCTCGTCCAGGCCCACCCGTCGCTGTTCGTGGTGGAGGTCGACGAGCGCCGCGGTCGCACGGCTCGCCAGAGCTATCAGTACGTTGATGTGCTCACGGGCACCGTCGAGCTCTTCGACAACGAGACGGGCGAGCGCCTCTTCGACTGCGCCCCCGCAGAGCCCCTCGACTAGGCATCTGCGTGGCCGGCGCCTCCTCACGCGTCTCTGGCATCCAGGTGCTCGAGACCCCCTGCAAGGTCAATCTCTACCTCGGCGTTCACTTCGGGCGCGACGCGCGTGGCTACCACCGCGTCGACTCCGTGATGGTGCCCGTCGCCCTCTTTGACACCATCGAGGTCACCGACGCGCCAGCGCTCGAGGTGCGCCACTCGCCGGCGCTCGAGGTGACGCCCGAGGAGACCACCGTATGGCGCGCGGCTACGCTTTTGGCGCGCGAGCTGGGCGTCGAGCCGTGCGTGCGCATCGACGTGCGGGCGTCCATTCCCGAGCGGGCCGGTCTGGGCGGCTCGTCTGCCGATGCGGGCGCCGTGCTGCGGCTTCTCGCGCTGCGCTGGGGCACCGACGTGCTCGACGAGCGCGTGATTGGCGTGGCCCGGCGGGTGGGTGCCGACGTCGCCTTCTTCCTCGACCCCATGCCCGGCCTGTATCGCGGAGCGGGAGACAGGCTCGAGCGCACGTTTCCCGGCTTCGAGGCACCGCTTGCGCTCGTGATGCCCGCGGCGGAGGGTGGCTCCACGCCCGAGGCCTATGCCGAGTTCGACCGCATGGGCGAGGCGCCTGCTGGTTACAAGCGCGTGTGCGAGGCGCTTGCCTTGGGCGACATGCGTGCCATGGCCCGCGAGCTTCGCAACAACCTGGCTCCTGCGGCCTGCTCGCTCTGCGGCGAGGTGGGAAGGGCCGCCGCGTGGCTTGCGAGGCAGGATGGCGTGCTGGGATCGCAGGTCACAGGCTCGGGCGCGTGTTCTTTCGCCCTCTGCGAGAGCGTGGAGGACGCCGACCGCATTGCCGCCGCCGCCCGTTCCCGCGGCTGGCGCTCCTGGTCCACTGTCACACTTTCTTCCGTATGATTTGTCACATGGGCCCGGTTTCGACCGGTCCCATGTGACAAATCATACGGAAGAAAGAAAGTTGTTGGCGTAGGGCGGCAAGTCTGCTATTATTCTCATTCGCTTCGGGTTGTGGCTCAGCTTGGTAGAGCGCTCGGTTCGGGACCGAGAGGTCGCTGGTTCAAATCCAGTCAACCCGACCATGGATGCGAAGAGGCCGTCGGACAAGTTCCGGCGGCCTCTTTTTGTTGCCGTGCGACGTGCTGCCTCGACTTGTGGCGCTTGAGGCGGGCTGCCCGCGAATGAGACGGAACCGCCGACCCTAGCCTTGCCACTCGTGGCCGGCAAGGGGCGTGCAGCCTGCTGCCACGAGGTCGCAATCGCTCGCTACCAGGGTGTTGTTGCCACGATGGCGCGGCTCGTCGGAAAATTCGGGCACGAGCCACACGTGGCCGAACTCTCGCGAGAAGGCCGCCAGCGTCTCGTACATCGGGTGAGACGCCCGCCCCTCCAAGGGAAAGCGCAGCGTGGCGAGGTAGCTGCCCTCCTCTGCCAGGTGCTCGTGCACAAGCCGCGCGCCCTCCTCGGTGGCAAGTGGGCCCAGCGGCCGCGACCCCGTGAACGCCTCGTTCACGATGAGGTCCGCCGGCGCCTTCCGCCCGCGCAGCCACTCCCAGCCGTCCGCGCACACCACGGAGAGCCGCCCGGTCCCAGCCAGCTCGCGCTCCACCCGCGCCAGGCCAAAGCTCTCGCGTGCGATCTCGATGATCTTGGGGTCAACCTCTACGGCGATGACGCGCACGGGCGCCAGGTGCGTGGCCAGCCAGCGCGGGAACGAGAAGCCCCCCCCGCCGATCACCACGGCGTCGCGCAGCCTCGGCAGCTCGGAGACGATGCGTCCCTGCTCGCGCTGGTACTCGCAGGCAAGCTCGTCCTGCAGGTTCCCGGGGATGTAGGCCGCGCTCTGGAACGCCCCGCCCACGTTGAGCATGCGCACGGGCGTGCCGTCGGCGTCGGTGGTGTCGAACAGCAGCGCGAGGCCAAAGCGGGCGCGCGTGACCGTGATGCCACGCCGGCGCAGGATGGCCATGGCCAGGAAGTGCACGCACACGCCAAGGACGGTGAGGGCGACGAGTGCCAGGACGGCTACGGCCATGCGGCTCCTTGGGGATTCGGCAACGATGCGCATCGACATGAGAGCGACGGCGCGGGCGTGGGTATGATGCAGAGGTAGAGATTGCACGGAGGCGGCCGCATCGGGCAAATGTGCCCGATGCGTTTTGGCGCTGGGGCTAGTATACTCATGTGCTTGCACCGGCGCAGAGGCCGCGTACAGACGCAATTGCGAACACGCCCCCTGGGGCCACTGGGAGAGGAACGCACATGATTTTTGGTCTTGGAGCTCCCGAGCTCATCTTCATCCTCATCATCGTCCTGGTCATCTTTGGCCCCAAAAACCTCCCGAAGCTCGGCAAGTCGCTTGGCAAGACGGTCAAGGGCATCCGCGAGGGCATGGACGAGGCCCAGGACGGCGCCAAGGGTGAGGACGCCGAGGCCAAGGACGTCGTGGTCGAGCACAACGACGACGCCGACGTCGAGGACGCCCCCATCGCCGACCCGGACAGCGACGCCGACGCCAGCACCTCCGGCGAAAAGTTCTGCGGCAAGTGCGGCACCGTCAACCCGCCCGAGAACCACTTCTGCAAGAAGTGCGGCGCCAAGCTGGACTAGCGTCACCCGCGCGCCCGCCCCAACCGGCGAGCGCGTCTTCATGACCGGGCTTGGCATCGCGCCGAGGCCGGTCTTCAGGCTATCGATACACTCATGAGGCAGAAAGCGAACCATGGCAGAGACTGAGATTATCCTCACCCCCGAAGGCCGCCAGAAGCTCGTCGACGAGCTTTCCTGGCGCGAGGGCGACCACGAGGCAGAGATCATCGAGCGCATCAAGGTCGCCCGCGACTTTGGCGACCTCTCGGAGAACTCCGAGTACGATGACGCCAAGGAGGAGCAGTCCAAGAACGCCTCCCGTATCGCCGAGATTCGCAAGATCCTCTCCACCGCCAAGATCTCCGAGGCTGCCGGCCACGCGCTCGCCGTTTCCATCGGCTGCACCGTCGAGATCCAGGAGCAGGGCAAGGACAAGAAGGTCGCCTTCACCATCGTGGGCACCACGGAGACCAACTCCCTCGAGCACAAGATCTCCAACGAAAGCCCCGTCGGTGCCGCCCTCATGGGCCACGAGAAGGGCGACGTCGTGGAGGTCACGAGCCCGTCTGGCGCCACGCGCTCCTACGTCATCACCAAGATCTCGCGCTAGGGCGCGAGCGAACCGCACGGTCTGCGCCCCGCCCGCGCCAAGCGCGAGAGGGGCGCTTTTCTTGAGCGTCCCCACGGGCCCGGCCCGTCCCCTCTGACGGCCGCACCGCGAGGGCCCCACCCCGTTTCCAACCCAGCGCGCCGTCCCGGCGCACGAAGGAGCATCCCATGTCCGAGCAGAACATCGCCGCCACGCCCGACGCCGCGGCAGACGAGCGCACCCACCGCCTCGCCCGTCGCCAGGCCCTCATCGACGCGGGTCAGGAGCCCTATCCCGAGCACAGCAACGTGACGACCCACGTCGACGAGCTGCTTGCCCGCTACGAGCAGCTTGCCGAGGGCGACGACCCCGAGGCCACCGTCCACACGGTCGCCGGCCGCATCCGCGCCAAGCGTGGCCAGGGCAAGGTGGCCTTCGTTGTGCTCCAGGACCCCACGGCCACGATGCAGCTCTTCTGCCGCATCGACAACATGGGCGAGGACGGTATGGCCGCCCTGCGTGCGCTCGACCTGGGCGACATCGTGGAGGCCACCGGCACCATGATGCGCACCCGTCGCGGAGAGCTCTCGCTGGCACCCACCAAGGTGCGCCTGCTCTCCAAGTCCATCCGCCCGCTGCCCGAGAAGTTCCACGGCCTCTCGGACAAGGAGACCCGCTACCGCCAGCGCTACGTCGACCTCATCGTCAACGATGACGTGCGCGAGACGTTCCGCAAGCGCTCTGCCATCGTGAGCGAGTTCCGCCGCTACATGGAGGACAACTCCTACATGGAGGTGGAGACGCCGGTTCTCCAGACCATCCAGGGCGGCGCCACGGCCAAGCCCTTCATCACGCACTTCAACGCGCTCGACCAGGAGTGCTTCCTGCGCATCGCCACCGAGCTGCCGCTCAAGCGCCTGCTCGTGGGCGGCTACGAGGCCGTGTTCGAGATCGGCCGCATCTTCAGGAACGAGGGCATGGACCAGACCCACAACCCCGAGTTCACCACGATGGAGGCCTACCGCGCCTACAGCGACCTCGACGGCATGAAGCAGCTGGCCGAGGGCGTCATCAAGGCCGCGAACGCCCGTGTGAACGACTCGGAGCAGATCGAGTACCAGGGCACCACGATCGACCTGTCCGGCACCTGGCCCTCCATCCCCATGACCAAGGTGGTTTCCAACGCCCTGGGCGAGGAGGTCGACCTCGACACCGACATCGAGCACCTGCGCGAGCTCTGCGCTGCCCACAAGATCGAGGTCAAGCCCGAGTGGGGCACCGGCAAGCTCATCGCCGAGCTCTATGACGAGATCGGTGAGCCCTCGCTCGTGAACCCCACGTTCGTGGTGGACTACCCGGTCGAGGTGTCGCCGCTCGCCAAGCGCTTCGAGGACGACCCACGCCTCACGCACCGCTTCGAGCTGGTCATCGCCGGCCACGAGTACGCCAACGCCTTCTCCGAGCTCAACGACCCTGTCGACCAGGCCGACCGCTTCCACGCCGAGATCGCCGAGCGCGACGCCGGCGACGACGAGGCCATGCAGTTCGACGCCGACTACGTGCGCGCGCTCGAGTACGGCATGCCGCCGGCGGGTGGCATCGGCATCGGCATCGACCGCGTGGTGATGCTGCTCACCAACCAGGCGTCCATCCGCGACGTGCTGCTGTTCCCGCACATGAAGCCCGAGCGCGGCCAGGTCTCCGGCGCCGCCGAGGCGAAGGCCGCCGAGGCCGCGGCCACGGGTGCCGCCACGGGCGTGCTCCAGCCCAAGCTGCCCACGATCGACTACAGCAAGGTGCACGTGGAGCCACAGCTCGCCGACCTCGTGGACTTCGACACCTTCTGCAAGAGTGACTTCCGCGTGGTCAAGGTGCTCGACTGCGTGGCCGTGCCCAAGAGCAAGAAGCTGCTGCAGTTCACGCTCGACGACGGCACGGGCTCCGATCGCACGATCCTCTCGGGCATCCACGCCTACTACGAGCCCGAGGACCTCGTGGGCAAGACGCTCGTGGCCATCGTGAACCTGCCGCCGCGCAAGATGATGGGCATTGCCAGCTGCGGCATGCTCATCAGCGCCGTGCACGAGGAGGGCGAGGACGAGCGCCTCAACCTGCTCATGGTCGACGACCGCATCCCCGCCGGCGCCAAGCTCTGCTAGTTACGCGGTGTCGCGTAATTCCTACCTTGGAGAGGGGTATCCTGCAAGGAAAGCCCGCTCCGCGCGATGACGCAGGAAGCATGGCGGGCCCTCCGGGGTCCGCCATGCTGCAATAAGGGGGAACCCCGCATGTTCGACAAGTTTACCGACAAGGCCCGCAAGGTCATGAGCCTTGCCCAGGACGAGGCGAGAAACCTCGGCCAGATGTACGTGGGCACCGAGCACCTCCTGCTCGCGCTCATCAAGGAGGGCGACGGCATCGCCGCACAGGCCCTGGCCAAGCTCGACGTCACCTACGACGAGGCGGTCGAGGCCGTGAAGGAGGTCACCGAGCGCGCGAGCGAGCCCGTGCCGGGCGGCCACATCCCCTTCACGCCCAGGGCCAAGCGCGTGCTCGAGGGTGCCTACCGCGAGACCATGAGCCGCGGCGCCACCTACATCTCCACCGAGCACCTGCTGCTGGGCATCGTGCGCGAGGGCAACGGCGTGGCCATGGAGACGCTCAGCCGCCTGGGCGTCTCCGGCGACGCGGTGCGCAACGCCGTGAACGAGCTCATCGACAAGAACAAGCCCGCCGACTCCGCGCCACAGGTGCAGGAGGTTCGCATCGGGCCGGACGGCGTGACGGTTGGCCCGGCCCGCCAGCAGTCCGCCCCCGCGGACGACTCCTCCATGCTCGAGCGGTACGGCCGCAACCTCACCTCGCTTGCCGCCGAGGGCAAGCTCGACCCCGTGATCGGCCGCGACCGTGAGGTGGAGCGCGTCATGCAGGTGCTGGCGCGCCGCCAGAAGAACAACCCGCTCATCCTGGGTGACCCGGGCGTGGGCAAGACGGCCGTCGTCGAGGGCCTGGCCCAGCTCATCGCGGCGGGCACCGTGCCCGACATGCTGCGCAACAAGCAGATCTGGACGCTTGACGTGGCCGCGCTCGTGGCCGGCTCCAAGTACCGCGGCGAGTTCGAGGACCGTCTCAAGAAGGTCATCGCCGAGGTGCAGAAGTCCGGCGACGTCATCCTCTTCATCGACGAGATCCACACCATCATCGGCGCGGGCTCGGCGGAGGGCTCCATCGACGCCGCCAGCATCCTCAAGCCGCCCCTGTCGCGCGGCGAGATCCAGGTCATCGGCGCCACGACGGCCGACGAGTACCGCAAGCACATCGAGAAGGACTCCGCGCTCGAGCGCCGCTTCCAGCCGGTGAACGTCAACGAGCCCAGCATCGCCGACACGCTGGCCATCATCCACGGCCTGCAGGACCGCTACGAGAAGCACCACCACGTGCGCTACACCGACGCCGCACTCGAGGCCGCCGTCACGCTCTCCGACCGCTACATCCAGGACCGCTTCCTGCCGGACAAGGCCATCGACGTCATCGACGAGGCGGGCGCCCGTACGCGCGTGCACAACATGGTGCTGCCGCCCGAGATCGCCGAGGTCGACGAGCAGCTGGCCAGCGTCCGCGCCGACAAGCAGAAGGCGGCCGACGCCCAGGAGTTCGAGGAGGCCGCCAAGCTCCGCGACCGTGAGAAGGAGCTCGTTGCCAAGAGGAGCGAGCTCGAGGACGCCTGGCACAAGCGCCTCGACGCGAACGTGGTGACCGTCGACGCCGATGCCATCGCCGACGTGGTCTCCTCTATCACGGGCGTGCCGGTCTCCAACCTCTCCGAGGCCGAGGCCTCCAAGCTCCTGCGCTGCGAGAGCGTGCTGCACCAGCGCGTCATCGGCCAGGACGAGGCCGTGAGCGCCGTGGCGCGCGCCATCCGCCGCAGCCGCTCGCCGCTCAAGGACCCGCGTCGCCCCGGCGGCTCGTTCATCTTCCTGGGCCCGTCGGGCGTGGGCAAGACCGAGCTGGCCAAGAGCCTCGCCGAGTTCCTCTTTGGCTCCGTGGAGGCGCTCATCACCTTTGACATGAGCGAGTTCATGGAGAAGTTCGCCGTGAGCAAGCTCGTGGGCGCCCCTCCCGGATACGTGGGCTACGACGAGGGCGGCGAGCTCACCAAGGCCGTGCGGCGCCGTCCGTACTCCGTGGTGCTCTTCGACGAGATCGAGAAGGCCCACCCGGACGTCTTCAACCTGCTGCTCCAGATCCTGGACGAGGGCAGGCTCACGGACGGCCAGGGACGCAAGGTCGACTTCTCCAACACCGTCATCATCATGACGTCCAACGTGGGCGCGCGCGAGATCGCCAAACCCGGTGCGATGGGCTTTGGCGCGGGGTCCGGCCAGCTCTCCGACAAGGAGATCAAGAGTCGCGCGATGGGCGAGCTCAAGCGCCTGTTCCGCCCTGAGTTCCTCAACCGTGTGGACGAGATCGTGGTGTTCGAGGCACTCTCGAAGGGCCAGATTCGCGGCATCGTGGACCTCATGGTGCGCGAGCTGCGCAACCGCCTCATCGGGCAGGGCATGTCCATCGAGCTCACGGACGCCGCTAAGGACCTGCTGGCCAAGGAGGGCACCGACCCGGTCTACGGCGCCCGCCCGCTGCGTCGTGCCATCCAGACGCACGTGGAGGACCCGCTGGCCGAGCAGCTGCTCGAGGGCACGTGGAAGGCGGGCGACATCGTGCTCGTCGACGTGGGCGAGGACGGCAAGCTGACCTTCACCAAGGGGAAGGGTGTCATCCCCGAGCGCACGGAGCGCGAGCATATGGAGCTGCCGAGCGCCACGCACTCGTGGGGCTCGGCCGGCGGCTCAGGCTCTGCCTCCACGCGCGGCGCGGGCGACGCGGGCCTGGACGCCACGAGCCTGGCCGCCACGAGCGACTAGGGCTGCGGTCAAAGAGCCTTTGGTGGCCCTCGAAAGGGCTGCCGACATAGCGTCACACAAGAGGGCTTCGTCCGAGCTGGACGAGGCCCTCTTCCCGTGCGTATGCGAGGCTGGTCGCGAGGCATGCGCGGCACGAGCGCCGCGCCGCAGTCCGTTGCCCGGAACGCCGGGATGTCGGCGCGCTACTCCACGTCCACGATGACGTCGGTCACCTTGACGATGGCGACGGCCGTCATGCCGTCTCTGGGCCCCAGCGCGTCGATGGCCTCGTTGGTGATGTCGGCCTTCACGACGGCGTCGCCGGCGCCCAGGCTGATGGCTCCGATGTCGTTCACGGCACCCTCGTGACCGACGTGATGGTGCCCTTGAGCTGGTCTCTGGCAGAGACCCTCATGGGAGTGCCCTTTCGATATGCGCGAATATGTCCGCACGACATTCTACTGGTAGCGGAGCGCCTCCACCGGGTCGAGCCGGGCGGCACGGCGCGCGGGGTAGTAGCCAAAGACGAGGCCGATGAGTACGCAGATGCCCGTGGCGATGCCCACTGCGTCGAGCGAGACCGCCGGCGTGACGTTCGAGGAGGCCCCCATCGTCCCGAGAAGGCCACTCGTGCTGGCCAGGTAGGCGAGCGCCCAGCTGCCCCCGTACCCTATGGCCACGCCGATGATGCCGCCCGCCACGGAGATGGCGATGGACTCCCAGAGGAACTGCGCCGTGATGTCACCGCGCGTGGCGCCCAGTGCGCGCCTGAGGCCGATCTCGCGGATGCGCTCGGTGACGTTGGTGAGCATCATGTTCATGATGCCGATGCCTCCTACCAGCAGCGATATGCCGGCAACGGAGCCCATCATGAGCGAGAACGAGTTCATGTAGTTGTTGAGCGAGTCGATGACGGACTTCATCGAGCCCACGTAGATGGTGTCATCCACCTGGTCCTCTGGGATACCGCCCATCTTGGCGAGCTGGGCCTTGGTCCTCTCCACGAGCGCCTCCACGTCGACGCCCTCGCGCGCGAAGCCGACGACGCTGTTGAGGCCAAACCGCCCCATGCCGAGGCGGTCCTTGGCGGTCTTGGGCGGCACCCAGGCGTTGCCGTAGCCGTCACCCGAGCTCATCATGGAGGTGTCCTCCACCACGCCCACGATGGTGTAGCTCGAGGAGCCCATCTTGATGGACTTGCCCGTGGGGTCGGCGTCCGGGTTGCCGAAGAGCTGGCGCATCACGTTCTGCGTGACGAGGGCCACCTGGGCGGCGCCGGCGGCCTCCTCGGCGCTCCAGGCGCGGCCGCGAACGACCTTGATGCCGTCCGCCCTGAGGTAGTTGTCGTCGCCGCCGGAGACCGTGAGCATGAGCTGCCCGTCGGGCGCCGAGGCGTCGATGCTGCCCATGTAGGCGCCGGTCACGAACTCGTAGTCGGGAAGCGCCGTGGCGAGGGCCTCCACGTCGTCCTCGTCCATGGTGTACGGGGTGTAGATGTTGATGCGCCGGGCGGCGTCGAGGCCCAGCTCGCCCACGAGCGAGTTGCGGATGCCGCCGATGAGCGAGGTCATGGCGATGACGGCGGCGATGCCGATGACGATGCCGAGCACCGTGAGCAGGCTGCGGCCGCGGTTGGCGTCGAGGGCGCTCGCGGTCTCGGAGGCGAGGTCGCGCGGGGTCATGTCACATCACCTCCGGGAGGGTGGCGAGCGAGGGCTTGGTCGGCACATCGGGCTTGGCCAGCGTGCCGCCCACGCGGGTGGCGGCCGTGAGGGCGCCTGCCTCGAGGCGGCCGTCGAGGATGTGGACAGCACGGTCGGCGCGGTCGGCCACGCCGGGGTCATGCGTGATGAGCACGATGGTCTTGCCCCGGTCGCGAAGCCGCTCGAAGGTCTGGAGCACCATCTCGCCCGTCTGGGAGTCGAGGTTTCCGGTGGGCTCGTCGGCCAGGATGATGGCCGGGTCGCACACGAGGGCGCGCGCGATGGCCACGCGCTGCATCTGGCCGCCCGAGAGCTCGTTGGTCTTGTGGTCCCAGTGGTCGACCGGCAGGCCCACGGCCGAGAGGGCCGCCACCGCGCGCGGCTCGCGCTCGCGCTGCGGCACGCCGCCGTAGGCGAGCGGCAGCATCACGTTGCGCAGTGCCGTGGCCCTGGGCAGCAGGTTGAAGCTCTGGAACACGAAGCCGATGCGCCGGCCGCGCACGAAGGAGAGGTCGTCATCGGAGAGCTTGGAGACGTCGAGGCCCTCGAGGCGGTAGGTGCCGGTGGTGGGCGTGTCGAGGAGCCCCAGGATGTTCATGAGGGTGGACTTACCCGAGCCCGATGGCCCCATGATGGCGACGAACTCGCCCTTCTCCACCGTGAGGGTGACGCCGCGCAGCACGTGGTTGAGGCCGGCACCCGTCTCGAAGATGCGGTGGATGCCCTGGATGTCGATGACGGGCATGGCTAGTCCACCTGTGCCGATCCGCCGGCGCTGGTCACGTTGCCGCTCTCGTCGTATTCGGTCCAGCCGCCGCCGGACGGGCCGGAGGAGCCGGACGCGCCGGAGGAGCCGGACGCGCCGGAGGAGCCGCCCGCATCCGCGGCGCCGTCGCCGCCCGAGATGCTCGCTGCCTCGGCGCCCGAGACGATGACGTTCTCGCCCTCGGCGAGCAGGCTCCCTGCCGTGGGCTCGACGGCCGTCTCGGAGCCGTTGGTGGCAAGCACCCTCACGAGCACCTCGTGCCCCTCGTGTGTCTCGGCGTCGTCCTCCACGGACAGTGTGCCGGTCCCGTCGCCCAGGTCGGTGACGGCCGCGCTGGGCACGATGAGCGCGGAGTCAATCGACTGCGTGACAATGCTCACGTCGGCCGTCATGCCGGGCTTGAGGCGTGGGTCGGGCGCGGGAATCACGAGGTCGACGGCGTAGGTCACCCCGCCGCCCCCGCCATAGCCGTAGCCTGCGGAGGCGTCGGACGAGCTCGTGGTGGCGATGGAGCGCACGGTGGCCTCGAGCGAGGCGCCGGTGACGGCGGAGAACGTGGCCGTGCCCTTCTGGTCGACGGCCACCTTGTTGATGTCCGCCTCGCCAATCTGCACCGTCACGGTCATCTGCGAGAGGTCGGCGATCTGGCAGAGTGCGCCGGAGCCGCCGCCCTGCGCCGCCGTCGCGCCAAGCTGCCCGAGCGCGGCGCCCGGCTGCGCGTTGAGCTCGATGACGCTCCCGGCCACGGGTGCGCGCACAGTGCGCTGGTCGGCCTGCTCCCTGGCCTTCGCGAGGCTGTCGTTGGCGGCCTCGAGCTGGGTCTGGGCGCTCTCGACCTGCTCGTTGGCGGCCGAGACGGCCTGCTCGGCGGAGCTGACGGCCTCCTTGGCAGACGAGGTGTCAACGGGCGCCGCCTGCGCGCCGGGGGCCGACGCTGCGGCCGACTGCGCCTGTTTGGCGGCCCTCTCGGCCGTGGCCTTGGTGCTCTTGGCATCCTTCAGCTGCTGGTTTGCCTGGGAGACGCCGCGCTTTGCCTGGTCGAGCGCCGACTGGGCGCTGCGCACGGTACGCTCGGCCTCCGAGACGGCGCGGTCGAGGTCGTCGTTCTTGATGGTGAACAGGACGTCGCCCGCGGCCACCTGCTGGCCGGTCACCACGTTCACGCTCTCGATGGTGCCGTCGATGACGGGCGAGACCACGGTCGAGGAGATGGGCTTGATCGAGCCCGACCCCGTGACCTTGGAGGTGAAGGGGCCGCGCGTGACCGGCTGCGTCACTACCTGCACCGTCGGGACGGCCTGCGTGGCGGAGACGTTTCGCCAGACGAGGAAGCCCGCCGCGAGGACCACGACGATGCCGGCCGCGATGCCGCGCTTGATGAGGCGCTTCCTGCGCCGCTCGGCGCGCATGCGCTTGAGCTGGGCGTAGGCCTCCTGCTCGGCGGGGTCGAGCTGCGTCGTGGCATCCGTGCCCCCGCCTATGGCAGCGACGCCTCCCGGCAGGTAGGGGTTGGGATGGAGCACCTCGAGGTCGGGCACGCCCGGGGGAAGCTCGCGGCCTGCGGTGTCGCCCTTGGCGGGGGCACCGCCCTGGTCCGCATCCGCGTCGCTCGTGTCGTCCAGGCTCAGGCCCTCGATGCCGACGGGCTCGCCTGCGGGGTCGCTCTCGTGATGATGGCGTTTGCCGAGTCTCATGGGGTCTCCCTCTCGTCGGCGGTCGGTTGCTTGAGGCTATCTGATAACTTGGGTCCGGCGGCCCTGGCCGGAGGGGCAATCCGCGAAAGGCGCTGCTCCGTCGGGGGCTGGTCAGAGGATCGCGGAGTCTTGTCTGCAAGGTCGCGGCGTGGCAGAGATGGCCCGGCGCCTGCACGTGGGAACGTGGCCGCTAGGACTCCATGCGCAGCGCCTCGACGAGGTTCTGCCGGTGCGTGCGGCGCAGGGCATAGAGCACCGAGAGCCCCAGCACGAGCAGCGCCCCCGCGGCGGCTGCCCCGATGTAGGGCCAGGGGATGGCCATGCCAAGGCCCGCGAACGAGTACTGCATCGATTGCCACATGGCCCACGACACGCCCAGGCCCAGGACCAGCCCGCCGAGCAGCCCGCGCCAGGCGTAGCTCACGCACTCGTAGGCGATCATGCGCACGAAGGCCCGCTCGCCCATGCCGGCGCTCCTGAGCACGGCAAACTCGCGCGTGCGCAGGATGATCGAGTTGGTGAGTGTGTTGAACACGTTGGCCAGTGCGATGAGCATCGTGATGACGCTGAAGAGCAGTGTGAACAGCTTGACGAGGTTGCCGCCGTCGACGTTGGCCTGCCGGTCGGCGGCGATGTTGTAGACGTAGGTCCGCATTGCCCCGTCCCCGCTGGGCAGCGTCAGGCTCGCGAGGGCGTTCACGTCCCGCTCGGTCGCGTCCGGGTCGGTTGCGCCCAGGTAGAGCTGGCCGTGGGCGACGTTCACGGTGCCGCCCGAGGCGCGCGACGTCTTCGCGAGGGCGCTCATGGGCATGACGAGGGAGGGAAACGACCCCACGGCTCCCGCCGAGGCAAGGACGTCGGGCACGCGGTCTGCAAGCGCGGCGACCTCGATGGGCTGGGGCGTGAGGCCGGCCTCGGCCACGGGGACGTCCTCGTAGACGAAGGAGCCGTTATCGTCCTGTGCGAGATTGGCGCCCCTGTCGTCGGCGAGCTTGAAGTAGCGCACCACGGGCTGGCCGCTCGTGTCCTCGAAGATGCCGAGGGGCACGTATCCGTCGCGTACGGGCAGGCCTGCGTCCACGGTGCGGTAGGCGTCGAGCGTGGTTGCCTCCGAGAAGGGCGCAAGGTCAAGGTAGCGCTGGCCGTTGTCGCTGCGGTACACGTTGAGCGCGATGGCCCTGGGGTGGGCGGGGTCTGAGAGCTGGGAGGCGTCGAGCCCCAGCTCGCCCACGTAGGCGGCCCAGCTGGCGTCGTCGATGTAGTAGACCGTGGCCGAGCCCGTGTAGTCGCCGTTTTCGGCGTAGGGCGACTGGGAACTCGCGGAGGCGCCCCCGCCTCCCGCCCAGTCATCCGAGAAGCCGCTCACGTTCTTCATCTCGCCGATCGCGCCCGCGTCGAGGGCGCGCGCTGGGATCACGATGCCCGTGTAACCGGACAGGAAGGTGCCGCGCTGGGTGGCGCCCTCGACGGCCGAGGCCTCGCTCGCGAAGCACTGGAACCGCTCCGCGAAGGTGGCCGCGTCGTCGCCGTCCTTGGCGTTGGCGGAGACGGCGATATCCGCGTCGAGCTCCCGGGCTGCGTCGGAGCCCGTGAGGCCCGCGATGGGCTGCAGGTAGGCGTCCACGGCGCCGCAGACGATGACGAGCGCCACGGAGACGGCGAGCGACACAACCACGATGCGCCCTCGCGAGCTCGAGCGCGTGAGGTTGCGATGCGCCACGAGGCCCGAGACGCCAAAGAGGGCGAGCGAGAGGCGACTGCCGGGGCCACCCCGCCCCCGCCAGCGGCGGAGCAGCCTCGCAAGGCCGCGCTCGCGCACCGTGCGCGTCTGGCGGATGGCGTCGACGGTGCTCACGCGCCCGGCCCGCGCCGCCGGTATCCAGGCCGAGACGAGCAGGGTCACGAGGGCGATGAGCGCGGCCAGGGCGATGACCTGCGGTTGCACCACGAGGGTGATGCCGATCTCGGTGCCCAGGATTGCCGCGAAACCGTCCTGCGTGAGCGAGAGGGTCGCTGCCGTGCCGGCGATGCCGAGGGCAAGCCCCAGCGGGATGCCCACACAACCCAGCACGAGAGCCTCGGCCAGGACGGTGTGCCTCAGCTGCCGCCTGCTGGCCCCGATGCCCGAGAGCAGGCCAAACTGGCGCATGCGCTCGGTCACCGAGATGGCGAAGCTCGTGTAGATGAGCGAGGCGGAGGCGACCATCACCACGGCCGTGAGGATGGCGGCAAGCGTCCAGAGGGTGCTCCAGATGGCGCGATCGTCGGTCATGCCCTGGTAGCGGAGCAGGTCGTTGTGCAGCAGGTAGCCGGCGGAGTCAGGGTCGACCTGGGAGGTGCCCGCGGCAGAGCCTCCCTTGCGCGAGGCCACCGAGCCGGCGAGCAGCGTGTTCGCCCAGCCCTCGAGGTCGTCGTAGCTCGTGAAGTCCGTGCTGAGGTAGGGCGCGGCGAAGCCCTCGGCGGTGCCTGCGGGCGAGGGCCCGGTGAGGGCGACCGTGCCGGCGGCCGAGGCCTCGTAGTTGCCAAAGTACGCAGAGTAGTTGTCGGGTGCGAAGAACCCCACCACGGTGTAGGTGCGCGTGCGAAGGTTCTCGAGCGCCTCGGTGCCCGTGTCCCAGCCGTTCTCGGCCGTGGCGTGGGAGTCCATGACCGAGAGGGTCGAGGTGGCGCCCGTCTCGTCATCGGTGAAGATGCGGTCTCCCAGTTCGAGCGTCACGGTGGAGCCCAGGTCGATGGGGGCGTCTGCCGAGATGCCCGTGCCGGAGGGCGTGAGGGTGCGCATGCCCTGGGGCAGCGCGATCTCGTCGGCGGTCTCGGGAAGCCGGCCCGCGCTGATCGCGGGGGCCTGCGCGAGGCCCACGTTTCCCGTGTACCTGGTGCCCACGGCCTGGGCGTCGCCCCTTGCCGTAACGGGGAGCGACTTGACCGTGAGGAAGGTGCCCAGGGTGTTGGCGAGGTCGCCGGAGAGCTGGGCGCTGCCAAGCTCGCGGCCCACTGCCAGGTCGGTGACGTGGCTGTTGTTGGCAAGCTGGGCGAGCTTTGCCTCCGAGACGCGAGGGCTTGTGACCTGCCAGGAGCCGTCGGCCTCGAGCGTGTGCTGGAGGAGACCGCCGCCGATGGAGGTGACGGTGGTGAAGATGGCCGTGACGAGCGTGCACGAGAGCGCGATGCCGATGATGGTGGCGAGCGTGCGGGCCCGGTTCCTCGCGAGCGTGCGCAGCGTGAAGCGGGTGAGGATGCCCATGGCTAGGCCTCCTCGCGCGGGGCGGGGGCGTCCGCGGGCGCTGCCGCCGTGCCCGCCGTACTCGCACGCAGGCGTGCGCCCAGCTCGGAGCCGGCCCGCGGGCCCTCCGGCATGCCGGCGTGGCCCGCGGGCGCCGTGGCAGCCACGCTCGCGAAGCGCCTGCCGCCGCGCCGCTCGTCGCTGGCGATGCAGCCGTCTTCGATGGCGACGACGCGATCGGCAGTGAGGGCGATGTCCTCGTCGTGCGTGATGACCACGAGCGTCTGGCCCAGCTGCCGGTTGCTCGCACGCAGGAGGGCCATGATCTCGGCGGAGTTCTTGGAGTCGAGGTTGCCCGTGGGCTCGTCGGCAAGCACGATGGCCGGCGCGTTCATGAGGGCGCGCCCAATGGCCACGCGCTGCTGCTGGCCACCCGAGAGCTGGTTGGGCAGGTGGTGCTCGCGGCCGCGCAGGCCCAGGGAGTCAACGAGCATCTCGAGGCGCCTCTGGTTGACCTTGCGGCCGTCGAGCAGCACCGGCAGCGTCATGTTCTCTTCCACGTCGAGCACGGGGATGAGGTTGTAGAACTGGTAGACGAGACCCACCTCGCGGCGGCGGAACACCGCGAGCTGCTCGTCGGAACGGGCGTAGATGTCCTCGCCGTTGAGGTAGACGGTACCCTCGGTGGGCCGGTCGACGCCGCCGAGCAGGTGCATGAGCGTCGACTTGCCCGAGCCCGACGAGCCGATGATGGCCACGAACTCGCCGGCTGCGATCGAGAGCGAGACGTTGTCGAGGGCGCGGACGGCCTGCTCGCCGGTGCCGTAGACCTTGGTGAGGTGCTCTGCGCTGAGGATATCCATGGCGGGTCCCTTCGGGTGTGGGCCTGGGGGCGTGTCGGGGGACCCGCCGGACACCGCCGAGTCTGGGCGCCTACGGGTCTGACAACCATAGTGCACGCTCAGCCTTGCTTCAGCCTGACCCGTCCGTGACGGTCCCGTCACTTTTCCGCGCCACCGGGCCTTGGCTCTGGGCATGCTGGTATTGCCGTCCCTACACCACGGTCTTGAAGAAGGTGAGGTCGAAGCGGGCGCCGGTGACGCGCCCGGCTGCGTCACGGACGTTGCCGGCCGTGATGCGGCCGTCCTGCGCGGTGACGAGGCTCTGCGCGAGCGAGAGGCCGATGCCCACGCCCGTGGGGTTGACCTCGCTCGTCCCCGCGCCCGTCGCGCCTGCCGCCCTGCCGCGGTAGAAGCGCTCGAAGACGTGCGGAAGGTCGGCCTCGGCGATGCCCGGGCCCGTGTCGCTCACGCTGATGCGGCAGGCGACGGCGTCCTCGGTTGCCTCGACACGCACGCGTCCGCCCGCCGGCGTGTGCTCGAGGCAGTTCTTGAGCACGTTCTCGAGGGCCTCGGCGCACCACGCCTCGTCGCCCGTGAAGCCCGCGCCCGCCTGCACGCGGCGCTCGAGCCGCACGTCGGTGAGGTCGAAGGGGATGGCGAGCGGGGCCGCTGCCGCGTCGACGAGTCGTGAGGCGTCCACGTGCGTCCGGCGCAGCCGCACGGCGCCCGCGTCGATGCGCGCGAGCTTGAGCAGGGCCTCGACGAGCCACTGCACCTGGGAGAGGAGCTGCTCGCTCGTGCGCAGGCGCCCCAGGAGCTGGGCGTGCGCGTCCGGACCCGCCTCCTTGCGGGCAAGCCCCAGTGTGAGGCCAAGCGAGGTGAGCGGCGTTCTGAGCTGGTGCGATATGTCTGCCAACGAGTCTGCGAGCGAGGCCTTCTCGCCCGCGAGCTCCTCGGCCGTGATGGTGAGGCGCGTGAGGGCCTTGTCGACCTCGCTCGCGAGGATCGCGAGCTCGCCCTCGTGCATGTCGGAGAGGTTGGGCGCACGGTCGTCGTACAGCGCCTCGTCAACGCGCTCGGCCATGCGGGCAAGCGCGCGGTAGCGTCGCCCCGTGACGGCCGCGAAGAGCGCCACGAGCGCAAGCCCGCAGACGGCCACCGCAGCGCAGGCCACGAGCGCCGCCTCCGTGCGGGAGCCGCTCCACACGACCCGTCCCACCAGCCAGCCGGCCGCAACCGCCACGACCACGACGACGGCAGCGGCACCGAGCAGGGCCCGCCTCAGCTCCCTGTTGCGAAACAGCATGGCAGTCCCGCCCTACTCGCAGCTCTTGTAGCCAAGGCTCCGCACGGTGACGATGAGCCGGGGGTGCGCCGGGTCGTCCTCGATCTTGTCGCGCAGGCGCTTCACGTAGACCGAGAGCGTGTTCTCCTCGATGTAGGCGCCGGCGTCCTCCCAGAGGGCTTCGCGCACCATGTCGCGGGTCACGAGCTTGCCGGGGTTGGTGGCGAAGAGCAGAAGCAGCCGGTACTCGAGGGCCGAGAGCGCGAGCTCCTCGCCGCTCCGCGTGACGCGGGCGCGCGAGGGGTCGATGGCGAGTGGGCCCAGCGCGATGCTTCGCTGCTCGGGGCGCGAGCGCCGGAGCACGCCCGCGATGCGGGCCATGAGCTCGCGCGGGCGGAAGGGCTTGGCCACGTAGTCGTCGGCGCCCATGGTGAGGCCGGTCACGGTGTTGAACTCGTCGCCCGACGCGGTGAGGAAGATGACCGGCGTGCTGGGGGAGGCCTGCTTGATGGCGTTGCAGACGGCGAATCCGTTGCCCTGGGCGAGCGTCACGTCGAGCAACGCCAGGTCAAAGGGGCGGCTGCCGGCTCCAGTGGCGCGCGCGATGGCCTCGTCCTGCGTGGCGCAGGTGTCGACGTCGTAGCCCTCCGCCTCGAGCAGCTCCGAGAGCGCCGAGGTGATGATGGGGTCGTCCTCTACGAACAATATGTGCATGAGTGGAGCCGTCCCTTTCTCAACTCGCTTTCCTCAATGAGTCCATGAAAGCTCATTGCTTTTTATTACTAGACTAGAAGCTTAGCGCGGATGAGGAATTGGGATCCCAAGGCTGAATTCTGCTGGTAAAGCTAAATATGTATACTATGTGAAAAAGTGCTTTAACGAACCCGCGCCGGGAGGCATCTTGATCAAGGTTGCGTTCTTCGACATAGACGGCACGCTCATCAGCGACAGGACGGGCCACCGCATCCCGCAGGACACGCGCGACGCCCTGATCGAGCTGCGCCGCCGCGGCGTCACCCTGGCCATTGCCTCCGGCCGCTCGCCCGCGCAGCTGCCGCCGTGCATCACGGGTGGCTTTCCCGGGCTCGAGGACGCGTTCGACGTGTACGTGACCCTGTCGGGTTCGCTCTGCTACGACGGGGGCGGCGTCTTCCACGAGACGCCCATGCACCGCGCGTCCAAGGAGCGCTTCTGCGCGCATGTGGCCGAGGGTCGCTTCGACGCCCTCGCCCTCATGCGCGACCGCGTTATCTCGAACCGCCACAGCGAGAAGATTGCCGAGCTGGAGAGGCTCGTGGGAACCACCTTCCCGGCGGGCGACTTTGGCCGCGTGCTCGAGGAACCCTGCTACCAGTTCTGCGCCTTCGTCCCGCCCGAGCGCGACGACCGGGTGCGCGAGCTCATGCCCGACTGCATCATCGCCCGCTGGAGCGACCTGTTCTGCGACGTGATCCCCGCCGAGAGCAGCAAGTCCAGAGGCGTCCAGGCCACCCTCGACCACCTGGGCCTCACGCGCGAGGAGGCCATCGCCTTTGGCGACGGCGGCAACGACACGACGATGCTCGAGTACGTGGGGACGGGCGTGGCCATGGGCAACGGCACGCCCGAGGCCAAGGTCGCGGCAGACTACATCACCGACGACGTCGACAAGGGCGGCATCGCCCATGCCCTTGCCCACTTTGGCCTCATCTAGGGAGCTCCATGGGAACGCCTAAGTACCTGCAGATCAAGACGGCACTGCTCGAGGAGCTCGAGAGCGGCAAGTTCGAGTACGGCGACAAGTTCTACAGCAACACCGAGCTCATCGACCGCTTTGGCGCGAGCTCCATCACCGTGATCCACGCGGTGAACGACCTCGTCTCCGAGGGGCTGCTCGTGCGCTACCAGGGCAAGGGCACGTTCGTCTCGCGCTCGCGCAAGAAGCGGAGCGTGCTTTTGAGCGAGAACGAGGTGTTCACGGGCAAGGACGGCGTGGAGACCGTGCGGGTGGTGGCCCTCGAGCGCCGCGAGGGCGACGGGCGCTCCGACGACGTGGTGGCGCGCCTGGGCCTTGCCGACGACGAGGCCTACTACGACATCGAGCGCGTGCGCGCCTTCGACGGCGTTGCCTACCAGATGCACGTCTCGCACATCCCCGCGCGCTACGTCCGCCCGGACGTGAAGCCCGGCTACTACGAGTCCATCTACCAGCGCTTCAAGGGAGACTTTGGGCTGCACCTCTCGCGCGAGGCGTCGAGCGAGGTGCTGCGGGTGCTCAAGGGGGCGCCTGCGCGCGTGGCGGAGCTCCTGGGCCTCTCGGCTGACGAACCGTGCATCTACAAGACCCACCTCACCACGCTCGAGGGCGACCAGGTGGCCGAGTACACCGAAATGTACAAGCGCTGGGACTACTTCGAGATCCAGATCGACGAGCAGCGCCGCTAATGGGTCATTTGGGGACGTGTTCGTTTTGCAC